>Ga0187854_10002961_pt1 | contig 13891 bp, 9 predicted proteins | sample June2016WEW_6_15_FD_132445 | JGI IMG/M metagenome (GOLD analysis project Ga0187854, IMG submission 132445) | Peatland microbial communities from SPRUCE experiment site at the Marcell Experimental Forest, Minnesota, USA - June2016WEW_6_150 | ecosystem: Environmental > Terrestrial > Soil >...
CTAATTGAGATAGGAAGGAGAGTGCCTCCCTTAGCTTCTTCTGTGTAGCTTCGATCATTATGTCACTCGGTTCAGTAGCCTAATGGGCCGATGAGCCGCCCCGAAGGGGTCGGTTCCATTGGCTGGCGCCTGGTCGGCCTAAGCCGCCAGCCTCATTTCCCTTTAACTGCTTGCATTATATAATCTTTCCCTAAGAGATGCCAATCCCTGGGGTCTTATATGGTTTCCGCATAAGCCCCCCTGAGCCATCCCCCTTCAAGGCGAATCCATGGGCCTTCGAACACCTTTTCCACCCCGATTCAAAACATGGGTATAGATCATAGTCGTTTTCACGTCCTCGTGACCGAGAAGCTCCTGAACCGTCCGAATGTCATAGCCATCTTCTAGCAAATGGGTGGCAAAGGAATGACGGAATGTATGGCAGGTTGCGTGTTTGGCGATTCCCGCTTTCCGGACTGCGGCCCTTATAGCTTTTTGCACAATCGATTCGTCCACATGGTGCCGTCCTTGTTCACCTGTCCTTGGGTTTAACCAGTGGTGCAGGGCTTCGCGAAGATGGTCCAGGAGTTTCGGTTTTTGACCGGGGTCAGGCGGGATAATTCGTGGATGTCGGCTGACTGGATTTGGAGGAAATGGTGCGGAGTTAGCCTCTGGCATGGGCTTCCCTCCTCTGTTGGGAACAGGGTGAATTTATCATCTTTTCTTCAAAGATGTCAAGATTCTAAAGGCCTTATTTCGGCAGAGGTAAAATGCCCTTATGGAAGCAGGCAAGGTTTTGATGATGCAGGAGCACTCGTCGAGGTTTAAGGTTATCGGTTCCCTAAGAATTTTTCCATCCTCTCCCTGACCTGGCGAAGGGTTTCCCATTTTTTGGCAAAGCAGATTCGAACTTTGTCCCGACCATCTTGGGGACGGTGATAGAAGCTGGACCCCGGCACAACGGCGATACACGCTTTTTCCACCAAAGACATGGCAAAGGCTTCGTCATCTCCATGGTCCAGCTTATCGATGCGGATCATCATGTAATAAGCTCCCGAAGGACGAAAGACCGGGATGGAAAGTTCTTCAAAGATCTTCAACAAATAATCCCTGCGCTCCCGGTAATATTCCTTTAAATCCTGGTAATAGGAGTCCGGCATTCCCATGGCGACGACCGCAGCCATCTGGAAAGGGGTAGGTGCGGCCACCACCATGTAATCATGGACCTTACGAATGGCGGACATGAGTCGGGAGTTGGCGATTACGTAACCCACCCTCCAGCCCGTGGCGCTGTAAGTTTTGGAGCAACCGCTGATGGTAACCGTGTACTCCCACATGCCCGGAAGGCTCGCCATGTTCACGTGTTTGAGCCCATCGTAGAGGATGTGCTCATAGATCTCGTCCGTGATCACGTAAGTCCCATGCTGCTGACACAGCCGGGCAATCGCCTCCATCTCCTCCCGGGAGAAAACCTTTCCCGAAGGATTGGCGGGGGTGTTGAGAATCATGGCCTTGGGGCCCTGGGAAAAGACTTTCTTCAGTTCGTCAAGGTCCAGTGTCCAATTGGGGTCCCGCAACCTGACGAAGAGAGGCGTTGCTCCGCACAGAGCCAGTCCCGGAAGGTAATTCTCATAAAAAGGCTCGAAGATAATCACCTTTTCTCCAGGGTTGATCAGGGCCAGCAAGGAAGCCACGATAGCCTCGCTACTGCCACAAGTTATGGTGACTTCTTTCTCCGGATCGGGCTTCAGGCCATTGAAGCGGGAAATTTTCTGAGCCACCGCTTCCCGCAGGGCAGGCAGTCCCCAGGTGATCGAGTACTGGTTGTTTCCTTCCTGAATCGCTCGCAAGGCTTCTTTGAGAACCTCTTCCGGTGGTTCTTTTTCCGGGAAACCCTGGGCCAGGTTGATCCCTTTGTACTGCTGGCAAACCCGGGTCATCTTCCGGATGACCGATTCCTGGAATGTTTCGGTTCTTTCAGCTACCTTGTATTCCATAATAAGCTCCAAAAAAAGTTCAGAGTTCGGAGAAATTAAGTTCAAGAAAAAACTTGTAAATCCTCGGACTCATCGCCTCAAAGCCTTGTTTCGAATTTTAAGCTATTAATAAGGCCGTAATTGTTTAGACATCAAACTTTTCTCTTATACCACTGGATTCCGGCTTTCGCCGGAATGACGGAAAGAAATGTTCTCTCGAATTCGTCTCTCCGGCGGAGGCCGGAGTCCAGTCCGTGGGTTTCAAAGGCAGGCCCTCATCCCGAAGATGTCTATCCTATTATGGACTCCCTAGTAACTCACAACTCTCGAATCCGAACTCCGTAGGGGCACGCGGCCGCGTGCCCCTACAATCCCTTTGAACTCCAAACTCCGAACTAAATTACTCTGAACTGTTTCCCTGAACTCTGTGTCCCTTCTTAACCAAAATCTCGATTGCCTTTTCTAAATTCTCCTCTTTCACCAGCAAATAGTCGGTATCGTAAGTCGATATCGCAAAGACGCTGATCCCTGCCTTGGCCAAAGGTGTGGTAAGGGACGCCAGGATTCCGGTCAAGGAAAAATCCAGCGGCCCCTGGACCTTGATGCACCTCCAGCCTTCTTCTCTTTTCATCACCGCTGGAACTTGAATTTGAGGGCATACGATCGAAAGCTCCTCTGCCGTTCTGGTAGTGGATAAAAAGCTTCCGGTCATTGCCCAGTCCGGGATCGCTGCGTCCTTTTCCAATCGGCAAATTGCCAAAGTTTCAGCTAGGATCAAAAGGTTCAGTTCTTTTCCCCTCATATTCCTTAAATTTCTTTGACAGCAAAAGAAAAATTTGGTAAGAATGAATTTATCTTAAATGAACCTTACCAAAAAATATATAAAAATTTTTTTTATTTAGGATTCACAGCTTACGCCAATAGTAAGAATCCAGCCCTCTTTTCGAATCAATGATTCCGAGCAAGGAAACTAAGATTTAAGTCCTTGACAAATTTTTTGAATAGGCTAACTAGGCCACCATAGTTAGCAATCTTAAGGAGAAAGATCAGAAGGGTATTTCTTTTTTTGATAGGAAATCCCGAATTCATTGGGGATAAAATTCTAAAATAGAAAGGAGGGAAGTTCTTGGTTTTGGTCCCACACGGAACTGGTGGCCCATTTTTAACCCTAACCTTCAAAAGGAGAAAGGAAAATGAGCTCTACCAAAATCACTCGAAGGGATTTCATTGAAAAAGTAGCCAAGTATTGTGGCGCCGGGGTCGCGGCCTTGGGAGTGCTCGGACCGATGCGAGCCCATGCGGTTGCCGACCTGGATACACCGGCTCAGGAAGGCGTTTGGAGAATGCGGGATAGCCAGCTTATGCAGTATGGAGAATTTGTCAAAAATGCCCCTCTCCCCAAAGATTATTTCGAAAAACCAGCGGACAGCCTCATAAACGGGGGCGCTCCGGTCAACTGGACCCACCTCCATCCAAATTACTATGCCGATGGGAATAAATCGCTGGTTGGGCTCATCATGGCCACGGAATTGGATAAAGATTTAAATGGCGATATCAAGAAGGCCATGAAGCTCGTCGGAGGGTTTGAAAAATCCCTCAAAAAATCGGACAAGATTCTTATCAAGCCCAATATGAACACAGGAGATCCCTGGCCGCAGGGGGGTACAGATGCGGATTTCTTGAAAGCTCTGATTTCGGTCCTGAAAGACGAAGGCTATACCAACCTGACCGTGGCTGATACTTGTGGACCCTGGGGACCAACCGATCGGGTGATGAAAAAATTGGGGTTGGACCAAGCGTGCAAAGAGACCAACACCCCTATCAAGAACTGGGAAGCAGAGAAGTGGATGAACATCCGCAATGCCAAGGCCGAATTCCTGGGTCGGATCGGCGGTGGAGATGGGACGGTAAGTTATCCCGCCGACTTGCAGAATTATGACAAGGTCATTTACACCCCGGTGATGAAGACCCACTTCCTCGGGGGAATCACCATGGCTCTAAAGCTATCCGTCGGGATCCTGCACCGGGCCGATCGCGGAGGTTCGCTCCATAATTTCAACCATATCTTCGTCGCCGAGCAGGCTGCGGAGATCAACCTGCCTTTCCAGCCGGATCTGATCATCATGGACGGAAGACGGTCTCTCATCAGCGGCGGGCCCTCCCATGGAGAGCAGGTCAAACCCGGTGTGATCCTGGCCTCGGGCGACCAGGTGGCCAATGATGTCACGGGCATCCGGATCCTTCAGGAATGGTATCCGAACATGGCGGCCAATAAGATTGGCATGTATGCCTGGTATCAGAAGCAGGTTGCCCAGGCGGTTAAGATCGGCGTAGGATACGCGAGAAAACAGGACGACATTAAGCTCATCCTGGGTTGATTCCTATTAATATAAGCTCCCCCCTTCCTCTCCTTAGGGAAGGGGGGAATTTTCCAGTGATTCTTCTCTGTTTCTGTTTTTGGCCCAAAAAGATTTGCTCCATGATCTTGGATTTTAACCTTACTCCCCCTTGGTCCTTGATTAATCCCCATCCCATTTTCATGATGTTTTCCACTCATGGGAAATGAACGATTTAAAATCTTGACAATTTTACGGGAAGGGGTAAATTATGCTCTTACTATTCTGGCCATTTCAATTTTGTCTCCAGATGGGCTCTCCTAATGAGAATCATCTGGGGGCAATTTCTCCTTAGCCGTGAGGAAAAATCGTAACCGGGGAGAGGATACGAAGTTACCCCCGGATCGGAAGCTCGGATTGGCGTTAACCCTAACTTTCAGAAAGGAGAAAGGACCATGAGTTCAGGGGAAATCAGCAGAAGGAAATTCATTGAGAAAGTGGCCAAATACTGTGGCGCCGGGGTTGCGGCATTGGGCCTGATCACTCCCGGACGGGCTCACGCGGTCGCTGATCTGGACTCGCCGGCTCAAGAAGGGGTCTGGAGAATGCGCGATTCTCAGCAATTACAAGGCGCAGAGTGGAGAAAAAACGCCCCCATTCCCAAGGATTATTTTGACAAGAAGCCTGAAAGCCTGATTAACGGAGGAGACCCGGTGGAATGGTCCCACCTCCATCCCAACTATTACGCTGAAGGGGAGAAATCCCTGGTCGGGCTCATGATGGCCACCCCTCTGGATCAAGACCTAAAGGGAGACATCAAGAAGGTGATTAAACTCGTCGGCGGGTTCGAAAAGTCGCTCAAAAAATCAGACCGGATTCTCATCAAGCCCAATATGAATTCGGTTCACCCCTGGCCAGGCGGCGGTACAGACGCGGCGTTTTTGGAGGCCCTGATCCTGGTCCTCAAAGATGAGGGTTATGAGAATCTGACAGTTGCTGATACCTGCGGTCCCTGGGGACCGACCGACCGGGTGGCCCAGGCTTTGGGGATCGATTCGGTATGCAATAGCACCAAAACTACTTACGAAAACTGGGAAAAAACCAAATGGATGAACATCCGTAATACCAAGGCCGAGTTCCTTGGGAAATTCGGTGGTGGCGACGGCACCGTCACCTATCCCGAACCTCTGAGAAACTACGACAAAATCATCTACACCCCGGTGATGAAGACCCACTACTTGGGGGGAATCACCATGAGCTTGAAGATCGCTGTGGGGATGCTCCATCGTGCCGATCGCGGTGCTCAACTCCATGCCTTCAACCACATATTTGTTGCCCCTGCGGCAGCAGAGATCAGCCTGCCCGTGCGGCCAGACCTCATCATCATGGACGGCCGCAGGTCCTTCATCAGCGGCGGGCCCTCCCATGGCGAGCAGGTTAAGCCCGGGATGATCGTCGTTTCCGGAGACCAGGTCGCCTGTGATGTTACGGGTATCAAGATCCTGCAGGAATGGTACCCGAACATGGCCCAGAATAAGATAACCACCTATGCGTGGCATCAAAAGCAGATCCTGCAGGCCGTAAAAGTCGGCGTGGGATATGCGAAGAAGGAAGAAGATATCAAGCTGATGCTTGGATAAATTCAAGTGAAATTGGGTTCAAGGATTCAAGGGTTCCGGGGTTCGAGTGAAAAATATCGAAAACCTCACCCCTTGAATCCTCAAACTTCTAAAATGATGGAGATTGATTGATGATCAAAAGAGCTACCTCCTGTCTTATCCTCATGTTCCTAATCTTCTTGATGGTCCCGGGGGGATCATGGTCCCAGAAGGCAGATCCGACCATAACAGGTTTTAAAGTTGAGGCCTTGTACCGGGCAGCCAAGGTGACCTGGAAGACGAAAGCAGATCTGAAAAATGAAATATCTGTTCAGATCTTGCGCGCCGATAGCTTTGAAGATGCCGCTTACCAGGAAGTTGGGGTAGTCAAAATCGTCCCCGGGAAAAGCGCCTACGAATACGTAGATAAAAGCATGGGGTCGGAGGCGAAATATTTTTACAAATTGGTCATTAAAGACAGCAACGAATCTTTCGGCCCCTTTCCCACGCGGCCGTTCTTCTCCCCACCGGCAACTTGATTAGCCGCTTGTTTCAACTTGCCCCCACCTTCTCCCTCCCCGTCGAGAGGGAGGGTTGGGAGGGGGTGAACGGCCCACCGTCTATCGAATCTGTGAGAATTTTTGATGCCCAAGGAAGTCGGCCGGCGAACAGTCCTTAAAGGTATCACCCTCGGTGCTTTCGGTCTCGGTAGCGTTGTGGCCATTGGCGACCTCCTGGAGGTCTTCACCTTTCCCAATGGGCAAAAAGTAGCCCTGGCCAGAGGAGTGATTCTGGTCGATAAATCCCTCTGCTCGGGGTGCCGAGTCTGCGAGATGGTGTGCGCCAATTTCAACAGCGGCGGGCGCAATTCCCCTTCCCTCTCCCGGATCCTCCTGGAAAAAGAATATATGCGGGGAGACTATCAGCCGAAGGTGTGCCATCAGTGTGCTGATCCTCCTTGTCTCAAAGCCTGCCCGGTGACAGCCCTACAGGTGGACCAGCAGAGGGGAACTTATGCCCGGGTCATCGATGAACGGGTGTGCATCGGCTGCCAGAAATGCGTGGAGGCCTGCGAGCGCCACTTCCGGCCTGCTCGGCCCAGGTTTGACGTCCAGAAGCACAGGTCGGTTAAATGTCACCTCTGTTTCGGGGACCCTCAGTGCGTCAAGTATTGTCCACTTGGAGTTTTGCGAGTGGAACGTTCAGAAAAGGGATTCATGGTGGGTTATCCTGTGATTCAGGAAGACTAAAAAGCCTTTTCACCGCAGAGAACGCAGAGTTCGCAGAGAAGAATTGAAAAAATGGATCTAAATTAGAAAGGAATATGGAAAGAATTAGAACTTGTCCGTAAATAATATTCCCCCCTTTGTAAAGGGGGGTTGGGGAGATTTTCCCAAAGTCATCTAAAGCAAATCCCCCTATATCCCCCTTTTTCAAAGGGGGATTCAAACGCAGGAGCTTATTTAAGGATAAGCTCTTAATTTATATTTGATTTTAATTCTCTGCGTTCTCGGCGACCTCTGCGGTAAAAATTATTTATGAAACCTGAAAGCGGATGGGTTGGGAAAATTTTGCGGGTTGACTTGACTTCGGGTAAAACCTCCGAGGTCTCCACCTACGACTACGTTCCAAAATTTCTGGGCGGTCGAGGACTGGGGGCCAAGATCTGCTGGGACGAAGTCCCTCCGGAAGTCGGTGCCTTTGACCCGGAAAACCGAATCGTCTTTGCCACCGGGCCGCTCCAGGGAACCCTCGCCCCTACATCCGGAAGGTTCATGGTCCTGGGTAAAGCACCTCAGACCGGCCCCATCGAATCTTTCTGCCGCTCCGGTGTGGGTGGTCACTTTGCCCCGGAGCTGAAATGGGCCGGGTACGACGCCATCATTGTCCAGGGCAAAGCCCCCAAGCCGGTTTACCTCTGGATTACTGATCATAAGGCTGAAATCCTCGACGCCACTCGCCTGTGGGGACTCGACACCTACCAGACCCAGCAGATGATCTGGAAACTCCACGGCCCCAAAACCCGGGCGATGGTCATCGGGAGAGCCGGAGAAAATAAATGCCGCATTGCCTGCATCCTGACCGACACCGGTGATGCTTCCGGACAGGGCGGGTTCGGCGGAGTCATGGGTTCCAAGAACCTGAAGGCCATAGCCGTTCGCGGCACGGGTTCGGTGGCCGTGGCCCGGCCAAAGGCACTGATGGAGATTACTCATCAGGTGCAAAAGCTCTTCTCCCGCAAATCCTTGAAGAGCGACCCTTATCAGCCGGAGGAGAAAGATTTCAAATACAACATCTGGGGTGGGGGGTACGGACGGGGCAGCCTGTCCCTCCTGCCGGGTGAGCTCCTCGACTTATGCAACAACCCTTCATCGGGATATTCTCAGACCCCGGATGGCTGTTTCGCCTGTCCTGTATCCTGCCGCTCTCGGGTGAAGGGCCCGGACATTACTCCCGGCGTGGCTTTCTGCGCCCAGTCCTACATGTACCTGGAGTCGATGGTCCATCAGCCGGAGAAAGGCTACAGCAAAGTGACCTGGCAGGCAGCCAAGCTGGGTGATCTCTTCGGAGTAAACGCTTACGATCTCATGGCCATCATCCCCTGGCTGGGCGATTGCTTCCGGGAGAAGCTGATCAGCGAAGAGGAGACGGGCCTGCCTTTGAAGGAGGCCGGTTCCTGGGACTTCATCTACAAACTCTTAAATAAGATAGCCAATCGCGAAGGAATTGGGAATCTGCTGGCTGAAGGGGGGCAGCGGGCCGCGGCCAAGCTCGGAGGAAAAGCAGAGAAGCTTTCCCAAATGTATTATCCGCGTGCTGGAAAGTTCGCCGGGTATCGAGAGCACTGGGCCTACCTGGGGGGATTCCCGACCGGGTATGCGGTCCCGCAATTGGCCCTGATGTGGGTTTTGGACAACCGGGACGCCCTGGTCTCCCACAGCTTTATCTCAGCGCTTTGGGGAGCTGCCTTTACCGTCGGGCAGAACGCCCTCACAGCCGTTCCCGAGAAAATTATCCCTGTCCTGAAACCCGTAATGAAAGCCGCCTACGGATCGGAAGAAGCCGCAGAATTTGTTCGGCCCGACGGGAAAGGCCTGAACTGGAAATGGGCTGCGCCAGTAGTGAAGAGGTATCACGAACACTCCCTCATGAAAGACTGCTACGTTTTATGCGACATCCTCTTCCCTTATCTCTTCAATGCCAACTCCCCCGATCATGTGGGAGATGTCACTCTTGAGTCCCGTATCTTTTCCGCAGTCACAGGGATCGATATGAGCCCGGAAGAATCCTACCAAAAAGGGGAAATGCTCTGCACTCTGGAGAGAGCACTGGCGGCACGGGACGGGCGCAGCCGCAAGGATGACATCCTTTATGATATCTATTTTGAAAAAGAAGACGCCGGAGGCCGTAAATACAAGCGTGAAGATTTGGAGCTAGCCAAGAGCGATTATTATCAACTGATGGGATGGGATGTCAAAACCGGTACTCCTACCGGACCGACCCTGGAAAAGTTGGGACTGAAGGAAGTGGCCGAAGGCCTGGAGAAGAGAGGGCTCCTGGGAGGTAAGTCATGACCGGCGAACCCTTTTCTCTGCCCGCCTTCACCATGGCCGATTACAACCTTTACCGGGTTGATGACCGGATCTTTTTCGCTTTCGCCGCAGCTGCGTTGGCCTTCTGTATCATTCATGCCGCACGCCGGGCCTTCCGCCAGCCTCGACCTACCAATCTCCCCCAAGAGAAAGATTCGATCTCCGGCGCCAGGGCAGAAGAAATGGAACGGCATACCCTTTTTCAGAGGATTTTTCACTGGTCTAATGCGGCTGCGGTCATCACCCTGGCCCTATCGGGATGGATGATCTATCAACCCCGGCAGATCCCCACTCTGGAGCAAACAACTTCGGAATGGTTCTTCTGGCACCGCTGGGGAGTGGCCCTCCTCCTGGTGGGAGTGGCGGCCCATATTATTCATGAGTCTTTTATCGCCAAAGGAACCAATCCCATGGCCGTGAACCGCGCTGAAGCGCGGAGAATTTTGGCCATCTTTAGAAATTTCTTTGGCCTGTCCAAATCCTATCCCCTCGCCAGCAAGTATCATACCGGCCAGATCTTCTTCCACTGGGCCGTGGCTGGGAACCTTTTTCTCCTGATCCTGACGGGAATGGTTCTCTGGAAGCCTTTTCGCGATTTGTTGCCCCTTTCCCTCCTGGGCCTGGGTTGGAATTTCATTTTTTCCAGCCGCATTCTTCACGGATTCTTCTCCGCCACCCTGATCGCCAGCCTCATCGGCCATTTCTATTTCGCTCTTTTCATCAAAAAAAATTGGCCGGAGGCCAAGTCTATGGTCACCGGCCGCATTTCCTTCCAGGAGTATCTGACCTCCCACTCGCTCACCGAATAACAAGTTCCTCTTCACCTTCTCAACTTGGTACAAACAATTAACCCTAAGACCACTAGTGGCTTTTTCGGGTGACGGATTTTGAAAAAATTAGATCATCTCCGAATTAGTTGATCGCTAAAGGGCTGGTATATTCTAAATGCCCAGTGATTTCAGGGTCCCGGAAGGAAAGTCATATTGCTTGCAATCATGAGGCACATACTCCTCCTTAGCTGTGGCGGGGATGCTCCATCATTTCATCGAAGCTTTCTCTTCTTGTCCCCGCTCCGCTTTGCGGAAGGCGGGCAGGGGGGTTTATGGAAAGCGGATATCCCGCCGATGCTTGCGGCGCAATCTGCCTTTCCTTCCGGGCCCTTGTCGAGCCTTCATAAAATATTAGATCAACTAATTTGGACATGATCCAAAAAATTAGATTTCAACCCATAATTGTCGACACCACAATATTCATCAATACCCCGGAAAGGGCTGAAAAATCCGGCAACCCCCTCCCCTCTGGTAAGTTCCACACCCCGCCATATTGGATTTTCCTTTTTAGACGCTCTTAAACTGCTTTTGGGGATTTCGTTTGGCGGCTGATTCGGCTCTTAATCCCGATTTCACATAAACGGGCTCCGCCCTTTCTTGAAGTGGCTTCAGAACCTGCTGGATATAAGCCGCCTTGTTTTGCAGATAAAGCTCTTTGAGTTCTTCTCCGGCAGGACAGACCCCCACACAATAGCCGCATCTATAACTCATCCCGAACATGAGCGACTGCCATAAGAACGCCGTCTCACTATCATTAAATCGCAAGCGGTAATCGGCAAAATCTTTGGAGGAAATTATTGTTTCGATCCATTTTTGAAACCCGATCATGTTATCGCGATAACAATGCGTACTGCAGGCGGAAAAGTCAAATGGTTCATCTTTGCTAATGGCTCCAGTAGGGCACACCGCGGCACAGAGATGACATTTTATACAGGGGCTCTCGGTTAGGGGCTGACTATATTCATCCAGGCCGGCGTTGATTAAAATGGAATTGAGCTGAATGAAGGCGCCATATTTAGGATGGAGGAGAATCCGGTTCATTCCCATTTGGCCAAGGCCTGCCTCGGTCGCCAGGATTTTGTGGCTGATATCCCAAATCTTGCCCGGCCACCGATGTAGGTCCATGGGCCAGGACTTAGTGGGAACGACGCCCCGAATGCCTAGTTTATTGAAACGGCGAAGGATTCCCCGACATATCCCTGCAAATTCATCGCCTACACTATGGTATTCATCATTCGCAACGTAACGGGCGGGGCTTTGAATATTTTCCCGATTCATAACTTTGATGACGGAGATAATGCTCCGGGTAAGGGGATATACCTTGAGAATGCCCTCCCGTTCTTTCTGCAGCGCCTCCCGATCGATATTTACAAAGCCAGCATCATCCGCACCTGCTTCAAGGCAGATCTTTCTTAGGTCTGCCGCAGAAAATTGCTTCATCTCTCTTTCCCCATTCAAATCACTCATTTTTCCCTCCTAAAAGATTTTCCGCTCCGCTGCACTAATTTTCGATTTTCGTGTATATGCACCTATGGGCCCCCAAAATCACACTTTTCCGCCAGCCCAACGAATCCCATATGGCTATTGAACCCTGCGCACCCGGCAAGGAATGTACCGATGGAGCGGGGTTGCTGCAATACGGTCCCGGTGCCTGGCCCCGCTCAGCCGGTTTACATTTACCCCGTAAACTTTTTCCATATGTACCAGGCCGAACCCGTGCGGGATCACCACCTGACCGCGATGGGAGCTGTCCGTGATTTCGGCTTCAACCGTGGACGATCCCGCTTCCGTCTCTACGACCACTGCCTCTCCGTCCTTGATCCCAATTTGCTCGGCGTCGGCGGAGTGGATCCGCATGGTGCAAGCCCGTCGCCCCTCGTTCCAGGCGGGATCGCGCATGTTCGTGTTGGCTACCATGTCCATGTGGTTGCCGGCCATGAGAATCATCGGGTATTTCTTGTTGATCAGTAGGGCCTCCTCGGCTGCGGGCTGGACCACTTTCAACCACGATTCCATCTCCGGAAAATGGATATGGATCTTTTTGTCGGGGGTCTCCAAGCGGGAGAGATTATTTTCCGTATCCACAATGCCGATCTTCACTCCCCCCGGCTCCTTCAGAATTTTTTGGAATAGTTCTTCGCCGGTAGCAGGTCCTGCTTGATAACCCGCCCGTTCTAAATCCTGTGGGTGCGCCGCTGTGAACTGATTAACCAGCATCCATAGCACGGCCAGATTTTTCGACCCCAGCTCTTCGCCCAGGGTTTTGGCCAGAATATGGGATAACCATGGTGCTGCTTTCGGGTTGGCGCCGATGTATTCCCTGAGCGCCGCCCCAAAGCTTGCCCTGTCCCGGGCCAACACCCTGAGCTTCGGTGGGTAATCCGGAACCAGGCCCAGCCTTTCGGCCAGCCCCACGTAGATCTCTGACTCCTCCACCGCTTCTCCTTCGGCCTGTGCTACCGGTGGGCGTATATGGAAGTAATACTCGGGATAATGCCGCTGAAAAAATGTGCCATCCCACTTTTCGTATCCCGACTTTGCGGGCAAAATGTAGTGAGAGAGAACCGCGGTTTCGGTCATGGCTAATTCAATTGTGACCAGCAGATCCAGCTTGGCAAAAGCCCGCTCGTAAGCCGTCGTGTCGGCGTAAGAGCGCAGGGGATTTGAGTTGGCAACCGTCAGGGCGCGGATGTGCTGGGGATGATCATTATCAATCTCCTCCGGCATGACATTGGGGGGAAAAAGACCCATGATCAAGGGAATGTTCGTCTTCACGGTCCTCCAGGTGCCCGGGTCTTCTTCCGGCGTATGCGACCCGATTCCCGCCAAATTGCCCGGGAAAACATTCCCGCCCCTCGCCCCGATGCGCCCGGTCAGGGCTAGAAGGATCAACTCCAAATAGGAGTGCAGGGTGGAGTGGCGTCCCATGTAGGCCCCCAGGTCGCTGCGCAATGCGGTTTTACGCGTGGCGAAGAGCCGCGTAAACTTGCGGACCGCTTCCGGGTCCAGCTCGCAAAGGCGACAGTTTTCCTCCACGTTTACGTCATCAAACCATCCCCGGATCTCTTCGAAGCCGTTGACTTGGGCGACCACGTAATCCCGGGCCAACAGTTCTTCAGCCAGCAGAATCTTTATCATCGCCTTAAACAACAGCGCGTCTGTTCCGGGCCGGAGTTGAAGATGGATATCGGCGAGCTTTGCCGTTTCCGTCTTTCGTGGATCTACTACGGCCAATAGGAACCCGGGCTCTTTTTTCTTATTACGGATTGCCAGAGGGGCTCTGGGAAATCTGTTGCTCATCATGGGATTGGATCCCCAACAGACGAAGAAATCCGAACTGCCCGTATCGGGACTCGTATGCATATTCTGGCGGCCATAGGCTTTTCCTTCCACCCAAAAAAGGCCAGTGTGCTCCTGGGCCAGGGCGCTGTAGTGGTTATGGGACCCCAACCCCCGAAGCAAAGGCACCCCGAATAGCGATTGGAAATGACAACCCTGACCGCCGCCACCCATGTAAGCTATGGATCGGGGACCATGAGTTCCGTGAATCTCCTTGATCCTGGCCGCTATTTCGTCTAA
>Ga0187854_10002967_pt1 | contig 13879 bp, 14 predicted proteins | sample June2016WEW_6_15_FD_132445 | JGI IMG/M metagenome (GOLD analysis project Ga0187854, IMG submission 132445) | Peatland microbial communities from SPRUCE experiment site at the Marcell Experimental Forest, Minnesota, USA - June2016WEW_6_150 | ecosystem: Environmental > Terrestrial > Soil >...
CTCCGCAGGCGAAATGCTATGAGCTGGCAGTCAACAACGACCGTCAAATCACTCTGACATTCTATAGCCTTGATCCCCAGCAAGGGTACTATTCCGGTCCGATGGATTTCGTCATCACCGTTGATGGAGTAGATTCCAACAGCGCAACCCTGGCTTTGATTAATAGCAATCAAGACATGCCGATGACGGTTGCCTTCGCCGGTCTTGCCCTCATTCTCGTCATCGTCTACTTGCTGATAATGAGCGGGAGGGCCGCACTCAAGCAGACTTTTGGCAGCGGAAAGACATATCTCCTTAGCGCGCTCTTCCTCGATGTACAGACGGAGACATATAGCCTTTCCAAATGCCAATTCTATGCTTGGACAGCAGCGTCTGTGCTGGGCTATATCTTCCTCGCTGTCTCGAGGAGTTATGTGCAAGGCAGCGCAACGTTTCCAGACATCCCGTCGGGATTGCCTGGAATCTTGCTCGCCAGTGCGGGAACCGCTGTGTTGTCCACCGGTATTGCGAGCGCCAAGGGCGATAAGGGCGCCGGTGATCCCGGGCCGAACCTATCCGATTTCATCGCCTCGGGGGGTGTCGTTGCCGCAGACCGGCTGCAGTTCGTGGTCTGGACGGTGATTGGCATCGGCACCTTCCTGGCCATCGTTTTCAACAGCGATCCGAGAAGCATTAGCGACCTGCCGGCCATTCCTCCCGGTTTCCTGCAGTTGATGGGGATCAGCGCGGGCGGATATATCGCCGGAAAATTGGTGCGCAAGGCAGGTCCTTCGCTCGATGCGATCGCCGTGTCGGGTAACTTGGGCGTGCCAGGTACCGTGGACAAGCTGACGTTCCAATTGACGGGAAGCGCCATGTCTCAGTCCGCACTTTTCAGCATCAGCGGAGAGCAGATCTTCCCTGACACCATTCGAGGAAAGGACGGCAGCACCACGCTGCCGGAGATAGTACAAGTGGATCCAACGGTCGGCGATCCGACCTTCGCTCGCATTTTACGGTTTTATGTCGAGAACCCACCGCAACGTTGGGTGGGGGCGAATAACTTCACTATCACCAATCCCGACGCGCAGAAAGCCATGAAGCCGTACCAGGTTTTCAAGGTAGACGACATCAAAATCACCGCCGCGAACAACACTCTGACCATCACGGGCGATTGTTTCGACGATAAGTTGAAGGTCCAATACACCCCGCCTGGCGGGCCGGCGGCTGACGCTGCCAGTCCGACAGTTGAAGCGAAACGCTATACCGCTACGGTAGCTGGCCTGCAACTGGGGCAGAACGTGACGGTGACTGTGGCGGACAACGCAGGTGTGAAGATCAGTAAAACAGTGACAGCCGGATAGATGGGGTGGGTCAAGCGATGAACTGCTCAGTGAAGTTTGGGGTGGCGAGGCATCAAATTACAAACGTGAAATCTATGACGCGGCTTTAAACAATTTCGCGAGACTATCGATGTCCGCGGCACTCGCGTCGCCGATTACGAAATAGCGAAGGCCGCCTTGGGTCCATGTTTCCATGTTGAACGGCAGTTGCTTCGGCGAGAGAGAAGTCTCGTCCAACCTCGCTGACAATGACCGTTCCTGGAACACGAACACTGAAATGTGATGCTTCCGCACATCGTAGATCAGATGCGCGCCCGGCGTTTGGTCGAGATAGGTCATTCGGCCTCCAAGCAGAGAGAACTCGGAGTTCTGGAGTTCCGGCAGATTGAACGCGAAGGGGATTTTTCCCTGGAACCAGGGCTTCACTGTGTGCCGATCCGTGGAGATCACATCCACCGGCGATGAACTGGCCAGGGTCGTCACGTGCAAGTCGGCAATCTCACTGTAAACGTGATCTCGTGAGGCTTGGTCTCTGCCGGACCGGTTTCCCATGTAGGTTGAAGTTGTCGCCCCGACCACGAGAATCACGGCCGTTGCCGACGCTAACATCCATCCCAGACGGAAACTGCGCTGCGGTTTGGGTGTAATGCTCAGCTCTATCCGTCTCCGGAAATCAGTAGTGGGAACGAAACGTTTTCCAGCGACTTGAATCGCGCGCTTCATCTGTACGCGCGTAAGGGCATCCGCCGAGCAAGAGGGGCATCCCCGCACGTGTGCGTCGAAGGTTCGCATCTCCTGCTCTGGGAGCTCACCGTCGAGGTAGGTGTCGAGTTTTGCTTTCCATGACTCACAAACCATAATTCACCGTTTGATTCATCCTTTTTTAAACTGTGGCCGTAGGCCATTGCGTAACGCTTTTCTGGCACGCGATAAACGCGACATCACCGTGCCCATCGGGATGGCGAGCGTGACCGCGATTTCCTGATACGACATTTCTTCGACTTCACAGAGCAACAGAACCTCGCGATAGGCGACAGGCAGTTGCTCCAGAGCCTGCTGCACAAGCTGCCCGTCCGAACGCTGCAGCAGGATGCTCTCTGGCGTTTCCTTGACCGCGGGCAAGATTTCCTCTTCGCCTTCAAGATCGAGCGGCACGGTCGCGGTTGCCTTCAGCCCGGTGCGGGAGGTCAGGAACGTATTCCGCAGGATCTTGTAGATCCAGGCGCGAAAATTCGTGTCCGGCTGGAACGAGGGAAACCCCTTGAGCGCCTTGACGTATGTCTCCTGCACAAGATCTTCGGCCTCTTGCCGGTCCTGCGTCAGCCAGCAGGCAAAGTTATAGAGCCGCTCGAAGTGCGGCATGGCTAGCTGCTCAAACGCCGCTGATGGCAAGCTCTCCTCCGACACGCACACAAGGGTAAACCAGCGGACAGCCGTTTTATTCCCCTAGCCGACTAAAAATTTCACGTGGAATAAAACTGACGGCGGTCGGTTCTGCACAACGAGTCACAGAGCGGACCGGAGTCGCCAGGGGCAATACCAGATTCGCGGGTTGCGGCGGAGTTGGTTTCGTCAAGCCAGTCCGTCGCAGCCCGCAATTCATTCCATCTTAGAAGAGGCACGGCGGTGGTAAATCCTTTCGATCTCAAGACGGTATTCCTAGCCAAGCACGCGCAACATGTGGTGCTGATTCACTTCCCCATTGCGTTGTTTCTCGCTGCAGTGGCGTTCGACTACATAGCGCAGTGGAGGAAGAACCCGACGCTGGCTGCCGCAGCGTATTTCAATTTGCTGCTAGCCGCGATTTCGACGGTACCGGTGGTGACGTCCGGGCTTGCGGCGTGGCAGTGGGCGCTCGAGGGGCAAAAGCTAAAGGGGACTCTGCTCATGCACCTGAGCTTGGGATGCATATCGAGTGGGTTGATCTGGCTGGTGTTTTGCATCCACCAGCGGGTGCAGCAGTTCCCGGAAAAATCATTGCCAAACTATCGTCTACCGATCGAGGCGCTCGCGGTCTTGATTGTCGGGCTGACGGGTCATCTCGGCGGATTTCTCACTGGTGTAAACGGACCCGGCTAAACGAGTCGAGTCAAAACCGGGCCGGCGGAATAAATCGGTGGAATAAAAATGACTCGTGCCAGTTATCACCTCAGAACGCTACAAACCACGGAGGGCACATGCCAAACAAAAAGCAAAGTCGTATCGATCAGCAGTTACAAGACCTCACCAACGACGGAGTCGACCGTCGCGGGTTCCTGAAGTGCATGGCATGGGCGGGTACAGGCCTGGTCTGGACCATGAGCGGCGGCATCCCGGTATCACGCGCTTTCGCCAAGAACAATAGTAAAGATGCCGGCGTAGCTGCGGACTTCAGCTTTGTACAGATCAGCGACAGTCACATCGGCTTTAACAAACCGGCCAATCCGGATGTTACCGCTACGCTGCAGGTGGCAATCAACAAGATCAACGCGATGCCTCGCAAACCAGACTTCATCATCCACACCGGTGATCTGAGTCAGCTCTCGAAGCCGAGTGAATTCGATACGCTCGACCAGGCACTAAAGGGAGCGTCTGCAAAGCAGATCCACTTTGTACCCGGCGAGCATGACATGCTGAGTGACAACGGCGATGAATATCTCCAGCGCTTTGGGAAGGGTACAAAGGGCACCGGCTATTACAGCTTCGATCACAAGGGTGTGCATTTTGTCGGTCTCGTAAATGTGGCCAATTTGAAAGCCGGTGGTATGGGGTCGCTCGGTCACGAACAGCTGGAGTGGCTTGAGGACGATCTCAAGGGCCGTTCTGCCAGCACTCCGATTGTGCTATTCGCACACATCCCGCTGTGGACCATCTATCCGGATTGGGGATGGGGAACCGACGACAGTGAACAAGCGTTGTCGTACGTCAAGCGTTTCGGCTCGGTGACCGTGTTAAACGGCCACATTCACCAGATCATGCAGAAGGTCGAAGGGAAGGTTTCGTTCCACACCGCAATGTCGACCGCTTTCCCTCAACCTGCACCGGGAACAGCTCCCTCAGCCGGCCCCATGAAGGTGCCAGCCGACGAGTTGCAGAGGGTTTTGGGTATCACGGATGTGAACTATGTGGTAAGCGGTCGCAGCTTAGCAATCGTCGATTCGCCACTTGGGGATTCGGGGTCTTCGGCTTCGGGGAATGTCGGCGCCCTCGGCGTAGTTGACTCGCCCCTTGGATAGTTTCCAAGGATCTGGCCTCAACAAGCGAAGATTAAGCAAGAAAATCAAATTAAGAGAGGAAATAAAACAATGACAAGGAAAAATGTGTGGTTTGCGAGTTTGGCGACGCCCGTAGTAATTGCGATACTGCTGTTGTTAGCGGGATCAACGAGCGTCACGGCGAATGACCAACCCTCCGCGGCTAACGCGGCGGTGAAAATCGATAATTTCGTTTTTGGGCCGCAGACGGTCACGGTACCCGTCGGAACGACAGTGACCTGGACAAACAGTGATGACATTCCCCATACGGCGGTGAGCACGGACGGCGTGTTCAAGTCCAAGGTGATGGATACGGACGAAAAATTCTCCTACACCTTTACCAATGCGGGAACGTATTCCTACTACTGCTCGATCCACCCTAAGATGACCGGCAAGGTCGTCGTGCAGTAAGACTCGAAGACATCTTAGCGATTCTCGGATGATCGAGGCTGCCGCCATCGTGATGGCAGCCGGTGACATTCATTGTGGTTTGTGAGTTTTAAAATGTTGTCCTCGGCGCACTTGCCGGGTCTGTTAAGAAGAAAAATCTCGAAGAACCGAAGGCCGTGTCGATTAGTGTTGCCAAGTAATAGCATGCATCTCCTATAACTGCACCCACGAACCAAAACCCTCAGTGATGTTGCTACTGCGAGTTTGTAAGATCGTTCCGACAAAGATTTGACAATCAAGTGACATCCCCTCCGCATCTCGTCATTGGTCGCTGCGTCTAAGCCAATATGTTGTGAAAAGCACTTGATAACCGATGCCCAGGATAACTCTGTGGAATAAGAGCTCGGAAGCGTGGCTATCAATTGAATAAGTCACAGCATAGTAATAAGCAGAAATCATCCGGCAACCAATGGCTTCGCGGCGGAAAGGGCGGCTGGGCTAGTCGTACAAATCACAAAACCTAAGATTATGGAGAACAACGTGAAAAGGACACTTTTGTTATTCGGGCTGCTCATGACGTTAGCAATTCCTTCGGGGCTGCTCGCACAGCAGGCCGGCTATTTCCAGACCAACCTGGTCTCCAATACTGCCGGCGTAGCCACTACCACAGACCCTCAACTATTGAACCCCTGGGGGATTTCCGTTCTTCCCGGTCAAGATTTCTGGATCGCCGACAATAACAGCGGCGTCTCCACACTCTATGACCAAAATGGCGACAAAGACACTGGGCTGGTGGTGACTATACCCGGAGCCACGAGCCAACCAAATCCCGACAATAATTGCAGTCCTGGCTGCCCGACGGGAACCGTGGCCAACGCTAGCGGCTCCTACTTCAACGGCGGATCGTTCATTTTCGACACCGAGGACGGCCTCGTCGTCTACTGGAACGGCTCCAGCAACACCGCAATTATCGGTAAAGATAATTCCGCCACTGGCGCAGTTTACAAAGGTCTGGCCTTGGTTGGCACCGACCTTTTGGCGGCGAACTTCAACAGCGGCAAAGTCGACGTCTACGATCAGAACTTTAACCCCACGTCGTTGGACGGTTCGTTCACCGATCCAAGTCTTCCCGCGGGTTTCGCTCCCCATGGCATCCACGTGATCAATAACCAGGTCTACATCGCCTATGCCATGCAGGACGCTCCCAAGCACGATGCGGTGCCCGGCGTCGGCGCGGGGCAGGTGGATATCTTCACCACGACCGGCGCCTTCGTGAGCACCTTCGTCGCCGCTGGCGCCAAGAACAACCTCAACGCGCCTTGGGGCGTGGTGCAAGCTCCGGCCAGCTTCGGAACTTTCGCCAACGATATCCTCGTCTCCAATTTTGGCGATGGCACCATTAGCGCATTCGACACGCAGGGTAATTTCATGGGCCAGCTCACCAACTCTTCGGGCGCCGCGCTGGTGAATCCCGGCATGTGGGATATGGTGTTCGGTGGAGGCGGTGGTGCCAATGATCCAGGCACTCTTGGCACTCTTTATCTCACGGCCGGAGGCAGCAACCAACCCAACTTTCCGCCCGGAGGCAACACCACCGCTGTATTCGCCAGCGTTGTCCCGGCAGCGGCGGTCGGCAACCCAGGTTTTTCTCTGAGTCTCTCCGCCCAAAGTGTAACCGTCGCGTCGGGCGGTTCGGCTAACCTGATGATCAGCGCTAGCGCGGTTGGAGGATTCAACGGCCAGATTGCGCTTTCCTGTTCCGCGCCCGCTGGTTTGAGCTGCGCTTTCAATCCCACAACGATCTCTCCCGGTTCGAGCACGTCCTCTTCGACCTTGACCATCTCTGCCGCCTCGACCCCGCCGGGTGGCGGCGGCTACGGCGTCTTCGGGATGGCTCTAGTCCCTGGACTATTGGGAGCCGTTTTCGCAATGCGCAAACGGAAGACACTTACGCGCAAGAGCATTGTGTCGACGACCGTGCTGGGGTTGCTGCTCCTCATCTCATTGTTTGCGGTCGGATGCGGTAGCAGTTCAAAAGGCCAAGCGCCCGCATCCCAGGTCAACTTGACCGTCACGGGCACATCCGGCTCAATAACCCAGTCCAGCGTTGTAGCCATCAACATCAACTAAAACAACAGCCCCGGCAAGAGTGCACTCCGTGCGCTTTTGCCAGGGTCCTTCATAACTGGTATTACGTGGCTCTGACAAGAAGATGACGACGATTTGACCCGCCGATGACAACTTAATGTTTCGCCGGCCATAGGCTCATCCCATGCGACGTTGAAGACTTCGCAATCTGACTTAGCTCAGAGAGAGAAAGATCGAGAGGAAAAAATAATGAAAAGATTCTCTTTGTTGGCATCCGTGGTCGCGCTTGGCATTGGAACCGCATCCATGTTGCGCACCGATCTCCATAATCGCTTTCCCAGTCTGCACGAGAACGTTGCTCAGATCAACGACGGAGCATTTCGGGATGGATTGTATCTGGGGAGACTTGCAGCCGAGCGCGGTGCTGAGCCCCACGTTGCGATTGGCCGGTGGGCAACCTTGGAGGATCGGACGTCTTTCACGACCGGCTATCAACGGGGATACGGCGAGTTTCTTGCCAGCCGAGCGGCGCCGACCGCGCACGAACGCCGTGCAGAGTAAGCCTCTGCGCGCGCCTTCACTCACGAAAAGACTTTTGAGGCATTGCTCTTTGCGAGGTGCACTATGAAACTGAAGAACTTTCTTCTTGTAATCGCTCTGATGTTAACGATTTGTATTTCCAGCCGGCAAGTGGTGAAGGCGGGAGCTCCGGCACCGGCTGTGGCCAGCGCCGGTGCAGCGGTCGTAAAAGGCGTGGTCAAATTCGAGGGTACCCCGCCGAAGGCCAAGCCAATCAGCATGGCCGCTGACCCAAGCTGCGCCAGGCAGCATCCTGGACCCGTTCTTACCGCGGAGGTCGTCACCGGTTTCGGAGGCGGGTTACAAAACGCACTCGTCTTTGTCGCTGATGGGGTGGGCGATCGAACCTTCGATCCACCCAAGGAACCGCTTGTCATTTCTCAAAAGGGCTGCCTGTATCAGCCGCATGTCCTGGTGGTGCAGGCAAACCAGGCCTTCGAAGTTGTGAACAACGATCCGACTGCACACAACATTCATCCTACGCCGGCCAACAACCGGGAGTGGAACAAAGCTGAGGTTCCGGGTGCCACGGTGGAAGGAGCGTTTGCGCGGGAAGAAATCGCGATCCCGGTTAAGTGCAACATCCATCCCTGGATGCGGGCGTATATTGCTGTTCTCAAGAACCCCTATTTTGCTTTGACAAAGCAAGATGGCAGCTTTGATCTGCCCAATCTGCCACCTGGGACATACACCATCAAGGTCTGGCACGAGACACTAGGCACATCAACCCAGACGATCACGATTGGTGCAAACCAAACGAAGGAGATCAATTTTGTTTTCAAGAGCATGTAAGCTGCACCAGCCAGCTACCCTGCCGAGGAATATTGGTCGAGCTGCGGCGTTTCGCATGTTACTTGAACAAAATTGTAAACGATAAACATCGTGGATAACTCGCGCCAGTTACCACCTTACTCACCGCTCCAAACATGATGTGACGTTGTTACACGCATTTATTAAAAGAGATGCCAATTAAATGACATCCTTGTGACGATTAAATGACATTCTTTGCGCATCTCGTCGTTCAGCCGCTGCGTCTAAGCCACAGTACCCGTACCGCATGAACCAAATCACAAGCAAAAAGATTGAACTAACTATGAAAGACAAGGAACTTGTCCTACCCACCAGGCGTTCAGTTGATCGCCGTTCTTTTATGAAAGGCAGTCTTCTGGCAGGGGGCGCAGCCGTAGTGGGCGCCGGTTTGTTAACGAATGCAACTTTGGCCCGTGCACAAGGAGGCGGTTCTCTCGGGGCCGGCGATGTCGCCATCCTCCAATTTCTGGCGGCGGCAGAACTGATCGAGGCCGACCTGTGGACACAGTATGCGGAACTGGGTGGTATCGGCAACAATCCACCCATTGAGGTAGACCCGAACCAACCGTTGAACAACTATCAGATCGCCTTGTCGAATCTCGATCCCGATGGCCCGCAATATATCGCCAGCAACACGCTCGACGAAATCAGCCACGCTACTTTCCTCAATGCCTATCTTCAATCCAGAGGAGCCGAGCCGGTCGACTTCAGCCAGTTCGCGACTCTGCCGGGAAGCACAGCTGCGGGATCATCGGGTAAGTTGCGGCTCACGAACCTCATGCAGCTCAACGTCGACACCAGCTGGTACGTTCGTTACCGCAGCCAGACCAATCCTGACCTCGGCGCCACCTTTCCTCAGGCGCTCACTCTCCAAAATGTTTATGCCATTCCCCGAAACAACAACGATTTCAATGGCGCTCCCAACCCCAACTTTCCCGGTAACGATCATGTTCAGGCGATCGCCAATGTTGCGGGTTTTCACTTCGGACAAATCGAGCAAGGCGGCTCGAGTCTTTACGCAGCCTTGAGTCAAAAAGTGACGGATCCCGAAGTGCTTGAGATCACCCTGGGGATTGGTGGAGACGAGGTCGCTCACTTTTTGGAATGGGTTGATTTTTCAGGTAACGGAGTGCAAGCTCCCGTGGCGCCGTTCACGGACGCCATAACCGGCCTGTCATTCCCTAATTTTTTCAAACCACTCAAGAAGAAGACTCAGCCCAGTCTGATCTTCCCCGTCCCGGTTGTATTCAGGGGCGATCTTCCTCAGGTCTCGATGATTCGTCCGCTCACGGATAAATTTGCAGGCGCCGTGGCTGCCGTGAATGCCCTCACGGCCAGCGGCCTCTTCATCGGCCAAAGCCAGCAGTTCTTCAACCTGCTGAACGCTATGGCGGTCGCAGCCGATGCTGCAGTCCGCTCGTAACCTGAGCTCTAACTGTCCGCTTTGTTGCTGATTCTCTCCTGGCGGACGCTGTACGGTTTCATGGAACGGCGTCCGCATTTTTTTACGATTTGCCAACCACATTTCTTTTCATCTGAATCGAAGGAGCTCTCATGTTTGAAGGATTGTTTCAACCGATGCATCTGCTGATTATTTTCGGAATTGCCCTGCTCGTGTTCGGACCTAAGAAACTTCCGGAACTGGGCAAAGGAATCGGGGAAAGTATCCGAGGCTTCAAGTCAGCCATGAAAGCTGACGAAGAGAAGCCGTTTAGCTCAACAACCACTATTGCCAATGACCAAGACCTAACTAAGGAGTGAATCGTGGGTTTCGGCACTGAAATCCTGTTCATGCTTATGCTCGCACTGCTGGTATTGGGACCGAAGCGGCTGCACGCAATGCTGGGACACGTAGCGCGGGCTAAAGCTGAACTCGAGAATGCGACGCGCAGCATAAAGTCTCAGCTCGCTGCAGAACTCCATGCCGAGTCTCGGGACAGGAGGCACGTAAACTCATCTTCAAAATAACCGCCTTGAGTGTTGAAATCCACCTTGCTGCGTGAGGCAGATACGAGGGCTCCATAAAATCTTCGTACAGTTGCCGACCACCTGTTTTGGCCCGGACCAGTCCATTTCCGAGCTATGATGGGCTCATGTCTGCACCCAATTTAAAAAGCAACTCCACATTTCGACGAGAGTCTGCGACCCTGTGGGAACCGAACGATCCCTCGCCAGATCGGTACTGATACAGTCAAGTTGTCAGTTACGGTATCCGCCGCTGCGAATTCGACGAGTACCTGCTGAGACGTAGTGGGGCTCGCTGTCGGGAGGAGACCGAGGTCTGCAGTATCGAGCGGGTGGACGACGGATGGTTTCTGGCTCGCGCATGAGAATCCTCTCGCTGTTTATAATGGCCGAATCGGTTTGGAAATGGATCCACCGCCTGGGAGGACCTGGATTAATGGCGGCCAGCGCTGAATGGGGGCGATTAATCAGGTACATTCGGATTTGCAATTTGGAAGCGCTTGATTTCGGATGGAGATAGGCTATGGAAGTAAATCCCCTGGCAGGAACAATCCCGGCGGCTTCGAAGTTGGTCGACGTACCGAAACTCGTAACCTCTTATTACGTCGAGCAGCCAGACCCCACAGTTCCCGAGCAACGCGTCGTGTTCGGCACATCAGGACACCGAGGCTCGGCCTTCAACCGGGCATTTAACGAGTGGCACATTCTCGCAATCACCCAAGCGATTTGTACCTACCGGAAACGCCACCGAATTAGGGGACCGTTGTTCCTTGGGAAGGACACCCATGCGCTCTCTGAACCTGCCTCTGCGAGCGCTCTTGAAGTTCTAGCAGCCAACGACGTCGAAGTGATGATCGCCGCAGGCGAGGAATACACTCCGACTCCTGCTGTTTCGCATGCCATTCTGTCGTACAACCGTGGACGAAAGTCCGGACTGGCTGATGGAATTGTGATTACGCCCTCCCACAATCCGCCAGAGGACGGCGGCTTCAAATACAACCCACCTGCGGGTGGACCCGCGGACACGGACGCAACAGGCTGGATTGAGGCGAAAGCGAACGAATATCTTGCGAACCGGTTGCGCGGCGTGAAGCGCATTTCGTTCGAACGGGCAATCAGGGCCGCCACTACCCATGAGCATAGTTACATCGATGCTTATGTCAACGATCTTGAGCACATTATCGATATGGACTTGATCCGAAGTTCAGATATAAAGATGGGCGTGGATCCGCTGGGCGGCGCGGGAGTCCATTACTGGCCGCGTATTCAAGAGCGCTATCGCATCAACCTCACAGTTGTAAATGACACAGTGGATCCGACCTTTCGGTTCATGACGCTCGATTGGGACGGTAGGATCCGCATGGACCCGTCGTCGCCGTACGCGATGCAGAAGCTCATTGCGCTTAAGGACAAGTTCGATATCGCGTTCGCCTGCGACACGGATCACGACCGTCATGGTATCGTCGCAAAAAGCACAGGCCTCCTGCCTCCCAATCACTACCTTGCTGTCTGTATTCATTACCTCGTTTCGAACCGTCCGCTGTGGCGCAGCGATATCGGCGTCGGAAAGACAGTAGTGAGCAGCAGCATGATCGACCGCGTGGCCAGGAAGCTGGGAAAGAAACTCTACGAAGTCCCAGTCGGGTTCAAGTGGTACGTCAGCGGCTTGCTGGATGGCTCTTTGGGTTTCGTCGGGGAAGAGAGTGCCGGAGCTTCGTTCCTTAGACGCGACGGTACGGTTTGGACTACCGACAAAGATGGAATCGCGCCGGCGCTGCTCTCGGCCGAGATCACAGCGAAGTTGCAACGCGATCCGGGCGAGATTTATCGAGAACTTACACTCGAACTCGGCGACCCTCTTTATGAGCGTCTGGAAGCCCCCGCCACTTCGGCAGAAAAGGCCGTGCTGGAGCGACTTTCTCCGGAGCATGTCCAGGTTTCGGAACTCGCCGGCGAACCGATCCAAAAGATACTCACAACCGCGCCCGGCGATGGCAAACCCATCGGGGGCGTGAAGGTGATTGCAGAAAGCGGCTGGTTCGCTGCCCGTCCTTCGGGAACCGAAGAGATCTACAAAATCTATGCTGAGAGTTTTCGCGGAAAAGACCATCTGCTGCAGATCGAAAATGAGGCACAGGGAATCGTCCGCGAAGCATTGGCAGCGGCGCACCAGACTGCCGCCTGATGGAGTCGATGAAATCATATGGACAGTCAAACCAGCAAGAACCTCACCGCCGAGTCTTTGCTCCCCGCCCTGACGGAACTAGCTCTGGACCTGCTTTGGTCGTGGAACCACTCGACCGATGAACTCTGGGGACGACTCGACCCGCAACTCTGGGACCTGACGCAGAATCCGTGGGTAGTGCTTCAGACCATTTCCCGGCAGAGGATTCGGGACGCTTCCGCTGATCCTGCCTTTTGCGCAATGGTCGAACAGATGGTTCGCAGGAAGCGTGAGTTAGAGAGTGCACCCGGGTGGTTTCAGACAACCCATCCTGGCGCCACTCTCACGCAAATCGCTTACTTCAGCATGGAATTCATGTTGAGCGAAGCGCTTCCGATCTATTCCGGTGGACTCGGCAATGTGGCCGGGGACCAACTTAAGACAGCAAGTAATTTGGGCGTCCCGGTTATTGGGATCGGGCTTCTTTATCAGCAAGGTTATTTCCGCCAGGAGATCGATCGACGCGGCCTTCAGCAAGCACTTTTTCCATACAACGACCCTGGGCAACTGCCGATCGAACCGCTCCGGGATGCCGACGGCGAGTGGTTGCGCATCCCTCTCCGCCTTCCAGAGGCCACTCTCTGGGTCCGCACCTGGCAGGCGCAGGTGGGGAGAGCGAAACTATATCTGCTCGATACGAATGACGCCGCCAACCTGCCGACCCATCGTGCTATCACCAGCGAATTGTATGGTGGAGGACCCCAGCTACGCCTGCAGCAGGAAATAGTATTGGGCATGGCCGGGTGGAGACTTCTATCCGCACTTGGTCTTCACCCTGAAGTTTGCCATCTGAACGAGGGGCACGCCGCATTTCTCGTGCTGGAACGGGCTTTCAGCTACATACAAAAGTATCACCAGCCTTTTGATGTTGCACTGACGGTGACCCGGGCCGGAAATCTGTTCACGACCCACACCCCGGTCGAAGCCGGCTTCGATCGTTTTGCGCCGGAATTAATGGAACAATACTTCAGAAAATACGCCGAGGACGAGTTGAGGATCGACTTCGAAGAGTTGATGGCCCTGGGACGAAAAAGCCCTTTCGACCGTTCCGAGCCTTTCAACATGGCATATCTCGCTTTGCGGGGGAGCGGTCGTGTCAATGGAGTAAGCCAACTCCATGGCAGAGTGAGCAGGAAGATTTTCCAGGGTCTCTTTCCGCGATGGCCAGAGCTCGAAGTGCCGATTGGCGCGGTAACGAACGGCGTCCACGTACCGACCTGGGATTCTGCAGACGCGGACGAACTCTGGACTGAGAAGTGCGGCCAAGA
>Ga0187854_10002970_pt1 | contig 13872 bp, 11 predicted proteins | sample June2016WEW_6_15_FD_132445 | JGI IMG/M metagenome (GOLD analysis project Ga0187854, IMG submission 132445) | Peatland microbial communities from SPRUCE experiment site at the Marcell Experimental Forest, Minnesota, USA - June2016WEW_6_150 | ecosystem: Environmental > Terrestrial > Soil >...
ACGAGCTTCCGAGATTGAAGGCGAACTCAAAAAGGCGAAGCCCAGAACTACTGCCAATAAGATGACCGTAAGCCTTTTCATTCTTCATCCCTCCTTTCGGATGGATTCAGGAAGATACTCCAATCTTTGGATTGGAGGAAGTAGGACTAATTGCAGGGAACATCTTCCCAATACCCGTCTGGAACCTCAACCGTATACCAAATGCCGGTTTCTGGGTCTTGTCTGTTTTCCGTGTGATAGCCGCCTGTTGGAACCCATCTTTCGCACACACCGTTGTCTGGATAGGTATAGTAGTATCCATTCGACCAGTAACCCGCAAGGAATCCGCCTCCGTATCCTGGTGCTCCGTAGTAAATGGGGCTGACCCTCCCAGTACCACCATGGACCCCTCCGTGGTATCCTCCATGATATCCCCCTCCGTGACCACCCCCGCCGTGTCCACCATGCCCACCACGAGCTTCTAAAATCGAAGGCGCAACCCCAAAAGCCAAAGCCAGGATTGCAGTAAATATAACGATCATTAATCTTTTCATCATTCATCCCCCCTTTTCGGATGAATTATGAAGATATTACCGGAGAGAAACTATGGCCGCCGAAAAAGAACTAGATACAGCTACTGATCCGAACCGAGTGACGGCTTAAGGGGTTAAACAAAAAGGTAAGCTCAACAGCGCAGGACAGAAAAAGTCTGGGTGAATAGGGTATGGGGGGAGGAAAAACCGGGGAGAAATTCTAAAATGATACCTGGCAGAGGGATAAAGAGAGCGGGAGAAACAAGTAGCGCATCCGGGTTACTTTGCTTTTCTGCGTAAACTTCCTCAACATCCCGAGCTTCATATTTCTTCCCGGATAAGAAATCGGCTTCCACCACTACGTCAAAAGAGGAGTATACGCAGGCAACGTTAAAAAGCAAAACCACCAGGAAAATAATTAAAGTATGACGCTCTCTTTTCATAGCCGTTTTGATCGTATCGGAGTGGTGTCTAAAAAGAATAACTCATTACAGCTTTTCCACTTTTTATAATTTACCAAATTTTCATCTCTTTGTCAATCAGAAAAATCAAGAGAATTGGGTGTTGAATTACCGAGAAGAATAGCAAAAGCCGCAAAGGAGCTATAGCCCCTCCCAAGAAGTAAGGAAACAAGAGTGGCTTTTTCTGGCCAGATCTTTTTCAGAACCAATCCTAGAAGTAGATCGTTCGGGAAAGAACTCCCGCATCATAAGACAGCCCGTTCGGACCGAATCTTGGAAGCACCGAGCGTGAGCACCGTCAATTTGAATGGCATCTCGACGCCGTCCTGGATTGACGCTCTTGACGGTGCGCCACAGCAGGTTGGCCGGAGAGAAAATCTGGGAAGGAGGAAGGATGGGGTTGCTGTCTGGAGCGGGGGGGGAAAGCTTGGTCAGATGGATCTTGGGGGAAAGGGAGCTAGCGCCCACTGGGGGAATACTTTCCAGAGACAACTGCAGGGGATGAATTAGCCACACTGGACCGAAAATCCAGTGCAGTGCTGTGCTAAATTTGTGCTAAAATCAAATCAAAAAGACCGGGACAGACAGAATAGACTGGAATAGATAAAAATCAAATTTCCCTTAATTTTAGCCAGGTAACGGGAAAACCGGACCAATATCAAGGGGTTTAAAAAGTCATTGAGTTTGGTATGCTTCGGAGGATCATAACTACCAATTCTTCCGGATGAGAAAATTAAAAAATGAAAAAAATTATTGTCGATATCGATAACACCCTCTGGGATCTATCCCCTGAGCTTTGGGCCCACCTTAAACCCTTCAACCCGAAGATGCCACCCCCATCACAATGGCATCACTGGGATTTTTGGCAGGGGCACGTTTCCTTGAGAGACCTGTTCCAGGCCTTGAGAAAGGTCCATAATCAGCAGGATATCTATTCTCCCTATCCTGATTCCAGGGCTTTCCTTGCTGCCTTGAAAGAGAGGGGGTTCTATATCCTTATTGCCAGTCACCGGGAGAAAGGGACCATGGATCCCACCGTGAGATGGTTGAAGAAGCATGGGCTGGTGTTCGACGAGGTCCATCTTATGCATGATAAATCAGTGCTGTTCGATAGCAGTTGGGCCGTCATCGACGACAGTCCGGTGACCCTGGAAAAAGCCGCCCAGGCGGGGATCCTGCACGCCGGCCTTCTGGCTCCCTGGAATGCCAACACGAGCCATCCTCTGTTTAAAACCCTCCCGGAGATTCTAGAATTTATCGATTGCCACACCGCTGCGCGGGGCAATCCTAAAGGTGAGTGATCCCTGCAGATCTAAACAAGCATCCAAAATCCTGCCGGCTATCGCTTCCAGTTTTCCTCATTATGCAGTAATATCTATCCCCAAAGAGGGGATCCGATTTGGAGAAGAATGCGGCGAAGCCTTTCTTTTTTTCGAGGGTAGAAAGGAGATGGAAAGATGCAAGTTCTGATCGTCGGTGGCGCGGGAGAGGTCGGAAGATATTTGGCAAAAGATTTATCCCCAAAAGGGTACGAAGTAACGGTGCTGGATCGGGCGCCAAAGAGTCCGGAGATGGATGAGACTCTGACTATTACTTATACCCAAGCGGATTTAACGGATGTAGCCTCCACCCGCCGGGCGGTTCAGGGAAAGGAGGCAATCTTCCATTTAGCCTGGAGCTTCGCCGACGATCCGCAGACGGTCTTCGGCGAAGATATCCAGGGGCACATCAACCTCTTGGAAGCCGCTTCGTCCGCCGGGACCCGGAGTTTTCTCTATACGAGCACGGCGACTGTTTACGGCCGTGCAGCTTTTCACCCGGTGACCGAGACCCACCCGTGTCTGATTGGAGAAGCCCGGAAACCTCTTTACGCTCTGGGCAAATACACCGCCGAAGAACTCTGCAAGTTGTACCACAAAGAGCGGAAACTGCCGGTTACCATTTTTCGCTTCTGGTGGGCCTTTGGGGAAAGCATTGGGGGACGGCATTTGTGGGATCTAATGAAAAAATCCTTGAAGAATCAACCGCTGGAAATGGTTCAGGGAGCGGGCGGAACGTTTGTTACCATGGCCGATCTGGCAAGAGCCATGGCTTCCGCAATATCCAATCCCGCCGCGTCCGGACAGGTTTACAACGTGGGCAGTCTATTTTTGACCTGGGAAGAGATCGGAAAAATGATCGTGCGGCTCACCGGTTCGACCTCTGGAATCCAACTGATACCACCGGATCGGTGGGAGGGACCCGCTTTTTTAAACGAAGTTTGGGATCTGAGCTGGGATAAAGCCGAGCGCGATTTAGGCTATAAACCCAAGGATTCGGCCGAAAGAATGCGCTCTTCTTTTATGGAAGCCCTTCGAAACTGTGTTGCCCAGGTAAAAAAGGAAGGGTTGTAGAATCTGTAAATGCAGAGGCAATGGATTCATTGCCTCTGCATTTGACCATCATTTCGCTAAAGCCGGTTGGGGACCTTTTGGAACTTCCCTGGCGATTCTTCCTCTTACCAGAGGCCGTAAGGCAAAGAATGCCAGGATCGCCGAGACGGCGCAGAATGCGGCTGCGATATAGAACGGCACGATGAAAGAGCCAAGGAAATATGCCGCCACCAGCGCCGCTCCGTACCCGGCCAAGATAGAAGCCATCCCTTTCGCCGAATACAACATACCATAATTAACGCTGGCATTCTTGGGGCCGAAGATGTCTCCCGTTGTGGCTGAGAATAGGGAATATATCTCACCCCAGAAAAGGAAGACAAATGAAAAGAGTATAACGAAGGCTAGAGGACCTCCTGCAATTTTAGTCACCATAAAGATGAGAACCGCTTCGATCCCGAAGGCCAGGGTCATTGTATACTCTCTTCCCAACTTGTCTGAGATCGAGCCCCATAAGATTCTCGAGAGGGCATTCGTAATTGAAGTCAGGGTCGCGGTGAAGGGAATAATTGCCAAACCCCAGACCTTCGCGTCAGCCACGTTGAGGGACTTAGCGATCTGGGATAGGTTTCCTGTGGCCATCAGACCGCCGGTACAGGCAAGGAGAAACATCACATACAAAAGATAAAATTCAGGCTTCTTCAGGGTCTGATCCCAAGTATATTCCACCTTTGTTTGAGCCACCGCCTTGGTCACTTTTTGTGCACGTTGGTCCCATCCTATAGGCTTCCAACCTGACGGCGGATGACGTAATATCAGGGCCATAATGAAGGCAATTATTCCCTGAGCAATTCCCCAGATGGCCATAGTACTCCCCCAACCCAGGGACTCTATGGTGGAGGCGATGGGCATGATGGTAAGTGCTGCCCCGCCACCGAATCCGGCGGCCGTTAGGCCTGCTGCTAATCCCCTTCGATCCGGGAACCACTTGACCGCGTTGGCTACGCATGATATGTAAATGATTCCCGCTCCCGTCCCCGCGATGACACCGTAATAGATATACAAATCAAAAACAGACTTCGCTATCGTTCCTCCCAGCAGCCATCCTACGAGGATGCCAACGGAGCCTATGATCATGAGCTTCCGGATGCCGAATTTATCCACAAAGTATCCCGAAACCGGCATGGGCCACGTTTCAAATAGGATGAACAGGGAGAATATGGCAGCTATTTGGGCATATGGCACTCCAGCGAACTGCTGTTTCATTCCCGGCGTGAACAGAGTAAATGAATACTGATAGTTCGAAATCACGATCATGGCGATTACGCCAGCAATCAACTGAATCCATCTGTTGCCAGCTATAGAGCCGTACAATTCCTTAGCGATATCTCTCTGACCTATGTCTTTCTGCACTATGGTTTCAGGCATAAGGTCTCCTCCTTTCAAATTTCTAGGGGTTAGGTTGAATCAGCGCAGGTTTATACCCCGTCGGTGGCGACGGGGTATTTTGCCATTCGAGCACCGAAACTAGCCTTTTCTCTCTTCATTGCCAACGTTTAGGCTCTTGATTTTGGGGTGGGAATTGGGGCTTCAACTGCAATGGCCTTAACCCTTTGAATCTTCTCATTCACAAAAGCCTGCATCTTGGCAATATGCTCTTCCTTCAGGTGGGAGAAACGTCCCTGGAATTTCATGTATTCGCCGACCGGTTTGTACTTCTTGGGGATGTGGGAGTATTTGTAGACTCCGTTCTCCCATTCATAAAGGGTCCACATCCCGGTCTCCACCGCCAGACGGCCCATCTCCAGAGTCAGTTTTTCATCAAACTTCCACCCCTTGGGGCAGGGCCCGAGCATGTGCAGGAAGGTGGGGCCGTCCACGTTCAGCGCCTTGCGCACCTTGTTCATCAGGTCAACTGGATAGGAGACGCAAGTGGTGGCCACATACTTGACTGCCGGATGCCCGCCGATCACCATCTGGGGGGGATCCTTCGGGAAGAGGGTTTTGCCTTCAGGAATCATTTTGCCCGGAGGGGTGAAAGTGGTATTCGCCCCGTACGGGGTGGTCGGGGAGGTCTGAATCCCGGTATTGGCGTAGGATTCGTTGTCGTAGCAGACGAAGAGGACGTCATGCCCTCGATACATCAACCCGGACATGGCCTGCAGGCCGATGTCGACGGAACCGCCATCTCCGGCCATTACGATGACGTTCGGAAACGGTCCGTCGTATTTCCCTTTGCGCGCTAATGTTTTATACGCGGCCTCGATCCCCGAGGCTACGGCCCCACCGTTGGTGATCTGAGAATGGATCCAGGAGACCGCGTAGGGGGTGCAGAGATAACTCGAGTTGGCCACATACATGCAGCCAGTCGGACCGATAAAGATCGTGTCCTTGCCAGCTGCCTTGGCCACCAGGCGGTAATTCAGGGCCGGGCCGCATCCGGCGCAGGTCCGGTGCCCCGGCACATACATCTCTTCCCTCGGCGCGCTGCGGAGAGATTTGATGGGCTCCAAAATCTGTTTCTTATAATCAAATGCTCCTTGCATATTGAATACCTCCTTAAGGTCTCAGGGATTATTCTTCCTCAAAACCGATCCAGTAGACTTGCTGGCGGACTTTTTTCTCTTTCACCATCTGGGTGAGGATCTTGGCCATATAATCGAAATCTTCCAGCAGGATGACATCCCCGCCCAGGCCGGCCATGAAGGACGTAACCGGAGGCCGCTTTTCCAGGTCGTAGAGCGAAGCCCGGACTTCGTGAATCAGGTTTCCGCCCCGCATCGCGCCTCCGTAAGAGGTGCTGGTTTCAACGCAAGCTACAGCCTTGACCCGGGATAGCGCCTCGGCGATCTGCTGCGTGGGCCAAGGGCGGACCCAGCGCGGTCGCACCATTCCTGCCTTTAAACCCTGACTCCGCAGCTTATTGATAGCCGATTTGCAGGTGTTGGCGTGGGCCCCCTGAATGAAGAAGGCCACTTCCGCATCTTCCATTTTATATTTTTCCAGGTAGGGATCGTAATTCCGCTTGAAAATTCGGTTGAAATCGGCCGTGGTCTCTTCGATCACCTTGGGGACCTCGAGGAAAGTTGCCGCCCGCTGGGCGTCCATCGGGGCTCCCTGGTCCGGGCGGATTTGCGGTCCATGCGAAACCGGACAGGTGGTGCTTAACGGATGGGGCGCCTTATAGGGGGGCAAGAATTCCTTCACCTGAGATTTGTCGGGCAAGATGACCTTATCCGCGATGTGGGAAATGAAATACCCATCCTGGCACACAAACTGGGGCAGCATGATCCGGGGGTCCTCGCCTATCCGGTAATTGATCAGGGTGTTGTCGAATACTTCTTGCGGTGTTGCCGCCCAACCCATTAACCATCCCTGATCCCGGCAGGACATGGCGTCGGTGTGCTCCGAACCAAAATCACCGGGGGGATCAAGGGTCCGGTCGGCAATGGCCATCTGCAAAGGATACCGCCCGCCAGCCGCCGGGCTGTAAACCTCAAAAGCATAGGTGACCCCAACGCCGGAACTTCCGGTGTAGGCCCGGGCGCCCGCCGCTGAGGCCCCCAGCACCACCGAAACCTGGGCGTGTTCCCCTTCCCCGTGGATAAACTCTGCATCCAATTCCCCGTTGGCCACCATCCTGGCCAGCTCCATCATGATGGCGGTGTAAGGCCGAATCGGGAACGAACAGATCACTTCCACTTCCGCATATTTTGCTCCCTGAGCCGCTGCGGCGCAGCCGCTGAGCATTTTCTCTTGAGCCATGATTTTTCCTCCTTCTTAAAAGGGTTTTTCCAGACGAACCACCCCATCCTCGAAATCCAGCTCTGGGGCTGCGCTGATGGCGTCCGCCGGGCACTCGTGAATACAGATCTGGCAGCCTTTGCAGAACTTCCAGTTCCATTCCATCTGATCTTCCTTTTCATTATAGGACCAGCAGGAATCCGGACAGGCGGCATAGCAAGTGAAGCAACGGGTGCACTTCTCGTGATCAATGACTGGCCGGACAATCCGCCAGTTCGAGGTGATGAAGAGTTCCTGCTGTCTTACGGGAGCAGGCGTGATCGCTCCGAAGGGGACTTCTCGATCTTTGGGAACCTTTATAGGCATGATTTTCTCCTTTCAATAGGTCTGATGATGGAATCTGAATGGGTTTAACCCCCCCAGAAATACTCGCTGCGGGACTTACGGAATTTCTGGAGTTTGACTTCTTTATATCCCCGCTCCATGCTGGAGACATCGCTGATAATCTTGGCCAGGCTCTCCTTTTTCACCATGCCGGTCGCCTTGGCCATGGCTCCGAGGATCGGAGCGGCGATGCCCCCCCCGATGCCGGCCGCGTCTACTCCCCCTTCCGAACCGGAAAAGTCGACGGTGCGGACCCCGGAGATGCCGTCGGCGTCCACCGTGGCAATGGCGCCCAGCACGTCGGCGTTGGGGATAAATTTCAGCATGTAATCGATCGGCCGGTTCGTATTGATCACCAGAAGCCCACCCTCCGGCATGCCTTTCAATACGTTGATCCCTTTGATGATGGTGGGCTCGACAATCACCACCACGTCCGGATGGCCGTTGGTATAGAGGTACTTCATCTCAATCTCCTCGTCACTGATCCGGGCGTATTTCCGGGTGGTAACCAGGACGCGGTCGGGCAGGTCCTCGTAATTGTCGAAGGACTGGATAAATTTGCCTTCCATTTTGGCGGCCTGGGCAAAGGCGTTGGCCACGTCGCGGGCCTCCTTGTCCATGACCACCCCTCGGGTCCAAACCGTTATTTCGGTCACTTTAGCCATAAACACCTACCTCCTTCATGTTGATCAATCAAAATAACCTGTTAAACGGAACCTACGTATGGGGATGTAACCCCTCACTTGAATCCTTTAACGCTATGACCTCTTCCACCTCCCTTCTTCTTTTTAAAGAGGATACTTTCCACTTCCTCCAAATGTCTGCGCATGGCCTGCCGGGCAGCCCTCCCATTACCGCTTTTAATGGCGGCGAGGATATTGTGATGACCTCGTAGAGATTTTTGTTTTCTTTCCTCTGTTTGCAGGTACGTCTCCCTTGTCTTGCTCAGCAAGTCGAAAAGAGTGAGTAGGAGCCGTTCCAAAACTTTGTTTTTGACCATCCGGGCCAAGAGGTGATGAAAATTGGTATCCGTTTGAATGGGGATTTCACCGTTGGCTACCACCTTTTCCTGTTCTTGGACGATTTTTCCCAGCTCATCGACTTCTTCCGCCGTTCCGTTTTCTGAAGCCAGTTGAGCAATTTCTGGTTCGATTAATTTGCGGAGGGAAAAAATGTCGATCAGATCGTCCTTCTCATGAAAGAAGGAGGTGGCGAGCGGGTGCACCAGGGCTTCTTCACTGGAAGCGATCACATACGTCCCATTGCCCTGGCGTCGATCCACCAGCTTCATCGTCTCCAGGGATAAGATGGCCTCCCGGACAGTGGCTCGTGAAACCTTGAAGGTCTCCGATAACTCCCGTTCGTTGGGTAGCTGGTCACCCCGCTTTAATCTTCCCTTCTGGATCAGATTGCGGATCTGTTCCACGATGCCCTCATAGGCGCGTTTTTTTATCACCGCCTTTAGCATTTTGGCAATTCTCCAATCTTCTGCGCCCTTTGGATTGCCTCTTGAAAGTGCCTGGCGCCGATGAAAAATTCAGCCGCCGGCCTTTTCCGGGGTGCCTGAATGGACTCCGCAATGGCCATCATCGCTGCGCTTCTGCAGATAAAGGCAATCTGGGCCCCGACCATCCCTTCCGTCGCTTTGGCGAGTTCCTTCAGGTCTACATCCTCCCCCAGGGGTTTTTCTCGGGCGTGGACCTGAAATATTTCCAGTCGATCTTTTTCATTCGGGCTGGAAAATGGTAGGACATAATCCAGTCGCCCCGCGCGCATGAGAGCGGGATCGAGCAAATCCTCCCGATTCGTGGCCCCGAGGACAATCACCTGAGAATGATCGCTTAAATTATCCAGTTCGTTAAAAAACTGACTGGCCATACGCTCGGTCGCCCCTTCATTACTCCCGGACCCTCGGGAGAATACCAGGGCATCAATCTCATCAAAGAAGAGGATGCAAGGGGCCGACTGTTTGGCTTTTTTGAAGATCTGATGAAGTGCCTTTTCTGACTCTCCCAGCCATTTGGAAAAAAGGATCGGCCCACTGATGGAAATGAAATTCAAACCGGTTTCACCCGCCAGAGCTTTGGCCATCAGCGTCTTCCCGGTACCCGAAGGGCCGGAGAAAAGGATCCCTCTCGGAGGCACTACTTTGCCGGCAGCAAAAAGGTCTGGATACTTGGAAGGCCATTCGACAATGGAAACGAGGGTCTCTTTAATCTTGTCCAATCCACCGATGTGGTGCCACTTCACCGTAGACCGTTCGGTAAAAAATTCACGTGTTGCTGTGGGTTCAATCTCCCGGAGGGCGGTTAAGAAATCCTGCATGGTGATCTGTAGCCCGTCGGGGGTACTGAGAATCGCTTCGAGATGATTTTCTCCTTCCAGGGAGAGGTATCTCCTTAAAGCCACCATTCCGGCTTCTTTGCACAAAACCTCTAAATCGGCTCCCACAAAGGCGTGGGTAATCTGAGCGAGGCGGTCCAAATCAACGTCCGGGGCTAGAGGCATATGACGGCTGTGAATTCTCAAAATTTCCCGCCGTCCTTCGACATTGGGAACTGGAAGAACGATCTCCCGGTCAAAACGGCCCGGCCGTCTCAGGGCCGAGTCTATCATCTCGGGGATATTGGTTGCCCCGATGACAATCACGTGCCCGCGGGAAACCATGCCATCCATCAGGGCCAGAAGCTGGGCAACGACCCTTTTCTCTACATCCCCCAAAACCTCTGCCCGCTTCGGGGCAATGGCATCGAGTTCATCAATAAAGATAACACTCGGCGCCTTTCGGGTAGCCTCTTCAAAAATCTCCCGCAACCTGGCTTCGCTTTCACCGTAGAATTTATGGATGATTTCCGGCCCATTCACCCGGATAAAATGGAGTTTGGTCTCACTGGCAATGGCCCGGGCAATCAGGGTCTTACCCGTCCCTGGAGGGCCATAGAGCAATACCCCTTTGGGGGCTTCAATCCCCAATCTTTCGAAAGCCTCGGCATAACGAAGGGGAAGCTCTACCATCTCCCGGACGAGCCTTAACTCTTTTCCGAGTCCGCCCACATCCTCATAGGAGACATGCGATGGCGCCTCCAGAGAAAAATCGGGCTTCTTTAAGAGGAACTTGGTTTTTTGATTGATGATGACCCCGCCGGAGGGAGAAGTCGCTTCCACCTTAAATAAACGTTCTTTCCCCCCCAGAAAGGGGATATTGATTTTGTCCCCCAACATCACCGGCAAACCTTGGAGGACTTTGGCAAATTGATCTAACTCGTCTTCTTCCGGTAATATATTGGTCAAATCGAGCGGAGTGACTAGAACCGTGACCGCAGTTTTGCGGGGAATTTTTTTAATGCGTACTACCTCGCCGACATTGGTCTGGGCATTGCTGCGGGTGATGCCGTCAACCTGGATTACCTTTTTCCCCTGGAACTCTGGAAAGGCGCCGGTAATCCTGGCGACCGTCTTTTTGGCTCCGTGGATCTCGATCAAGTCACCGAGGACGCCGTTGAAGGCCTGAATATCGTTAGGGTCGAGGCGCGCCCAGCCCTTGCCCACATCTTCAGCCAGGGCTTCAGCTACCTTAAATTCGAGTTCTATATCCATATTCGAGAGGTTTTATGCGTGTAGAATAGATTGGTATAATGGTCAGACCATTTGATGTCTTGACATATATCATTTTGGTCTATTTTTTGTCAAGGATATCTTCGCCGGGTGGTAATTTTTTTCCAGGAAGGAAGAACATCTCCAAATTAGTGGAGGGCCCAAAAGCAGGTATGCGTAAAATGTACAGTTAGGTCAGAGGCCCGGAGGGAAAGTCGTCTTGCTTGCAATCTGCCTTTCCTTCCAGGCCCTGGTCAAGTCTTGATAAAATATTCAACCAACTAATTTGCAGATGATCCGCGAAAAAGGAATGGCGATCATTTTATCCTTCCCCGCACCAGCCTTACTTTTAAACCCCCATTCCGCGTTTGGATTCCCGGGTCGAATTTCAAACCCGTAGCGCGAAGAAGCTCGGCGCTGTTGCAGAGCATCGCTACTTGCCATCCAGGGCACTTGGCCCGGAGCACCTTGCCGAACTGAGCATAGAGTTTGCGCAGGTCCTTGTTGGTGCCCAGGCGCACGCCGTAGGGCGGGTTCGTAACCACCCAACCAGGGCGTTCGGGTGGATCGATCGCCGAGATAGGCCGGCAGGAGAATTCGATGCCGCCCGCCATGCCGGCTCGCTCGGCATTGGCCTGCGCAGCCTGGATTGCTCCTGCATCCCTGTCAGAGGCGATGATCTTTGGCCCGCGGATTTTCGGAGCAACTTCAGCCCCTGCCAGCAGCTCTTCCCACATCCCCGCATCAAAATTAGGCCAGTCCATAAAGGCAAAACGTCGTTTGATTCCCGGCGGAATTTTTCTGGCCAATAGGGCAGCCTCAATGGCGATGGTCCCGGCCCCGCAAAAAGGGTCGAGCAGGGGAGAGGAAGCATCCCAGCCGGAAGCCAACAAAATCCCCGCAGCCAGGGTCTCCCGCAAGGGGGCCCTGCCTGTAGCCAGACGGTAACCACGGCGGTATAATAGTGCTCCCGACGAGTCGACGCTTATCGTGCACCGGTTCTCCGTAAGGCGAACGATGATCAATTGGGGAGGGTTTTCCTGCTCGTCCTCACTTAATTTTCGAACCGGAGGAGTTTGACCCAGACGGTCAGCGATAGCCTCCAGCACCCGTTCAGCCACGCCCCCTGAATGATAAAGTCTTGACTGATGACAGGTAACTCGCAGCGATACACTTTGTCCCGGTCGGAGATAATTCTCCCATGACAACCGTTTTGCTCTTCTCCGGAGATCAGAGAACGTGTCGGCGTAAAATGTACCGAGTTGGAGAAGTACCCGGCTTGCCGTCCGCAGGTGTAAGTTAGCCCGGTAAAAATCCGGGAGGGTACCCTGGAATTCTATCCCGCCTATCTCGTCTATTGACTCATTTGCCGTGGGAAAATTTCCAGACCGGGAAGGCGAACGACTTGGCCTTAAGCCTAATTGGCTCAGTTCCTGGGCCATGAAGGGCTCCAAACCCGGGGTACAAACTGCGAAGAGGTTGGCCATAAAAAGGTTCCTGGTTACTCGTTACTGGTTCCTAGTTGCTGGTTACTCGTTGCTCGTCGCTGGTTCCTTATGGTTCATTCTTCGTGCCTCGATCGTCGAACCTCGCTCCTTTGTTTAAAGTCTTCCTGGAAGAATGACTCCGAGGCCCAATCCCCAGCGAATATAGAGCCCGGCTGCGAGAGCGGCTCCGAGCAGAACAATGACGGCATAATCCAATTTTCTCATTCGGGGTTCATAGTACAAAGTGCGCTTGGACCCCGGACTGAATCCCCTGGATTCCAGGGCGATGGCCAATTGATTCGTATAGCGGATCGCATACAGAAACAGGGGTACTGCCTGGGGGATGAACTTTCCCATACGCCGGAAGATGTTTCCCGATTCGAGATCCAGCCCCCTGGATATCTGGGCCTGAATGATCGTTGCGCCGGCTCCCGCAAGGGTCGGGATGAGTCTCAGGGAGGTTGAAAAGGCAAAAGCTACGGGATAGGGAATTCCCATGCGGATGAGTCCGTTGGTCAATTCCTCGTTCCGGGTGGTCGAGAGGAGGATGAGCCCGGTAATCACAAAAGAGTCCAGCCTTAGCCCCATGGCGATCCCGTACAGCAAAGATTCCCGGCTGACGATGAAAGGACCCCAGGACCATAAAAGTGTAGGCCCTCTGGCAAAGAAGGGCCACATCAGAGCGCTGGAAACAAAGAGTAGAATGAGGATGACTCGAAGCCTCCCGAGATTCGGGAGCGCTCTCGCTGAGATCGCAATTGCCAGAATTCCTCCGCTCACCCCGGCCATATACAGCGGATGATTGAAGTATAGACAGAGGGCAAAGAGGATCAGCAGACCAATCATTTTGGTTCTCGGGTCGAGGCGCTGCACCCAGGTGTCCCGCTCCAGGTAGAGAAAAATGTTCAAGCCCTTAGCTCCTCCGCCAACTGTCTAACCGTGAGGCCTCGAGTACCCAGCCAATTGCTCACCTGAACCAAAGAGGAGGGATACAGGGAAGCTTCCTTCAATCGATCCTCCCGAGCGAAAACGTCCCGGGTCGGGCCGTCGAGCAGAATCGAGCCTCCCTTCATGACGATTGCCCGTCCGGCATACTCGGCTGCGGTCTCCATGGAATGAGTGATGATAATAATCGTGTGGCCCTCCCGATGAAGGTTTTTTAGCATTTCCATCAAGGACCGTTGGTGCCGATCGTCCAGACCGGTCGTGGGTTCGTCGAGAACCAGGACTTCCGGCTGGATGGCCAGTACCGAGGCCACCGCCACCCTTTGGCGCTCTCCTTTGCCCAGAGCAAAGGGCACTTTCTTTTCATATCCTGTCA
>Ga0187854_10002978_pt1 | contig 13847 bp, 16 predicted proteins | sample June2016WEW_6_15_FD_132445 | JGI IMG/M metagenome (GOLD analysis project Ga0187854, IMG submission 132445) | Peatland microbial communities from SPRUCE experiment site at the Marcell Experimental Forest, Minnesota, USA - June2016WEW_6_150 | ecosystem: Environmental > Terrestrial > Soil >...
ATCCTATCCAACAGCTGCCGATGCCAAGTGACCGGGCGGCGATCAGCATGTTCTCGGCCGCAGCCGCGCAGTCATACTCATGCGAAGTATACGCATGCGGCATCGCGAACATGAGGATGAGTACTGGAGCATTGTAGAAGATGTTAAATTCCGGCATCTTCAGCGCCTTCATCACATTCTCTGGCCGCTTAATCTCGGGGTCAGAACTCGTGCTCATGTCTAGCCATAATTTTTTCGCTCGCTCGGAAAGCCTGTCTATCATCTCCCTGTTCTTGATGACCACGAACCTCCGCGGTTGGTCTCTTGTAGGATACGGCGCATACGGCGCATACGTGCCCGCTTTGATCAATTCTCGGATAATGTCATCGGGCACGTCATTCGGCTTGTAATCCCTCACAGACCGCCTTAAAAAGATGTTCTCGAAAACGGCGTTCATAGCATTCCTCCGCTGCCCCCATAGTTGCCGTGAACAATTAAGCTTTTGTTGCTTTGGATTCGTCAACTGCCGGCACTGCGCGGCATCAAGAAGCCCAAAAGCTTCTTTCGTTTACCGGAGACTTTTTTTGTACCTAATCGACTGAGGCCGACCGGCCATAATTACGGGCGCCGGCAAATGACAACGCTTAGGTATCACGCCGCCGTTTTGCCGTTTTGATTGGTAAGATAAGATGAACCAAAAACTTGTAGCATTGTTTCTGATTATAGTGATGGCTGGCTCGACATTAACTGCCGCTGGTCTTGCAACTACGGCCACGGCGGTCGCAGCCACGGCAACGCAGAGTTTTTGGGGTCAGCGTTTGACGTGGTGAGCTAACCAGCCGACGGTTGTGACTATGAGCGAACAAGAGTATTGTAGAAACTGTGGATCGGCTAATCCGACTGGAGCCACGATGTGTGCAAACTGCGGTACGACTTTAAAGCCCAAGCGGCCGTGGTTCGGACCCAAGCGCGTCGGCTACGGGATCAGTTCCAAGACCTGGCAGGGGTGGCTCATCGTCGCCGTCTTCGTCGCCGTCGTGACCGGGATCGCCCTCTGGCTCGGTCGCTGACGGCCCACAGCGAGGAGATTGGTAGTCTGTTCGGCGCGAGCTAATTGCGAGTTGGAATGAACGCGGCTTGACAGATAGCACATCTAGAAATGGCATCAGATAGTTCTCCTTACGCCTCCGAAAACCAGAAACAAGCTGCCGTAAAGTGGCTAAAAAAGCACATAATCGGGGTTTGCATAGTTGTTGAAGTAGTGCTCGTTCTGTTGTTGTTCGACCCCGCTTTGCGGGTAAACCCCACTTCTATGTGGTGGGGCATTTTTGTAATTCTTACTAGTTGGGCAATGGTGCTTGTTTTTGTTATCGGGGTCTATCTGTTTCTTCAAAAAGGGAACCAGCAAGCTCAATGACTACGAAGCATATATGGGGCGCTAAATTCTGACCAATACATTCCTCAAGACGTCGTGCACGCGGTGTTTGCGAGGGTCTCATGGCATTCGTGAGAAGCGTGTCATCTGTGCGTGTTGCACTTTTGTAGGTAACGCGCCTCGGCCCCATCGGTGAAGTGTCGCTACATCGTGCCCGTCGCCACAGTTTATACCGTTTCCAGACGTAAAGTCCTGAAAAAATAGATATGAAACATGTCCAACAAAACCTAGAATATTCAGAGCTGGTCTCAATGAAATCCTTCATCTCTTCGCATTATTTTCTTTTCTTGTACATAGAATCAAGAATACTATCGTTGTTTTCTTAGACTTTCAGACGCGCGAGCAGCGTGAATCATGTTGCAAAGAACTTCGCGGGACAATGAGTCCCAATAATCTAAAGAGATTAGTAGCGAAGGCTCTAAAAGAAGCTATATAGCGGTCTGGGGTTTACGCCGCTCACGGATGGCTAAAAGGATCACCAAAAGAACGTCTGACCAATTACTCACGGGAGGTGAGAAACTAATGAGCGAACCCAAAATCTGCCCTGGTTGCCCGACAGGAGGAAGAATTACAGGTATTGAACCTATGATGGACCAGGGAACAGGCGCCCCTATCAAACGCATTATTACTCCGTGTTCAAGGTCCCGCCAGCACCCTTCCACAAAAAACCCTGAGAGATATGAATACTGCCTGAAGCAGTTTGGAGGAACGAAAAAAAAGTAAAAAAGGCGTAAATCCGCAGCTCCTGCCGTCTCTATTTCTGAACGTGGCCTTGCGTCCTACAGGCGCTAGAAGCACTGGCACTACAATCACGCGGTTCATGCGCTTCAAAACCTGAGCATGTCCGCGCACAGCAAGTTAAGGAAGAACATGACAGGATTCGCAGTAGACAGAAGCGCGAATCAGAATAAAGGAGTGATAAAAATATGACCAATTTGGCGGTGAGCGATGCAAATATCGCGGCTATCGCGGCTTATGTCGCTGCGAGACTTTCACAGGACGGCGCGACGATAACGACAGACCAAGCAGTGGCCGAGATGGCGGTTTTGGTCAATGCTGACTTACAAAAGCGTCTTGTTTTGGGCACGCTTCTCGAAGGCAAAGCCGCGAATGAAAGTGTTTGATGCATCAAAAAATAGCGGTGATATCTATATTACCGTAGCGCGTGCGTTGCACGTTAGCACATTGAGATAAACGCCGTCTAAACGGTTGCATAACTACTCTTCTTTTTTTCATCATGCTGGTTCATAATGCCGTTATAGTGGGCCCGATGGTGCTCGATGGTGCCCGATAGTAATACTTTAGCCGCGTTCGACCACTCATGATGACCTCGAAAATCACGCAGCGCGTGACGCTCTTAGACACTTCTCAAAATAGTGAAATTGTATTCTAAATCGTCCTCTTATATAATATCCATCGTATGTGTATGTGCTATCTAATGGGCCTCTGATGGCTTTTGCTTGGCTTGCCGTTGATGTTCCTTTTTTCTTTTTTTTTATATTCTCGATTCATCAAACGTGTAGCTAAGTTCAAATCAGAGAGCGATATTAACCTAAGCCGCTGCCCTTTCCTAGTTTTATTCGCTCGTCGTCGTCTTCAATCTCCTTCTTTCGAGCGTCGGTCAGAAACCGCCTATAGCCCACATCTCTATTCATAGCTGCATGAGCGGTTTCGGTGCTAATAGCATCAATTCCTCCGATACCGTAGAAAAAGTAATGCCCGTCTTTTGTTCTCCAGAGCTGTTTGAGGTCTGTGTAGAGCTTCTTTCGATTTGCACCTTCGCCAATATATTCGGCGCTACCTACGTTTATTTGGCCGATTAATCGTGTCTCAGGATGGCCCATGTCATATACAACCGAATCCCTCTCTATCTTAATCGATGGAAACCTGATTCTCTCCCGATTTTCATCGACTAATAAATGACCCCGATCTTCCTTTTCTTGGCGATTTTTCTTTTCTTGATCACTTTCCATTGTATCGCCTCCCCATCTTTGTTGCAGTCAATGTTGCGGTCAATTCCACGCTTTTGATATACCGCTTCATCATCCGTGTTATTGGATTCATTGATTCATCCCCCTATAAGTAAAAACAAATACGTAAGACGGGGCCAATGGAGCTTAACTTTGCCGTTTCGCTGCAGTTAGTTTCACACCGCGCAGCATGGTCTTTTTGCGCTGCGCTCTACAGACACGTCTAGCATGAACTGGACAAGGTGGCGTCGTTCGTCGAGGGATGCACCCACGGTGAACTGCAAGAGATGTGGAAACTACTCTCCCTGAGTTCTTTACTTCGCGGCTATAACTGAAAAGCCAGTCGCTGCAAACTGTATGCCTAGATTAGACGCGGTTATCGAATGATAGCCAATCGTCCATCCGGCTGTTGAGATAGTTGCGGAAGCGTCGCCGTTACTGTTCGTCACTGCTGTCGCAACTTGTTGACCGTTCGATGTAAGTGTGACGGTTTGCCCTGCGAGCCCTGTTGACGTTCCCGAAGTTATATGTATGTCGAGCGTAACTGACGAACCCTGCGGAAACTGCCAGCTCCCCGGATTATCTACTGTTACTGAACCTGACCATGTTCCTATCGCTGGTGATGGCGTTGCGGTCGGCACGTTCGCGGGAGTCGCCACTGTCCGTTGTGGCGTGGGTGACGCTTGACTCGCTGTCGCTTGCGGCGTCGTTGGTACCGAAGTGGGTGACGCTTGAGTTTGCGTGGCTACCGACGAGGTTGGTGAATTGGCCGAGCTTGCCGCTGCCGTTGGAGTCGGGCTTGCTGGCGTCGATGAATTAATGCACCCCGCTATCGATAATGAGGCAACCACAACAAGTATGATAGTGACTAACAGCTTTTTTTCCATACAAGTCCCCCTTGACGGAAAAATGAATCAAAAACGTACAACAGTGGTGTGATAGCTTAAGCGTTGTCTTTCTAGCTGCTTTAATACGTCGAAAAACTTATTTTAGCCCACCGGCCGGCGAAGCACGACAGCTCTGTCGTCTTTTTCTTATACCAAATCTTTGAGCGCATCCAGCAACGCTTTTCGCTCGACTGAACCCGTCGGAGATATGTAGAAATCAACGCCACGACCCCTTCCGCGCCCCTTTTCGTTCAACTTCAACATAACCGTACAACTCCAATTCGGCTGTGAGTTCTGAGAGGGTTTTATGTGAGACCTGCTCACGACCGCTAAGCCTCATAATATTGTTAAATTCCCTATAAACCTCAGTTGGCGACTGCTTTTCCTCTTTACTATATACGCTTTCTAGCAGCACCTTCTGATGTGGTGAAAGACGTACGACTTCTCTGCGTAACAACGACACTTCTGCAAGTCGTTCCGCACGACGCACATCTTCTTCTACAACAGTCGTTCGACCTTCTTCTTCACAGAGGTCAGCAGCAGTTGATAGCAAATCAAGCGCATATCGGGCATCGCCGTTTCTCTGTGCTGCTAATGCTGCACATAACGGAATCACTTCATCGCTCAACGCATTGGGATAAAACGCCTGTTCAACGCGATACTCCAAAATATCCCTTAACTCGAACAGCCAGCCTTGATCGCCTTTGAGCTAGCCAATGTCGCTCGTCTCTATGAAATGATAGAGCATCACACGCATAGACGAACAGGCAGCTACGACTCTCTCTATGTCTCGCGCAATCCCTTTTTCAAGATTAATTTTACAAAAAGCGTCTTTTTTTGCTGTTTAGGCACTGGATATGCTGGGATGGTACGTACTCCATTTTGTTACCATTGAAAATCGTGGGTGTGGCCCCAGAGCGGCACCGCAGTGCGTGCAGAAGCTCCGTTAAGAAGGAAGCAGCGCAACCCCGATAAAGTCGAGTGGACGTGTCACATCGGGCGATTTTGTGACAATCAATCGCGTTTAAAAACCAGGTAGGGCTCCAACTGATTCCAGCCTTCTTCTATCGACAGAGGCATGTTCAAACCGCTTAGGTGTCGACTATTGTGTTTATGAAACAGGGCTTCCGTCTCAGCGCTCGTCAAGCCGAGTCGCTCTATGTAGATATTTGTGATGTTCACAATGCCACTTGTTAGAAGGCTTTGGCTTGGCTCAAAAGGAGCCGCGTTGTAACGTTCTCGTTCGCTTGTTGTGCCGTAGTGTGGACCGTTTAGGTCTATATAGCATATTTCGAGATGAGTCGCCAGCGCCTTTCTCAGTTTTTCTTCGTCTTTTTCGGCTTCTTCTTCAAGCAGCAACGCTATACCTAGACGAGCGTTGCGGAAACCTGCAAAGTTCCCCTCTTTGATGCTTTCCAATCCCTGCCGTTCGTATACGTTGCGTCGAATCGTGTGTAATGCGCTATGCAGTTGCTCTGGCGTCTCTTTTCCGTGTTTCTCTCTTTGTGCTGTTCTGATCCGCTCAAAGCGCTCTCTTTCGGCTTCGGGTAATTCTTCAAGTTCTCGTTTGATCGCCTGGTCGTGCTCAATATCCTCAGCTTGTGTCATGTGCACTTCTCTTCTATCCCCAGGGCGAGACGTGAAGATAGGTTTTTTGCAGCTTGCGCACACATTTTTTTCTCTTTGGTTCTTTTTCAGGGTTATTCTACAGTTATTATTCTGCACAAGCATAGGAAGGCGACAAGAATTGACATTTGCCGTGGCTGATACTGGGGTGGGGGTAACTCCAGGCGTCAAGAACAAATCTTCGAAGTATTCAGAAGGTTACACGCTCGAGAAGAATACCCCGGACCGGCATAGGACCGTAATATGTTAAAAAATCATAGAAAGCCACTGAGGACAAAATAAAAGAAATTTTAAGTGTACATTCAAAATAAACCTATAAGCAGAATCTGATTTTCACGAATCAAAATCTATATCCAGTAAATAAGAAAAAAATGCTTCAGATTGAAAAGTTGGGGGGAACGGCGTTAATTTCGAATGAAGACAAACTTAAAAGCTGGAATGACGGGCCAGTGAAACAATCCATCCTTGATTTTCTAAAATCGTCCATAGAACAAGGTCCGAACTATGTTAAACCCGCAGACCGTATCGCAACTTTCGATAACGATGGGACACTGTGGGTAGAGCGGCCGATGCCGGCCCAACTTGATTTCCTGTTCAGAGTTTTTGCCATAACCGCTCAGAAAAATCCTTCTTTAGTGAGTGCGCAGCCTTACAAGGCTATTCTCGAAAAAGACGAGACGTTTTTTCAAAAGGCAATTGAACAAGACCATACGACTATTATGGCTCTTGAAGGTGCTTTTGCACGGGAGTGGTCTGGAAAAACTCCAGATGAGTTTGAAGCTGAAGTGAAAGAGTTTTTTGCTACCGTAAAACAGGAGAAATTCGCAGCTAATTTCACCAAACTGGTTTACAAGCCTATGTTAGAGCTTTTCGACTTGCTGAAGAATTACGAATACCGGGTGTTTGTGTGCTCTGGTGGTGGTCGTGATTTCATGCGTGTAATCTCTGAGGAAACGTGGGGAATCTTCAAGGAAAACGTAATAGGCACAGCTTCCGAGTATGAATACAACAAGGGCACGTTAACGAGAGTTGACAGAGTTCTTGGAGGGATTGCTCTAGGTCCCGGAAAAGTCGAGCATATATTTGCCCAAACTGGACGCTCACCTGTCTTTGCAGCGGGGAATGGTGACGCAGATATAGAAATGTTGGAATCTGCCAAATTTAGATTATTCATACACCACGACGATGAGGAACGCGAATACGCGTATGAAAATGGAGCAGAGAAAATGTTCGCCATTGCTAAGGAAAAAGATTACACCATCGTAAGTATGAAAAACGACTGGAACGAGATTTTCAGATGAAAGACAAACCCGAACTAACTGCTATCGATATATTGCTCAATCCTGATGAAACCGTGGCCAAAAGAGCAGTAGAAATTACAAAAGGATGGTGGCCTCGTTGTTCTTTATAGCCTCGTTGACGCAAGCAGAGCCACCAAATTGCGAACGTTTTGCTGTTCGACGACAAATCGCGGCGGAATGCTGCGTTGAATGAACCCTGATATTCCGAGCAATGCTTCCATTTCAGGAGAAAGAGCGTGCATTGGTCGTCCTCTCCTATCCGGTCTCTTTTGGCTGATCAGTATCGCTTCGTCCAACAGTCTGCTGTCCTCGGCACCTGCTACCACGACGAGATCGCGTAAGGAATTTTGGCGCTTTACGTGTGCGTTGTGACTGTATCGCTGGAGGCTTTCTGCGAGTTCAGCTTCTGATACCTTGTTAAACTCCGTGACGTTGTCCACGTCGAAATATCCGATGATGTAAAGAGCTTCGTTGTAGTTGTCAGTCGCAAATGGCTGCAAGCCGGCGTAGAATACGAGTAGATCTCCTTGAACGAGCTTCAGCAGGTAATAACGCTTCAGTGTCCGATCGCCGTACGTGCAGGTGAGAAACTCGGGATCTTCGTGCATCGGCGAGTTCTTGATGCTCGACGGAACGTAGGCTGAGAGGCGCTTCCCTTTTCTCCCAATCCTGTCGTTATACGTCGCGGCGCCCGGTGCGGGAACGCTCTCCGGAATCGGGACAAACTCGAACGATCCGTCGTCAAATATGGGACTAAGCGTCCCTCCGCACCCCTTATCGATACCGACGCGCAGCAATAGTGCCTTCATTGCAGCCCTATAGGTGAGACGCACCCGAATAAGTCTTGCCATGTGGACCCTCCCGAAAACCGCGGTTTCTAACGGAAACGTGTGCTGCAGTGTGAACAATTCGATCATCAAAAAGAAACAGTAATGAGGACCAATAACGTCCAACTATTCAGTGTTAAAAAACACGGGGTATTCAGAAATGAGCAACCAACAACCAGAGCCGAGGAGGATATATGAGTCTATCGCCGTGCCTGTCATTTGGCTCATTTTCCTCGCGCTATGGCTATTCTTTTATGCCAGCAGCTTCAGCATTCTGCAAAACATAGGTGTCTTTCTGCTATCTTTCGCCGTTGCGGGGGTAATAGAGGTCCTCGTGTGGGTTCCGTGGGCCATGAAACACGCTGATTAGGGTTAGCACTGGCGCGAAGAAACAACGAAAGCAGCACGAGCGAGGTCCTGTCGCCCTAATGCACGAATGGCTGCAAGACGCAGTCAGGCGTGTTAGCCGCGCAGCGAAATAAACAGAGGAGGGCATGAGGCGGTGAGATGCGTTGCTTTGTTGCGCGGCATTAACGTCAGCGGTCGAAAAATCGCACCTATGACGGAGTTAAGAAGGGCCTTTGAATCGCTTAGTTTTAAAAACGTGAGAACGTACGCTCAGAGTGGCAACGTCATTTTCGACTGCAAGCGGGCGGAAACTGTAAAAATTGCCCAGTGCGTTGAAGAAAAGTTACGCGAAACCTTTGGGTTTTCGACAAACGTACTCATCAGAACGCAGCGCGAACTCAAGAGAATCATCGAGAATAATCCGCTTATCGATAGCGCAGATGTGGTAGGCCCTGACAAGCTGTACGTCACTTTTTTGTCAGACGGGCCGGACGAAACGGTCGCGTCAAACCTAGACATAAAACTCGACCAAGGTGAGAAGTTCGTAATTGCTGGCAAAGAAGTGTATCTCTACTGCCCGAACGGGTATGCCGGGACAAAGCTGAACAACGCGATGTTCGAAACGAAGCTGAAAACCGTGGCTACAACGAGAAATTGGAAAACGATAAACAAATTGCTAGTCATCTCAAAATCAAGCTAGGGCGGCCGCGTTTAACTCACCTTCTAAATCTTGATAATAGCCGCACGCCTCGACGCCGCGGCATTTAATTTCGCATTCGTCGCATATTGTTGTCATCATGCAGCGAATAAAAATAAAAAATAGGAGCCATAACGCTCCTACTCATAACGCGCCGATATCTACCCAACCACCCCAACCGTAACTTGCAGAACTATACGACTTCTGATAGATATCCGCGGTCAGGGTAAACGGATTGGTTTGCCCGGTCGCAAATACATCGACGTTTCCGACTGATCGGGCGGTCGATCCTGGCGACGTGGTTAGATAACCGCCTAGATTCTCCCATCCGAGGACGGTCGTGCCTTGCCAGTATCGATCGTAGAGGTTATGGTCCGTCCCTGCGACGAGTAATCCGACGCGCCCGTTTGACCAGGAATAGGCGGTCGGATTCGTGCCGGGGAGTATGACGCCGCCAACATACGCATAAGAAGCGCCCGGCGTTATCGACCATAGATGCCCCGCGGTTCCGGCGACAAATACCGTTGTACTTCCGTCACTTGTCGCGACGGCTCCAGGTGACGATGTTAGAACGCCGCCGAGGCTCACCCACGTAAAATTCGCGGTTGTGGCGTTCAGTGTTCCTTCGTAAAGCTTCTGATCCGTTCCCGTGACAAATACCGTCGTCGCATTTATCGCGCTCGGTCCGGTTCCTGCTTTAAGAACGCCGCCGCCGCCGTATTGTGTCCACGGGGACCAGGTTTTTGCGTAACCCGTCGTGCTGTAGAGCGCCCCGTCCGCGCCGCCTCTCACAAAAACGGTTACGCTACCGATGAGGTTTATCACCGGCGACGGATCGGAAGCCGCGCCGCCCGGTGGCGCCCCTAACGACGCCGTCGTGCCCCATGTGCGGCCATCGCTCGTGTTCTTTGTATAAATATTGTTATCCGAGCCACGCACAAAGAGGTTAAGATTGACTCCGTTTGTACTCAACGGTTGAGGGGCGCCGGCTGCGGTCGAAGCCGCGCCGCTTACGCTCACGCACGATAAAAGCACGATTGCCGCCGCCAATATAGCACCTATCCAAATCCAAATTCCAAATTTTTTCATAAACATTTCCTCTTTAATATCATCCGTTAACGGAAACCGGAGTTTAGGGGGTGAATCAGAGCTTGGAGCATCGACCAGGTGCGCCCCGGTTTCGTTTCCGCGTTTTATTATTAATTTGGCGAACGCCCTCCAAGTTTATACCCTCATCGATTAGGGATGAGAAGAATACGCGCCGTTATTATAGCATCATACGCCTGCACAAGGCATGAGCAATGAAGTGGCTTAATACCTCGCCGTCGCCGTAAAAGCGGCAGCCGTGTTGCACCATCCACGAGACAATACGCTGTATTGAAGACGTTGAAATAATCATACCAAAACGAAGCCATCACATTTCGTCGCCTCCGATTAAGTCGCCGCGAGGGTTACGCTCTATATGCCCTATATGACCCCTGCGCGCCCGTCTACCTCGGTTTTGATTATGACGCCTGATCAAACACGGCGGCGTATGTGCCGATACGTCGAAATAACATGCGATACACTAGACGCTTGGATTGACGCAGTTGGGAATTGCCTAGATTCTTTACAAGGCGACGAGCGTCGTAAATGAGAACGGACTGTATATGGCAACAACGTGTTCTACGCGCTCAAAAGGCCCTTCGCAAACGCACGGGCGTTCTCCAGATCCTTTTCGTCCGGGTGTCCTTTGTTCTTGCCGCCAATAAATGCGAGCGCCCCTTTCCAGTCTCTGTTCAATCGCAGCGCGCCCGCGAACTCGCCAAAGCAGGTGAACTCGCCGACGATGTGACAGCCTTTCTCAGCAAGCTTCTCCTTGATCTGCTTGTGGTTGACCTCTCGAACGTTGCCGCAGGTCGAAAAAACGAATACGTTCTTGTCTATCACAGGCATGGCTTCGATCAGTTCGATCAGTGCCTTGTGGTGCTTTAATCCGTAGATGCCTGAGCCAAAGCCGATGAGGTCATATCCTGCCAGCGCTTCCTGCCGCACGTCCTCGACCTTTGTGAGCTGTGCGTTCATGGCCTCCGCCATGGCCTTTGCGACCTTCTCGGTACTCATGCGGTGGTAGGACTTGTAGACGATAAGGGTGTTCACGACCCCTCCTGTTGTTATTACAGTTGTTATGACGATTGTCGCATAGATAAAGCCGATTATGACAACTGTTTGTGCGTTATTTTCTCTTTCGTGATGGTCCTGAACCTTTGCAAAAAAAAAGGACTTATGGAACAAAACTGGCCTTCGACACCGTGCCAAGAGAAAGATAACGCCGTTTGTTTTGCCGGGCTGCGCACCAGACCAGCGCATTAGGCTTCCAAAGGGATCAGTGCAGTCGAGGTAAAATGAGATATGAACGCATCGATCGGGCACAGTGCCGCAGCCACGACTAACGTGTCAACGGAACGTGTGAACGTCGGCCTATTCAGCGTCATCCGCTCTCGTTGTTCAGCGTCGGGTTAGGACCCAGAAACAAGCCCCCCCATTAGGGCGCCAGTCCGACACGACGTACTTTTCCGTTACGCCGCATTCATCCTAACTCGCGCGGAGCAGGCTATTAATTTGAGCTGAAATCCCCGTGGTATTCGTGGCGTCGATCCAACGCCCGACTTCGCGGCCGTTGTTCAGCAGGATCAGCGTCGGGACTGACGGCACCTTGTACTGAGCGGCCAGCGGGCTTGCATAGTTCACGATCGACTGCACGGGGACCTTCCCTGCATACGTCTTTTGAAGCTGGGTCACGTGTGGTTCCAGCGCTTGGCAATAGGGACAATTCGTTGCATAGAAGAACAGCACCTTCAAGTGTGCCGGCGCACGCGTTGCTGACGCTGAAGCAGAAGTTGTGGTATTTGCTGTCCTTGCGGTGGTTGATGCTGCACTTGATGCCGAATGTGATGAACTGCTTGCCGTTTGGTTGTTGTTAGTTGATGATGTGCAACCCGCGATTGATAACGAGGCAACCATTACGAATACTATGATAGCTAACAACTTTTTTATCATATGCGTCGCAAAAAAAAGGCGGCGAGATACTATAAGTGTTGTCGTAAGCTGCGTACCGTTTTATGAGAATGGCGACGCCTGATCCGGAACTTCAGCGCCTAGTGCGTATAAGGCGCTTGCGTGAAAATGAGGATGCCCCCTAGCAGGAACAGTACGAAGGTAAGAACGCCGAAAAGACTGATCAGAACCCCGAACGGAATAAGGATGGCTCCTGCTACGAACTCTACGAAGTTAAGAGCGCTTAAAACACTGATCGATATCAGTGCCCCGAGCGCTGCGATAATCATTAGAGCTGCGCCGAGGATTTTCCGGTTTTCGAGTACGCCGCCTGCGATTCCGACTAGTGAGAAGATGAGTGCTGCCCCTGCAGCGTTCGTGTAGGGCTGTAACCCTCCAACTGCGTTAAACGCCTCGCCCATTCCTCCAAGCTGAACGACGAGTACGACGGCGAGGATGCCGGAGATTCCTCCAATTATCCCAAGCCAAAATGCGTTTCCCATATGCACTTCCCAAGATTCAGCTATAACTCTGTGCCGCCCTAGTGCACAAAACCGTTAGGTCGTAGAAACGTGCGTGAACCCTTAAATGTTCGCGTTTAGGCAAAGGCTATTGCACGAGCCGACGCCACTGCGTGATAACCCGATAGGATCCCAATCAAGAGGTCCAAAACGAGTCCGAGGGCGACACTACCTCTGATTTGAAAACAAAGACAGTGAAGAGCTGTTTAATGAACAGAAGCAGAGAAGCCCCCCATAGCTTACAGGCTCGACGACGATAGCAGCGGCGCTAGTGAGTCCCTCGCGTCGTTGGAACTATACTACACGCGCGAAGAGCTTGAATCGTTTCTCAGCTTCCGGCTGGCGGGGCTGTCACGCTACTCGCTTGGCTGGCCGCGCCGTGCCGCCGCGGCATTCTGGGAATGCACACAAGGGAGGATAAGCAAAGCGCATATGGAGGCGCTACGGACGTACGCCCTCGACAAGTTTCACAGCAGCGACACAGGCGAAATTTCTCTATTATGCCAGGGCGTTCCTCACTTACCTGACCAAAACGAGGCTTGACTCCCGTTATGAATCCTTTAGACTGTTCCTTGAATTGCCCAAAGCCGTAAAAACGTGTAAGCTGCTGACAGGGCGTATCGTGACCATTGAAGATGTGCAGAATGCTCTTGTATTCTTAAAGCGAGTTATGCGCGAGGCGAACTCGATGAGCGACACTACGTCGCGTACAAAGCTTCAATCATATTTGGGGCTTTTACAGGCCAGCACCCAGATGCAACGATCGGCAGAATTACAGCTGGGCAGTTTGAAGAGGCATTGAAATTCAGATCGAGAGAGCCCACACTGCACGTACCGGCAGATCAGGACAAGATTCGCATGGCTCACTATGTACCGCTGCACCCACGCGTTATCGAAGTCGTTGAACCGCTCCTGGACGGAAAAAAAGGTAACGAGATTATGTTTCCAGTCTCTGCGCTCAACCAATAGCTTTGGCGTTCGCGCCAAGCAGGGAACGAAATACCGCTCAGTTGTTGTGGTTCGTATTTTGTGCTCAGTGATCTTCGTAAGTTCACGGAGCAGCACGGTGACGTGATCGGGTGGGATTCGTCGAATAGAGCACACATCTTGACGCACGGCGTTTCAGGCGTTTCGTGGAGCCATTATCGAAATCCATTGCCAGAGAACGTATATGATATCTACATGAATTACTGGGAGAACGTCGACTTGACAGTCTAAGA
>Ga0187854_10002980_pt1 | contig 13842 bp, 13 predicted proteins | sample June2016WEW_6_15_FD_132445 | JGI IMG/M metagenome (GOLD analysis project Ga0187854, IMG submission 132445) | Peatland microbial communities from SPRUCE experiment site at the Marcell Experimental Forest, Minnesota, USA - June2016WEW_6_150 | ecosystem: Environmental > Terrestrial > Soil >...
CCGGTGACGAGGAAATCTACTTTTTCTTCCTCCATCATCGCCCTGGCTTTAGCCAGGAAAAAAATCTTGCAGTCGATGCAGGGGTTAAAGTTTTTTCCATACCCATGCCGCGGGTGCCTCAGGACCTGGAAATATCCCTCACTGACGTCGATGATCCTGGCCTGAATTCCGTACAACTGTTTCCATCTTTCTTGATAACGCTCTTCCTGTCCCTTTTTTTGGTATCCGAAGAAAGGGGTAATGAAATGGAGGGCGATGACTTCAATCCCCTGTTCCATGATGAGCCGGGAAGCCAGAAGGCTATCCAGACCTCCGGAGAGCAGGGAGAAAGCTCTCCCCTTGGTCACGGTTTGGTCCTCGGCGCCCCTTTGGATTTGGGTGGGGAAACAGACGGGGATGAAGCTGAAGGAGGCAGAATCAGGTCGATTTGCTTTACTTCCCCTTTTTGGGCTTGAAGATTCTTCTCCATTTCCCCGAATCCCTCGGCTCGTATGGTTACCCGGTAGGTTCGATCTTCCAGGCCCATAAGGGAGTAAAGGCCATTTTCGAAGGAGACGGATTTACCTTGAATTCCATCCCAGAGGATTAAGCTCCCTTTCGGGATAGGCTTCCCGGAAGGATCTTTAATCACCCCATAAATCGTCCCGAACTGCTGGCGCCCGGATTGTCGGGCCAGGAAATCTTTTTGAGGAAGGGGGAGTTGGTCGATGGCCAGGGAGTTATTATCCTCTTTGAAAATGGTAAACGTTGTGGCCTCTTCCACATCCAGGCTTCCCCCCTGGGGTTTCCCAGGATTCAGGCTAACGCCGTCTATGTACCGGAGCACGTGAAAGGGATCGACGAAATTCTTGGAGTGGAGCAGGTCAGAGAAGCACCAACCGATGTCCGGGTAATACACTTCCACCCAGGCGTGATACCCCCCTCCGCTAATCTGAACTCCCCAGTATTTTTTGGAGATCCCCCAATCATACCCCGGCGGGAGGTACCCATGAGCATACCTGGCCGGGATTCCCAGGCTGCGCAGCATGGCAATCGCGAGGTTCGTATACCCGACGCACGACCCCCTCTTGCTGTAAAAAACCGCCCTGCCGTCCTGGGGAGTATTGCGGCCGGCATCATAGGTATGGTTGTCCACGATCCAATTGAAGATAGCGGTCACAGCTTCCTGGACCGTTCCGTTTCCCTGGGTCAGGGTTTTCGCCTGGGCTGCAATCCCGGCCTCATTTACCGGGATGTCTTTCTCAGGCCCCAGAAAAGACCTCACCTGCCCGGGAACCTGTTGGGTCTGAATGGGAAAAGGGGCCGTTGAATTGAGAGGGTTCAGGTTGATTTCAATCAGTACTCGCTTGCTGAATTCATCTTCCTGGATGACCTTTTGCGAATAGGAATTGTTGGAATAATTAGGGAGGAATTCCACTCCCGTAGGGTTGACGATGTCGTAAATGACAACATGTTTTCCGGTGAGGACCTTGGTGGCCGCCGAGGCCGGGGACATCGTGCCGCCCAAAGTAAGCGCCAGCGCCAGGCACCCGACGATTCCGCGCATTTGACTCGTTTTTATCCCTCTCCAGTGTTCAATCATACACCACCATCACGCGGCCATTCTTCAGATATCCCGTATAAGGGGCGGTGGTTAAGATGATCTGGGCATCCCGGTTGGAAATGACCACATCCGTCTTCTTTTCTCCCGTCGCGTTCAAGCCGGGAACCACATAAGGGTCCGCCGTCACCCTCTGATTTTTCGATGCCGCATTTACATCTTTGGCATACCCAACCAGTCCCATCCTGATCAGGTCTTGCTGTTCAATGCTCTGCGTGCTGTAAACGAGCTCCCCTTTCTCGTTTAAGATTTTGGGGATCAGGGCTGGGCGGAGGCCCAGTTTCCGGGCATCTATGATCAAGCCGGTGTACTCCAGCTTTTTCAGGTCCAGCTTCTCCTCCCCCTTGGCCGGCACCTCAGGAGCCTTCGAAACTTTGGTTTCCACCACCGCAGGGGATGGTTCTTTAATCTCCTTTGCTGGCGGCAGGGGAGGTGGAGGCGCAGGGGGAAGTTCTTTGGTCTCCTTTGCTGGGGGTAGAGGAGGTGGCGGTTCTTTGGTTTCCTTCGCTGGAGGCAAAGGAGGCGGAGGAGGAGCAGGCAGAGGTTTCTTTTCTTGGGGAATTATTGGGCTGGGTTTTGGAGAAGGCGGTGGCGGTCTGATCGTCGGAGGCAGGGGAGGCGGCGGCATCATAGGCCGGGTGGGGGGGGGCAGTTCCTGGAGCATCACCGCCAGGAGTTCTCCCGTCAGGTTGACCGCAACCGTTACCTCGACGGCGCCATCGCTCAAATAGCGTGTCTCCACGACCCTTGCCCCGATGACGATTCCGCTGACCCGGGTTAAAACCCGATCGCTTCTGGTTGTGAAGGATGCGACGGTCGTCTCCGAATCCACGCGCACACCCTTTACAGCCTCCAGCAGGTTCCTCAACGCATCGGCTTTGGCCGCCCGTTCGGCCATCAGGCGGGCTTGGGAAGGAATGGTTATCCCTGTGGGCGGAGCTCCACTCCCTTTAGCTGTGACCACACCCTGGGTCCAGTTGATCACTCCCTGAGGAAGGCTTTCAACCACCTCCTGTGCCCCGATCAGAGGAGGTGCCAGGAGCATAATGACCAGAAAAAACCCGAAGAACGAAAACCCAATCTTTCCCATTGGCGTCCTGTTCCTTTCTCGATTTTCTGGGTCGAAATTTATATAAGAAGGTAACACAGGTGGCGAAATTCTGTCAATCAAGGGATAAAACCCACCTCCAGTTTCTTCATACCACTCTGCCAAAGGCCGGGGAGCCAACCAATGGGTGGAGAAGAGCCAAACCGAGGGGAAGGGCCTTCACGCACGCTGAATTGGGGGGAAATCTCCTTGTCAAAGAGTGATGGCTGAGGTTCCGCAATGGAAGGGCGGGGAGTTTGAGATAAGCCAGCAAAGAGGGAGAAGCCCGCCTGTTAACCAAAGGAGAGCAGCTCCCTTGTTCAGGGTGCGTGAAGGCCCTTCCCCTCGCTTACTCCGGGCCAACGTCAACGGGAAGAACTGGGGGGTGGGATGAAATGAGTCTAAGGAACGAGTATGAAAAGCCTGGAGGGATGACTCAGGGGATTGCGGGCCTGGACCGGTTATTCCTCCTTCCAGCCAAAATCTCCAACCAGGGGGACAAATACGCACCCCGTGATCTCCTCTTCGATGAAATGCTCCCCCTTCCGGGTGGTTCTGTAGAGCGTCTGGGTATAGCGGGACCCGGTTGGAATGACCAGCCGTCCTCCATCGGCCAGTTGGGATTCCAGCGTTTTGGGTGTGTCCGGTGCCCCGGCTGTAACGATGATCCCATCAAACGGGGCCTCTTCCGACCATCCCTTACTCCCGTCTCCCCTTCGGTAAGATATATTCGCGTACCCCAACTCCTCCAAGACCTTCCGGGCTTTTTCTGTGAGCACGGGGATTCTTTCAATGGTATATACTCTTTTGGAAAGTTCCGCCAGGATGGCGGTTTGATATCCCGACCCTGTCCCAATTTCCAAAACCCGTTCCTCACCCTTAAGGTCCAGGGATTGCGTCATTACCGCTACCATGTAGGGTTGAGAAATGGTCTGTCCCTCCCCGATGGGAAGCGGACGATCATCATAAGCTGCCGACTGGTAATTCCCCGGCACAAAAAGATGGCGAGGGACTTTAGCCATGGCTTCCAGTACGCCGAGGTCAGAAATGCCCCGTCGGCGAAGTTGTTCTTCCACCATGGCCAGCCGTTCTTTTTGGAAATTCTGCGTCATGGAATCCTTGCACCGCAGAGCACACAGAGATCCTTTAAGAATTTCCTTCTTGGCGTAAAAGATTAAAAAAATGAACCGGGCACGCTGGCCGATATCGAAGGTGGGGAATTTTCGACGTCTCAAGTAATCGGCATTTTCTCGGCGCCCTCGGCGCTCTCTGCGGTGAATCCTTGCTAAGCCCCAAACTTAGTCAATCTTCGGGCGTTGGCCAAGGCCAGGGGCATCAGTTCCACGGAGCGCATTCTCCCCAAAGCCCCGCAAATGCAACTGACCTCATCGAATTTTTTAACGGAATCGATCAAACAATACTGCGAATGCAAGATAACCGGCAGGGGATGCCAACTGTGACTGGCCAGCTTTGCCGGAGTAGAGTGGTCTCCGGTCACCACCAGCACGTCGGGTTTCAGCGCCCGTGCTCGCGGGATATACCGGTCCACCTCTTCAATCACGGCCACTTTGCCGTCGAAGTTCCCATCCTCTCCCCGAGAGTCCGTCTGCTTGACGTGGAGGAAGAAGAAATCGTACCTGGGAAAATTTTCGGCCAGGGCCTGAAATTCCTGCTCCAGGTTGGAAACATCAGGAAGGACGGTCATCCCGACCAGTCGGCTGATCCCCCGATACATGGGATAGGCAGCAATTGCTAAGGCATTCAACCCGTAGCGTTCTTTCATCGATGGATAGAGCGTGTGTTTGGCAAACCCCCGCAGGAGGACCATATTGGCTTTGGGTTCGTCAGCCAGGATTTTACCTACCTGGGAGAGAATTTTTCGAACCAGGGCTGCGGTCTTTTCCGCTTCCGGGACCAGCCCTTTGGGGTCCAGGGGAGAAATCCCCTCTCGCTCCGGGTCAGTATCTTGAATCTCCCCCCGCAATCCCTCCCCCCGGAGGACGAGCACTGCCCGGTGTTCTTTCACCGGTTCAACAATGACTTCCACCTTCCCGCCTAGTTTTAGGCCCTGCTGGATCTTCTGGCAGATCCGCTGATTGGTCTCGGTGGAGATCCGCCCTGCCCTGCGGTCAACGACTTTTCCGCTTGGGTCCACAGTGGCGTAATTTATCCGGGCGACCACGTCCTTTTCCGTTAGGGGAAAATCAATTCCCGTCGCTTCCAGAATTCCCCGGCCTATATTGTACTGGACCGGATCGTAGCCAAAGAGAGCAAAATGGGCAGGTCCGCTTCCGGGGGTGATCCCCGGGCCTATCGGGTCCAGAAGCCCGCAGGAAGAGACTTCGGCCAGTTGATCGAGATTGGGAGTCCGCGCCACCTGCAGCTCCGTTCCCCCTTTCCCTTCCATCTGGATCCCGCCCAGGCCGTCCAGGATGAGAAACACGATCTTCGTCGAACCGGGGATCAACAACTCACTGAGTAATCTGGGGTCCATCATCTCCTCCTGCATTCCTCCCTTTACAGAGGTTGTTCTCCGAGAATATAGTAGAAGGAAAGAGCAAGAAGGGAGTTCTCTCCCTTCTATTTTCTACTGAAGGGAAAAGTCGCTTTCCGGAATGTCCAAAATCGAAGAAAAGGCCGCAACCCTGGTCCTTCATCTTTCGGGTCATAAAGAGAAGAGGCTCCGGGCTTCCTCCCTTGAGGAAAAGCTACGCCGGCTGGAGCCGGAGGAGATAGCGGAGATCCTGAACTTCATCTGCAACAAAGCCAAGGGGAAAGACCTCGCCTCTTTAAAAGCCTACAACGCCCTGCCAGAACTCCTTCTCTCCGGCACCTTCAACCGGGAGAAAATTTCCCAGCTGCGGGCTGTGGCCCGGCAGAAAGACTATGATGAAGTGTTGCAGATGCTGATGGACCTCCCTCCCCAAAAAATTCCGCCTTCCAGCGCAGAGGGTCCAGAAGATCCCTTCTTGAAAGATTTAACCCTTGGGCACCGCAAATCTTTGACCAAAACTCCAAAGATGACTGTTTTAAGAAAACTCCTCAAGGATCAGGACCCGATGATCATTCGCTCTCTGCTGCTAAACCCGCGACTCACTGAGTCAGAGGTTCTAAAGATTGCTTCCCTCCGGCCGACTTCACCCCGAATCCTGGAAGAGGTATTTCACAATGCCACCTGGGTTGCCCGTTACCGGGTGAAAAAGGCCCTGGTATACAATCCTTACTCTCCCCCCTCCATCGCCGTCCATCTTCTTAAATTTCTGCTGCTGAGCGATCTGCGGGAAATTGCCCAACTTGAGAATTTACACCTGGCGGTCAAGGAAGTAGCCCATCAACTGCTCAGAGAGAGAAGGAAATAGGACGATCAGCTCTTGGGCGCCTCGGGAGGCGGGCTCACGGCTGTCGGCGCAGCCTTTTTCTGTCTCTCTTTCTTTCTCTTGGCCCTCAGTTTGAACTGATGTTGCATTCTTTTGTGTTTGCTCTTGGAAGTTGCCAAAAATTCCCCCTTTCGTTCTCTTTATAGATTAGAATATAGAAAAACCGGGTTGAAATCAATCCTAAAAGAGGAAATTTCAAAACATCCGGATAAGCAAAGAAACGCGAGGAGGATATCTATGGGAAAACGAAGAGCCTATTTTAAATTCCGCAATCCGCAATTTGAATTCCGCATTTGAACTATGGGGGGCCGTCTCACTCTCACATCCAAGGGCTTCTCCTGGTTCAGTAAAGGGCATCCCTGGGTTTACAGGAATGACCTGGAGAAAATTCAGGATGCTGCCCCCGGGTCTATTGTTGATCTGGAGAAAAAGAACGGAAGCTTCCTGGCTCACGGATTTTATAGCGATCGTTCTAAGATCGCCTTCCGTTTGGTTTCCCGGAGTCCAGCGCCCATCGATCGGAGCTTCTGGGAGAAGCGTTTCCAGAGGGCCCATCAATACCGCCAATCTGTAGTGGAAGGGACTAATGCCTATCGATTAGTCTATGGAGAATCGGATGGAATTCCCTCTTTGATCGTCGACCGGTATGGAAATCATTTCGTATTCCAGACCCTCTCCCAGGGCGCTGAAATTCTAACTTCCCTGTTCGCGGATATTCTCTCCCAATTTTTCCAGCCCTCCTCCATCCTCCTCCGTAACGACCTGGCCATTCGGGAGCTGGAAGGCCTTCCCCAGGAGAAGAAAGTGCTTCTAGGGGAATCGCCCGGGAAAATAGAGGTCTTCGAAGGAAGCATTCGTTACCTGGTTGATCCCTGGACCGGGCAGAAGACTGGAGCCTATCTCGATCAGCGAGAGAACCGAGCCACTGCCGCCCGTTATCTCCGCGGGGACATCCTGGATGCTTTTTGCTACCAGGGTCTTTTTGCTCTCCATGCCGCCCCCTTCTCGACCAAAGTTATCGGGGTTGATTCTTCCGGGGAGGCTGTCGAACGTGCAGAAGAAAACGCCAGGCTGAATGGTCGGGCCAACGTGGAATTTCGCAGGGAGAACGTTTTCGATTTTCTAAGGGAAGAGGTAGAAAAAGGAAATCAATATGACGGGATTATACTGGACCCGCCCGCCTTTGCCAAAAGCAAAGAAAATGTAAGCGGAGCTACCCGGGGGTATAAAGAACTCAACTTGCGGGCCATCCGGCTCCTGAAGCCAGGAGGGATTTTAGTGACTTCCTCTTGCTCCTACAATCTTTCCGAATCGGGGTTTATAGACATCCTGAGAGAATGCGAGAGAGATTCTGGAGCCGCTTTGCGGATCATCGAAAAGCGGGGCCAGGGCACCGATCATCCGATTCTACTTTCCTTCCCCGAAAGTTATTATCTCAAATGCCTCTTCCTGGAAAAAGCCGCCAAAGATTGAAATGCTTCCGCGATCATAATTTTTCTGATTGGGACATAACCTGACGGACAGTGTCAGTTAAGGTGTTAACTCCTTTTTCCATAAAAAGCCTCCCTTCCTTCCTAATTCCGGATTTCAACCAGACATCTTCAAGTTGGTTTGGGGAAAATTAATCTGACCCTGGGTCTTAGGTCGATTGAGTGGAGTCTCTGGGAAGTAATGCCTGTGGATCAAGGGGTACATTCGAGGAATGGGCCCTATATTTTGCACGGGGCACCTATCCAAAACTATAGAAAGAGGATCTACAGGGAGTAAATCTCTTCGTCCGTGAGGGTCGCAATTCCTTCTTCCTTGAGGATCTTCTCGGCTTCAGCGATCTTTTCCACATCCACAACCATCACGGCCCGTTTCTTGTCTTCGATTACAAATCCATAAGCGTCCTCGATGTTGACCTTACGCTGGGAGAAAATCCTGGCAACCCGGTTCAATCCTCCCGGACGGTCATCCATGAGTATGGCTATGATCTCTCGTTTGTTGGCTGAAACGCCTTGGGCCTTCAAGGCCTCCAGGGCCTTGTCGGGCTTGTCCACCAGGAACTTCATCACCCCGTATTCGTAGGTTCCCATGACTGTAAAAGCCCGGATGTTCACATTGGCCTTAGCCATAATCTCGCTTACTCGTTCGATGCGCCCCGGCTTATTCTCCACAAACACGGAAACTTGATGAGCCATTTGCACCTCCAGAAAGAATTCATTAGGACGCAGATTGTCGCACATAGACGAAAAAAAATTATCAAAGCCATCCATTAAGAAAAATCAGCAGGAAATTCTTTATTCTTGAAATGGTGAAAATCTGCATTCATCTGCGTCCCATTCAGTTCACATTTCTCTGCGGTCGACCACCCGCACGGCTTTCCCTTCGCTTTTGGGGAGCGTATCCGGTTCCACCAGCTCCACTTTTGGGGTGACCAGCAGTTCCGACTTCAGGGCTTCGGTGATCTGCCTGCGGAGTCTCTCCAGCTGCCACAGATCGCCCTTAAAGAACTCCGGGCGAACCTCCACGCGCACGATCATGCGGTCCTGGAAATTTTCTGGTTCCCGTTCCAGGACGACCAAATAATTCGTTCCTACTTCAGGGATATTCATCAGAGTGGTGTCGATCTGTAAGGGGAAAATATTCACCCCCTTCAGGATGAACATGTCATCACTCCTCCCCTTGATTCGGCTGATGCGCCGGTGGGTCCGGCCACAGGGGCAGGAATCGGTAAAGATGGTGGCCAGATCTTTGGAGCGATAGCGGATTAAGGGCATGGCTTCGCGGTTCAGGGTCGTAAAAACCAGTTCTCCCTCTTCTCCATCCGGCAGGACTTTTTGGGTCGCGGGGTCGATGACTTCCACCAGGAAATCATCCTCCCAGAAATGCATCCCTGTCTTCCGAGGGCATTCAAAGGCAACCCCAGGGCCATTCATTTCCGAGAGGCCATAGGAATTGAAAGCTTCAATGCCATACATCTCCTCGATCCGCTGACGGGTGGCTTCTGAGTGAGGCTCCGCCCCAATCAAGGCAATCCGGAGTTTCGTATCTTTTTTAGGATCGAGGTTCATCTCTTCAAATACCTTCCGGAGGTGGAGGGCATAACTGGGGATAATATGGATCACCGTGGTTTCAAAATCCCGCATGAGGGTAATTTGTCGTTTGCTGTTTCCCGAGCCGGAAGGAATGGTCAATGCCCCCAGACGTTCGGCCCCATACTGGAAACCCAGCCCTCCGGTGAAAAGGCCATATCCCACCATATTCTGGAAGACATCCCCATTGCGAACCCCGGCCATATACATACAACGGGCTACCAGGTTGGCCCATCCGTCCAGATCCTTTGGGGTGTGGAAAACCGCCACAGCCCGCCCGGTGGTCCCTGATGACGAGTGAACCCGGACAATTTTTTCCTTGGCCATGGTGAGAAACCCGTAGGGGAATTCCTTTCTCAGGTCTTCTTTAGTCGTGAAAGGCAAGTTCCTTACCTCCTCCAGATTCTTTATCTTTTCCGGAGAAATCCTGTGCCTTTTGAAAACCCGGGAATAAAATGGTGATTTCACCGCTTGCCGGAGAGTCTTTTTGAATCGGCTAAGCTGCAGCCTGCGCAGCTCTTTGGCCTTCATGGTCTCGATCTCTTTTTCCCAAAACATAGGGGACTCCTTTTCCTTCAATCACCCATGCCAGTCGTAAACGGGATAATTTTTTCTTAACACGGACGAAACAGGCTGTCAAAGGGAAAACGGTTCAAACGGAAGGTAAGAGAGCTTTATTTGTTGCTCGTTGCTCGTTCCTTGTTGCTCGTCCCCAAACTTTGGGCCTTTTACCTTACCCACCGAACCTTGCGCCTATATTTTGTCTCCATCTTTCACTGCCTTATTGACAAACCTCCATGGGGTTGATAAATTCATCTCAAGATTCAGGTTCCTGCCCAAAGGAAAAGACCATGCAAGTCAAAAGCCAGATGTCCCGGAAAGTGGTAACCATACCCCCCCAAACCAGCATCCTGAGGGCCATGGAGGTCATGCGGGACAATTCCATCCGTCATCTCCCTGTGGTAATGGGAGAAAATCTTGTGGGAATGGTCACCGAGGGAGACCTCCGGCAGGCTTCCATTCTTTCCATGGTGGATAAAGTCTCCACTTAGTCTTATTTTTTGTCCTGTCTAACTTACTTTAATTTATAGAGAAATTATCTACATTATCAACTTTATCTATTGTTGTGTCTGTTTTGTCCCTGTAGGATTTTTCAGACAGGTAGGTATCCATCTTTTTTGCTGCTATCTGCAAATCAGACTCGTTGATAATGTTATAGCGATCAAAGACCTGTCGGGTTTTGTGGCCCGTTATAGCCATCGCCATTGCCTCTGGAATACCAGAACGAACCATATTCCTGACTGCCGATCTCCGCAGATCATGGAATAACAATTCAGGTAGTCCTATCTCCTTGCATGCCCTATCCCAAGCAGTCCTAAAATCCACTAACCTTTTACCATTGTGGCTGCAGACAAACTCACAGGTAGGGAAGTTTAAATTCCTTTCACCAAAGGCAAAGGGGATTCTCTCTTTTAAGTCTCCCATCAATGGGACAGTCCTCCCAGTTTTGTTTTTGCACTGCTCAGGAGTAAGCCTTATAGTGTTGGCCATAAAATCCACCTGAGGCCATCGCACGTCAATGATTTCTCCCAATCGCATGCCCACGTTAAAGCCAAGACTGAGAGGCAGATGGAGATAGTGAGGGAGGACCTTTAGGAGGCTGAGGTATTGGGGGTATTCCACAAATCCCTGCCTTGGTTCAGATTCGGCAAGAAAAGGAATGTGGGGAGCCACTGCTACTTTTTGGTTTTGTTTACCCAAGCTGAAGGACCTCCTGAGTAGGGCAAGTTCCCTTCAGAGAAAAAGTCTCCGACCTCCCCGATGAGGCCTGCCACGGTGATGACCCCTAAACCTTTCATCGAGAGGATCCTGGTACTCCAAGGGATCCGTTCGAGTGTTTTCTCCATCTCAGTTTCTATCTCCTGAATAAACCCATTTACCGCCTGAAGCTGCACGAGGATGTGCCGTATATCCAGAGTGATGCCTGCTACCCCTTCTTTGATGCCGATAGTATCCCGTGCCAGGCTGATGAGAAGTTCAGCCTGCTGCACCCCAAACTTGCCCATGCTCTGCTTTCGCATCTCTTGGCCAAGCTCGCCCTGTTTAAGATTGCCTATCGTTTCGGGCGTGGTATAGCGCGTGAGGATGCGCTGGGCAATCTTGACCTTTATATCGTTGAATACGGTTTTGAAAATCGTCTCCCTTCTGGCCGGCTGCAAAGGGGCGACTCCTCCGCCGCTCCTGGACCTTATCCCGGCCTGGAATCCACCCCCGGAGCCTCCCGAATCTCCACCCTTAAAAGTGACTTTGCCCACGACCCTTCCCGCCATGCTCAGCATCCTCCAGACCCGTATCTATTTCACGGGTTCGGGATATAAGCCCAATGAGATGGTGGTGGTGAAGATGGACGTTCCCCCTGGAGTGGAGATTCCGGCCGTGAAACCGGGAGAATCGGTGGGAGTCGCTTTTGCCGATGCAGATGGAAAAGGGAATTTTACCGCCGATGTGGCCGAGGAGACGAAAATTAAGACCTTCCTGCGGGGAACGATCCTGCCCACGCTGGCCCCCGACCCCAAATCTTTGAAACCCATTCCCCATGGGATTTACACGTTCCGGTCGATCGGGACGGAATCGGGGCTAGTCGGCGTATCCAGGATCGAGTTTGTTCCCCCGGCCCCCTAGTAGGCAAGGCAGGAAAATTTCCATGCTCCGCTTGAACAACATCGAAGTCATTTACAGCAATGTTCAAGTTCAATTTGGCCTGAATGCATTCCTTCATTCGGTAATCTTCAAACAATCAAGCATGGGGTAGCTGAACATTAGGTGTAAGCGTTAAATTCGGACGGAGGGGGGAAATTTTCCTGGGAGACCAAGGACTTCCTGTAATCCTCGGAGGACAAATTTTGATAGGTATTGCAGATTTTAAATGGAAATCGTTTTTAATTTTTTTCCTTGAATTTCCTTTTTTTATGGAAGAAAAAAAGAGTTTGAGATTTACGCCTCCTCTTCCAAAGCGGAATTCTTCTGCCCGGTCTTCTGAATCATCTTCTCGATTTCTTGCAGGGCAAAACGCCAGGAGCCCCCTATCTTGAACCCAGGTATCTCCCCTCTGGCAACTAGTTTGTAAATCGTCGATTCACTGAGCCTTAGTAAGGGAGCCACTTCTCTGGCCTTGATGAGCGTGTCCACAGCTGCCTTCTTTTCTCCTTAGGGTGAATTTAATATAATGATCGTCTATTAGAAAAGATCATCTTACTGATTCCTGCGAAAATAAGTGATTTGGCTCTTCCTGGGCTCTCTCAAGATCATTTCCTTCCCCCTGGATCTGAGTTCTAGGATGGAAGTATGAGAAGGAATTTCCGAAAGGTGCCCATCCAAGATCAGCAGATTTCTTCACTTTCCGCAAGTCGGTCTTCTATCGGCTAGCATCAGTACTTCAATTTGGTCATAGGGTCACCGAAGAGAATCCAGGTGCGGCGGACGTCCTGATCATCGGTGGCCGCCTTGGCCCGGACCGCAGCCTGTCCCAAGGTCAACGATTGACCACTAAACAACAAACGCATCATCTCTTGGTTCATTGGCGCCTGGTTCCCCGGGTCCGTTAATCCCGATGACGCCCATACCGCTACCGCTCCCCCCTGATCCGCCTTCTGCAACCCCTCCGCTAAACTCTCCGTATACACATCCTGGAAAAATCCATTCAAACAAGTCATATCCACAAAAACGGGTAATACCCCATTGGTCAAAGCCTCCGCATAATCCGTATCGAAATAACTCCCCCGCCATACCTCCACCGAACCATGCCCCAAATAATTTACCAAAACCGCTCCCCCATTAATATCCTGCACCAGGGCCGCATGCACCTGATCATCATCCCCATAACGGCTCCGGAAGATTTCTTGCACCGTCAACTGCGCCGGCAGCAAACTCTCCAACGACCCAGCCGCATTCTCAAAGTCAAAGGTATCGTTGATATCGGCCACCAACAATACCGCTTGGCTGCCCCCACTCCCCTGCTCATATCCCACAATCTTCGTAACCACCGTGCTCGCCTCCTGCACGGTCCGCACCGATATCCGCCCCACCGCCATCTCCGGCAAACCGTCACCATCAAAATCCACAAACCAATCATCCGACGCCGTCTCCAAATACGCCGTATCTATCAACTTCGTAGGCACAAAATCAAAACTCCCCATCCCCAAATAATTCCTCGGATCAAAACTCGCATCCCCCACCAACAACACATATCCCGGCGCCTTCTTCCAAAAGGTCCGAGTCTGAATAAGAAAATCCTTCATCGCCTGCGGCGTCTTCTCCCCAAAACTAAACTCATCATACAGATCTTCCACGTCAATCAAAGCCACAGAGAACCCCTGAGCCTCCCGCAAGGCCTTCAAAGGTTTTAGGTTCTCCAAAAAATCCCCATGCGTGATGATGACCAAATCCGCAACCCGGCCAGCCTGATGCCAGTTGGACGGCTGGTTCGCCTCCACCGCCCCCGGGTTCTGCACTTGACTCGGGGCGAAGGCCAAAAACGTCCTCATCCCACTGCCCGGCACTGTTAACTGGATGGAATACCCCGCCCCCTGCGCCTGTACACTCCCCAATATCTCCTGCACTGCCCCAGGGTCCGTAATGTCCATCACCCGTACCTGCGAACTACTAAATCCGCCAATGATCAAAGGGCTCCCCCCTACCGCC
>Ga0187854_10002986_pt1 | contig 13828 bp, 29 predicted proteins | sample June2016WEW_6_15_FD_132445 | JGI IMG/M metagenome (GOLD analysis project Ga0187854, IMG submission 132445) | Peatland microbial communities from SPRUCE experiment site at the Marcell Experimental Forest, Minnesota, USA - June2016WEW_6_150 | ecosystem: Environmental > Terrestrial > Soil >...
AGAGACATCTGCATACGATATTGTGCCAGACCGTCTTCGTGGTACTCAATGATATTTTCCAGAGGAATACCTTTACCACTCATTTATTTCTACCCTCTTGACACCGCTATTTTACTACTATATAATAATGACAAGGCGGTTTCCTCAGCCGTCGAATGCCATCCATGCTTACACTCCTTTTCTTGCCAGACGATCTTTGCTCGGTCGTCTGGCAACTTATTTTTCCTGATATCTTGGAAGAGGTTGACTATATCCTTTTGGCATTGTACGGCCATTATTCTCTAATTCCTTTCGCAATACATCTACCTGCTCACGTAGAAGATAGTTAGTGCTGGAAATGACAAATGGCGTCAGGTTGTGTTTCTTGATTAGATAGTATATGTAGGGACGTTTGATACCGAGTTGTCTAGCAACATCGGCATAACTAAAAAGGTTGGAAACTTCGAGCAAAACTTTCGTCACGACAAAAATACTAACACTTCATTTACGGTTTGTCAATACCCCGTTAAATAATATTTCTTATGAGGACCTCTTTTCAGGGGTAGTAAACATTGGGTAGACCTTAAAACGCTGTCCTACGGGCTTCCCAGAGGGTCGTTACTCATAAAATAATTCTTTTAACCTATTGACTTATAACCTTTTAAGGGATATACTAGATACAAATATAGTAAAGGAGGAGAAGTATGGAAATCAAGGAAAAAGCTAGGGAGAGAATGGAGCTAAGAATTCATGCTCAGGAGACAATGAGGACGGTAATTGACTGGATTCGCATGGTCAAGCCCTCGGAATGGATGCCACCAACCGGAAAAGACCAGTCTATTTCAGATGATGAGGTTAAAGCTCAATGGCGAGATTTTACTGACAGAGCTGGTAAGTTAATAGAAAAGTCATGGAGACCAGCAGAGCTTCTAGTCGATGATTTAACCGCCTTCATGGAGGAAGTCTGTGCCAAACCTAAGAGTCCACCTGAAGACAAGTAAAGAGCTTCTAGGAACGCAGAATCCCCTAGTTCACCAATTACTAGATGCTCAAACACATACACTTGAACATCGCTATCGTCATATTCCAAAGACAGTTGAACTAATAGGTGAGACATTAGGGAAAGAGGCAAAACGTGAGGCTTGGCTACATATTTTTATGGATTGGAGGTTAGTCTAAATGCCGATTGTAGAGATTAAGAGTGAAGGTTTCCGTTGTGAGCGCTGTGGCCATGAGTGGGTACCGCGAGACATTAACAGAGAACCCGAAGTTTGTCCGAAATGTAAGAGCCCTTACTGGAATATTAAAAGAAAACAGGTTAAAAAGGAGTAAAGAGCATTAATAAAACAAGCATCGAGTGGTGTCTCAATCCCGACGGTACCCCTGGTTTTACATCAAACCCCATTACCGGCTGTTTAGGACCTGAAGGTAAGGGTTCGTGCCCTTACTGCTACGCTAGAACACTAGCGAATGGTAGGTTAAGACCTCGATATCTGGCTAATAAACAGGTCGTTCCATTAGAAGCATCTTTCCATGAGAAGTATGGGCAGTGGATTGTAGATTCTATTATTGACCCCTTCTGGCCGCGCTGGTGGGGAGAAGAGCTGGACAAAGTGGCAGCACGTAAGAAACCATCGGGAGTTTTTATGAATGATATGAGCGACTGGCTTGGGGACTGGGTACCTCTCACATGGCAGAAGGAAATCATTGACTATATTAAATATTGCCACTGGCACCGCTTCTATATATTAACTAAACACCCACTAAATCTATTAAAGTTCTCACCATGGCCGGACAACTGCTACGTGGGCACTACGGTCGATACACCAAATAGATACAAGGAAGCATTAGTCGGAATCGCTGGCATAAAAGCTAAGGTAAAGTTCATCAGTTTTGAACCACTACTAGGCCGGATGCCTTTGGATATGGCCTATAAGTTCGATAATAATGACGTGCAGTGGGTGATTATAGGGGCATGTACCGGAACTAGATCTCATCTTGCCGAGATATACAAAGAGGGATTACCGGAGGGATTAAAATGGCCTCCAAAGCGTTTAACTGATACCAAATGGGCACTGGAACCTCGCAGGGAGTGGGTAGACGAGATAATCATTGCTGCCAAAGACGCCGGCGTAAAAGTATTCTTAAAAGATAATTTACTGCCTCTTATGGGTGAGAAGATGATGGCAGTTAAGGAGATACCGTAGATGGTTTGGACTATAACTAAAATGACGAAAGCCGAATGGATTGCAAAAGGGAAGGAGCTATTCGGTGAAGATATGACGAAGTGGCGTTTTGTCTGTCCGGGATGCCATTGTGTCCAGTCAGTAGAGGACTTCCGGCAGTATAAAGATAAGGGCGCTCAACCTTCCTCGGCTTATTGTGAATGTCTCGGTCGATATGCAGACGGTAGATCATGGTCAGATGAAAAGATGAAAAAAGGTGAGAGATGTGATTACTGTGGCTACGGTCTACTTCACATATCACCTGTAATAGTTATTGAAGATGGTAAAGAAATTGAGAGTTTCGCCTTTGATAAAGGAGGTACCGTAGATGTTGGCTAAGATTATAAGCACAATAACCGTTATTGGAGTGTTGTTTGGGCTATTCTATTGGGGTATCTGTAATGAGCCAACAGCAAGAACATTGAACCCTACAATTATACAAATAGCGGCGCTAATATTAATAGTTATTTTTGCTCTGGTAGGTGTAATTGTATTTGCAGTTCTTTTATGTATAAAGATTTGGGGTAAATAGATGAATGATAAAGACATCGAGAAATATTGTGACCGAGCTTTTCAAGAGTTTAAGAGAGAACTCAAGATAAATCATTGCATCCCGGTAATGTTGATGGCTGTTGAAGTGGATACCGATAACGCCCATGTATTCAACCTGTGTTCTAAACAGATACCCTGCCGGAAGATGGTTAGAGCCCTCCATGAAGCAATTAAGAACTGTCACAAGGAGATACTGGAAAGTAAATTTGAAGGGAATGAACTAAATTAGGGAGTGAGCTATGAAAAGATTTGCCGTTGCCTATATGTACCAGGAGATTCCCCACTATGACACTATCCGTCTGCTCGGAGATAAAATGCAGTACTTCCGAGGAGATATACTTGTAGCGGAGATATCCAGATACCTAGAATTGGAAACTAAATTGGGACTGAACCTAATTGATGCTATGGATAGCGCTGAGGCAATACAAAAAGCCATTCTAGTCCTTCACTATCATATAGAAGCGGCTACTGCTCTGGAGGTTTAATAAGTTATGGACGAAGGTACTTTATATCTATTAACAGCCTATAAAGAAGGTAAACGTATCGGCATGGAAGTCAGTGAGATGATAGAGACCCTAAAGGAACGTGCTTCAAACTATAAAGAACTGGCTGACCAAGTGAAGTATTGGAAGTGCGAAGAGATTAAGAAAAGTGGTGCTTAAATTCTTTATCTGGTTTATCAATACAGGTTTATTGAGTAACGGACTATTACTGGTTCTAGCTATCAATACTACGGTCATATTAGTCTCCATATTAAAAGACGGGTACTGTAAGGCGGTAGAGTCTCACAAGTGGATAGCCTGGATGGAGCTGGTGATGATGATAGGTGTTATGGTACTGGCGGTAAATAGAATAATCGAAAGGGGGCGATAGCCGTGAAATCACGAATGTTTCCATCAACAGTGAAAATACTCCGTGACTTTAATGAGTAAAAGCGGGCGTTCACGGAGCCGCTAGGTTTAAACGAGCGAAAGTAATAAAAATAATAAACCATAAACGCAAGGCTGGGCGGGGTAAGGCAGGGCTGGGCGGGGTAAGGCGCAGCAAAGTAAGGCGATGCAAGGCAAAAATAAAAAAAGGAGTGTAGCATGGCTAAAAAAGTTACTAATATAGTAGAAGCAATTAATGTACAACTTGATGGTGAAACCGCAATTATGTTCGATAAATTTGTCGGACAGGAAAAGGATACTAGACCACCGGAACAAAAGTATTACTATGATACTGAAGGCAATATTGTTTTACCAGCGGAGAATATCTATGCGTTCCTGTTTGGTGAAAATCCACCAGGTTGTGCAAAGACTGAGGGTAAGCAAAGTAAGCAATTTATACGGATGGGGCTGGCTTATTTAATTGTCGAACCGGAATATATTCTATTCCAGCGTGATGCCCAAAATATCACCTTTACCGGTTTTGATAAAACATTACTGGATATAAGTGAGTTTTCGCCGCGGGTGAAAATGGCCGGCGGACTTTCAATAAAACAGAATGTTAAAAAGAGGCCATTGATACTACCACCGTGGACTTTGAATTTTACTATTAAGCTGATGAATAATGAACTCATTGATAAAGTGAGGCTGTTTAACTGGTTTTCCAGCGGTGGTAAGATAATAGGTCTTGGTACTTATCGTCCACGCTTCGGTCGCTTCTCGGTGACTTTTAAATAAACACGGGGCAAGGCGGAGTACGGAGCGGCATGGCCGGGCAAGGCGAGGCACGGCAAGGGGAATGAAGTATGCTAAATGATACCTGAAATAAAAGGTGGCTGGGCACGGCCTAGCAGGGCCCAGCACGGCGGAGTTGGGCAGGGCGTAGCGAGGCACGGAGAGAAGAAAAATGAAACATGTACCAGGATCTAAGTTTTATCCCGGAGTCGGCAGTATGAAATGTTTGAGAATAAAACCTCATTGCGGCAGGTCTGGGCATTTGAACGATCTGTGTAGTTCAAGACCTAACGGGCCAGTATACATCAAGGATAACTCCGGGAAAATACTGAGGAAAGAAGACTAGCGCGGGTATAAGTAGTTTGGATAAACACGGCCTGGCTAGGTAAGGCACGGCGCGGCCGGGCATGGCTGAACAAGGCATAGTGTAGCTAGGCAAGGCGCGGAATAAAAAAGGAGAGAAATCAATGGCAAATGAAATAAATGAAAATAAGCTGTCTAAGGTATTTAATGACGCCCTTGATGTAATAGATTATGTTCTAAAAAATAAGGGTGGCGATGAATTAACACCGAAAGACATCCAGAGGATTAAATCAGCACAGGTAGTAATGACCTCTTATCCGCGTTACATTCATGCGAGAGCGTCAACCGCTCATGTGGCCCTGGAGATACTGCATGGAGCGGCGGAGAATGAGGAACAATACCGTAATTTTGTTCGGCAACACGTCCCATATTCCGGTATTATGAAAACTGTACCTACGGAGTTACTTACTAACCGTAAGAATCTGTTAGAAGTAATAGATGAAAAACAAACGGTTGAGGAAAGGTATCTCGCGGAAAAGAACGCATGGAACGAAGAAAAAGCAGAGTTGTTATTCAAGGTTAACCAGCTAGAACATAAACTATAAAACCAATCGGCAAGGCGTAGCATGGCACGGCACGGCTGGGCTCGGCAAGGCACTGCACGGCGAGGCAAGGATACAATTTAATAATATTGACAATCCAACTCCGGTGTACTAATCTTGATTACAGATAATTCACCGGAGTTTTGTTTTAGAGCCTTGCTGGAAGTGTGAACTATTGGTTGTCTCAGGGAATTCCCGCCAATAGGGTACAGAGTAAAGGAGCAATAGGAATTACGCCTTAGCTTCCAGCAGGGAATTTAAAGGAGGATGATATGCCTAACTTTACTGACCCCTTTCCAGGAATAAAAGAGACCAACCCCATGAATATAACAGACCTTATCAGGGCACTAAGGCTAGATTTAGCGGCAGAAGAGGATGCGATTTCGCTTTATTCTGCACACAGTGAGGCGACAAATAATTCCCTAGCTAAAAAGGTACTAATGAGTGTTGCCGATGAGGAGCGCGTTCATGCCGGCGAGTTCCTGAAATTAATTGAGATTCTGGACCCGGGTGAAAAGAAACTACTGGAGAACGGTGCTATTGAAGTCGAGAATTTTAAAGAGTTTGCGGAGAGTTGGAAGAGGTGAAAGAACCTTGGCAAATGACAAAGGAGGAGTTAGACCAGTATCAAGAATTCCCACTCCCGAATAGTATTACACCATGGGAAGGTGAGATACCGCCAGTAGGTACTTGGCGCTTTGACCCGGCAGCCGTCAATCCAGAGGATACTGAGCTTGAGCAATTAACAAGGTTTAACTTAAAAGATATAGTAGTTACCGAAGGTGAAGCGGGTGTCCGCGGCCGGCCAGACTATCAACTGTATGTCCAGTGGCTTGAGGAGGGTAGAGAACCGCCACCGATTGTTGTGGTACGTCACGTTAATGGTGAACTGCATAGCCTGAATAGACGCCGTGTAATGGCGGCCAGAGACGCGGGACGGAACACTATCTTAGTATGGTTTAGTGAAACGAATGCTCGAGGGCGTAATGCCTGGACACACAAGGGATTTATTAAAGAAGCGTTAGCTCAGGGTAAACCAGTTCCACCAAAAGTATTAGCTGATTACCCAGAGTTGGTAACCAATTTTAAAGAATTTGCCCAAAATTGGAGGTAAGATATGCCAGATATTAAGTCAAGCCCACATTGTGAATTAGTTTTGAGCAAGCCACCTACGTGTGGTGACACGTCCAAAGTTCGTAGCTATGCTATGTGTTTGGCGTGGAAAATTATGTCCGATGAAAGGGCACCACGACTCCAGTTACGGCGTGCGTGGCAAAAAATAAGAGAGACCTGTCCGGCAAAGAGGTAAATATGAGAACCGACGTAGATACGTGCCTAAAAGAAATAGCCCAATGGTATATAAACCATAAGAATGAAATCTCTCCACAGGAGTTAGAGAGCATAGTAAGGAAACACTGTGTCAGTGAGACAGAGACTTCTAAATTTATTAGTTTTCTAGCTACTCCCCCGGGGAAAGGAAGATTCAGGATACATCTTGAGGAGTTAAAGAGAGAATCGGCTCAGTACGTTCAGAAACCTACTGGCTCTATTATCTCCGTACAGTCCTGGGAAAAAGAGAAGGAGGGGATGATTAGACGGGGTGAAAGAGTACCTCAAGCGAAGTATATCGAAAGACCTTCGGAATTGAGAGAGGAAACGAAGTTACCCTATCAGATGAATAGAGAGGAATTCAATAAATACCGCAGTGATGCTATACAGCAGTTATATCTTAAATATAATAAGTCGGATGTTAACAAATTTATAAAAGCGGTTGATGCGAAATTTTATACACCTGATATACTGGCATTCCGCAAGAAACTTCAAATAGTGGTTAAAGAGGGAGATAAAGCTAACCTGTACGATTTTGTAGTTAGCAGAGGTGATTTCGTGTTAATAGAGTCCAAGGCTTTTATTGAACCACAAAAGCCTTCAGAACTCCGCCAACCAACTTTTAACTACATCGACGACTCCTGCCAGCAAGTACCCGCCCGATATCGAGACCTCCTACCTTTATTAGATATGTATCCCGTGGGTAGCTTTTTATTAGAGCAATCAACTTCTCCCGGGACCGCGAAAATAGACGCTATCCTGCAGAAGTTAAAAGAGGGTGTGACGGCCATTCAGGATAGTACGTTATTTAGAGAATATCTGCTTACCATGAGTAAATTCTGGTCATACTCAATAGGTAATTTAATTCTTATCATGCTGCAGAAACCGAGTGCTACCAGAGTCGCGGGGTTCACTACCTGGAAGGAACTGGGAAGATTCGTTAAGGCCGGTGAAAAGGGCATAATGATTCTAGCTCCGTGCTTACCACCTAAAGGGGGTTATGAGTACTGGGTCCGCGGTAATGATAAATACAGCGTCAGATTTTTAGAGGGCCAGTGGTACACCTACGATATAAATAATAAGAGTGGTGCCGGCGGACCCTTCAAATCCAAGGTAGAAGCCGAATCAGACCTCTCTCGCCAGGGATTCTCCAAAGTAAAAGAGGAGCCCGAAGCGGGCTACGAGACACCCAGATATTTTAAGGTAGTTTACGTCTTCGATATTTCACAGACCACGGGTAAAGAACTGCCACAAATCGAGGTAAAATCCCTCACCGGAGCAGCCAATCCCGAACTATGGGATAAGATGATTGCCTTGTTAAAACGTAAGGGTGTGAATCTTTCCTTTGAACCTCGACCGGAGCAGGACCCGGAAATCAAAGGCCAATTTTTAATGCCCAACAATATCTGGGTAAGACCGGAGGAGTCACCGGCACAGCAACTTAAAACTATTATCCATGAAACTGGGCATTATTATACCGAAGGAGTATTCGGTACTCCGCGGGCTGATGCGGAGACCATCGCCGAATCCGTAGCGTTTGTGGTGGGTGCTCATTTCGGGTTTGATAGCGGTACCCGTTCATTCCCTTATGTTGCGATATGGTCTCAGGATAAAAAGGTGCTGGACAGAAACCTAGCGGCTATCAAGAATATATCAAGTAGTATACTTAATGACATGGAGGTCAAAAGTGGCTAAGAAGGAACCCCTCTACCCGCACATACCAAAGAGACTGGGTTCTGAACATGCCTCTAATTTACCACGTAGTTTCGAGACCTGTCCCGCATGCGGAAGACAGGGCTTGTATAAATTATTCACACCGAGCGCAAGAGGCACTAGATGCAAATACTGCAAATACGAAAAGTGGTATTTTACTCGATAATGGAGGTAAAGGCAAATGGCTAAAGAAGAATCATATAGGGCATCCCGTTATCCGAATAAAAACAGTATACGCTACAAAATAGGGCAGTTAGTAGACAATGCTCTGCCGCGTTCTTTTGGTCTCGGACCGCCCTTACCTACTGGACTACAAATAGACTGGCCGAAAACGATTAGAATGAGCATCCCACATCCGGTAGGTATGCTCTCGGATAAAGTCGATTTAGCAAAGGCCCGTGTGGTCTACGCCATCTCCGGTATAAGGTGGTGATATATGAGCCTAACTGACTTTCGTAATCAACTAAGATTAAATCCCCCAGTACTACCGGACCTATTCTGGTTAGCCTATAACTCCATAGCTCGCGCGGCGGCTAATGCTGTAACACCACCTTTTGTAACTAAGGAAAATGCTCAAGCCTACTATCAAGCATGGCTGACCGAGCTAAATAATTACGTGGCGGCTAATGGGAAATTCACCAAGTTTGAAGTTGCTTATCTACCTTTTTCTCCTCCGCCCTTGTTCTGGGATTATAAATGCTTCAAATGTGCCTCTTGGATTGACCCTAACGCCTGTAGCTTAGTAGACGGAAGTATAAGTCGGTCTGGCTGGTGTAGTGTCTGGACGCCGCCTTCAACATATCAAGCCTTTACCTGGCCTAGTGAATTAATAAAAGGAGATTGGTGAAATATGGCTAAAGAACCATTGTATCCACACATACCTAAGAGTAAATATCCAAGAATGTTACCTACAACTAGAACCAGCGAGGAATTTATTCCCGCCCGGGATAGACCATATAAGAGTCCCCCAGGACGACTTGAGCCACAACGCACAATAATAACGCAAGGGGGATTCAACCTTAAACACGTCTACCAGAGAGGACCAGACGGTTATCCCATTGGTGCTGATAAAATAATGCGCGATGCTTACGGTCCAATACCGAATCCTAACCAGACATTCTGGGGTAATAAAGGATTCGTCAAACCCGTTAAAATATATGGATGGTCTTGGTCAGAAGACTACCATACGTGGAGAGCTTTTGTCAGATTCTCCGACGGGCAAGAGACCTGGACCAGCCCATTTGAACAAAGAGGAACAACCAGTTGGGCAAAAAGGTAGAGACATTGATAAGGAGGTAACCCATGGATATAAATACCGTCACCCAGGGACTCAATGACATCTGTGAAGAGGTCGGGGTTTGCCCATCAAAAAACAACGGTTTACCAACGGTTTACCAACGGGAGAACAATGGTGAAGCCAAAATCATCTACGCCGCGGAATTGATTAACGGCAATAAAACCGTACTGGTAGGCTGCTATGAGGATAATCTGGTGACAAGTTGCTACATAGAAGGAACTAAAATGAAGGACCACTGCTGCCATACCGCGGACGAGGGTGGTATGGCCCTCACTAAAGACTGGGTAGAACATCTCAAGAGTAATGGGTACCGAGTGAAAGAAATTCCAGTAGAGGAGTAGGAGGTAAAATATGTCAGCAGGATTATTCTGTATGTATCCTTGGCATGGCGTCAATAACCGAGACAAGAAGGAAAAGCCCTGGCAGGGGAAACATCCTATATTCCGTAAGAGGTGAAATATGGAATCTGAATTTATTGAAGGTTACGGTACTTTAAAATTATCCGAGCCGACAACTCTTTGTGATATCGCCAAGACACTGGGGTATGTATGTGCAGTTACGCCAGCAGTAGAAAAAGTCGAAAAGCTCCTGGAGAAATACGATAGCTATAACGGGCTATATGATGAAGAGGGACGCTATAAAGCCGGCTGCGTCCGTATAAAATCGTCCTATAGTACGCTTTTTACCGACGAGAAAAATCCACCTAAAACAAAACGAAGCTGGACTACCAACGAAATGGAACCAGAGTTCGGTAGAGGGGGACATACCTGTGACCAAGCAAGGAGCACCCTACGGTACCAGTTATGGGATGCTCATGTCGAATACGGCAAAGTAGCTCCCGAACTGTCCGCTCAACTCAAGGCGATAGCTGAAGAGATGGACAAGGAGGGAGGCACGTAAAATGGTCAGGACTGGCGTACCAATGCCGAAGGATGAGCCGCCGGACCATGAGATCATCGACAATCTCAACAAGGTCATTGTGCAACGAACATATTACGGTATGCGGTCGGAAAGAGCCACACGTCCTTGCTATGGTATGACATGGTCAAATACTGGGACATGGATAATAGACCGATCCGCTGGCGTTCATCAACCTGGTGAGGTAGTTTCCCTTGACGCCAATGAAATACTGGCTCCCTACCGCTATGAGACGCTAGAACGAGTTCTACCCCTTCTAAAACAGCTACGTTATACAGCCGTAGTTTAGAGGCTTCCAGTCAGCCTCTCAGTGGTCCTATCGACGATAAGAAATGGGTACTATCACTCCAAGAGGAAGGCAACGAAGTATGGGACGGCTTGTATCCGACTGACTTCACTGGACTAAAGAATATCCATACCGATGCCGATAACTCTACACTACAACACTTAGGCGGCGGTGACTTCACTGATAAGTATCGTTCATATCAACGCGCGGACAATCCTTATACCCACCATCGCTTTTATAAAGTACAGGAGTTTTAAATATGGCCGGTCTATCAAACAAAGCTATCATCGTAAAACTGGCTCCCGAGAAAGTCAATCAAATTTTAGCGGCAGCTATGATTGTTCTCAGTGATGAGGAATATGCCGAGCTCCGTGAACTTCTTAATGAATTTCTTTCACCTTATGGTGCCGTACTGACCGCTAACCTGAATAACCGTGTCGGTTACCTGATGTCTAAATTCCAATATACCTTAGAAATATCAGAATCAGGGGAATACGATCCCGCTCTATGTAAGTGTGACGAGGCTTTCTTATTATCCGAGTTAAAAGAGATGTGTAGAGACTACAATATCTCTTTTGGGCGTAGACATAAGAAACTATTGTGTGTAGACTTATATTTAAAGAATCACCCCCGGGTCCGGGCAATAATGGACCCGATATTAGCGGGTAGGGAATTAGTTATCCCACCGGAATATTAAGGAGGGAATATGAAAGTATATGGCATCTACGGAAGCATACCAGGTAAATTAACCGAGATTAGCACAGTAGAAGGTAAGACGAATATACGAGAGGTTCAGTACAAAGAAACGCTAAAACCCGGTACCCTCATCCGTATGAAATCCGGCAGCCAGGGATGGATAAGAGGGGAAATCGTCGAGTATTATGACGTTATCCCAGTACCATCATCAGAAAAAGAACATCCGCGTGGCGGTTATATGTACGGCGGAGGTATTACACCCGGCTACAAGGTACGTGTCCTGGAAGGCAAACATAAAGGGGAAGTCCTTAATATGCCGATGAACTATATTGAGGTTATCGGAGGCGTCTCCGGCGGTAAACAAGGAACGCAGTTTCCTCATGTGACTCAGAAAAAAACCGTGCTATATCCACATAAAGGGTGAGCTGTGGCTAAACAACCGTTATATCCACATAAAACACCGAGTCAGTTATCCTTAGAAACCATACACATTATCAAAGATACGTATGGTTGGAATGATTACGAAGCACTTCTATTCCAAGTAGGTTATGAACATCCCGTCGTGCCGGAAGGTATAGGTGGGAAGGTATTGGCGGGTGAAGTATTGGCAGGGATAGATAATATTGGTACAATAAATTATGTCTTCATCCATTCACGGAAAGAAGGATATATTGCCGAAATTCATGTAGAGAAACTATATTTGAGAAGAGGATGGGGTAGAAAACTGCTAGAGTTTGCTATTAACGATATGAAAAAGCAGGGTATTACTAAGGTTGCCGCTGGCGGTGTAACTCAGATGGGATACTATCTTTTTAAATCACTGGGCTTTTCTTTCATTAATGAGACAGAACCTTTTGAGGCAGCCAAGAATATATGAGTAAAGAAGTTCTATTCCCTCATATTTATCATCAAGGGGCCAAACCACCCAATATAGATAAGTGGGATGTAGAGATGTTTCAGCAGTTTCTTTACCTTGCTCAGAATGAAGGCACAACCCGGATAAAAGTAGTAGCGGGGAATAAGAGTGGCGAATATGTCGTCAATGTTGTACCTTACGGACCAAGAATTACCACTCCACGGAGGACTTAATTATGGCTAAAGAAATCAAAGGTACGCTATCCAATATCGTAACCAATCCCGGTGGCAAGTTACCACGTATCGAGCAATTAGGCATCATGCGGGTTACTGACGGACCTCCCTTACCTATATCAATGGGAATCAAGTGGCCCTCCTGGTTGAGTAAGAGAATGAAAGAACAGTGGCCGGGGGTACCGTTCCCCAGAGAATGGGGTGAAAAGACTATGAAATACCTGCCTAGTGGCGTGGGCACTGTAGTCAATAATGTCATTGATAGTCTAGGATTATAGATAAGGAGCAAAGTATGTCGGGAGCTACAAAAAAAATCGAAGAGGCAGCTAAAAGTTTGGAGGCCGGCCTGATTAAGAAGGCTGTGCTACTAACGGATTCGTCCAAGACAGAAAAGGCGCATAAAATAGTCGTGGATATCGCCAAACAATGTGTAGCCAATAAAGAAGACTGTAAAGATTTTTGCAAGGAAGGAGCGGTAAAATTGAAAGACATGATAACACCTACTACGGATAATAATGACGATCTGGAGGAGATACTGGCAGAGGAAGAGGGACGCACACAAAACGCACCTTCGTCACAAGAATCACCTCCGTCACCAGACGCACCAACGTCACCTGATAAACCTGTCGCTGAGATGTCAGATGATGAGGCTTTTAATAATTGCGAAGAGTGTAATATTGCTGCGGCTGCCGCAACCTTTGTCAAGATAGCTCAGAAAGACGAATGCGATGGTAATAAAGCATTAGCGAAACTTCAGCCCTGTGTCGATGACAATATGACCACTCCGGAGAAATGGTTGAAGACCATGGCCGAAGTTGCTGAGAACGCTACCTGTGACAAATTAAAGTATGGTGAAGTGCTGGGGGAACTGACTGACTATCTACAAAAGAGGGATAGCCCGATATTAAAGAATCTTGATAAACCAGTGTGAGGATGATAGGTGGCAGAAACCCTTTATCCGCATATACCCAAAATCTATTTCGACGTACTACAAATAGTAAATGAGAAAGTAGCCGCCGCTTTTAAGTCTACGGCTAAAGAAGTGCAATTTGAATTTGTGTCATTCATACCATGCGAACAAAAGAATAAAGTCGCTTTAGGCAGGATATTTCTTAATGTAACACCGCCACAAGTTAAACTTGTTCTGAGACCCGGTTGGCCTAACACAGCCGTCCATG
>Ga0187854_10002997_pt1 | contig 13795 bp, 12 predicted proteins | sample June2016WEW_6_15_FD_132445 | JGI IMG/M metagenome (GOLD analysis project Ga0187854, IMG submission 132445) | Peatland microbial communities from SPRUCE experiment site at the Marcell Experimental Forest, Minnesota, USA - June2016WEW_6_150 | ecosystem: Environmental > Terrestrial > Soil >...
CATCCCCTTCATGCGGCCTAAGAACCTCAATCCATTGGTTCAGATCGAACAGGGCTGGTACTTGACGCACGGGATGGCGATCGTTCACCCCTCCCCTCCCAGCGCTGGGAGCGTCGGGAAATCACGGGTCGATGAGGTGTTGCTGGATGACATCGACTACTATTATGCGGACGGATCCGGCACGGTCAGCACGCCGGACGGGCAGCGGACTCTGGTGACCGCAGCAGGCGCCAATGTGGTTTCCATTGTTGATACAGCGAGGCTCGATCAATTACTTCGTCGGATTCCAGCGGATAAGCCAGAAGCGTTGGCGAACCGGCTCGATTCCGCCCGCCAATATGTTGTTCGCCGCGTTCCAACGGGGCGCCATCCCACCGCCATCGCCGTTGGTCCGAACGGCCGCTTCGCTTATGTCGCTAACCACCTGGATGATACGGTGAGTGTGGTGGACCTTGCCAGGCTGGTGGTTGCCTCCACGATTGACTTGGGCGGGCCAAAGGAAATCACTGCCGTTCGCCGCGGCGAACGTCTGTTTTACGACGCCAGCTACTGTTTTCAGGGACAATTGGCATGCGCTACTTGCCATCCCCATGAAGGACTTTCCGATGGCTTGACGTGGATGCTCGAAACTCCCAAGCTGGGCCGGGATGTGGTAGAAAACAGGACGCTGCTCGGGATTGCCGATACCTCCCCTTTCAAGTGGAACGGCAAGAACCGAGACCTCGCCACGCAGGCCGGCCCGCGCGCCGCCGCGTTCATTTTTCGGTCGCAAGGCTTCAGTCCTCGCGAGGCACAGGATGTCGAAAGGTTCATCCAATCGCTCAGACTGCCCCGCAATCCGCATCTCGGTTCCGGCCGCGAACTGACCGAAGCGCAGGAGCGGGGACGGGAGATCTTCTTTCGAACAAAATCCAATAACGGCTCTCTGATTCCCCCCGAAAACCGCTGCTATTTCTGTCATCCCCCGCAGACACACTACACGTCGAGGGTGCAGATCAACGTAGGCACTGCGACGAAGTACGACACGATCAAGGAATTTGATATTCCGCAGCTCGAGAGCGTTTACATGAGGGCTCCTTATCTCCACAACGGTGAGGCCCAAACGCTCGAAGAAATCTGGACCAAGTTCAATCCCGAAGACAAGCACGGCATCACTTCAGACATGGACAAGTTGCAGCTAAACGATCTGCTTGAGTTTCTGAAAACCTTGTGAAGATGGAAGATCGTGGGGACGTTCATCCCGGGCCAATGAGTGCCGTGGCCGGTCCGACGCAGGAGAGGAGCCCGTGCCACAACTGATAGTTAGTCCCGATGCTTATGATGTGATCATCGTCGGTTCGGGGGCCGGCGGGGGAATGGCCGCTTACGTTTTGGCGAAAGCCGGCGCCAAGTGTCTTATGTTGGAGGCCGGAAGTTGGTTCGACGCGGCCCGCGATTCGAAGTGGCTGGAGTGGGGCTACGACGCGCCGCACCGGGCCGCTCCAACTCCTGAGAACCCCTCCGACTACTTTACCGCCATCGTCGGCGGCTGGCAGGTGGAAGGGGAACCCTACACTTCCGCCCCTGGTACTGAGTTTATGTGGTTTCGGTCACGCATGTTGGGAGGCCGAACCAACGCCTGGGGACGCATCTCCCTCCGGAACGGCCCTTATGATTTCAAGCCTTACAGCCGCGACGGCAAGGGCTCTGACTGGCCCATTGGCTACGAGGATTTGGCCACCTATTATGATAAGGTCGAAGAACTGATCGGGGTGTTCGGCTCCCACGAAGGCCTGGAGAACTGCCCCGACGGGAAATTCCTGCCACCGCCCACTCCACGCTGTTACGAATTGCTCGTCCAAAAAGCTTGTAGAAAGCTGGGCATCCCTTGCGTCCCTTCCCGCCTGGCCATCCTGACGCGCCCGCTGAACGGCCGGCCGGCGTGTCACTACGTCGCCCAATGTAGCCGATGTTGCCGGCTCTCCTCTAACTTCTCCTCGCCCGCTGTGTTGCTCGTTCCCGCCCAGGCCGCTGGCAATCTGGAGATCCGATGCGACGCGATGGCGCGCGAGGTCCTTACGGACTCAGATGGGCAGGCCACTGGTGTCTCTTACATCGACAAGAGAACGCGGCAGGAAGTTCAGGTTCGCGGAAAAGTTATTGTGCTGGCGGCCAGTGCCTGCGAAACCGCTCGTCTGTTGCTGAACTCTCGAAGTCGTCAATTCCCAACGGGGCTCGCCAACTCCAGCGGCATGGTCGGCAAATACGTGATGGATACGGTGATGTCCGACGTAACGGGGTTTCTCCCGGGCCTTATGGACTTGCCTCCCCACAACGAAGACGGTGTGGGAGGAATGCATCTTTACATGCCCTGGTGGAATTACCAGAAGCAACTGCGACACGAATTGCCTTTTTCACGCGGCTATCATATCGAGTTTGGCGGGGGACGGCGAGGGATGCCTGGACCGGAACTCTGGAGCGGGTCGGAGCGCTTTCTAGGGGGAGGATATGGTTTGGAACTGAAGCAGGACTGCCGGAAGTTGTACGGCGCGTTCGTAGACTTCCACGGACGTGGCGAGATGATCCCCAATAAAGAGAGCTACTGCGAGATTGATAACGAGGTGGTGGATCAATGGGGCATCCCAGTCCTTAAGTTTCACTTCAGATGGGGCGAGGAAGAAACTCTCATGGCGCGCCATATGCAGGAAACCTTTCAGGAAAGCGTCAGGACTCTGGGGGGTGAAGTCATCCGATCCGGGGGACCGGAGGAAGGCTGGGGAATTTCACGCGGCGGCGAGTGCATCCATGAGATAGGTGGCGCTCGTATGGGAGATGACCCGAAGACCTCGGTACTGAACCCCTATTGCCGGGCCTGGGACTGCAAAAACCTATTCGTCACCGACGGCGCGCCTTTTGTGAGCAACGCAGACAAGAATCCAACATTGACCATCATGGCTCTCGCTTGGCGCACTTCAGACTATATTGCGGACCGGGTTCGCAAGAAGAACCTGTAGGGAGGCGCTGTGGAACAAAAGAAGGCTTCGAGAATTGGCGTGCGCCTGGACCGGCGCGCCATCCTTAGACTAATGACAGCCATGCCCGCAGGGGCTCTTTTTTCTGGAACCCAGCGTGCGTTAGGGGCACCGCAAGAAATGGCTGCCAAACTCGCTTCTCAGGAAGCTGCGGCGCCTTATCAGCCCAAGATCTTCAATCCGCACGAGTGGAAGACGGTTCATGTTCTTTGTGATCTGATCATACCCGCCGATGAGCGTTCGGTGAGCGCCGCAGCCGCGGCTGTTCCGGAGTTTATCGACGACTGGCTGGATTTCAAACGTGGCAGCCTTCTGTCCACAATCCGAGGGGGTCTAACATGGTTGGACATGGAGTGCAATCGCTTGTTCGGGAGTGACTTCACCGCTTCCACGGCCAGTCAGAGAAAGCAAATCCTTGACCGCGTTGCCTATCCCAAGAAGGCAGCACTTGAGGATGCCAGTGCTGTGGCGTTCTTCAACCACTTCCGAGATCTGGTGGTGAATGGGTTTTTCACCAGCGAAATAGGAATAAGAGATTTGCCCTACCTCGGAAACGAACCGCAGTCAGAGTGGCAAGGGTGTCCGACGCCCGTATTAACCCAACTTGGCCTCGTCAGCAAGAGCACAAATTCGTGACCTAGCCGTCGCCAAAATCACATCCACCCAACACAGTCGATCTTTAGTCTGCGGAGTATACGCACTGTCCATCAAATTGCCAGCGACTTAGTTCTGATTTAGTTTGATGGCGTTACCGTTTGGATGGGCCTTGCCGAATGGCACGTCGGTTACCAACCTTTTTTCACGGGTCGACAAGTGTGAGAACCGAAGCGTGCAGTTCCGACCCTCCTGTTGTGTTTCCTTCCGCCACGCCGCATGTGTTCTTGTGGTTCTGTTTGAAAGGAAAGCCATCGCAGCAGGAATGCGACAACCCCTTCCAGAAACCTTGGATCGAGGAGAGAACACCCTCGATAACTTGTGCCTACGTTTGTGCCTACGGCAGATCACGATATGCCCAAGGAAATGATCTACCTTGCTCGCAGCATCGCGCCCCGCAATCCCGTCATAGGGCAGAACGAATGATCCATAACCGTTTGATGGTGAAGACGATATCAGCCTTCGGCGTCCTTCCTGCCATAATCTGACAGACACCCTCGGGGCAAGAGCTTCGGGGGCTCGGAGTAAACCCAAGCACATCTCCGACAGTCAAAAGGACGCCAAATGCAAAATGGATGCCTAACGCAGGTGCCCCGCCGACAGGGGCCAAACGTTTGGGAGTTTCGATGGAGAGAACCGGGATCGGATGGGCGGAGGATACACCGCCGTCTAGTGATTGGGACGGTTGAGCAGTTCAAGGACGAATCGGTTGCCACGAGAGTGATCGTTCCGCTACGACGTGAAATCAACTCTCCCGCACACCGGCTGAGAGCAAGACTGCTGACACTCGCTCAACTGGTCGAGCACTACAAGCAACGTGAACGCGCTCCCGAAAACGAGTGGACGACGTACTCAACAAAGGAAACGTACAAGGGCTATCTGCGAAAGTGGATTGTGCCCCGATGGGGAACTTACACCCTGTCGAGCATTCGCCCCATCGAGGTGGAGTGTTGGCTTAGGAAGCTGCGGCTCTCGAGGGCTAGTTGCGCGAAGATTCGTAATCTCATGAGCGTCCTCTTCAATCATGCGCGCAGGTACGATCTTTTTGATCGCAATCCGATCAGTCTGGTCCGGCAGAGTGCGAAGCGCCGAACAATTCCAAAGGTACTCAGCGTCAACGAAGTTCAGCAACTTCTCGCCGCGTTGACAGGGAGGGAACGGACGCTCGTGTTTTTGGATCTGGGAACGGGTTTGCGGAGGGGAGAGCTGTTCGGGCTCAAATGGAAGGATGTCGATTTCGAAGCGAAGCAGCTCAGTGTAACTCGATCGATCGTCAACCAGGTCGTTGGCCCGTGCAAAACTGAAGCGTCACAAAAAGCGGTTCCGCTTGACGCCGCCTTGCTGGAGGCCCTGTTGACGTGGCGCCAACAAGCTAAATGGCGTGAGCCAGAAGACTGGATATTCGCGAGCAGGATAAATAAGGGCAGGCAGCCCTATCGAGCGGAAACGTTGATGCGCAAATACATAATTCCAACCGCCCGAGGCGTCGGTATCAACAAACGAATTGGGTGGCACACGTTTCGACACACCTATTGCACTTTTCTGAAAGCCGTCGGGGCTGACATCAAAGTCATGCAGGAACTCCTTCGGCACGCTTCGAGTCGAGTAACGATGGACACCTACACGCAAGCGGTGACTTCGGCGAAGCGGCAAGCACAAAGTGCTGTCGTTGGTCTTTTTCAAAAGGGACCGGAATGCCAATCAACGCCAGGCGTTTCGAAACCAGTAACCCCGCCAAACCCGGCGGAAGTTGTTCCTCTTTGTGCCTGCGTGAAATAGCGCATCTGCCCGTAAGTTGCCGGATATAAATGGCGTCCCCGGCGGGATTTGAACCCGCGTTACCGCCGTGAAAGGGCGCTACCCTGACGTAACTTACTGAAACCACGCGACACGGATGGCTACCGAAGGCAGTTTCAGTAAGCATCAGGAACGGTAAGTGCACCGTAAATGGACCATGACTGGACCATGAATTTTGCTTCTACCGCTGCGAACGATTCCAGCCTTTGGCGGCCCACTTTACCTATCCCATCCTAAAAAGGGCTTTCTCGCTCCCACTCCCAATCAGGCAATTTGGGGCCGCCGTGAGAATATAGTATTCCAATGGCCGGGCCGCTGTCCCGTGGTCCAGCGATCTAAGGGCCAATGGGTGTGATGAAACGATGCGTGACTTGCCTGGAAAACTTCCCAGACATACCGCTCTCGTGACACCGAGGTTGGCACAGATCTGCGGTGGAGAGAAAGACGGTGATGTCGTTTTGGAGTGGTGCCAATGATTCGCCGCATCGGCGGCTACCGCGCCAGCGATCTCCTGTTTTTGTGTCGTTTACAGGGAAAGCAAACCGGACCTCTGTGCGTAATGTGTGCCTCAGCATTGGCTCCGCACTTTGAATTGTGGTAGCCAGGACGGCGGCGTTGAGCTCGCTAGCTTTGATCTCCCTGCAATAGGAAGGGCTTCTGCTGGGTTTACGTCGAGTTACAGCTGCATTTGAACTCTACCGTGTCAATCTATCGGTCTTAGGTTTTACAACAACTTACAATACCGCGGGGACTGCCAGAGTTCGCGGAAGTCGTACAAGACATCGATTTTTGTGGGTTGGGTTGTGGGTTGGAATCTTCCCTAAGATCTCGGTGTGTTCGCTTCGATATGTCAAGTTTTATTGCAACAAAACTTGACGAATACACCCCCAGAGCCCTATATTGAGACCATGAAAACCGTTGCCTCATCCAAGGCTAGCTCACGCGCCATCACCAGCTTGGTCCGCCAACGCATTGCACGCAGCGGCGAACGGCTGTGGCGGCTCGAAGACTTCCGAGACCTTCCCTTTACCGCCGTGGCTCAGGTCCTCTCGCGCCTTACGCGCATGGGGAAACTCGAACGTCTGAGCAAGGGAATCTACTACCACACCCGTGAGACTGCCTTTGGCAAAAGTCGGCCAAACCCCTCTGCAATCCAGAGGCTCGCCTCCCACCGCAAAACCGTGTTCCCATCAGGCATTGCCGCTGCCAATCTACTGGGATTCACGACGCAGACCACAAGTCACAACGAGGTTGCCACCAGCGCCTTAAGCCTCCCCCGCAAGCTCGTTGGCAGCGGCACAGTCATCCACACACGCAGGCCGGAGGCATGGGCGAATCTTTCCGAGGCCGATGCGGCCCTACTCGACTTCCTGAGACGAGGGGGTACGACGAGCGAGTTACCACCAGAAGAAACCATCCGTCGAACGCTGATGCTACTGTCCGAAGAGGGCCGTTTTGAGCGACTCTTCAAGGTTGCCGCCTCCGAGCCTCCGCGAGTGCGCGCGATGCTTGGCGCCTTGGGTGAGGAACTTGGAAAGACCGCACCTGTGCTTCAGCGCTTACGGGCTTCGCTGAATCCGTTTTCCCGATTCGACTTCGGGCTACTAGCTGGGCTGCCGCACGCCCGGACTTGGCAGGCGAAGGAGCACCGCTCACGTGAAACTGTATGAACATCCCGATTTCGATCAGGCGATACTGCGGGCGTCAGAGCATTTTCGTGAGCAAGGATTGCGCCCAGCCATCATCGAGAAGGACTACTACGTTACGGAAGCCCTGCGAGTCATCGCCGCCAGCGCCGGCGACAAGGTGATCTTCAAAGGCGGCACCAGCCTGGCGAAGGGTTGGAACCTGATCCGGCGGTTTTCAGAAGACATCGACATCTTCCTCGATCCAATGGCATTCCGGCCAGAACTGAGGAAGAGAGCCATTGATCGCGAACTCAAGAAACTCCGTGACAGCGTCGGCGCCCACCCTGCCCTGACGTATGTTGCTAGCGAGAGCCAGACCATCGGCGGATTCGGGCGCAGCGACCGATTCTCCTACACTCAACGTTTCGGCGGGCCCGGCGAAGTCGCTCCCCGGGTTCTGCTTGAAGCCGGGACCGCCAGCGGTCGCGAACCCACCGCCGTCATCACGCTGCGGTCCTACCTCAGTCAGTCCCTGCAGGACAATGGCCTCTCAGTGGGCGCAGAGGACGAAGGATCGTTTCCCATGCGCCTGCTCCACTTCCGGCGAACCTTCGTGGAAAAGATGTTCGCCATCCACAGCAAGGTGGAGTTGCTCACACGCGACGGACAGGCGCTCGGGACGTACGCAAGGCACTACTACGACCTGTTTCAACTGGCGGCGCAGCCAGAAGTGGTCGCCATGCTGAAGTCTGCGGAGTATACGAACATCAAGGTGGATTACGACCAGATCAGCCGTGCGCATTTTCCCAGGAGTTATTTCCATCCCGACGACATGCGATTTGCCAAGAGCGATGCGCTATTTCCGCCCGCAAACTTGGTGGATATTATCAGTGCCGAGTATGACGCACAATGCCGGATGCTTTGCTATGGCCCGTATCCCTCGTGGGCCGAGGTCCAGGCCCGACTCCTTGAGCTGCGAGACCTTTTATAACCGTGGCGCACTTAAATGTGCCCTGCGACCTTATTGCCTGCTTGAGGCGCTTTCACGTTTTGACTCGGGGCACCCCATCCCCGCATCTGGGGGCAGCATTACATGGACTTGACCCCTTCAGTTGGAGCCCGAAGGGTTTCAAGCAGGAGGCGCTGATGACGACTTGCTAAACCGTTGTACGGTCAAAAGCTGCACCCAGGGTTCGAATCCCTGCCTCTCCGCCAGTCTTTCAAGTACTTGAAGTTAAAGACCAAATCCAATCTAAATCCGGGCACCGTGACCAGACACGCTTTCCCGGTTTAGGCTGATTTAGGGCCCTTTCGGGACGAACTCTTGCCGTAGACTTGCCGTAAACTGCACCGTCTGCCGTTGTAGGGTTGACGGCACTTCCTACCCACGCGCCGTCACGGGCTCGCAGCCGCTTAGCACGGGAGGGGCGAAGAAGGAGCACGATATGCGTGAGTACGGCCTCTCCTTCCTGGCCAGCAACGATGCGGACTTCGAACGAGTGCGTGATATCACGGTCTTCAAACCAACCGACCTTCCTTAGCACGTCTCTTGAATCTTGAATCTCCCATTCCCCCGGCGTACCCAACGGAATCCGAGGGGGTTTCCGACCAGAGAAGCCAGTCATCGAAAGTGAAAGTGGGCATGGCGGCCCCGGAAGCACTTTGCCCGAGTGGGACAGCCAAAGCGAGAAGTATTGAGGAGGAGGCGATTGGACCCAATTGAAGCTAGTACAGGCAACGAATCGGCCGGTACCGATCAAGTCGGCGAGACAACTACGCCCATCAATGACTCTACCCTCTGCTGTTCAGGACAGTTGTTCCTGGGAGCTTAGGCTGACTCTTGCATGGCTCTTGTGGGGACACTCGCCAGCAAGAAGACCAAGCCTTCCGCCACCGTGGGATGCGTGAAAATCGCATCGCGCAACACCGTGTACGGAAACCCGCCGAGCATTGCGGTCTGAACGGCTGCCATCATTTCGCCCGCTTCAACGCCTAGCGCCGTAAATCCCAGGATGCGGTCGCTCCGCGCGTCAATGAGGATTTTCACAAAACCACGGGTTTCGGAAAGAGTGACGGCGCGCAGCACATCGGCCATGGGTATCTTCGCCAGGCGATATCCGATACCCCGCTTTTTGGCCTCCGATTCGTTCAACCCTACCCGTGCGAGTTCGGGATCCGTGAACATGCAGAACGGTATTAGCCGGTCGCGCGTGGTACGGTTGCCTCCGGTCAGGTTGTCGCGCACCACCCGGAAATCGTCGAAGGCGACGTGCGTGAACTGCGGGCTGCCCGCGCAATCGTCCATCGCCCACACTCCCTCTGCGGTGGTCTCCAATCGCTCGTTGACTTTGATGTACCCTCGCTCGTCCAGTTCAACTCCCGCCGCTTCCAGGCCGATTCCCCGTGTGTTGGGCGCTCGTCCGGCAGCCACCAGCAGATCGCTTCCCTCGATTGTCTGATCTCCGTGACGGTCTTCAACGCGGATGCGAATCTGCTTGCCGGAGAGTCCCTCGACTGCGCGCACCTGTGTCTCCAGCAGCACATTGATTCCCTCACTCGCGAAGTTCTCCAAAAGTGCCTGCGCGACGTCGGGATCTTCCTTGCTGGCAATTTGCTTGCCGTGCTCGATCACGGTTACAGCCGATCCAAAGCGGCGCAGGGCCTGCGCGAGCTCCGGGCCAACATACCCTCCACCTAGAACGATCACGTGTTCCGGCAATCGGTCAAGGTCGAGCGCTTCCACGTGAGTCATCGGCTTGGCGTCCGAAAGGCCCGGAATCTCCGGCATGGCGGCGCGCGATCCCAGGTCAAGAAACACCCGCTCGCCCGAGATCGTCCGCCGACCCCCGTCGTTAAGCTGCACCTCAACTTTCTTCGGAGCCACGAACCGGGCTTCTCCCCGAATCAGTTCGGCTCCCGTGGCGTCGAAGCGATCGAGATGAAACTGCACCTGGCCTTCCGCCATCTTTCGTTTGCGCGCCAAAACGCCCTTCATGTCCGTGGACACCGGACCTGTCTGGATCCCGTATTCCGCGCCGTGCCGGGCGAACCAGTGGGCCTTGGCGCTGCGAATTACGTTCTTGCTGGGCAAGCAGGCAATGTTCGGACACGATCCGCCCATGTACTTCCGCTCCACCACGGCCGTGCGGCGGCCCGCTTGCGCCATATTCCAGGTCAGGTGCTTTCCGGCTTCTCCACTTCCGATAACGAGTATGTCGTAGGATTCGAAATCAGGCATCACTCACCTCCATGCTTTAGACAGATTTTGCTCTCTGAGCGACAGGTTCCCTCCTAGCCTGCATTGACTTCACTATATCCGCCGCTGACGCGCCTTCCAGCGACAGTCCATGGCCCACTTCCCGCACGATGCGCTCCTTTAACGGTCGAATCAAGTTCACTCGCGTGTCGCGGCGCGTCACTTCCGGACCCTCTCACGCAACGATTTGGTGGCGTTGAGCACCTATCCCCTAACGCAAATTTGAGTGAGGCAATAGGAGACGGAACAGATGAAAGCATCCGTCTTGTTCGGTGCAGGCTGGGAGGAAGATCCCGTTGAGGTGTTGTGGCGAGATTCCGGGCGTACCTTCTGCAGACTCTGGCGGTGTCGCGCTACATCATCTTCGTGTGCATTTCGGCCGCTTTCAAACGAGCTTCTAGAGTAGTAATCAACGCATTGATTCCGTCACTGTCCAGTTTTTCTTGCAATATGCGGAGTGCATCTTGAGCGTAAGGTGGGTCATCAGAGCGCGCCAGTGCTGCGGCCAGAGTGCTCCGCAAGGATTTTTCTCCCCCTCGCTGATAGGCTTGCAATAATCCTTTCATGCTCTCGATTGTGGCGGCTCGACCTTCATGGAGACGGTCACCCCATTCGCTGCTCCCATATGTGGCTCCGTCCACGAATTCCACAAATAACACCTTGAAGGTTGCCTCCGGTGCCTCTGTATGTCTATGGGGGGTTAGAGGGCCATCTTTATTGCTTATGGCAGTTTTGCTTGAACAATCATAATTCAGGACCTCCTGGGAACCCGCCACGAATGTCGCGTTTGCGGAAAAGAAGCCATCGTTGCGGTCAGTTCGATTTACCCCTCCCTGATAATGCGGCGTGGCGCGGACTAAGACCTCGTAAGCCAAAACGGTTCTCCAAGAGACATTCGTTAGCTCAATGTGTGCGGTGCAAGCTGCTTTCACGTAGTCGGCAAAAACATCCTGCTTGAACGCGATTTTCCCAGCGGAGACCTTGATGGGTGCGTCGGGATCACTCACGTCCGTCACATCCATGGACAGCTCATCGTGGATTTGCGCCGGGGCGGGATAGCTCAATGCCAGAACTGCAAGTGCGGCTGCAACAGCTCTAGATTTCAGGAACAGTGAGAGTCGCACCGATCGTACCTCTTGGCGCCAAGCCAAATGGAGCTACTCTGAATACCGATTAACAGGTACTCGACTGCAAGCTGTGATTCCCGAAAGAACCGGGTGGTTGCCCCCGCCTTGCGTACACTTGACGGGGGACAGATTGTCGCTGCCCGAATTCGCTACGTGGGTCGGTGGGTGGGCTACAGGGAACTACGGCTGACCCTTGGCCGGAACTTCTGGTAGAGATTCTCGGCTGAAGGGAATCTCCATGGACTTGCTGCCTGCGGGACGGTTGTTGCCGTTCCGCCTCGCAAGTCGCCATGTCGCAGACCGAGGCCTTCGAAATGTAGCCCTCGATAACTGTTGGAACAGCCCTTCCCACCAGTAACTATCCAAACTCCCGAGAAACGGGGTTCTGGGAAGTCGGAGGGGCGGCGAAAACAAGTCACTCGGATTAGAACTGGTCGTCACTCGCTTTGAACCGCGCGACGACTCGCCCGACGGTGCGGACGGAAACGCCCAAAATCGCCGCGCACTCGGTCTGACTTTTCCCACTGGCCAGCAATTTCCGCAGCCGCGCACGAGCTTTGCGGTCCGGCTTCCCAGGCCGCCCACCCTGCTTCCCCCAGGCCCGAAGCGTGCCCTGCTGTACGCGTTCGCCGTGCGCGGCCTGCCAAGGCCCGAAAAACAGCCCCGCTACCCTGCGGCGTTCGCGATCTATCCCGGCAATTGCTATGCCACCACAAACTTCCTCGAAGAGGGTTTCGGAAGGACCAGGGATTGTAGTTGGCAGTTCATGCAAGGTGCGGTGCTCATTTGACGGGAAGCCGACTTCACGGGCGGAATCTTAGCGGCAGATCATAACTGGCTTGCCAGCAGCAACTTGCGACGAATCGAGCTGGGCGTGGTAGTTCTACTGAGATTGAGCCAGCTCTCTTGCGACCACGGAAGAGGGCTACTGAAGGGCTGAGGGTGGTGGAGCGTAGAGGCCGCGCTTACGGCTTCCGCTGGAATTCCGGCACGCCGAACTGCCACAGCAAAAAGCTCCACTCGTCGGCGATAAGTTCTTCGATTTGGGATCTAGCCCCCCCAATTGCGCCGTGCCCGCCCTGATAGTCGACTCGCAACAGCACCGGTTTGCCGCCGCCTGCCGCCGCCTGAAGCCGCGCCGCCATCTTGCCTGGTTCCCAGGAAACTACGCGCGGATCGTTCATGCCCGTGGTGAGCATCACGGCGGGATAACGTTTGCCGTCTGTCACGTGGTAGTAGGCGCTGATCTCGAATAAGTTCTTAAAGCCAACCTCCGTTTTAAGGTCGCCATACTCGGGAACATTCAAGGGCCCGTCGGGGGAGAACATGTCCCGGATCATGTCAGAAAGCCCAACGTCATCCAGCACCGCCGCGAATAGATCTGGGCGCTCGGTGAAGGCCCGTCCGATCAGGATGCCGCCGGCGCTGCCGCCCTCCCCCGCGAGTCTTCCAGGCGAGGTGTATCCATGCTGAATCAGGTATTCTGCACAAGCGATGAAGTCACGCCATGTGTTTGCCTTGTTCTCCTTCATGCCCCCCTGATGCCACTCTTCGCCGTACTCGCCGCCTCCTCGCACATGCGCCACCGCCCGCACGCCGCCACGCTCGAGCCATGCCAGCGATCTCGGACTAAAATAAGGGTCTTCGTTAATCCCGTAAGCGCCGTAGCCGGAAAGCAGCGTAGGATGGGAGCCGTCCAGTCGCAGGCCCTTCCGATAGACGATGGAAAGCGGAACCAGCGTTCCATCGTAGCTGCGTACCTTGACCTCAGCCGCTTCGATATCACCCGGATTATCGAACGGTCCCGCCGGCTGCAGGCCGGTATCTGCAACGCGCTTCGCAGCGGGGTCATAGATGTATATGCGGTACGCCTTAGCCCACGAGGTGAGGCTCAGCAGGAAGCCTGGCAGGCGTGGATCTCCGCCAAAGAGCCCGAGACTCCCATTAATAGGCAATGGAACCAGCTCAGGAGTGCCGCCATAGGGCGCCCGAAGCAATCTTCCGTTGCCGCCATCGAGTTCCTGAACATAGAGCGCGTCTGGAGCCGCTGTGATGTTTGTGATGACAGCCTCACTCGCCGGAATCACGACTTGCGCCCCCGCCAAATCGGGATGGGAGAGACTGGTTCGAACTACCTTGAAACGTGGAGCATCTTTGTGAGTGATCAAATACAGGTCGTCGCCCCGGAAGTCAGAATTCGTAACCGAATCCTCTGTGTCACTTGAATCCGGCGTGAATTTCAGTGTTTCTCTTCAAATTAGGCCGAAAACGGGCATTTGTACTCAAAATGTTTGCAGCAGTCGATCAATTTTCAGAAACGCA
>Ga0187854_10003014_pt1 | contig 13763 bp, 11 predicted proteins | sample June2016WEW_6_15_FD_132445 | JGI IMG/M metagenome (GOLD analysis project Ga0187854, IMG submission 132445) | Peatland microbial communities from SPRUCE experiment site at the Marcell Experimental Forest, Minnesota, USA - June2016WEW_6_150 | ecosystem: Environmental > Terrestrial > Soil >...
GCAATGGCGGAACGACTGGGCCGCTCCCCCGAGGCGAGCGTGGGGATGCGATGCTTCCAGCACATCCACGGAACGGAGACCTCGCCCGCCTTCTGCCCTCATGTCTTGACCCTGGCGGATGGGGAGGAGCACGTCGCGGAAATGCATGAGGATCGCCTGGGCGGAGATTTCCTGGTCAGCACGACCCCGATGTCTGATGTTCAGGGTCGGATAATCGGGACCGTCCACGTCGCCCGGGACATCACCGAGCGTAAGCGAGCGGAGGCAGCGCTTCGGAAAAGTGAAGAGGAAGCGCAGCGGTTGGCCCATGAAAATGCGACTTTGGCTGCGATTGGTCGGATCATTAGCTCTACGTTGGATATTGAAAACGTATATGAACGGTTTGCGGAGTTGGTGAAGGAGGTCATTAACTTTGACCGCATTATGATCAACGTCAACGATTTGGAAGAGAATACGGTCACTGTTGTGTATTCCGCAGGCACAGATGTTCCTGGGCGTCGGATTGGGGAGGTCACCTCGTTGAGGGGGTCCATCAACGAAGAAATTGTGCGCACTCACTCGAGCTTCTTCAGACCCGGGGAAAGTATTTCAGAGCTTGCAAAAACTTATCCCGCCCTTTTGCCCTATGGCCAGGTTGGACTTCGTTCCGAGATGGCGGTCCCTTTGATGTCCCCAAATGGGGTGATCGGGGTTCTTCATTTTCAGTCCTTCCAGTCGAATGCTTATACTCCAAAGGATGTGAGCCTTGCTGAAGGAGTGGCGAATCAAATTGCTGGGGCCATTGCGAATTCCCAGCTTTTCAACGAGCGCAAGCGGGCCGAGGAGGCGCTGCGGGAAAGCGAGAGGCAGGCCCAGGGATTAGCCAGAGAGAGTGCCATTTTGGCGGAGATCGGCCGAATCGTCAGTTCCAGCTTGAGCATTGAGGAGGTATACAAACGATTTTGCGATGAAGTAAGAAAACTTCTTACCTTCGACTGGATTGTTATCACGCTGATCAATAAGGAAGAAAATACTCTGGTCATCCGTTATCTAGAAGGGACTTCGGCCCCCGGAAGAAAACAGGGAGAGGCCTTCCCGATGGAGGGAACGATCACCGCCGCGGTCATTCAAAGACGAAAGGGTCTAATCTTTCATCCCCAGGAGGAAAGAGAGGTCGAATCGGTCTTCCCTGCGCTCTTGCCGGATTTCAGGGCGGGTCTTCGGTCAACGCTATGCGTTCCTTTGATTTCTCGGGATGAGGTTATAGGAGTGCTCCATTTCCCGTCGAGAACCGCTAAGGCCTATTCGGAACCGGATCTCAAGCTGGCGGAAAGTATTGCCAATCAGATTGCCGGGGCCATTGCCAAAGCTCAGATCTTCGACGAGTTGAAGCGTACTGCGGAGGCCCTGGGAGAGGTGGAACAGCGTAACGGCGTACTGGTGGAAGCCGTCGGACGTGCCGGGGAGGGAATGGTCATCCTTCGAAATGCGGGCCAGGATGAGGCGTTTTGTATCTTTGCCAACGAGCAGGCCCAGAGAATCCTCGGATACACCGAGGAGGAACTCCATCACCTCTCCTGGAGGGATATCGTCCATCCCTCACTCCATGAGGCGGCGGGGGGCCGCTTTCGGAGACGGATGGAGGGAGAAGACTTCTCCGGCCTGTTTGAAATTGTGGTTCTGAATAAGAACCACGAGGAAGTTCCCATCGAAATTACAGGGACCATCACCCGAATGCAGGGAGAAACGGTATTGGTTTGTTTCTTCCGTGACATCACCGACCGCAGGCGGGCAGAGAAGGCGTTGGTTGCATCTGAGGAGAGGCACAGAGCGCTCTTCGAAGGGGCGGCCGAGGGCATCCTGGTGGGAGACATCGAGACCAGGCGGTTCAGGTACGGGAATCCGGCCATCTGCGGGATGCTCGGATACACTGCGGAGGAGCTGACGCAGCTGGACATAACGGACATCCACCCCAAGTGGGCGCTCGACCGCGTGGTGGCCGACTTCGAGGCTCAGGCACGCGGCGAGATGAATCTCTCCTCCGAGCTTCCCTGCCTCCGGAAAGACGGCAGCATCATCTATGTCAGGGTCGCCACGACCCCACTCGTGATCGACGCCCGTAAATGCAATGTCGGGTTCTTCACGGACGTCACCAAGCGCAAAGAGGCAGAGGAAGCTCTGCGAGACGCCAAAGAACAAACTGAAAAGATCAATCTGGAACTGCGGCGGTCTATCGAACAGGCCAACCAGTTAGCCCTTGAAGCCAAGGCGGCCAGTGTCGCCAAGAGTGAATTCCTGGCGCATATGAGCCATGAAATCCGGACCCCCATGAACGGGGTTATCGGGATGACCAATCTCCTTCTGGATACGGAATTAGGCCCGGAGCAAAAAGAATGCGCCGAAATCATCCAAAAAAGCGGCCGCTACCTGCTCGGGATTATCAATGGCATATTAGATTTTTCCAGGATTGAGGCGGGGAAAATTGATCTCAAAATAGATGACTTCAACCTGCGTTCAAACGTGGAAGACCTTATGGATGCCTTGGCCTTTGGGGCCCAGGAAAAAGGGCTGGAATTGACTTATCTAATCCCCGCCGCAGTACCCCTGCTGCGGGGCGATTCCGGTCGCGTTCGCCAGATTTTAACCAACCTGGCCGGCAACGCCATAAAATTTACCGATACCGGAGAGGTTAGCGTCCAAGTTTCGGTAGGGGAAGAAGAGGGGCTCCAGGTTGTCCTCCGTTTTGTCATAAAGGATACCGGGATAGGCATTCCTCAGGATCAAATCGATAAAATATTCCAGCCTTTCATCCAGGCAGACAATTCTGCAACCAGGCGGTTCGAGGGGGCGGGGTTAGGACTCTCTATCTGCAAACGGATGGTGGAGGCGATGGGGGGAGAGATTGGAGTCGAAAGCGAGGAGGGAAAGGGTTCCACTTTTTGGTTTACCCTATCCTTTGAGAAATGGGGGGAGAACAGAGAAGAGGAAATAGAGATTCCCAAAGATTATGGCCAAGCAAGAATTCTGGTCGTGGATGATCATGCCACCAATCGTCGGCTGCTCGGGGAAGTCTTCACTTCTTGGGGGTTCCGCGTTGAGGAAGCGATAGATGGCCTTTCTGCCCTGAAGAAGCTGCACCTTGCGGTAACCGAGGGAGATCCTTATCTCCTCGCCTTCCTGGATATGTTTATGCCGGGAATAAATGGGGAAGAGTTAGGAAAGAAGATCAAAGCAGATCCTCTTCTTAAGGATACCATCCTCATTCTGATGCCCCCCCTCATGCAATGTGTAGGAATCGATTGTAAAAAACTCGGCTTCTCAGGGTATCTGCCCAAACCGGTAAAAATGAAGCAGCTCCAGGAGTGCCTCCGGAAGGCTCTAAATTGGAAAGAAAGTGGAAGCCCTGAGACCTGCACGCCGAAGATTGCCCAACATCCCGGGGGCCTGGATTCTCCGAAAAAGTTTCGGATTCTTTTGGTCGAGGACAACCTCACCAACCAAAAAGTAGCCCTAAGAGTGCTGCAGAAGATGGGCCATCAAGCAGACGCGGCGGGAACCGGTCTGGAAGCCCTGAAGGCGCAGGAACGAAATCTTTACGATCTCATTTTGATGGACGTGCAGATGCCGGTTATGGATGGCCTTGAGGCTACGCGCGAAATCCGCCGTCTGGCGGAGGCGTTTAGTAAGCCGAGAATTCCGATCATTGCCATGACCGCCCACGCCGTAAAAGGAGATCGAGAAAAATGTATGGAGGCCGGTATGGATGACTATTTGAATAAGCCCATTCAGCCCAAAGAGCTGGCCGATATGATAGCTCGCTGGGCCCCAAGAGAGAAAACCACCGAGAAGGATCCGGCTTCTCTCCAAGAAACCGGGGATCGGGCCATATTGGATCGGATGGAATTATTGGAACGCCTGGGAGGGGATAAAGAATTTTTGAAAGAAGTCCTGAATATATTCCTACAGGATGCGCCCGGCAGGATTCTTTCCCTCCGGGAGGCTATCTCGAATAACGACGCCCGGGGAATTCGATTCCAGGCCCATACCCTCAAGGGATCTTGTGCGAATTTGGGGGCGAGGGCTTTAAAAGAGGATGCCCGGCAAATTGAGATCGCGGGTGAAAACAGTGATTTAAACCGGGCCAAAGATCTCCTGCCTCTCCTGCAGAAGGATTTTGAAGATTTCCAGCGAGTGACTGCCCGGGAGGTTCTGGAGGCATGAAGATACTGGTTGCTGATGATGACCCCGCCTGCCGCCATTCCCTGGAGTCCATTTTGGCCACGAATCAATATGCAGTGACTTCCGTCGGCGACGGAATATCCGCCTGGGATCAGCTGGTAAGCCCGGAACCACCGCCCCTGGCGATTCTAGATTGGGTTATGCCGGGCATGGAAGGGGAAGAGATCTGTCGCCAGCTCCGACAATTTTTTACGTTGACCCCTACTTATATTATCCTGCTCACCAGTAAAGGAAATCCCAAAGATATCGTCCTGGGCCTTCAGGCCGGAGCCAATGACTACGTTCGGAAACCTTTCCACGCAGAAGAACTGCTTGCCCGGGTTAACGTTGGCCAACGGGTGGTCAGACTCCAGACGGCCTTAGTCGACCGGATGGTTGAGCTGCAGGGCGCCCTTTCTAAAATCGAGACTTTGCAAGGGCTCCTTCCCATATGCTCCTACTGCAAAAAAATCCGGAATGATCAGAATTACTGGCAGGAGGTGGAGTCCTATATTTCGCAGAATTCGGAGGCTAAGTTTAGCCACGGAATTTTCCCGGATTGTCTCGAGAAGTACCTAAAACCCCAACTAAGCAAAGATTTTCAGGATGATTTCACGGGAGGACTTGAAAAATGAATGATCGGCAAATTCAAATCGTTCAGGAGAAACTAAGTATCCTGGGGGCGATGATCGAATCCGCGGAGAGTACGAGCCAGAGGAATCTGGCCACTGTTCATTTGAGGGGCGTTCCCCAAATTATCAGGGAGATTGAGGATCATCTGCAGGTTGATTCGGGCAAAGATTTATCCAAAAGAGATGAGGAAGCGTTGAGATGCGCGGAAGCCCTATATGCAGGGGCCAAAATTGGTTTTTTTACCGCCCAGCAGTCAATTGAATATTTAGGGGACTCGATTGAAGCGCTGGATGAGGTTCTGGAAAGGACGAACCGGGTGAAAAAAAAGATTGAAAATATAAAGAAAACAATCCTTCAATACCTGAAAAAACTTGGCCGCGAATCCTTTTTGTCTCTCCCGGGTTCTGAAAAAGAAAGAAGCTCGATTGATCTGTCGGTTTAAGAGGAGTTTCCATTGCCACGGGGAAAAGAGAACCGGCGATTCTGGGAAGCGGTAAGCGAAAGGGTGGGAGAAAGATTCCCGGAGGTAAGTGAACGGTTCCCCATCCCATAAGGAAGGTCTCAAGAAGGTTTCCATGGCAGAACAATTACTGATTGTCGATGATGAAACCGCTCTCTGCTCTCTGCTCGTAGAAAGATTTTCGAGAGAAGGATACACGTGTGTCCCCGCCAGTAACGGGCGGGAAGCCCTGTCTCTTTTCCATCAGAGTCCATTCGCGCTCATCATTTCAGATTTCAGAATGCCGGAGATGAACGGCTTAGAACTCTTACAGAACGTAAAGGCGGCTCGTCCGGATATTATGGTCATCGTAATGACCGCGTTTCCCGGCACCGATATCGTAGTGAAGGCCCTGCGAATGGGGGCTTTCGATTTCCTGGTTAAACCTTTCGATTTAGAATTTATGGTCTTTACGGTCAAGAAGGCCTTGGTGAGGAGGAATCTGGAAAAAAGGACCGAAGCTTATCATCGGCACCTGGAGGAGATGGTTCAAGAGCGAAGCGCGAAGCTGCAGAAAGCTCACCTCTTATTAAAGAAAGCCCATCTGGATTCGGTGAAAGCTCTGGTGGAAGCGATCGATGCCAAGGATCCGTACACCCGCGGGCATTCGAATCGAGTAAGAAGAAGCAGCGTGAGAGTTGCTAAGAAATTGGGCCTAAGCAAGCAGAGGATAGAGAATCTGGAATTTGCAGCTCTCCTTCATGATATCGGCAAGATCGGAGTTAAGGACGAGGTCCTACAAAAAAAGAGTCCCCTCAGCGAGGAGGAGTTCCGCTCCATCCAGGAGCATCCCCTGATCGGGGTGAAGATTTTGGAAGAGATCGAGATTCTCAAAGATATCATTCCGGTGATTCGCCACCACCATGAACGCTTTGACGGTGGCGGCTACCCGGATGGGTTGGCGGGCGAAAAGATTCCCCTGGAGGCCAGAATCCTTACGGTTGCAGATTCTTTCGATGCCATGACCAGTTTCCGCCCTTATCGGCCGGCCCTGTCGCTACAAAAGGCTCTGGCAGAGTTAGAAAGGGGCCAAGGCGGGCAATTTGACCCTCGAGTTTTAGAAATTTTTCTGGGCGAGAAAATTTATTACCCTTAGAAAATTGATATCTCCCCAAAGCGAATCAAAGAGATGATAGGTAAGAAGAATCAAATTCTTATTCTTGATGATGATCGGCTGGTCTGCACAATCCTCTCTAACCTGGTAAAGAAAGAGGGCTTTGAAGCGGTCGTGGCTTACGAAGGAGAGGAAGCCTTAAAGATGGTACGCTTGAACTCGCCTGACCTGCTGTTGGTCGACATGATGCTGCCTGGAATTGATGGGATGGAGGTGATGCGGCAAGTCAAGGAAATCGCTCCCGAGCTTCCGGTGGTTTTCATCACTGCCCATGCGGATGCCCGTGGAGCCGTCAACGCCATTAAGGCCGGAGCCCACGATTACCTTTCCAAGCCCTTCGATAGCCATGAAGTGATCCGGGTGGTACACCGGGCTCTGGCGGAACGGGATCTTAAGCTCCAAGTCCGGCAGTTGTCCAGTCAGATCAGTAACCTTCCTCTCAAGGAAAAGATGGGCCCCAGCGATGCCGTGGCCAGACTTATTTCGGAAGTGAACCGGGTGGCGGAGTCGAATTTTAGCGTGATCATCATCGGAGAAACCGGGTCTGGCAAGGAGGTCGTCGCCCGGGCGATTCACGAGGCCAGCCCTCGCTCCAAGGAACCCTTTATCCCCGTGGATTGTGGGGCCATTCCCGAGACGCTTTTGGAGAGTGAACTATTTGGCCACGAAAAGGGGGCTTTTACGGGAGCGGAGTCACAAAAGGCCGGAAAATTTGAGGTCGCCCAAGGGGGGACCCTGTTTTTGGATGAAATCTCCAACATGCCTTTGAGTTCCCAGGTCAAACTCCTTCGGGTTCTTCAAGAGAAGAAGGTCTACCGGGTGGGGGGTACGAGACCTTTGAATGTGAATGTTCGCCTAGTGGTGGCGAGTAACCAGGATCTCCATGAATTAGCCCTCTCCGGCTCTTTCCGTCGGGATTTATTCTACCGGTTGAACGAGTTTACCATTACCATTCCCCCCTTGCGGGAACGCAAAGATGACATTCCCTACCTGGCCAAGCGATTTTTGGACCAGGCCAATATGGAATTAAATAAACAGGTAAAAGGTTTTTCGGAATCGGCCTTGAATGTTTTGTTTAATTACAACTGGCCGGGCAATGTTCGACAGCTTCGATCCGTTATCCGCCGGGGCGCTCTCCTGGCCGCTGATATGATTACTGAGAAGCACCTGGAATTGAAACGGGTGGATATACCCGGAATGGCGTTCACCCCCAAAGTGCAGGGGACCCCCTGGGAGAGCTTATCTCTTAAGGAAATCCTCCGGCAAAGCATCACCGCCGTCGAACGTGAGGTTCTCACCGAGGTTCTGAAAACGACCGGGGGGAACAAAGCCAAGGCTGCCCGGTTGCTCCAGGTCGATTACAAGACGATCCACGAAAAGGTTAAGAAACTGGGGATTATGAATGATAGGGACGAGAACCTCAAAAAACCCAAAGAACCCGGTTTGCCAATCAAGAAGATTGGAACCCAAGATAAAGAAGGGAGAATTCCGGGAAGGGCACTGCCAGCAGGCACAGGTTTTTGATGAATTCATTCCTATCTTCGAAGTGGCGAACCGAGGAGAGGAGCATGGGGAAGAAAATGATCGAACTGAGGGAAATAGGAGCACTGGATTACCAAGCGGTACAGCGGCGCTATAACGATCAATTTAGCGGAGGGGCGTGATCGAAGAGATGAGCAAAAAAGCCAGAACGGCACAATTCTTCTCCGCGTCGATCGGGATTCATTTGAAGATCGCGGAATAAGGTCGTATGAATCTTGTGGAAGGACCCAAAAGGGAATGAGTTTTGCGTTCCCTTTATTGCCAAAGCCGTTCTTGGCAGAATGAGAGATGTTTATGCGCTGCGATTTACGGATGAATGGGAAATATACCTCCCCCAAAAACCCGGAGATTAAGGGATTTACAATTTTGGAGTTGATGGTGACCTTGGGCATATTAGCCGTCGTGCTGACAATTGCCATCCCCGATTTTCACCGGATTTCTTCCAATGGAAATCTTGAAACTGCAGCCAGGGACCTCGTTGCTGATTTTAACGCTCTAAAAGCAAGGGCCATGGCGGAAAACACCCAGTATGTTCTTACTTTTAATGGCGACAACACATACATGTCCCCCGGGCTGCCCAATGTGAAGAGCCCTGCAAGTATTGCCAAAGATATCACGTTTGACCCCCCAACTTTGGGGGGGGGGACGACAGTAACCTTTTCGACCAGGGGAACCCTAACGGCAGGATCTGTCGTCTTAAGGAACAGTAGAGGCTCTACTGCTCAAATCACATGCAACCTATCAGGCAGGACTTATGTTCAATTTAATATGCAATAAGAAAGGGATAACCTTAATTGAGGTGATGGTATCCTTAGCCCTATTTACTGTTGGGATCCTGGGCCTCCTGACCATACTGCCGTCATCATGGAGGTTAGCCGGGCGCTCGGATCTTTTGGGTAAGGCCTCGGGGATCCTTATGACCCAACTCCATAACAGTGAAGCGTTCATCTTGAATCCCAATAACGCACCAGCCGCGGGAAGTATCACTCTACCCTCGGTTTATCCCGGTGGGCAAGGCGTCCCTAAGCCAGGAGATACCCCCTTCACTGTACAAACCACCACTAAGAACCTTGGGGGCAGTGCCTGGTTGGTAACGGTTCAAGTTACGTGGCCGGGCAATACTACCGGGATTTCAGAAAGCATGCGAGTAGTCCCACAGCAGATTTTTACCCAATGAGGGTACTATGATCGATTTCAGGAGAGATAAAGGGTTCACCCTAATTGAGATTCTGATGGCTGTTTTTATCGGTCTGATATTGTTGGGGGCCATTTATGTTTCCATGACCTCCGTGCAAAGGTCCTCAGCGGGCATAGAGAGAAAAGTTACTGCTCAGCAAGATGTTCGGGCTGCCCTGGACATCATGGCGATGGAGATTAGCATGGCGTCCTACAACCCGAATTTTATGCTGGCGGGTTTCTGGAAAAATCCTCCTACTACACCACCCGCTTGCACGACAACTTCGGTAAATCAAGTTTATAAAGGCCTTCAGGAGGCGACCCCCGCTTCTATCACGGTGGAGATGGACATTGGTGAAAGCGGCAACATCGGAGATAACAACAATGAGATCATCCGGTATTCCTTCGCGAATCAATCCATTTTCCGCAACACCAACTGCCAGGGGGACGTATCCTTTTTAGGAGATAACCCCGCGATGCCAGCAGGAACCAGAACTGTTAAAGTTATCAACGATACTCTGGGGATAAACAATGGAAAGGGTAACCCGGCGATATTCCGGTATTATGATGCGAAAACCCCGGCCACTGAGCTTTACCCGGATACCAACCCAAACGATATCCCGAATATTCGAAGAATAGACATAACTCTGGCAGTGGAGACCGAAGAGGTGGATCCCAGTTCACAACAGACAAAGAAAATGATTTATTCAACCAGTGTTTTGGTGAGGAACCATGTGTTCAATTAATAGAGGGAAGATTTCCGTTTTTCGGGAAGGTCATGGGCAGAGAGAAAAAGGATTTGCCCTCATCGCTTGCCTTATGGCGGTGTGTATTCTTATGGCGTTGGGAATCCTCGTTTTTACCGTAACCACTCAGGATGTGAGGATCAGTTCCAGGACAGTCGGAGAAAGGAAGGCCTTTTCGGCTGCAGAGAGTGGTATCAGCTGGCTTATTCAGAATTTTGATCCTGGGAACCTGGGAGCCTCAGCGGTCTTCCCTACGGTGGTGGATGCCAGCGCAGTAGATCCAGATACCAAATATACGATTTCCATTCCTACGGCCCCTACCAACGGGCCAGTCGCCCTACCTTCTACAGGTTATGCCATGGGGGAAGGGGAAACGTGGGGGCAGACCGTGAATGTAGCCCAGGTTACGGGTACAAATATCAGGTATAACAGCAATGTCCCCATCCAGGTAGGGATTGGTTATGGGCCGGTTGATATTACGACCATTTACAGGTAGTGAGGGAGAGCCGTGTCTAAGAAGCTCAGTAGAGTATTCCTTCCCTTGAGCCCTTTCCATTTCATTCTTATTTCTGGCGTTTACTGGGGGAATGAAACCTCCATTCTTCCCATGGCCGGAAAGGCAGGGAAAAGGGTTTGCCCTCATCGCTGCCCTCATGGCCGCAGGGATCCTTACGGCATTGGGGATCTCTGTTTTTACCGTAAGTACTCAGGACGTGAGGATCAGTTCCAGGACACTTGGCGAACGGAAGGCCCTTTTGGCTGCGGAGAGAGAGGCATTAACTGGCTGACTCAGAATTTTAACCTTGCGAAACACCGGGGGGGGCTTGGCGGTGAACAATGTGGAGGTTGATGCCAGTACAGATCCAGAATCTCAATATATAGCCCCTACCGGCTGGCCTTCCGCCTAGTTATTGACCTGTTGAAATGACGATAAGATTTAGTGATTTAAGCAAAAGCCGACAAATTAGAAGGATTGATCTTAAGGGTTTAAAAAAAAGAGGTTGAATATGCGAAATACAAAAATATTGGTTACTTGCCCTATGATTGGCATCCTACTATTTTGTTCTTCAAGCGTTTCTCCAGTTATGAGGGCTGACTTCCACAAAAAGCCCAGTGAAACCCGGGGAAAGTCCATTGAGAGTGTGAATAAGATCAAAAGAGCCACTGAGCTGATGCGAAAAATACAGAAAGGGATTTTATATACGGATAAAAATCAATATGACCTAACCGGGGCAAAGATTATTGACCATGCGGAGGGAAATAAAGTGAAGGAGTCCACCGGGGGAAGGCAAAGAGTAGTCGAGATGATTTTTGTAAATGACGCATTGAAAGAAGTGATCATTCATAAGTAGGTTAGGAGAGAAAAAATTATGAAACCGCCCAAAATATTTAAAAAAATACTTTTTTTCCTTTTGGCGACAGGCTTTGTAGGTTTACAAGCTCCCTTTTTTCCTATCTATGCAGATGATACAGACTTATTTCTAATTTCGGTAAAACCTAATGTTCTCATCATTTTGGATAATTCGAACAGCTTCGATGAAGATTTTTATGGGAATGGCGTGGGCTCATTTTCCTCCAGCAGCAAGTCAGTGGTCGGAAGAAACGTCCTGATTGGCTTAATAAACACATATATAAACAGTATGCGGGTTGGCCTTATGACTTTTAGGTTATCGCCTTCTTCGCAATCGTACCTTCACAATTCAGCCTATTTTCCATCCTATGACCCGAAGTCTTATTGCCCCAATCCACCCTCCGAACCCGGATGTGTGGATTACTGCCAAAGTGGGAGTTTAACCAGCCAATCCAACTGCCAAGCCACTTGTTCCTCGCAAAATTCCCTTTTTGATGCCACTTATTTGGATGAAATTGTTTCTCTTTCTCCGGTAGGAAGCCAAAAGAGAAACACTTATTGCAATCTTATATATCCCAAAACCCAACAGATCCCCAACCCTACAGATCTGAGCAACCATATCTATTACAAAATGGCCCTTCCCATGTACGACTCGAGCAATGATGGGATAAAATTCTTGTATTCCCCTGGCTACAGCCCCAATGAATACCCTCCTTATTATAACGTCTACGACGTGTGGATGAATAAAACTGGGACTTCGGATCAGGAAATTGGATATTCAAATTTCTACTGGGGTTGGGGGGGCCCCGTGGGTTTCGTTCCCACAGACTCCGATTATGCTTTGGGTTATGCTAATTTTGGGCGGAGGTTGTTTTGGTATTATGTCGGGGGAACTTGGTTTGCCAACAGTTCTCCCGGGGGTGGATATTTGCAGGTAGCCGTAAATGATAACAACACTGCCGACAACGCCCAATTAAACGCTCTTCTGGCCATGTTGGCACCCCATGAGAATGATGAAACCGGGTACATGAGCTGCAATAATACCGGGGACCCGAATCAGTGTTCCTACATTGTTAATTCAGGGTTGACCCCCACTGCGGGAACGTTGCAATCGGCGATCAATTATTTTAATGGATCCGGCAGCTATCCCAGCCCCATCCAGTATTCCTGCCAGAAGAATTATATAGTGTTTGTTACTGATGGATTGCCCAGTAATGACGAAAGTGGAAATCCGGGCAGCGCGAGCTCCTTAATGCCCGCGGTTGTGAACAAGCTGAATAGCCTAAGGAGTCTTACGGCAACAGGCAGCGGTAGTTCTAGTACCTATGATGTAAAGACCTTTGTCGTAGGGGTTGGATTAACATCGACTGACAAAGTTCTGTTGGACTCCATGGCAGTAGCGGGGGGAGCGGACGTAGGCGGTCACGCCTATTATGCAGACAACCCAACTCAATTGCAAGCTGCTTTGGGGCAGATATTTTACCAGATCTACGGAAATTCGTATTCGTTTTCAGTTACCTCGGTTAGCTCCACCCGGACTACCGATGAAAATTACACTTATCAAGCGTCTTTTGAGCCAGTAAATAATGATCCATTTTGGCGGGGCCATCTGGAGAAATTTGGCATCAACAGCGACGGCAGCATTGGCGGCATGGTATGGGATGCAGGAACTATGCTGCAAGTCACGCCAGCGGCGACCAGAAATGTCCTGACTTATCTGAGTGGTTCCATGACGCAATTTGCGGCCCCGCAAAATGGTGGCTTGGACTGGAGTCAATGGCAGAATTATTTGATGGTTGATACGAATACGGCAAAGACCATCATACCCTATATCCTCGGTGATCCTTCTTTCAATCCCGATAACTGGAAATTGGGGGACACAATACATTCCAACCCTATAAGCATAGGAGCTCCTTCCTATTATTTTACTGATGCACTCTCTCCCGACGCCTTTTCCACTTTCCGGGTGAATAACCAAAACCGGGAAAGGATTATCGTAATGGGTTCTAATGACGGTCAGGTTCGGGCCTTCAGTGGGAGCAACGGGGAAGAGAAGTGGAGCTTTATTCCCCCCAATCTTCTGCCCAAATTACAATATATCGCGCATTTCTCCCTTCCCATCTCACCTCCTGAGAGCCATCAGTATTTCGTGGATGGACCGGTTACTGCGGCGGATGTCTGGCTGGGGACAGGCGATGGCACCAGTAAGTCTTCCAGTGGCTGGAAAACCCTGATGGTATTCTCCGAAGGGAGGGGAGTCCGGAATTCAACCAATACCCAGGCCAGCTACTTATGGAGTTCTTCCCAATATTGTGATGGAAATTTTAACTACCAATACACCTCCACGTACAAATACTATTGCGGGTACTGGGCTTTTGAGGTTACCAATACTCCCGCACGAACTCCCAATTTGATTTGGCGGATAAATCCGGTTGCAACCACGGGCCCATATCTGGTGAAACCCTGGGCCAGGATGGCCTCGGGCGGGGGGAAATCCAACGGAAA
>Ga0187854_10003022_pt1 | contig 13742 bp, 15 predicted proteins | sample June2016WEW_6_15_FD_132445 | JGI IMG/M metagenome (GOLD analysis project Ga0187854, IMG submission 132445) | Peatland microbial communities from SPRUCE experiment site at the Marcell Experimental Forest, Minnesota, USA - June2016WEW_6_150 | ecosystem: Environmental > Terrestrial > Soil >...
CGAGTAACGAGTAACCAGTAACGAGAACCCCAACTCCGAAATAAACATGGCTTGTCCGATCTTTAAAGCAGATCCTCCCGGAATTGAAGAAGCAGCTCAAACCATTCTCCAGGGCGGTGTAGTAGCCTTCCCCACCGAGACTTTCTATGGTCTGGCAGCCGATGCTTTGAATGAGAGGGCACTGCAAAAGATTTTCCAGATCAAAGGAAGGGAAGAAAGTAAACCTATCCTTCTATTAGTGCCGGATCGGGGTTGGGTTCCCGGGTTGGCGCGAAAAATTTCTCCCCTGGCTCAGCGCTTGATGGAAAAATTCTGGCCCGGGCCTCTGACTTTGGTCTTTGAAGCCTTACCTCATCTCCCCGCCATCCTTACCGCTAACACTGGAAAGGTAGGCCTTAGGATCTCCAGCCATCCTGTGGCTCAATCTCTGGTTCACGCCGTTGGCCGGGCCATAACCGGTACCAGCGCCAACCTTTCGGGGCAGCCAAGCATTTCAACGGCTGAGGGAGTTTTCCAGGCTCTGGGAGGAGAACTCGACGCCATTCTCGACGGAGGGAAAACGGCCGGAGGCTTGGGCAGTACGGTCCTGGATGTCTCCGGAATCTCAACGCAGGTCCTTCGGGAAGGGGTTATCTCGCGAAGAGATTTAGTCCGGTTTCTCCAAAAAGATGGAGATTTTTCCGCTTGACGGAGATTTCGCCCTCACGATAAACTATTTTTATATAGACGCATTTTATTCCAAAGGTTGCCTTGCGATTTGCCAGATATTGAAAGGAGGTAAGACTTGAAAAGGAAGATTTGGAAAACCGCGATTATCAGCATCTGGATCGTCTGCTTCATGGGTCTCGGGATGGCTTACGCCCAGCAGAAGAAGGTGGGTGGCGGAGATGTTAAGTTTACTCCCAAGGGGGCGGAACCGGTCACGTTCAGCCATGAGAATCACGTGAACACGGCCAAGAATAAGTGCACCGACTGCCACACCAAAATTTTCCCGATGAAGAAACAGGATTTGAAAATGACCAAGGAGATGCACGGGACGGACAAATTCTGTGGTGTGTGCCACAACGGGACAAAGGCCTTCAGTCAAGCGAAGGAATCCGAATGCGTTAAATGCCATAAGAAATAGCCCCATCCAAAAGTGAGTCAAATATCACTGGCGTTGGGCAAGAGCTCAACGCCAGTTTTTTTCTGAGGCAAGATTGTCTGCGGGAAAAGAAAAGGGATTTTGGTCGTCTCTCTGGGACTCCCTTTCATCCGTTCGTCTAACCATCCCCCTGCTGATCATTCTGGCCGTAGCCTCCATCTTCGGCACGGTGATTCCCCAGAATGCCTCGCTCGAAGAGTATCTCCAAGTCTATAAGGTCACCACTTACAAGATTTTAAAGATCCTGGGATTCCTGGACATGTACCATGCAGGGTGGTTTTTCTTTCTCCTGGCCCTCCTCAGCCTGAACCTTTTGGTCTGCTCCCTGAAGAGGTTCCGGTCCGTTTTAAAATTCTTCGTGCAGCCGGAAATACGTCTGGAGGAAGGCCAGTGGAAAGCCATATCCCCGAGCCGGAAAGTCTCTCAGCCCCTTCTCCCGGAGAAAGGTCTTACCCAAATTCAAGAGACCCTCTCCCGGGTTTTTGGGCGACCTCAGGTCCTTAAGGCTGAGGGGTCCCACCACCTCTTTGCGGAGAAAGGAAAATTCTCCCGCCTGGGCTTTTATTTCATCCACCTCAGCATCCTGGTCATTCTGACTGGAGCTTTGATCGGGCTATATTTTGGCTTTCGGGGTTATATGAACATCGTGGAAGGGGAGACAACAGACCGGGTGGCTTTGCGAAGCGGGCAACAAACCCATGCCTTCGGGTTCAAGGTGAAATTGGATAAATTTAACGTTTCCTTTTACTCCTCAGGAGCTCCTCAGGAATTTAAGAGCACGGTGACTATCCTGGAGGGAGACCGCAAGGTCCTTACGGAACCAATCCGGGTCAATCACCCCTTGACCTACCAGGGGATCTCTTTTTATCAATCCAGTTATGGCCTGGCCAATGTAGAAAAAGTAGTACTGACCATTCAGGACCGGAATACGGGTAAAGAGACCACGGTCCCGGGGCAAATCGGAACCCGTGCGCAAATTCCCGGTAGCTCCAGCGCTTTTGTCTTGACCCGTTTCATCTCTGATCTTCGAGGAGGAGGTCCAGCCTTTCAGGTCGTATTATCAGAACCCAACCGGCCCATGGAAACTTTTTGGATCCTCCAGTACCATCCCGAGATTGAGGCCAGCCGCCCCGGCCGCTATTATTTCAGGGTCAAAGAAATCGAGCCCCAATATTACTCCGGGCTCCAGGTGACCAGAGACCCTGGCGTCTGGGTAGTCTGGAGTGGCTGTTTTCTCATGATGGCCGGATTTTACCTGGCTTTCTTCGTGTCCCACCGCCGGGTATGGGTGAGGCTCACGGAGAAAAAAGGGGGGACGCTCGTGGAAATCGCCGGCTCCAGCCGTCGGGACCGGCTCGAATTTGAAAAAGAATTGGAAAAAATCGAGCAAGCTATAAAAGGTATATTTCCCAAGGGGGAAAAGGAACTGAAAAAGAGGGAGGACCAGAAATGATCAGTGCCAAGATGGTCAGCGCCGTGACCTTTCTTTACCTCTTTTGCACGGTCCTTTATATCAATTACCTGGCTTTTCGGTCGGAGCGATTGGGCAAATTCGTTTCCCTGGTGGCCTGGATCAGCCTGCTAATTCAGACTACGGCCATCCTCTGGCGATGGGTGGAGTCTTACCAGATGGGCATTGGCCACGCCCCCCTGTCAAACATGTATGAATCCCTGGTCTTCTTTTCCTGGTGCATCGCGCTTCTCTACCTTCTGTGGGAATGGAAGCTGAAGTCCAGGGCCATGGGGGCCTTCGTCATGCCTTTCGCCTTTATCTTTATCGCCTATGCTTCACTGGCTCCGGGAATTTCCGCTAAAATCGATCCTCTGATCCCGGCCCTGCAGAGCAACTGGCTTCATGCCCATGTGATCACCTGCTTTCTCAGCTACGCTTCCTTCGCCTTCTCCTGCGGAGTCAGCATTATATACTTGATAAAACTCAACAAGCAAGAAAAGGGAAAGAAAGAGGGAGGCCTGACTGCCCTGTTCCCTTCGCTCGATTCACTGGACTCCCTGGTCTATAAGACGATCACTGTGGGCTTTCCTCTCTTGACCCTCGGCATTGTCACCGGGGCGGCTTGGGCCAATTATGCCTGGGGGTCCTACTGGAGCTGGGACCCCAAGGAGACCTGGTCATTGATTACCTGGTTCGTGTACGCCCTGTTTCTTCATGCCCGGTTCACCCGGGAATGGCGGGGGAGACGCACGGCCATCCTTTCCATTGTCGGTTTCGTAGCGGTCATCTTCACCTACTTTGGGGTGAATTACGTTCTTTCGGGCCTGCACTCATACGCGTGAGCGAACCTATCGGTCCGCTACCTTTAACCATTAAACTGTAACTTGTAGCGTCAAACCCGTAACCTTAGGCCCACTGCCTATCGGCAATTACCTGTCATATGGGAGGTCATCATGGGAAAAAAGATCAAGATCAAAGCTGGGAGTGTGGAAGCTCAGGCGGTATTGAACGATTCCCCAACGGCAAACAAAGTTTGGGAAGCCCTCCCCATAGAGGCCAGGGCCAACACCTGGGGAGACGAGATCTACTTCGACATCCCGGTTAATTCCCCACTGGAAAAAGATGCGAGAGAACTGGTGGAGGTAGGCGATCTGGGCTATTGGCCGACCGGAAGTGCTTTCTGCATCTTTTTTGGCCCTACGCCCATGAGCCGGGGGAATGAGGTACGACCGGCAAGCGCGGTCAATGTAATCGGGAAAGTTTCGGGCGACCCTAAAGTTTTCAAAAAAGTCCCTTCCGGGGCAAAGGTAAGGATAGAACAAGCGGAAGGAAAATAAGGATCTCCTAGATTCGGAAAGCAGGTTTCGGAAACCGGAAATTTTTACATTACTTACGGCCTATCGTTTATTCCGCATCCTGCAACTCAGTTCCGAATTCGGATATTGCTTTACCCCCTTTTCATTTGATATAATACAATAAGAGGAGTTTTTCTATGCCTATCTTTGAATATCATTGCTCCAGTTGCGATGAGGACTTCGAAAAGATCGTTTTCAATGGTAAAACTAAAGTTCAGTGTCCCCGGTGCAACGGCGGCAAGGTGACCAAAAAAATGTCGGCCTTCAGCTTTAAAAGCGGGTCCAGGGATGTCGCTTCTTCTTCAAAATCCACGGGATGCAGCAGTTGTGCCAGCCATCGTTGCAGCACCTGCCATTGATTTCTTTTGCTTTTTTGGGGTCAGAAAAACCATGGAGAGAATAAAAGGTGCGATAAGGGGGACTTTTTTTGCCGGGCTGGTTGTGGTCGTACCCATCCTCATTACCGCCTTTGCCCTCTTCTGGCTTTTTCGCCTCCTTGATGGTTTCTTCAGCCCGCTGATCCAGCAGATCGTTGGCAGAGAAATTCCTGGACTGGGAATTCTCACTGAAATCGCGATCATCTTTCTGGTGGGCATCGTGGCTACGAATGTCCTGGGTTCGCGGATTTTGAATTTATTCCAAAACCTGCTGATGCGCACCCCGGTGGTTAAGAACATCTACCCTACCATAAAGCAGATTGTAGAGTCTTTCCATCCTTCCAGCGGCTCCTCTTTCAAAAAGGTCGTTTTGGTGGAGTATCCGAGAATGGGTACCTATACCTTCGGATTTTTAACCTGCGAGGTCACCATAAAAGGGGCCTCGAATAGCCAGCAGTTTTATTCAGTTTATCTTCCAACGAATAACCTTTATCTTGGGCAGGTGGCCCTGTTCAAAACCGAAGAGGTGATTATCACGGCGTTTACTATCGAAGAGGGCCTGAAGATTATTCTATCCGGAGGAACTGCCTGCCCTCCGAGGATCCAAAAACAAGATCTTAAATCCATCCCATGAGAACTGCCTTTTATTCTTGGGCTAAGATTTCTTCCCCTTTTATTCTGGCGATCGTGGGAAGCGCAATCCTTCTAACCTTGGCCTCCCTTCAAGAGGAGGCCAGAGCCAAAGAGGAAGGGAAAGCCATGAAAGAAGAGGTGAGAAGGCCAGCAGTGGCCGGGTCCTTTTATCCGGGCGACGCCAGGACTCTATCCCGGGAAGTGCGCGACTACCTTTCCCGCGCGTCCAAGGAAGAGGTAGCCGGAGAGATCATCGCCCTGGTATCGCCGCACGCGGGCTACATGTATTCCGGGCTAGTGGCCGCCCATGCCTTCAAAATCGTGGAAGGGATGAAGTTCGACGCGGTCGTCATCGTAGCCCCGAGCCATCGGGTGCCTTTTCAGGGAGCATCGATCTATGACCGGGGCGGATTTGAAACGCCCCTGGGAATTCTGCCCATCGATAAAGACCTCTGCCGAAAGCTGATGGCGGAGAGCGATCTCTTTCAATTTCTACCCCAGGCCCATTCCCGGGAGCATTCTCTGGAAGTGCAGCTCCCCTTTCTCCAGGAGACCATCGGCACCCCCAACTTGGTGCCCATTGTCATTATGGACCAGAGCTACCGGACTAGCGAGCGAGTAGGCCAGGCCATTGCCCGGGCGGTAAAGGGAAAGAAAGTTTTGCTCGTAGCCAGCACGGACCTCTCGCATTATCATCGCTATGAAGAAGCCGTGCAAATGGATAAGGTCATCCTGGATGATATTCACGAGTTTGATGCCCAAAAGCTGAGCCGGGATTTGGACTCCGGAAAAGGGGAAGCTTGTGGCGGTGGTCCGGTCATTGCCGTGATGGTGGCCGCCAAAGAGTTAGGGGCCAATCGAGCCCGGGTTCTAAAATACCTCAACTCCGGCGATGTAACCGGAGACCGTTCCGGAGTGGTGGGTTATGGCGCCGCAGTCTTCTTCCGGAATTCTTCGCCCCCCGAGAAAGAAACCGACCGAAAAAAGGTCGGGATCAGCCTGGGACTGACAGCCGAGGAGAAGAAGATCCTCCACCAGGTTGCCCAGTCATCCATTGAAAGACGGCTAAAGGGAGAGAAGCCCGTGAAAATAGAGCTTTCAGGCGAGCACTTGAAAGAACACCGCGGGGCCTTTGTCACTTTAAACAAACATGGCCAACTCCGGGGTTGCATTGGGACCATTCAGCCAAGCAGAGCCCTCTATCAGGTGGTAGAGGAGATGGCCGCGGCGGCGGCCTTCGAAGACAGCCGATTCTCTCCCCTAACCGTTCATGAGCTCAAAGACTTAGAATTGGAAATCTCAGTCCTGACTCCCCTCCAGAGGATCAAGGACATCAATGAGATTGAAATTGGAAAACATGGCCTTTACATCAAAAAAGGTTTCTATTCGGGCCTCCTCCTTCCCCAGGTGGCCACGGAATATAACTGGGACCGGCAGACTTTCGTGGAGGAAACTTGCCGCAAGGCCGGCCTACACCGAAATGCCTGGAGGGAAAAAGGGACAGAAGTTTACATGTTCTCGGCGGATATCTTTTAAGTTTTTCTGGACGGAGATAAACGCAGATTTACAGGATTAAATTTAGTGAAAGATTCATGTGTCCTTTTGGTCGTGGGCATCTATGCGGTGTTAGGTAAATTTGTATTCTTAATTAATTGGTTTTTTGGTTTGAATGTTTTTCTGCGATAATCCGCGCAAATCTGCGTCCCGATTAATAGCTTTTGCGGAGGTTTTTGGGAATGCCCATTTATGAATATGAATGCCAGCAGTGCCAGGCAATCAGTGGTTTCTTGGTCCTGAAGAAAGGAGACGAAAGCAAGATAGCCTGCTTAAAATGCGGGAGTAAAAAGATGTCCAGGGTCATCTCTCGGGTAACCTATCACCGAGCCGAAAGTGACCGCCTGGATGAGTTTGACACCCGGAAACCCCAGGGGGAAGAATTCTACAAAGACTCCAGAAACGTTGGCCTGTGGGCCAAGAAGCGGGCCAAAGAATTGGGTGCCGACCTGGGGGAGAAATTCGATGAGGTCGTGGAAAGCGCCCGCACCGGGAAGATTTTAGAGAAATATGGCTTATGATAGATGAAATTGGAGGGTCTCCTTTTTCCCGGCGTCACTTTTTAAAGGCGACCGCCTGCTGCGCGCTTTTCTGGGCTATTTCGGGTTCCCCATCCATGGCCGGGGCGCAAAAAGGGAAGAGAGGCCTTCTCGGCCCCAAACTCTCTCCTTATTTCATCTCCTTAAAAGACGGCAAAATCCAATGCCAGCTTTGCCCCAGGGAGTGTATTGTATCCGGCGGCGGACGGGGTTTTTGTGGGGTCCGGGAAAACCGGGATGGAAAATATTACAGTTTGGTCTATGGCAACCCCTGTGCCGTGCACGTAGACCCTGTCGAGAAAAAGCCTTTCTACCATCTCCTCCCGGCCTCCACTTCATTTTCCATTGCCACGGCGGGGTGCAATTTTCATTGCAAGTTCTGCCAGAACTGGGAGATCTCCCAGGTCGCTCCGGATGAGACTTACAATTTCGAAATGCCCCCCGATCAGGTGGTAGAACTTGCCAAAAAATCCGGCTCCAGATCCCTTGCCTATACTTATGTAGAGCCGACCATCTTTTTTGAATATATGCTCGACACCGCCAGACTGGCCCAAAAGGAAGGGATCCTCAACGTCTACCATTCCAATGGGTTCATCAACCCGGGACCTTTGAAAGATTTGTGTAAGGTCCTGGCCGCTGCCAACGTCGACCTAAAAGGTTTCACCGAAGAATATTATAGCAGCATGTCCCAGGGCCGGCTGTCCCCGGTTCTTCGGACCTTGAAGACTTTGAAGAGCGAGGGAGTCCACCTGGAGATCACCAACCTGGTCATCCCTACCCAGAACGATAACCCGGAGACGGTGCAGAAGATGTGCACCTGGATTAAAAACGAACTGGGCGCGGACACTCCCATTCATTTCTCCCGGTTTTATCCCCTTTATAAACTTCGTAACCTTCCTCCAACTCCAGTCACGACCCTGGAAAGGAACCGGAAAATTGCCATGGATACGGGCCTGGAATATGCGTACATTGGTAATGTGCCGGGCCATGAAGGGGAGCGAACCTACTGCCCCCAGTGTAAAAAGCTCCTCATTTTTCGCCAGGGATATACCATTGGCGAAATCAACTTGAATAAAGGAAAGTGCAAATTCTGCGGCAAGCCGATCTCCGGTATTTGGGTCTGATCTCTGTCATTTTTCCTTTCCCATCTTCAATCTGAATCTAAATAAGTCCTTGAAATATCGGCCATGAACTGGCCATAATATTATTGAGAATACGAAGAGAGGAGGGTACGAAAATGATAAAAGATGAAAGAAATTATCACCTACGTTTGCAAGAGTTCTGCGATTGTTTCATGGAAACTGATTTCAAAAAAGAGTTAGAGGCGGCCAGTAAGGGAGCTTCGGGTGACCCGAGCGGAGATCCGGATGAACTGGCCTTGAAATTTCTCGGTTTGACTCTTCTCTACGGGGCGAATGAGGAGGCCAAGAAGATATCCCTTCAGCGTTCCAAGGAGGGGAAGGTTTCATTTGCTGTCGAAGCGAGGGGAAATTATCAGCTTTCTCCGCCCAGCGCCGAGGTGGCAGATCGAGTCTTTTCTATCACCCGGTCGATCACCCATATCGACAAGGATAAGGGGAAGAGTCTGCTTTCTTTAGGGTTGAGAAATGACCGTATGGAAATCAACCTGGAATTCAACCGAAAAGGAGGAGGAGAATCCTTATCCCTGGCCTTCCCCAAAGGCTAATCCGAGAAATTACAATAGCCACAGAGGGCACAGAGTTCACCGAGCGGTGCAGCCCAAAAGCACATTCATCAGCTATTTCAAACGGCAATAACCTTGAAGGTTCACTATTATCTACCGTAACGCAAGTTTTAAATTTCTCTGTGTGCTCCGTACTACTAACCTTCAGACTCTCTAAATTTTGTAAAGAAAATCCATTTTGGAAACCCACCTCTGAAATCCCCCCCAACCCCCCTTTGGTAAAGGGGGGCAGGGGGGATTTCTGGATGGAGGGGGCTACCCCATGGTAACTTATTTGGTTGCGGCTTTCCTACACTGTGACCTCTGTGGCGGGAAGTCTTTGCATTCCGCAATCGCTTAGACATGGTTTCGCAATTGGAGTTCCAGGGGGTGGGGGTTTAGATATTCCTGTTCCTTCAGGTAGGGCTGGTTATACTTTCGTACGTAGTGGTTCGTCAGGGTAATTGGAACGATGAGTGGGAAGTAGCCCCGCCGGAATTGATCGATAATCTCTAAAAGTTCTTGCTTCTCATCTACAGAGATCTGTTCCTTAAAATAGCCCACCATGTGTTGCAGGACGTTGGCATTTTTTTTAGCGGTAGTCTTGCGTTGGAGAGCTTCCATGAGCAGGGTCTGAAATGTGTCGTACAGGGGTTTGAGGGGAATATCTTTTCCCTGTGCCACCACCCTTCCCATGGTCCGGTAATGCTCCGGGCTGTGGGAAAGGATCAATAGCTTGTGGCGAGTATGAAAATTTATTAAATTTCCCAGGTTTTGTTTTTGAAGCAGGGTTTCCCGCCATCTCTTCAGGGTAAAAATCCGTTCAATGAAATTCTCCCTGAGTTCGCGATCATTTAAACGTCCTTCATCTTCGACCGGAAGCAGGGGGAAATGTTCCATAAAAACTCGGGCGAAGATCCCGACTCCTACCTTGCGGGGTACGCCATTTGAGTCGTAAACTTTCACCCGCTCCATGCCGCTGCTGGGAGAGCCACTCTTAAAAATATAGCCGCAGAGACCTTCCTTCTCTAATTCTTCTACCCTCTTCCAAGCCCATTGCGCCATGCGCTCCGTGTGGTCCTGATTAGTTCGCGTGGTTACCAAACGCGGATCTTGGGGATCGCCAACCAGGCGAAAAGGCTCCCTGGGAATACCAAAGCCGCACTCTACCTCAGGGCAGACAGGGACATAATCTACGTATTGCCCGAGAGTATCGGTGAGAAAATGATCCAGTTTATGACCGCCGTCGTAGCGGACTTTTTCACCCAGCAAACAGGTGCTGACCCCCAATCTAATTTTTTCCATAGCCCCGTCTCCCCCGAAAAATTTTAATCGGCAGGAATCTATTATATCTGGGCCAGCCAAAGATTAGGTTGAAAATCGAAGAATCCTCCCTCAAAACTCTCTCCCTCGATTCCCGAAATCTGATCATTTGAGGTCCGGTAACAAGGCAGGCTACCCCAGCAAGTTGGGGGGCTCAGTTCAAAACATCTATCCAGATCATGACCAAAAGGGAAAGAGTTCCAATGGGGGAAAATGGGAAAAAATTCTTGACAGATGAATGTTTTGACTGTAGTTTTTATATATTGCAATTCACCCATGTGCCGAAGTGGCGGAATTGGTAGACGCGCTAGATTCAGGGTCTAGTGTGGGTTGCCACGTAGGGGTTCGAGTCCCCTCTTCGGCACCAGTTGCCCCTAATCATTTCAAATGGTTAGGGGCTTTTTATTTCTAAAACCCGTGCCCTAGCGTGCCCCAAATGGCAACTGGGCCGCGTCCTCAGGCGGATAAAGTGTAGCACCGCCCTTAAGCGGTCGGCTTACGATCCTTCCTTTTTGAGCCCGAATGAATACTCTTGGACGGTGGCTCTATCAGTTTCTTGATAGTCGGGATAACGAAATCCTCCTCGGGCATTTTTGCTTCCATAGCAGTCCTCCTTATTCCCTTCCCGCCACAATCGCCTCGCCCGCCGCTTTCATCCCCACATCTCGACCACCATCTTAGCCAGTCCCTTGGTCTCCGTCCCTGTGGTTGGATTGCGGTCAGTACGGGTAAAAAGAGTTTCCGTGAGCCCAGAAGAGGAAAGGAAGGATTCGATCTTTTTGATTACGGAATGACCAGCTAGGCACAGCCCCCATCTTGATCCTCCCTTTCTCAGATCCAATCTCGCCGAGCAAACTCCAACCATCAGAGGAGGGAGATAGCTAACTCCACTTCCAAGGATCCGATCTCACCCCTGCTACTGCTCGCTCTCTATATCTCTCACACTACTCTTCTTAACGGTCAATCCAGAGTCCTTTAAGCAGAAGAGCTAGATGCCTGGGAGTATGGAGCCGAGAAGAGATCCCGGTTAGTTAACTCTGTTACTAGCTTTGGTAAGAATAACGAGCTACCATCTCCAACAACCTTCCGGGGGCACTACCCCGAGATGGACAGCTTATTCTATCCTTCCGAGATTTGATCTGGGCAGCTGGTCCTTTTAAGCTCTGAACAGCATTCCCATCCTTCCTCCTTCCTCAGATCCCATCTCTGCCAAGCTGACAAGGAGCATTCTTTAGACCAATCATCCATGAGGTTGGCGGGATAGCATCCAGCGTATTCCCAAGCATTCCAGTCTAAAGAAATCCTCCGTCCACCGCCTACTAGTGGAACAAATAAATAGGAGGACATAAAAATGGATACGAGAAAAGGTGGCAGCAGGTTTTGCCCGAGCTGCAAAAAAATTGTGGAGACGAGGGTCTTATTAGAAGGATATTCCCAAGAGGAGATCCACGGCATTCCAGCTAAGAGGCGCCAGATTGTTTGTGGAACAGATGGTAGCGGTTCAGGTGGCTGCGGAACACGCTGGTTTACGCTGGAAATATTGGAGGATCAGATATTGGGTCCAGTTAAGAAGAGAGGGTGAACTACTGAAGGAGGGATTCCTGAGATTGGTTCCAAAAAGAGGGAATAACGGTCAGGAATCCCTTCAAATGGGTCTGGGTACAGTGTGGGAAGCAAATTTCTGGATGAGTTTTCCTTGAACATTACCTCTATGCGGGTCTTCCCAGGATTTGATCTGGCCATCTGGTCCTTTCCCTTAAATTCAGACGCCAACCCTTACCACCTGCGAGATCAGAACTCTCGCCTTAGGCTAGCAGAAGGATAGAAGAAAAAAAACAGAATTAACAGATCACTTTGCAAATTTGTCGAAAAGCCAGACCGCCCTCACTATTTAAACCTATGTCAACGGATTTAAGACCCATGCGTTTTATAAATTAAGAGGAAGAAATCAAAGATTTGGTTCGTAAAATCGAGGGGTTTTATATTGGCGGAGAAAAGAATCCATCCGAGAGGAGGGATGAAGAATGAAAAGGCTTACTGGCATCTTATTCGCAGTAGTTCTCGGCTTCGCCCTTTTGAGTTCGCCTTCAATCTCGGAAGCCCGTGGAGGACATGGTGGTGGACACGGGGGCGGCGGCGGTCGCGGAGGCGGAGGATTCCATGGTGGATTCTCTGGCGGTGGATATCGAGGTGGATATTCTGGAGGATTCCGCGGCGGATACACTAGCCATGGATACCGTGTTGCTCCTCTATCTCGAGGATTCTCTGGCGGATACCGAGGTGGGTATTATGGTGGGTATCGTGGAGGATACTATGGTGGATATCGAGGTGGATACTATGGAGGGTTCTATGGTAGAGGTTTTTACCCATATTGGGGATTTGGATTAGGATGGGGACTGTGGGGATGGCCGCTTCTAGGATGGGCTTATGCAGGTTGGCCCTACTATTCATATGGAGGATATCCATATTTAGGATGGCCTTACTATTCCTCCGCTGATCCTTCAGGTGTAGGTATGCCATATCAAGAATCTACTCCAGCATATAGTCAACCAGAGCAACAGCAACCTCAATACTGGTATTACTGTACGAATCCGCAAGGATACTACCCATACATTAAAAACTGTCCTGGGGGTTGGTTAACAGTAGTACCAAATGTAACCCCGCCCAACCAATAAAGGAGGACATGGCAGAATGAACTTCAAAGGAAGTGTTTTGTTGATTTTAGCCGTGGTGACGTTAAGCGCCTGCGCAACGATTCCGGCAGGTCCAAGCGTTATGGTATGGCCGGGCCCAGGGAAGCCTTTTGAAGTATTCCAATCCGAGGACGCGGTCTGCAGGCAGTGGGCTAGTCAGCAGGTTGGAGCGCAGCCAGGCGAAAGCGCCAACAAGACCCTCGTCAGTGGAGCAGCGATTGGGACGATTTTAGGGGCAGGGCTCGGTGCGGCCATTGGTGCTGCTACTGGTCAGTTTGGTGCCGGTCTTGCAATTGGCGCCGCAAGCGGTGCCATTATGGGAACCGCAACGGGAAGTGGCCCGGCCTCTGGAGCCGGATGGGAAGTCCAGAGGCGATACGACAATGCCTATATGCAATGTATGTATTCGAAGGGGAATCAGGTTCCAGGTGCCGTGGGAACCTATAGACGAGCTGTCCCGCCGCCACCTCCTCCACCGCCGGGTTACGGTCCGCCACCATCCAGTGCATATCCTCCACCACCACCTCCTTGATTCCCACGAAAGGAGACATGCGTATGTGTGATTTAGGCCTATTACTCCACTAACGAAAAAAAATGAGCTTCTGTTTGCCCTTGGATTGGTAGATAGACGACTGGCAGGTAGGAGCATCCGTTTTCCCTATCAATAGGATTTGAGTGGGAAGGTGAGTCAAAAGGGCAATCCGTTTGGAGCTAGTTGGTTCTTGACAATAACTTTTCCAGCACGTATTATTACAAAATAAACCAAGGAGGAAGCGATGTGCAGGGTTACAGCGTTGAAGCGGGCAGGAATTGTGATAGGCTTGGTTGTGCTTGCATGGATACCTATCGTGAATGCTGCGACCGATGGCCCGTCTACCGAGGGGTGTCTGACGTCAATTATTTTTTCCCCTCAGCGACAATTATAATTCCCGGTTCCCCCTTGCCTTCAAAGCCAGCTCCTTATCCGAAGCGGGTGAAACGGAGGGA
>Ga0187854_10003024_pt1 | contig 13738 bp, 8 predicted proteins | sample June2016WEW_6_15_FD_132445 | JGI IMG/M metagenome (GOLD analysis project Ga0187854, IMG submission 132445) | Peatland microbial communities from SPRUCE experiment site at the Marcell Experimental Forest, Minnesota, USA - June2016WEW_6_150 | ecosystem: Environmental > Terrestrial > Soil >...
CGGCGCGCCCGCTCATTCGCGTCCGCGACGAGGAAGACCTTCACCTCCGCGTCCGGGAAGACCGCCGTGCCGATGTCCCGGCCCTCGAGCACGACCCCGCCATCCCGTGCGAGCCCCCTCAGAATGCCGTTCACGAAGTCGCGGACCGCGGCCATGGCGGCGACCCGAGAAACCTCGCGCGTGACGGCCTCGCTCCGCAGCCGCTCGCCGTCGCTCACGCCCCCGATCGTGACGTCGCCGTGGCCCCGCGGGCCGCCCAGGACCATCGTCACGGCCTTCCGCCGCGCCAGGTCGGCCAGCGCCGCGGGCCGCCACGCGTCGGGCGGCTCGGGCAGCTCGAGCGCGAGGAGCGTCACGGCGCGGTAGAGCGCGCCGCTGTCGAGATGGACGAAGCCGAGCGCCTCGGCGACGCCGTGCGCCGTCGTGCTCTTCCCGCTGCCGGCCGGGCCGTCGATGGCGACGACCGGGCGCCTACGCGGGGTGGACGACACGGGCATAGTCCCTGAAGAAGTCGGGATATGAGATACGGACGCAGCGGCTGTCGTCCAGCTCGACCTCGGCACCGGGCACGGTGCGCAGGACGGCGAACGCCATCGCCAACCGGTGATCTCCGGCGGTCACGACACGGCCCCGTGGCGGCGTGTCGGTGCCCTCTACCATCAGCGTGTCGCCCTCCGTGTGCGCCGCCACGCCGAGCGCGGAGAGGTTGGAGGCCACCAGCGCCAGGCGGTCGCTCTCCTTGACCCGCAGCTCGCCGACCCCGCGGAACACCGAGGTCCAGCCCTTCTCCGCCCGCGAGGCGAGGCACGCGAGAAGCGGGACCTCGTCCACCATGCTCGGGATCTCGTCGGGCTCCACCACGACCGGCGAGAGCCGCGCCGGCCGCACCACGAGCGTGCCGGCCGGCTCGCCAAGGCTCGTCCAGCGGTCCACGACCTCCACTTTCGCCCCCATCCGCTCCAGCGCACGCAGGAAGCCCGCTCGCGTCGGATTGAGTCCGACGTTCCGGATCGTCAGCTCGCCGGACTCCGCCAGCACCCCCGCCGCGACCAGGTACGCCGCCGAGGAGATGTCGCCCGGGATCTCTCCGCCGAAGGCCGGGATGGCGTCGCCGGGGTGCACCGTGACCGTTGTCCCCTCGACCTCCACGCGCACGCCAAGGAGGCGAAGCAGGCGCTCGCTGTGGTCGCGGGAGGTGACCGGCTCGGTGACGGAAACGCGCACGCCCCCGGTGAGGCCGGCAAAGAAGAGGCAGCTCTTGACCTGGGCGCTCGCGACGGGGCTCCGCCACGCGAGCGGGCGCAGCGCGCCGCCGCGGATCGTCATCGGCAATCGCTCGCCCTCCGCGCTGGCTATCGCGGCCCCCATCTGGCGGAGCGGCTCGGTCACGCGCGCCATCGGCCGGCGGCTCAGGCTGCGGTCGCCGGTGAGCTTCGCCTCGAAGGGGTGGCCGGCCAGGAGGCCGAGGAGCAGGCGGGCCGTGGTGCCCGAGTTGCCGCAGGCGAGGGCGCGGCCCGGCTCGTGGAAGGGCTTCAGTCCCCTGCCGGTCACCGCCACGCGTTTGTGAGAGAGAGGGCTCACCTGGACGCCGAGGGCGCGGAGCGCCGCGGCAGAGGAGCGAGTGTCGCCCGCCGCCAGCGGCGACGTGAAGACGCACCGGCCGTCGGACAGCGCAGCTACCATCAACGCCCGGTGGGTGATCGACTTGTCCCCCGGGACAACGACGTCGCCCCGGGCGATCATCCGCTAGCGCGCGGCGCCGACGGCCCCGAAGTCCGGGATGAAGCTGTGGAGGATGTCCTCGTAGGTCGGGACGCCCTTCTGCGCCGCTTTCTTCCGCAGCTCCTGCTGGCGCGTGATGTAGCTCGGGCGCGAATCACGCCAGATCAGCCCGAGCGTGATCTGCTCCTTGGGATCCTCGAAGGCGATCGCCCGCGACTGCTCCCGCTTGGTGAAGTCGAAGCCTTCCGGCACGCCGCGCACGCGCTCCTTGACCCAGTCGAACTGCTGGCGCCCGCGGAAGACCGGGCAGGGCGAGATCATGTGGACGAACGAGAAGCCGTCGTGCTCGATGGCCTCGGCGATCAGCTCCACCGACGTCTTGACCTCGGAGGAGAACGACCGCGCGATGAACGAGGCGCCGCAGGCCAGGGCCGTCAGCACCGGGTTGATCGGATCCTCGATGTTGCCTTCCGGGCTGGTCTTCGTCGGCTCCCCGGTGGGCGTCGTGGGCGACGTCTGCCCCTTGGTGAGGCCGTAGATCGAGTTGTCCATGCATACGTACGTGATGTCCACGTTGCGCCGCGCGGCGTGCACGAAGTGGCTGGTGCCGATCGCGAAGCCGTCGCCGTCCCCACCGACCACCACCACCGTCAGATCCGGATTGGCCAGCTTGATCCCCGTGGCGATCGGGATCGCCCGGCCGTGGATGGCGTTGAACGAGTACGTGTTCACGTAGCCCGGCAGGCGCGAGGAGCACCCGATGCCGCTCACCAGGACCGTGTGATCCGGATCCAGGTTGAGCTTCGCCAGCGCCTGGTAGACCGCGGCCACCACGCCGAAGTCCCCGCAGCCCGGGCACCACACCGGCTGCAGCGCGGCCTTGTAGTCCTTCCCCGAGAGCTTCGTCACCGCCTGATGGGCCATATGTCCCTCACCTTAATCGGCCGCCGCCGCCTGCAGAGACGGCGCGACGAGTTTTGTGATCTCCTGCACGCCGAGCGGCGCCGCCCCGGCCCGCCCGTGTCCCACGAGCCGTGTCGCCAGCTCCGGCCGCAGCTGGCTGCGCAGATACGTGTAGAACTGTCCCGAGTACGAGAGCTCGAAGACGTGCAAGGTCTTGAGCCCCTCGAGCGCGCATTCCAACTGGGCCGTCGGGAACGGCATCAGCAGCCGCGGGATCACCGCGCGGGCCCGAATCCCGGACGCCGCGAGCACCTCGACGGCCTCGAGCAACGCGCCCTTCGACGCGCCCCAGCCCAGAAGCCCGACGTCCGCACGCGGGTCCCCCGCGGTGATCAGCAGGTGCGCATACTGTTCGGGCACGCCCGCGAGCTTGTGGTACCGCTTCTCGCTCATCCGCTGGTGGCCCGCGTGGCCGGAGTCCGGCGAGCCCAGCTCGGTGTGCTCCAGCCCGGACGTCAGGTAGTTGCCGCGGGCCTGGCCCGGCACGGTCATCGGGCTCACCCCGTCGGGCGTCAGCGTGTAGCGCTGGAAGCCGTGGTGGGGGTCCACCTGCGCCAGCTCTTCCGCCGTCGCGAGCCGCCGGTCCACCGTCCGGACCGCGGACAGGTCGAACGGGCGGATCGCGTCGGTGCGGTGGCCGATCGCCTGGTCCGAGAGGACGATCACCGGCACCTGATACTGCTCCGCGATGTTGAACGCGTCGATCGCGATCGAGAAGCAGTCGGCCACGTCCGTCGGCGCCACCACGACCTTCGACGTGTCGCCCGGGGAGCCGTAGAGGGCCTGCATCAGGTCGGCCTGCTCCGTCTTGGTCGGGATGCCGGTGGAGGGCCCCACGCGCTGCACGTTCAGCACGACCAGGGGGACCTCCGCCATGGACGCCAGGCCGATCGCCTCGGCCTTCAGCGCCATCCCCGGCCCCGACGACGCGGTCAGCGCCTTGACGCCGGCGTACGACGCGCCGATGGCCATGGTGACCGACGCCAGCTCATCCTCGGGCTGCACCATGACGCCGCCGAACTTCGGCAGCTCGCGCGCCAGCCATTCCATCACTTCGGACTGCGGCGTGATCGGGTAGCCGGCCATGAAGCGGCAGCCCGCGACGAGCGAGCCGAAGGCGAAGGCGTCGTTCCCGGAGATGACCATCAGCGTCTCGGGCTTCTTGGGTCTCACCTGCACCTTGGCGTGATGCCCGGCCGAGACCTCCACGCCCGCGTCGAGCGCCGCGAGGTTGGCGGCGACGACCTTCTCGCCCTTCTTCGCGAACCGGCGCTCGATCGCGCGGGCGAACGCGTCGCGCGGGAGGTTCAGCGCGCCGGCCAGGACGCCCACGCCCACGATGTTCTTCGCGAGCGCGCTGCCGCCCTTGTCGATCGCCAGCTGCTCGAACGGCACGCGGGTCACGCCGGCCTTCAAGCGCTCGGGAAGCGGAATCTCCCCGGGCGGCGTCTTGTCCATCTCGTCCACGAAGATCAGCGTGTGCGCGTCGGGCACGAGCTCGGTGCGGAACCGGCCGTAGTCGGCCCAGTTGAAGGCGATGAGCACGTCGAGTTCGTCGCCCTGCGCCATCACCGGGCGCGACGAGAGCCGCACCCGCACCGACGACTCGCCGCCCCGGATCTGGGGGCCGAAGGCCTTCACCAGCATCCCGAACAGCCCCTCGCGTGCCGCAACCTGGATCAACAACTCACCGGCGGACACCACGCCGTCGCCACCGGCGCCGGCGATGCCAACGATGAGGTCATCTCGAGGCATGCATTCCTTCCTCTCATACCCGAGCAGATGCCCGGAAATGCAAACGGCGCAATCTAATTCCGTTTGACGCGGCAGACAAAGCACGCTTCCTTGAATACGATGCCGTCAGGTCCCCGTCCCGTGCCGCGGCCCACAACCGCAGCTTCCGTGCCGAAGGCGCTTCGCGATTCGTGGCTGCTGGCCGCGCTCGAGCGCGAGCGCGCCGTTCCGCTCGCCGCGCTGGAAGCCCTGCGCAAGGAAGCGCCCGAGTGGGTGGCCGACGCCGTGGTCGCCAAGGGCCTCGTGGCGGCGGACCTCATCGCTACGCTCGCCGCCCGGGCGGCACACGTGCCGGTCGCGGATGTTTCCGCCGCCGAGCCCGCCGCCGTGCAGTTCGTGCCGGAGAGCGTGGCGCGCCAGTACGCCGCGCTCCCCCTCGCCGCGACGAATCGCATCATCCGGATCGCCACGCCGAATCCGCTCGACCTCGACTCCGAGCAGGCGCTCGCTTTCGCGGCGGGCCGGCAGGTCGAATTCCAGTACGCCGCGCCGCAGGCCCTCTTCAAGCGTCTCGACGAGGTCTATCGGCCCGAGCGCTCGATCGATCGCCTGGTCGGCGGCCTCGCAACGCGGGCCACGGTCGAGCCCACCGGGCAGGCGAAGCCGGGCGCCGCGCTGGGGGTGGATGCGCCGGCCACGAAGCTCGTCGAAGCCACGATCGCGGACGCGGCGCGCGAGCGCGCCACCGACGTCTACTTCGAGCCGGTCGAGCAGGGCCTGGTGGTCCGGTACCGGATCGACGGCGTGCTGAAGGAGGTCATGCGGGCGCCGCGCGGCGTCGCCGGGTCGGTGGTCCGCCGACTCAAGGTGCTCGCCCGGCTCGACATCGCCGATCCGCTGCACGCGCAGGACGGGCGCGCCACTGCGCGGATCGAGGGCAAGCCCTGGGATCTGTTGGTCGCGACCGCCCCGGTCTCGCGCTACGGCGAGCAGGTGACCGTCCGGCTGCTGGATCCCGCCGCGGCGGCGCCGACGCTCGCGACGCTGGGGCTGTGGCCCGACGAGCTGGCGCTGTTCGAGGGCCTGCTCGCCAACCGGGAAGGGCTCGTGCTCGTGGCGGGCCCGCGGGGGAGCGGGAAGCGCGCTCTGCTGTACGCCGCCCTGGAGCGCGTGCGCGCGGCCCCGGTGGACGTCGCCACGATCGAGGAGCCTGTCGCGTACCGCCTGCCCGGCGTCCGGCAATCCGAGGTGGACGAGAAGCGGGGCATGAGCTTCGGTGCGGCGCTGCGCTCCGCACTGAAGGAGGACGTGGGCGCGATCCTCCTCGGCGAGATCCGGGACGGGGAGACCGCCGCGCTGGCCTGGGAGGCGGCGCTCGGCGGGCGCCTCATCCTCACGGCGCTGCGCACCAACGACACGGCGTCGGCGCTCGCGCGGCTGGTGAGCCTCGGCATCGAGGCGCCGCGCATAGCGAGGGCGGTGAAAGGCCTGATCACCCAGCGCGTGGTCCGGCGTCTCTGCCCCCACTGCGCCGAGAGCGCCGACGCGAGCCTGCTGCCGCCGGCGGCACGCCCGCCGCAATCGTTCGAGCCCCCGGTCGCGATCCGCAAGGCGAAGGGGTGCGCCCAGTGCGGGTTCAGCGGCTACACTGGGCGCATCCCCCTGCAGGAGCTGCTCGTGGTGGACGGGCGCGTCGCCGAGCTGATCGCCTCCGGCGCCACGGCGGACGGCCTGGTGCAGGCCGGCCGCCGCCTCGGAATGCGCACCGTCTGGGAGGCCGGCATCCGCCGCGTCTGGGCGGGCGAGACGACGTACGAGGAGCTGGTGCGCGTGGCCGGCGAGCCCGCCCCCGCCGTACCGGAGGCCGCCGCGCCGGCTCCCGCACCCGCTCCGCCGGTCGAGGTCGCCGCGCCGGCGCCGGCTCCGATGGTGCTCGTCGCCGACGACGATCCGGCGATGCGGGCCCTCTTCTCCACGATCCTCAAGCCGCAGGGCTTCGACGTGGCCGAAGCGGCCGACGGGGTCGAGGCGCTCGACCAGGCCCAACGCCTCGCGCCCGCGATCCTGCTGCTCGACATGTCCATGCCGCGGCTCGACGGCCTCGGGGTCCTCGAGGGCCTGCGCAGCCGCCTCGCCGGCCGCTCGGTGCCGGTCATCGTCGTGACGGCGACGGACGATGCCGCCACCGAGGCCCGCTGCATCGAGCTGGGCGCCGAGGACTACCTCACCAAACCGATCCAGCCGTCGTCTCTCGTCGCCCGCATCCGCGCCGTCCTGCGGCGCGTAGGAGCTGGGAGCGCGTGGCCAAAATCCTGATCGTCGAGGACAACCCCGACAACATGAAGCTCTTCCGCGCGGTCCTCACGATCCGCGGCCACCAGGTGGTGGGGCTCCCGGGCGGGGAGACGCTGCTGGAGACGATGCAGGCCGAGGCGCCCGCCATCGTGCTGCTCGACATCCAGCTCCCCGGCGAGGACGGATTCCAGCTCCTCGCGAAGCTGCAGGGCGCCCTCCGGGACACCCTGCCGCCCGTCGTGGCGCTGACCGCGCACGCGATGAGCGGCGACGAGGAGAAGGCCCTCACGGCCGGCTTCACCGGCTACCTGACCAAGCCGATCGACGTCGGCACTTTCGCGAGCACCGTCGAAGCCTTCATCCCGCCCGCCTGATGCGGCGGTTCAGTCCCCTTCTCCTGACGGCGATCGCAGTCGCCGTCCTGTGCTGTCTGGCACGCCTCGGCACGCTGCCCCTGATCCAGCCGGACGAAGGACGCAACGCGGAAGTCGCACGCGAGATGGACGCGCGCGGCGCGTGGCTGGTGCCCACGTACGACGGCCTGCCCTACCTGGACAAGCCGGCCTTCTACTTCCGGCTCGTCGGCCTCTCGATGGCGGCGCTGGGCGCCAACGAGACGGCGGCGCGGCTCCCCGGCGCGCTGGCCGCGTTGGGCGTCCTCGCCCTCGTCTACGGCTTTGCGCGCCGGTCCTACGGTGAGCGCGCCGCCGCCTTCGCGGTCCTCGTGGTCGGCACGACGCCGCTGGTGATCGCCTTCGCCCGCATCGTGATCTTCGACATGCTGCTGGCGCTGTTCGTGATTGCGGCCGTCTTCGCCGGTTACGTCGCCGAGGAGAAGGAAGGCGCCGCCCGCCGACGCTGGTACCTGCTCGGCGCGGCGTGCGCGGGGATCGGGACGCTGGTCAAGGGCCCGGTCGGCTTCCTCCTGCCGGCGCTGGTGCTCGCCGCGTTCCATATCCTCGACCGGCGAGCGGCCGCCATCCGGAGGCTCCTGGCGCCGCTCAACATCCTGGTCTTCCTGGCGATCGTGCTGCCGTGGTTCCTGGGCGTCGCGCACCAGCGCCCCGACTTCCCGTACTACGGTCTCGTCGAGGAGTCGCTGCACCGGTTCACGTCCCCCCAGTTCCACCGCAGCGCGCCGTTCTGGTACTACGTCCCGGTCATCGCGGGCGTCTTCTTTCCGTGGAGCATCCTGCTCCCCGAGTCCGCCGTCGCCGCGTGGCGCGCCCGCGTGCGCTGGTCGCGCGCGGACCGCCTGCTCGTGGCGTGGGTGCTCGTCGCCGTGCTCTTCTTCTCCATCTCCCAGTCGAAGCTGCCGGGGTACGTCCTCACCGCGGTCGTCGCGCTGGGCATGCTCGTCGCGCGGGTGCTGGACCTCGCCTGCGAGCATCCCGAAGGGCGCGCGCGGCGGCTGGTGATCCGCGGCGCGATCGCCCTGGCGGTGATCGCCGCCGGGAGCGCCGTGCTCCTGGCGCTCGCGCTCAAGGTGGAGGGCGGGCTCCCCGCCCTGCTCCACCTCAGGGGCGGCGACATCCAGCGCCTCGGGCCCGCCACCGGGCCGCTGTTCCGGGTGCTCGCGATCCTGGCCCTCGCGGCCGCGCTCGCCGGCTGGCGGCGCGACGTGCGGATCGCATCCGCGGCCTTCGCGCTGCCGCCGCTCCTCCTGCTCACGATCGCCTTCGGGGGCGCGCGCGCCTACGCGGAGGCCAGCTCCGCGCGGCAGCTGGCCCTGCGGCTCCCCGCCCTGCCGCCCGCGACGGAGGTGGCCTGCCTCCAGTGCCTGCCCAACGGCCTGCCGTTCTATCTGCGGCGCACGGTCACCATCATCACCCTCGACGGGAGCGAGACGACGAGCAACTACGTCGTCTTCATGCTGAAGCGCGTGACGCCCTGGCCCGATCAGGTCGTCCCGGTCTCCGCGCTCGCGAGCTGGCTCGCGGGCCGCCCCGCCCCCGTCTACCTGCTCGCCGATGCCGGCGGCCGCGCCCGGCTCGATTCCATCGCGACGCCGCGGGCCGCGGGCGTGACGCAGCTGACCGACGGGTGGTGGGGCGTGCTGCTGCCTCCGGCGGGAGGGCGCTGAGATGTGCGGCGTCTGCGGGAGCGTGAAGTTCGATCCCCGCGCGGCCGCGCGGGAGCGGCAGGAGGGCGAAGTGGCCGTGATGCTGCTGGCCCTCGCCCACCGCGGCCCCGACGACGTCGGCTCCCACGCCAGCGGCTCGGCCGTTCTCGGCGCCACCCGGCTCGCGATCCGCGGACTCGCCGGCGGCCAGCAGCCGCTGGTGGACCGCGCCACGGGCGTGGTGGCCGTCTGCAACGGGGAGATCGACAACCACCCCGAGCTGCGCGCCTTCCTCCACTCGCGCGGGCGCGAGACGACCCTCGAGACCGACATCGGTGTCATCCCCGGGTTGTACCTCGAGCTGGGCGAGACCTTCGTCGAGCGGCTGGCCGGCGCCTTCGCGATCGCGATCTGGGACCCGCGCGCGGCCCGCCTGCTTCTCGCCCGCGACCGGGCGGGCGAGCGGCCGCTCTTCTTCGCCGTCGGCGAGGGCGGCGTGCGCTTCGCCACCGAGATCTCGGCGCTGGCCGCGGAGCCTGCGCAGCGCTTGAGCGCGGATCCGGCGGCCCTGCGCGGCTTCCTCCGCTTCGGCTACTTCGCGTCGCCGACCTCCCCGTTCGCGGAGGTCAGGAAGGTCGGCCCGGCGGAGACGGTCACGATCGACGCCGCGGGCGTGCACCGGCGGCGCTACTGGCGCTGGGCGATCGGCACCGAGCCGAAGCGCACGCCCGATGCGGACGCGTTCGACGCGACCTTCCGCGAGGCGGTCCGGCGCCAGAGCGAGGTGGACGTCCGCTATGGCGCCTTCCTCAGCGGCGGGATCGACTCCTCCCTCGTCGCCGCGATCGCCAGGCGCGTCCGCCCCGACTACCCGCTCAAGGCGTTCACCCTGCGCTTCGAGGAGTCCTCCTTCGACGAGGGGACCTTCGCCGAGCGGATCGCCCGCCAGCTCGGCATCCCCTCCGAGGCCGTCTGGGTGAAGCCGGAAGCGTTCCCGCAGGTGCTCGCCGAGCTGATCGCGCACGCCGGCGAGCCGCTCGCGGATCCGGCGTGGGTCCCGACCGCGATGCTCTCGCGGCGCGCCGCCGAGGAAGTGAAGGTCGCGCTGGTCGGGGAGGGCGGCGACGAGCTGTTCGGCGGCTACCCCACCTACCTCGGCGCGCAGATCGCCCAGCGTTACGCGCGGCTCCCTGCCGCTGTCAGAGGATTGTGCCGGCGGCTGGTGGAAGGGTGGCCGCCGAGCGACAAGAAGGTCAGCATCTCGTTTCTACTCAAGAAGTTCGTCGCCGCCGCCGAGCTGGACGGGATGCGGCGGCATGCCGATTGGACGTCGAACATCGGGCCGGAGCTCCTGGCGCGGCTCGGCGTGTCCGCTGGCGACGCGTCGTGGGCGGAGGACGTGCCCGCGTCCCTGCTCGACGCCGTGCAGCGCCGCGACCTCGAGACCTCACTGGCCGAAGGGCTGCTCACCAAGGCCGACCGTGCCAGCATGCACTCGGCACTCGAGCTGCGGGCGCCCTTCCTGGATCAGTCGGTGATGGAGTTCGCCGCCACGCTCCCCGAACGGGACCGCGTGCGCGGCGTGACGACGAAGGCGTTCCTGAAACGGTACGCCCTGCGCTACCTGCCGCGCGGGATCGTGCACCGGCGCAAGCGCGGGCTCTCCGTGCCGCTCAGCCGCTGGCTGCGCGGCCCCCTGCGCGAGTGGGCCGAGGAACGGCTCGGCTCCGACCGCCTGGCCGCGGCCGGCGTGGAGCGTCGGGGCGCCCTGGCGCTGTTCGAGGAGCACCTGAGTCGCCGGGCCGACCACGCCAGGGCGCTGTGGACCCTGATCGTGCTGAGCGAGTGGCTGGAGTGGGCCGGGAGGCGGTCGAGCCGGGGCGCGTGACCGGTCAGCCGGGAGCCCGCGCCACCCCGAGGTGCTTGCGGACGAAGCCCAGGATGCAGAAGTCCATCGCGTGGCGGCGGGCGAACTCCGCGAAGGCGTCGTACACCGGCGCGGGGTGCTCCGGCGTGGCTTCGCTCATCCGGCGCGAGCGATCCACGTCGTGCACGACGATCAGTCCGCCGGGCGCCACCATCGGGAGGCCGTTCTCCATGTCGGCCAGGGCCCCCTCGTACGTGTGGTTCGCATCCACGAGGTAGATGTCGAAGTAGTGCCGGTACCGGTCCTGGATCCCGGGCAGCAGCGCGGTGGAGTCCCCGTTGTGGAAGGTCACGCGGCGGAGCTTGAGGCCGACGCGCTCGATGTTCTTTCCCGTGAGCGTCGGGTAGACGCCCTCGTTGTAGGAATCGTTGTCCACGCACACCAGGTGCGGCGGCGTGGGCTCCGTCCCAGCCTCCGCGAGGGCCCGCGCCCATCCGGCGGTGGTGCCGCCGGTCGAGGAGCCCACCTCGAGGATCCGCCGCGCGCCGGTCGCCTTGGCCAGGGCGTAGCAGAATCGCGCGTAGCGCGGATGGTCGTGCTCGCGGCGTTTCCACTTCGGGGGCAGGACGAAGTCGGGCGACGGATCGTACGGCGCGGCGAGGAAGGCCTCGAACACCGCCGGCGGAAGGCGCAGGGCGCCCTGCACCTTCCGCAGCCCGAGCCAGCGGAGATAGAGGTTCTCGAACGGCGGCCTCAGCAGCACGGCCGGCCGCCGGCGACCGAGCGCCCCGCTGAAGTGTCTCTCAATCCACGGGCCTCGGCGGCCGCACCTCGGCGTCCCCCGGCGTCACCGGCTGCGCCCCCGCCGCCCTCAGGGCCGCGTTCATCCCGCCGAGGTCCGAGGCGAGCGCTGCCCGCGCCGCCGCCAGCTCACGCTGCACGTCGGGCGCGAACAGGTTGAACACGTCGTACGTCGGCGCAGTCGGACGGGCGTCGAACCCACTCGCCACGTAGAACAGCGAGCTGATGCGCTCGACCGGGCGCGACGCGTAGACCAGGTTGTCCTCGTCGGCCTGCAGGCGCACCTGGTAGAGCGAGTCCTCGAGCGCCGCCAGCTGCCGGGCGAGCGCCTCCGCCTGCCGGCGCGCCGCCGAGGCGGGGGCGAGGGCCTGGCCGCGGTCCTCGAGCTGCGCGCGCGCGCTGCGGAGCCTGATCACCGTGGTGGTGACGGCGTCGACCGTGTCGCGGACGCGCTCGAGGAAGACGAACTGCTCGCGCAAGGCGGCCGCCGTCACGTTCGACCGCGGATCCACCAGGAGGTGGAACGGCTGCTCGGAGGAGCGGCCCCCCACCTCGAGACGCACCGTGTACCGGCCCGGCAGCGCGGTCGGCCCGTCGGTGCCGATGTCGTTCATGCCCCAGAAGGCCGCGGGGCCCGGATACCGCATGTTCCACGCGAACATGTTGAGCCCGACCTTGTTCGGAGCGCGCGGCGGCGCGGGAGGCCGGTGCGGCCACGGCTTGTCCCCGTCCTTCAGCGTGTCGCCGAGCACGCTGTCGACCTTGGCGCTGTCGAGGCCGGCTTTGAGCAGGCTGTCGCGGCGGGCCTTCAGGGCGGGCGCGAGCCGCGTCGAGTCCGCGGCCGTGAGCGAATCCTGCCTGCTGGTGAAGGCGCGGATGACGTGCCCGGCGGAGTCCAGCACCGTGAGCGTGACGACCTGGCTCGAATCCTTCAGCCAGTAGTAGACGATCGCGCCGCTCGCCGGGTTCGCGCCGACGGGATGGGCGCCGGAGGCGTCGCCGCTGCCCCAGTCCACGCGGTAGGCGTCCCGCACCGGGAAGAGGTGCGCCTCCTCCGCGACGACCGACGGCGCGAGCTGCTCGAGCGGCGTGATGTCGTCGAGGATCCAGAACGAGCGCCCGTGCGTCGCGGCGATCAGGTCGCCGTCCTTCAGCGCCAGATCGTGCACCGGCACGATCGGCAGGTTCCGCCGCAGCGACTGCCAATGCCCGCCGTCGTCGAACGACACCCAGACCCCGCGCTCCGTGCCCGCGAACAGGAGCCCGCGCCGCGCCGGGTCCTCGCGCACCGTGCGCGCGAACTCGGTGGCGGGGATCCCGTCCACGATCCGGCTCCACGTCCGGCCGTAGTCCGTGGTCTTCAGGATGATCGGCGTCATGTCGTCGAGCTGGTACCGGTTCGCCGCCACGTACGCGGTGCCCGGCGCGAAGTGCGACGCCTCGATGATCGAGATGCGCGTGAAGGCCGGCAGATCGGACGGCGTCACGTCGCTCCAGGTCCGGCCGCCGTCGCGCGTCAGGTGGATGAGCCCGTCATCCGAGCCGGTCCAGATCAGCCCGCGCACCAGCGGCGACTCCGCGAGGGCGAAGATCGTCGCGTAGTACTCCGCGGTCGTCTGGTCGAGCGTGATCGGACCGCCCGAGGGACCGAGGGTCCGCGGATCGTGCCGCGTGAGGTCGGGCGAGTCCGCCGTCCAGCGCTGCCCGCCGTCCGTGGACTTGAACAGGACGTTCGCCCCCGCGTACAGCGTGTTCGGATCGTGCGGCGAGAGCAGCAGCGGCGCCGTCCACTGCATCCGGTACTTCCCCTCCGACGCCGGGTGCCCGTCCGGGTCGTCGGGCCAGGGGCTGATCATCTGCGAGAAGCCGGTCCTGTGATCCACGCGCGCCAGGAACCCGCTGTTGTCCCCGCCGTACGTGATGTCCGCGCTGTCGGGACGCGCCTGGATGTAGCCCGACTCCCCCGACACGTCGTACCACTCCGAGCGGGGGATCCCGCCGGGCCAGCGGCTCGGCCCGCACACGCCGGAGTTGTCCTGCTGCGCGCCGCACACCTTGTACGGGAAGTGGTTGGTCGTGATCACGTGGTAGAACTGCGCCGTCGCGTAGTCCTGGTCGGTCCAGGTCTTCCCGCCGTTCGTGGAGACGTTGGAGCCGCCGTCGTTCGACTCGATCATCCGCTGCGGGTCGTTCGGCGCGATCCACAGGTCGTGGTTGTCGCCGTGCGGCGTGCGGATGGCGGCGAAGGTGCGGCCGCCATCGATGGATCTGTACATGCCGGTGTTGAGCGCGTA
>Ga0187854_10003026_pt1 | contig 13733 bp, 12 predicted proteins | sample June2016WEW_6_15_FD_132445 | JGI IMG/M metagenome (GOLD analysis project Ga0187854, IMG submission 132445) | Peatland microbial communities from SPRUCE experiment site at the Marcell Experimental Forest, Minnesota, USA - June2016WEW_6_150 | ecosystem: Environmental > Terrestrial > Soil >...
AAAAAAAAAGAAAAAAAACAAAAAAGAAACAAAGAAAAAAACAAAGAAAAAAACAAAGAAACAAAGAAAAAAAAAATAAAGTTATGAACGAAAATACATTAAATAATCCAGCCGATGTTACTCGCCCTACGCCTCCTCCACCGCCTCTCGACGATTCCGCCGATCTGTACTCCGGCTACGAACCCGGTTTTCCGTTGATCGACCCACAAGTCTGCGAAATGAAGATCACGGATACCGAAAAGCTGACGAACGCTGCTGGCACTATCCAGCTCAAGCTGTCGAACGTCGAGGTCGTCCGCAGCATAAAGGGCGAAGTTATTAACCCCGGCGAAGCCACGGTCTTTGCTACGACGAACACTGTCGTCACCGGCAAGTCCAATCCGAAAATGATTAAAGACGGCATTGCTTTCATTCTGCAAGCGTGCGAGCCGGTCGGCATTACTTCCGTTTCAGGCTTTGCGGCTAACCACTCTCTGCTTAAAGGCCAAGTAGCCCGTGTCAAGCTCGATACCGCTCCAGCGGGCACTAACCCGAAGACCGGCAAGCACTACGAAGCACGGACAGAGATTACCAAGTGGTACAAGCGTGGTTCTTCGATGGAGTAGTCTTTTTCATAGCAGACTGCTCTAAAACGAAACGTCATTGCGCCGTGGTATAACATTTCCATGGTAAGGTATAAAGACGTAAGCTCCGGAAGCGCGTAGTTAACGGAGCGTTAAAAAAGCTAAAACATCTTTAAAAACATGAACAACATGAACAACATGAACAACATGAACAACATGAACAACATGAATAACGATTCCACCCGCGACTTTGTCCACAAAGGCGTTCAGCTTCTCGCCGGCGTTTGCGATTACGCCCAACGAAAAGACGACAAAGGCTTTAACGCCAGTGACGCAAGCTACGGACACACTTTAGCCAATAAGAAGTCGGTTAACTTGTCTCAAGAGCAAGTTATCGACTGTCACAATTTATGTGTGAAATACCACATGCAGCTTCCACCGGAGTATTGGGACTTAGACGGAATAAGCACACCGCCTACGCCAGTGCCTACGCCAGTGCCTACGCCAGTGCCTACGCCAGTGCCTACGCCAGTGCCTACGCCTACGCTTGTTTCTTCTTATACAATCGACTTGTCCCAAGAAAAAGTCATTGACGATCACAAGCTATATACGGACTCAGACCAAAGGCCTACGCCTGTTTCTTCGTCTTCTTTGTCTCCTTCTTCGTCTTCTCTCACTCTAACCGATGAACAAGATTCTGCTATTACTCTAATTATAGACTGGTTCAACGACCTTTCTCTACCTTCTCCTAAAGAGTTCCGTTTAGGCGGCTACGCGGGCACGGGCAAAACAACCGTCATAAAAATTCTACGCGAACGCCTACGCGAGCACGGCGTTCTTTCTATAGTTATCGCGTTTACCGGCAAAGCTTGTGCTGTGCTTCGTCGCAAAGGCGTAAGCGCGAATACTGCTCACTCTGTCCTTTACCGTTGTGAGCTTTTGGATGACGGCTATCACTTCTATAAGCGAGACATGCTAGAAGCTAACCCAGACCTAATTATCGTTGACGAAGCGTCGATGCTCAGTACAGAGCTGTATAACGATCTAAAAGCTTTTGGCATTCCAGTGCTCTACGTTGGAGACCCCGGTCAGCTTGAACCTGTTGGCGACAATCCGAACTTAATGCTCAAGTGCGATGTAGTTTTGTCAAAAATCCACCGGCAAGCAGAACAATCGCCAATCATTACTCTCGCGCACACTATCCGCAACGGCGGAAGCTTTATCCGACAACAGCACGACGGACTTTACGTGCGTGACAAAGGCTACCGTCTAGACGACCTACGATCGCACGATCAAGTTATCTGTGCAAAGAATAAAACTCGCAACGATCTGAACGACCGCTTGCGGATAAACATGCCAGGCTTCGTAGACAAAGGCTTAATGAAGGGTGAAAAGCTTATAGTATTACGCAATAATCGGCAGCATTTAGTCTTTAATGGCTTACTTTTATTCGTCGACGAGGTCATCGGTGAAGAAATGATACGACCGAAGTATGGCCCGCCTAAATGGAAGTGCTGGATTATAAACTGCCATGACGAGACTGATTTTCCATACCGTAAGTTGCCGATCTGGCAAGACCCTTTTGTGCGCGAGCTTGACAAAGGTGAGTACCCGCCGAAAGAAGTTGTCCACGCGGACTATGGCTACGTTATTACTTGCCACAAAAGCCAAGGCAGTGAGTGGAACAAGGTAATGGTAATAGACGAATGGATGCCGCCGCAAGTATGGGATATGAAAAGGTGGCGGTATACGGCGATTACGAGAGCAGCAAAGGAGTTGACGTATTGTGTATAAAAGTGTATAAAAGTGTATAAAATATAAAAGTATGAAAAAACAAAGTAGATGCCCTTTTATTTGTAGAGGCGATTTTGTTATAGAAACAGTTCAAGATCACGAAGTCGTAACCCATAAATTTAATCATCGTTGCGTCCTTAGAAAAGGACACAAGCAAAGGTGCTTATTTGTTTACACGGTTAAATGGAGGGTATAATATGAACGTGAACGATGTTAATGCTGAAAATGCAAGTATTGTTCAGAATTTGAACAATACTTCGGCTTCGCTTAAACCTCCTGCTCCGCCTAAACAGCTTCTTGATCGTGACCCTAAATGGGACGCGTGGGATAAAACGCACAAAGACAGTCCAGAGTGGTGGATTTGGAGACGAGAGCACAGATTACCACGTCCTTATTATAAGCCAAAACCAGGCCAATGCTACACCGGATGGTAATACAAACGAATTAAACAAATATGAAAATTTTAGTCTACGATCATGGTTTAAACACCGAAGCCGCCATTAAACTATCAGAAGCCGGCCACTCTGTCGGCTACTACTCCGAATGGCGCGAAGCGTTTCCACGTTGCGTTAACGAGTCGGTTGGCTTGGGTCTAGAAGGCTTAGAGCGAGTTAACGGTCTAATGCTCGCGTGCGAACGAGCGGACATGATTTGCTGCTTTGATACAAATAGCGACGATCTAGTCGAGTATTGGCAAACGAAATACGACAAAGCCATTTTCGGCGCTGGCCGTGCAGAAACTCTCGAAAAAGACCGGTCGTTTCTCAAAGACATTCTACGCGCCGCTAAACAGCCAATTGCCAAGTACAAAATCATTAAAGGCGTAGACGCTCTTATAGATTTCTTACGCTTGCCTGCTAACGAAAACGTCTTTGTCAAAATCGACGGTCAGTTTCGTGGAGATAATGAGACCTTTCACCACGAGACCTGGCTCAAGACAATGGCCGGTGAACTAGGCGCTTTGTTGATGTCCTTCGGCGCTTATTCTAACAAAGTCGAATTTATGGTCGAATGGCCGATTGAGTCGATTGTCGAAGTTGGCTATGATGGTTTTGCTGCACGCGGAGGATACACCGACGGTCTAGTCGGCTACGAAAGCAAAGACAAAAGCTACGCAGCGGTTTTTCGTAAGTATAACGACATGCCAAAATGTCTAGTTGATGCAAACAAGGCAGTGGCTCCCGTGTTTGTAGATAGTGGAACGCCTACTATTTTCTCCACAGAGCTTCGGGGTAAAGCTAAAGACAAATGGTATCTTATCGACCCATGTGTCCGCGCACCACATCCTCCGCTTGCGGCGGAGTTAGAACATTTTAAGAACTTTGCTAATGTTGTATGTGCTCTAGCAGGGGTAGCGGGGGATATGCGGTGGATTAATCCAATACCAACTACTCTCTACTCTTGCGCCGTCGAAGTAAAATCTGACGAGCTTAAAGAGCACTGGTGCGACGTAGAGTTTGACCGCAAATACAGGCATCTTGTCAAGCTTCAACGAGCATGTAAAATTGACGGCACGTACTACGCCTTGCCTGGCTCAGTCGTAGCGTGCAACGTTGTCGGTCTAGGCTCAACGTTCAAAGCCGCTAAAGCTGAATGTATTAAGGTGCTTGATACTGTCCGCGTGCCGGGAATGGAGTACGATCTAGACAGTCTAGACATACTTGAAGAAAAGACAATTCCTGCGGGTGAGAAGTTAGGAATTAAGTTTTAAACTTAAATACGAAAAATGAAAATCCCCATCTCCGCTATTACTATAAACGAACGCCAACGCCTTGACCTTGGCGACTTGTCCGACCTATATACAATGGCCGACCCGCGAATCGGACAAATATGCCCAATAGTCTGTGACCGGCACGGCAACCTAATTGACGGTCGCCGGCGTTTGGCCAAAGCTCAACAACTAGGCTGGACAGAAATCGAAGTCCACACTCGCGAAGGTGACGATGATGACTATGCTAAACAAATAATGGAGCTTTACGCAGACATCGGGCGTAAAGACCGAACTTGGCAAGAGCGTTGTCTAAGCTTTTTAAAGCTGTACACCATGAATCCAGGTTTAACCTTTCGTCAGCTTGCCACTATAATGAACTGTGCAGTTGGCAATGTTAGCGAAGTGCGCAATATTGCTTACGAACTTGAAAGAAGCAAAGCACAGACGACGGACGAAGACAAAGAGCTATGGGCGTGCCCGAATATCTTTCAAGCGACGAAGTTGCTAATTAACAGGCAAGCGAAAACGTTAGAGAACGAAATGAACAGACGCAAGACGCTTGTAGCGACGGTTGAGTCTAGTGTGCCGAGTATATTTGAACCGCACTCAGAGGTTGCACGCGATGCGCGCGAGTTGCCTAACATCCCAGTTACAACAATCAAACTATACTTTAACGGTGACGATTCGTACGATTGCAAGGTGTTTATTGCGCTGTTTGACTTGATTGAGGCTCTACCAAAAACAGCAGGCTACATTTATTGTGCCTCGTATCAACAGTTTAACGAACTACTAGAATTCTATAGACAAAGAAAAGCAGCTCGCATGATGGCTTTTCCGGTTATCTGGAACCAACTTTCTGGAAAAGAGTTTCCTGGCTTTCCTGTTATGCTTTCTCATCGTTACTTTGCCTTTGCTTACGGCTCTAACTGGAAGTACTCTCTCGACCGTCCTATTCAGTCAGTCATAAATGAACCTTTAGACGCCGACGGTCGCTTTCCTACAGGGCTTGTGCAAGTCTTGCTTGACTCGCTTTGTATGGAAGGAGAAAAGGTTTACTGCGATTCTAGTTTAATTGTTCAAGTAGCGGAAACCGGACGCATTCCAGTTTGGCACGAAGAAGACAATGAAAAGCTAGAAAAGCAAAAAGAACAGCTTAAAGAGTTCTATCGTAAGACGTTTCCGAACTGCGAGTTTATATAAAACATGAAACCCCTATCTCTTTATCAACGCGCCTTAAACTATAACCGCGCCTTTCCTTTGCTTTGGCCTTTGGTAGTAACGGTCAAAGACTCTAATCCTTTTCTCTACGGCGTATGGTTTTTAGGCGGTGCACGCTGCTCTAACTTCTATGGAGCATATCATAACGCCTACCTTGATAGAGTCTCTTTGCTCTTTCAAGACGCCGTAAAACCCTTGCATCTTTTTGCCGGAAGCCTTCCAGCGTCGTCTTCTTACTTACGCGTAGGCTTAGACCCTACAGGAGCCTATAAATACGAAGTTGAATGCAACGCCGAACAGTTAAGCTCAAGTATGGACGTTCGCAAGTACGCTCCAGATATTATATTTGCAGACCCACCTTACAGCGAAGAAGACATGCAGCATTATAAGAACGAGCATTTGGTTAATCGGCCTAAAGTAGTAAGCGAGTGCGCACAAGTTTTGCAGCCGGGCGGCTTTTTAATCTGGCTTGACCAAGTGCTGCCTGTGTTTGCAAACGCTGAGATAAGGCTTGTAGGCTTGATTTCGTACATCCGGTCAACAGGAAACCGATTCAGATGCGTGTGCATATTTCAGAAAGGAAACTCGTAACATGAAAAACACGAAAAACATGAAAAAAATAAAAACTAAAAACACTAACGCCAAAAGACAATTGTTTTTTAGCAAAAGAGTTAAAGAGCTAGGTCTTCTTGATGAAAAATCTGACTATGACGCTATAATTGGAAAAAGCATTTTGAAGTTATCTGATGCAGTTGCTAAACAACAAGGGCATAGCAGTGCTAGTTTAGCTACCACTTGCTTTTTGTTTTATAGTCTAATGGTTGAATGGCAGCTCAAAAAGCACCATAAGGAACATGACGAAACGTATAAAAGAACAATAGCAACAGCTATGTGGTGGCTAAACACTAACAAGGCTAAGGCTAAGGCTAAGGCAGTGCAATAACATTACGACAGACGTTATGACAGCTCAAATACAAGAACAGCAACAGCGGCTTACAACTTTACAATGGCAGCACTACATGGACGAGCTTTTTAACCTAGTCGCCAACGCCCTTCGCCAACCTAACGAATCAATGGCTCGTGCGTTAAACCGGCAACCGTTTGGCTTACACGAAGACTACGGCTTTGCAGCCGTTTTTCTCGTAGCGACGGACGAGCAAAAGCAAGCGGCGCTGGATAAAGTCAAGAACTAACGTTATGAAGGTACGTTATGAAAGTAATTGATTTCCCAGAATCGAATTTTGTATTTGCCAAAGACCAACCAGAGTACTTACAACTTCCAGCTTACGTTGATGAAAAAAGCATTATCGCTGGTCGAGTAGTCTGTTGTTGGCACCTTTCTTTAAAGGAACGGGTTTTAATACTTTTTAAAGGCATAATTTGGCAAGAGATGTTGACCTTTAAACATCCGGTTCAACCACAGCGTTTAACGGTTAAAAAGCCATTTTTTTGGTGAAGATAAAAGAAGATAAAAAATGAAACCAGTCCCTAATAAGTTTCCTACTCTCCCCCTCGGCACCTCGCGCCTCGCTCTTATAGGCGAGGCGCCAGGTAAGGACGAAACAGAACACGGCGAGCCGTTTGTCGGAGCCAGCGGCCGTTTTTTACAATGGCTGCTTTCGCGTTCTGGTTCGTCGCGTGAGTCTTGTTTCCTAGGAAACGTTTGCCAGTTCCAGCCACCAGGCAACGACATAAGCTCGTTCTCTTGGTCCGGCGTCGAGATTCAAGAAGGGCTTGCGGCGTTGCGCCTAGACATAGCTAACTTTAATCCTAACATTGTAGTCCTCCTTGGCAACGTTCCGCTCAAAGCCGCAAGAGACCCTTTAACTGATCATAAACTTAATCCTAAAAACTATGCTTACAAAAATCATGACTGGCGTGGGTCACTGTTTATTGCTGATTCATCGTCTCCTTTTGCAGGTCGAAAGTGCATTTCTACTTTACACCCTGCCTTTGTTTTACGCGCTTATGATAATATTGCTTTGCTTCAGTTCGATCTTAAAAAAGCTATACTCAACAGCACAACGCCTGAGCTTGTTCTTCCGAAACGCGAAATAACTATTGAAACTGACAAGCTTCAAGCTATAGTCAAACTACGCGCTCTGCGCTTAGATCGTAAGCTGTTCTCGCTAGACACCGAAGGCATAGAACACATGTCGTGTATCTCCTTTGCCCCGTCACCGTTCTCCGCTTTCGTAATCCCGTTCTTTAGAAAAGACGGCTCGCGTTGCTGGTCGCTTTCCGACGAGTGCGAAATTATGCGTGCCATAGCCGAACTTCTCGAAGACCCGCTAGTCCCTAAAATTATTCAAAATACCCTTCATGACGTCTTTCTCTTACACTACTACTATGGTATCCGTATCCAAAACGTGGCTGATGATACCATGCTCAAACACTGGGAACTGTATGCCGAGGTTCCAAAAGCTCTCGCTATACAGATCTCTATCTATACAGACGAGCCGTTCTACAAAGATGACAGGCAAACTCAAGATGACGATACATTTTATAGATACTGTGCCACGGATAGTCTTGTTACATACGAGATAAACGAAAAGCTTGAAGCTTGGGTTAAAGGTACGGCTAAAGAACACTACAAATTAAACATGAGCTTGCTTGCACCGCTTAGGTACATGGAGCTTCATGGCATACGCTATGACGTAGAAAAAGCAAGAAGTAGAAGAGAGATAGTACGAACCAAAATGTTTGAAGAACAGGCTAGGCTAAACGCACTGACCGGCTGCCGGTTAGACTGGAACAAAGGAATACAAGAAATACAAACACATGCCAGGAATCTATTCAGCTATAAACGCGATGCCACGCGTATCAAGGTGCCATACCTCGAAGCGGCGTTGCGCCTTGAGTCGTTACTTAAATCGAATCTTTCTCTCAGTACCATCGGAGAAATTGAAGACCTTCTTGAAGTCTCTCTTAACGAAGGATCAACTAAACAAATTACGCACTACCTCTATGAAACACTCAACCTTCCTCGACAGTATAAAGAAAACAAAGGAGACAAAGAGCCAGGCCTTACCGCCAACTACGAAGCCTTGCTTAAGCTCTGCGCGTATTGTAAAGCAGCCGGCGGCGACTTGGACCTCGCCTATAACATCTTACAAAGAATTATTGCAATTCGTGCGATGGATACGAGACAACGGATGCTGTCGATATCTTCGGATAACGACCACAGGATTCGTTGTGGCTATAACATTGTGGGTAGTGAAACTGGACGCATCACTTGCTACACAAGTCCAACCGGAAGCGGTTACAATTTACAGACTATCCCTAAATATACCAAAGAAACCGAGGCTCCCGGAGGTGTCATTGGAGATCGAGACTTGTTCCTTGCCGACGAAGGCTATTACCTATTCCAGTGTGACCTCTCTGGAGCTGACGGCTGGACAGTGGCAGCGTATTGTGCATTGCTTGGCGACGATACTATGCTCGAAGATTACAAGTACGGACTAAAGCCAGCCAAGCTCTTAGCTTTACTTTTGACTGACGAGTCTAGATTTTACAACTGGAAAGACCGGGCAGAGCTGAAAGAGAAAAGCAAACTAATAAGCCAAGACGACTGGAACTATTTTGCCTGTAAGCGTGTTCAGCATGGAGCTAACTACCTTGAAGGGCCAAGAACAATATGCAAGAACGTTTTAACGGACAGCGAAGGAAAGCTTGTGCTTACAGAACAACGAGCTAAAATGCTTCGAGATATATACTTTGCCCGCTATCCAGGAATACAAAAGTGGCACAACTTTGTCCGCTCGCAGCTTGGACAACGAACTAGACTTACAGCCGCCTCTGGTCAAGACCGGCAATTCTTTGGACGACCGGATGAAATACTAACAAAAGCCGTCGCACACGAACCACAAGCAAATACAACCTATGTTACTAATCTCGCTATGCACAATCTATGGAACGATGTTTCTAATCGTTTACCTAATGGGACGCTCAGAATACAACTGTTGCATCAAGTCCACGATGCCTTGCTCGGACAGTTCAAAATCGAAGATACCGCTTGGGCGGTTAGTAAAATTCGATCATGGTTCAATAACCCGATTAAGGTGGCTCATCAAACTTTAATCATTCCTTTTGAAGGCGGGTACGGCAGGTCGTGGGGAGAGCTAAAGAACGCGATATGAAAAACCGCATCATTCAGTTTACAAATGACGGCGTTTTGTTTCACTACAACTGCTTCTTTCCGCTTTGCACCTTTACCGCTCAACATTTTATGCGGTTTGACGAACTAGCTGTTCACATGAACGTATATAAGACAACGCAAAAACAAGCTATACGCCACAATAGGCGATTCTTTATAGGCAAGTATAAACAGCACGAACATAAAATTTGGGCGTATGAAATATGAAACGATTACGTATTTTAGTTGGTTGCGAACGTAGTGGAGAAGTACGCAACGCTTTTCGGCTGCTTGGTCACGATGCTTGGTCTTGCGATTTGGTACGCTCGGATGACAATAGTCCTTATCATTATGTAATGGACTTACTAAAGCTCATAAAGCTTTACTGGGATATTTTAATATGCCATCCGCCTTGTACTCACCTTGCAGTAAGCGGAGCAAGGTGGTTTAATCATCCAGCTTTTCCTAATAAACAACAGCAGCAAAAACAAGCTATAGAGTTTTTCTTGACTTTATATAATTGTAATATACCAAAAGTGTGTATAGAAAATCCAATTGGTGTAATGTCAACCGTATTTCGTAAACCCGATCAAATTATTCAACCTTGGCGTTTTGGTCATGGTGAACGAAAAGCTACATGCTTATGGCTTAAAAACTTACCAAAACTTATAGAAAAACCATACGTTGACTTTGAACCGTTTGACCCTGATCGAATCACTAACTTGTTTTTAACGATTCACAATAAAGAAGAACTATCTAGGTTACGTTCTAAAACATATCACGGTATAGCTCTTGCAATGGCTGACCAATGGGGAGGTAAAGTAAACTAAATAAACCTAAATAAACTACATTAAATGAACCACAACTTTATTACCGATTACACCTACTACTTCTCTAACGATGAATGCCATCCAGATTTTCATTTTTGGTCTTGCCTTACTCTCCTTGGCCATGTTATTGGTCGCCGTATTTGGGTATCACACGGACGTTTCGTTTTCTACCCTAACCTTTATGTTCTTATGGTTGGCACTGCTGGTTCTGGCAAATCTACTGCATACAAAGAAGCAATGAAGCTTTACATAGAGGTTCTTCCAGAACTTCCGCTCGCCGACTCCATTCAATCACGAGAAGACATAATAGCTCAAATGGTCGATGAATGCGTTTTATGGAAATGCCCTAACGAATCTGCGTTTCGCGAGTACCATCCGTTTTTTATCTTGACCGAAGAGCTTGCTGACTTCATTTCTGTTAATCCAGTAAGGATGCTCGGTTTCCTTGTCGGAGTATTTGACGCTTCGTACTATTCAGTCGGATTTAAGAAAGACAAAGAAATGGGTCTCGGAAAGCAACGATTTAAAAATCCTCACGTCTCCGTTCTTGCTTGTGCTCAACCTGAATGGTTCATGGACAACGTCAAGATTGAAATGTTTAAACGTGGACTAGGCCGTCGCTGTATTATATTGTATCGAAAAAAGATAAAGTTAAATCCTGAGCCGTTTAACCCGCCAGATTCTTTGCCTGGCTGGCTGCGGGTTAAAGCTCATCTTGCACGTTTTGCTAATCCTAAGTTTTTTGGCGAAGTGGTTAAGACGCCTGATGCACAAGCGTGGTATAATAAATGGCACATAGATAAAGCACGCTTTGAACGCTATGAAGACATCATGCTCAAGGAGCAGTTACTAGATACTCAACACGTCCTCTTGCATAAAATAGCTATGCTATACGCTTGTTGTCGTTATGACTTTGGCACGGATGGCAACTGGTCTATTACACAAGACGACTATGAATTTGCGCTCAAGCAGCTACATTATTTAGAGCCAGATGTTGTTAACTTGATGAAAGCCGGCGGTAAGAACGAAATGGCCCCAGTCGCCGAGATGATGTTGCAGTCAGTAAATAAGGCTGGTGGCTGGATGCTACGATCAAGACTGCTCAATTTATTCTATCGTCAAGGACGAGACATAAGAAGCTTTAAAGATGGTATAGATTTCTTACATAATACAAACCAGATGTATCAGCTTGAAGTCGAAATAAAGCCCGGTGAGCCGAAAAAGTGGTATGCAATTACGCCACTAGGCATTGAGAAGTTAAAGGAAAGCGGAATAAACATTCAAATTCAAAAGCAGTAATGTTCAGAATTTGAACAAAACTTATGCATCGTAAATACAATATTCAACAATGGGCAGACGAGCTTCGTCATGAATCCGATAGACGCCGAGAGCTTGCTGTTAATGAAAAAAGTGAAATAGAAGCCGCTCATCAACGAGGTTGGCATTTTGCACTATCTGACGCTGCAAGGTTTTTAGAAAGTAAGATAGGTGTAGTTAGTAAAACTAAAAAATAAAACTAGAAAGTAAAAAAAAAAAGGAAAAATAGTATGCTTATTACAGACGAACTCCGCGAACATTTGTCTCATCTCATAGGCCGACGAATCGAGGTTGCTTGGGATTCTGTTCAGCCAGTCGCCGGAACGAACGGCACGTTAATCTTACGCGCCACCGGCGTCCTATCAAAAACTGGCATAAGCTTTATTTCGTTAACGGGAGCCAAAGGAGACGAACTCTATATCCCGCTTACGCTCATAAAGTTCTTTCGAGATATTACAAATATAGACCAAACGCAATACAACTCTAACGAGCCTCCGCCTTCTCAATCAGCGCCCACTCCATTCGATTCTTAGCTCGAACGTGAGCTTGCGTAATGTATCTACTTAAAGCTTTTTGTTTCTCATCTTTATTTAACAATGAAAACATTGAATCAGACATTAACTGCCGGAGACTGCTTTCATACTCTTGACGCATTATACGGCTGTATTGAACGCGCTCTTTCCCGATTAGACCAACGTCGCCTCCTGGCACACCAGCTTGTTTCGGAAGGTGAATCTTCTCGGAAAACTCTGGAAGATTTAACTGTTGATCTACAACGAACTTACGAATATCTTTCGGCAAACCCGCTTGAAGCTCGTCAATCGCCACGCGAGAACGAACCCTCTCCTGCTCCGACATCTCAATCTTTGCTCGTTGATCTGTTAAAGGCTTTCTCGACTTCTCAAGCTCGGCTTGAGTTCGTGCGCGCTCTCGTAGCCCCATTGACTCCACGCCAGCTTCATGCTCTTGTTGAGTTAAACTCTTTGGTCGAGCTGTGCCTAGACCAACCGCCCGGCGGATTTGTCCAAGCTCCTCAGACGCAACGTTCTTCGTCCGACTCCCCGATTCATCCGTCCAACCCTTGTACCCCGCAGCAAACATCGGATTTGCTTGCGTTAGGGCGGCGAGCGTTCTACTGCCCAGACTCAAAGGATTGTTCGCAACCAACATCCCCGTCCTAGCGTTCTTACCCGTCGCCGCCGTATACGCCATGCCAAAAGCAGGCCCAGTTAAAGGGTTAGCTATAAACCCCTCTATTGCTTCTGTCGTAGCTTCTTCTGCTGACTTACCTAACGACTGTTGCTGGTGTGCTTGATTGACCGCTCCGCTGACACCAGTGATTCGTAGAAATCTTCTTAGCAAGTTGCCATGCAATAGGTCTATAGTAACTGCATTGCCGTCCTTGTCGTCTTTTCCTGTATCTATCGCGCCCCAAGGAACGTTTTTATCTTTTCGCCCAAACGGACGACCAGTCGTATACATATTAACCGCTACTGGAAACGCTGCAACGGTTGCCGCTACATTAAGCGCGGATACTAGCCTCAACTTAATTGCCGTGCTTAACGTTGTCGTATCAACTCTTGGACTAAGCATTGCCTTTTGCACAGCCATGCGATTGAAGTTTTTAATAGCTACGATAAACGGGCTAATGCCTTTTTCGCGTAAAAGGCTGTCCCACTTGCCACGCAGCCGTCGGTTATATTGTCCCATGCCGTTAATGAACTCGCGACGGTTTTCGGGGGTATCCTTTATGTCATTGGGAAACCGACGTACTAGATTGTCAAACTGCTCAGTTAGAGTTAACCTTCCAGCTTGGTCCATAATATGAAGAAGATGGCTAGTTGGCAAGATTTTCTCAAGAAGTCCTGGTCGAACCGTAACGTCTCTGCCTGCTCCTATGTCGCTAAGTTTGGCAATTTTCATTTGAACGTCCGGCGTCCCAGAGTTCATCTTGTCGACAAACTTGTTCAACCAATCATTGGAGGTTTTGCTATTCTCTGTTGCCTCTTTTAAGCTATCGAAAACTTTTTGCACGACAGGAGTATCTAGTTGTAATCTGCCTATGTTGTAAGATAGCCTAACTATTGTATCCAAGCCCCGCACCCCTGGCAACGCTCTTGCTATGTCGTGCAACATGTTGACTCCGCCCGGTGAGTCTCCAATTG
>Ga0187854_10003033_pt1 | contig 13698 bp, 9 predicted proteins | sample June2016WEW_6_15_FD_132445 | JGI IMG/M metagenome (GOLD analysis project Ga0187854, IMG submission 132445) | Peatland microbial communities from SPRUCE experiment site at the Marcell Experimental Forest, Minnesota, USA - June2016WEW_6_150 | ecosystem: Environmental > Terrestrial > Soil >...
ACTTGTGTATCACATTCATACTCATAAGCCCATTTGCGTATTACATCGTATGCTTCCACGTATCACCCGCAATCGCTAGTAAATTCTTTAGAATCAACGGATGGGGGATGTCCTTTTGAATCAATGACTTGCAAGAAACCGCGGGCAGAGTTCCACGCGCATTCTCGCAAAATTAAATTCTAGTTTTCGCGCGGTATTCGCGCCTAATGACCAGCCAAACTCAACCAAATTCCGTTAAACGGACAAGCCATTGCTGAGCGTGTGCCTCGTAACACGCCGCAGATATTGTGAGGGCCACCAAAAGCCTGAACGGATTTGCAACTTAGCGAATGAGGATTGAACGTGGATATCACCTTAAAAAATGGACGTAATTATTTCCAAGTTGAGCCGACGCTCGCTTCAATTCTTTGCGAGCTTGAATTGGCTGAAAAATTTGAACGGCCCGCGCCGCCGCCAATTGAGCCAAGCTGGAAAGTTGTAAAACTTCTGAGCGGCAAATTGGTTCTTCAATACCAACATGGTGCCTTTACGAGCTGGTTCCAGAGTTCGCCGGAAAGAATCTGTGAATGGGTAAAAACACTGCCAGCCGATGCGGGGAAATGCCCGGAAAGCATCCGCGCAGAGTACACAGCGAAATACCCGTCAGGGAACCTATGAAAACGCTTATACGAATGGGAGCACTCGATTATCTGAAGGTAGGAGAAAATGAAAATGTCAGCATCAAACGTTGAAAAGCGAACGCTGAGCGTGGAGCTACGCGCGGAACCAGATTTTGTAATCGCGGGCTACGCGGCCCTTTTCGATTCGCCGAGCAAAAATCTTGGCGGCTTTACGGAAGTTATCGCGCCCACGGCTTTCACGCGTTCTTTGGCGGAAAAGGCAGTTGTGCGATTCACGTTTAATCACAGTTTGGACGATGTACTAGCACGAACCGATTCCGGCTCACTTGAGCTTTCGACGGACAGCAAAGGTCTGAAATTCCGCGCGCAACTCAACAAAAAGATTCAGCGGCACGCTGACATTTGGGAGGCTTGCCGTAGCAAATTGTACGACGAATGCTCTTTCGCTTTCACCGTTCCTGAGGGCGGTGATGCGTGGTCACCCGATGGCCGCCGCCGCACGTTGCTGGACGTTGACCTAATGGATTGTGCAATTGTTGGCGTACCAGCCTATGAAGGCACGACAGCCACGGCGCGCAACAACAATAGTGATGCGGCATTTGTTGAGGCCGCCCGCGCCCGACTTGCGGCCATGAACGCAGATTTCGAACGCAGTGAACGGGCGCATGCACTTCGCATGCAGTTATTGAGCGAAGGCCGCTCCGATGATAGCGATTTGGACGATCCGGACGATCCGTTTGAGGCAGCGTGCCGCGAGCTAAATTTGGATTTTTGCGACCATGACGATGATTTCATCTATGCGAGTGACCCAAACGATTTAGACGAACATTGCTTGCGATTTGAGTACACCGTCAACGCCGATGGAACTTTGAAGATAGACACGGCTTCGCGCACAGAGGTCAAACATAGTTTGATTCATACGGCACGCGGCCTAAAAATTCTATTTTTCAAGCGAATGAAGCGAACTGCTGGAAGGGGATAGATGGCAAACGATCCGATCAGGGCTGACTCGACAGACGACGATTTGCGCAAACGTGCTATCCACCTCGGTTACAGGTTTGGGGGAAGCCTCGATTTTATCGCCTACGTTCTGTTGCTTGAAAGACGCGTTGCCGTGCTGGAACAGGCCGGAACGCCCGCTCACTTGCGCGATGTTGAAAAGCGTTGAAAGTTTTGCGTGCGGCGATAACCCCCGCCGCGCGTGAAGGGAGCCGCTGAGCTTCGCCAGCCAGCGGCTCTACCTAACCTTTGAGATTCTGATGCTCAACGCCGAATCTACGCTTCCCAAATGTGAACACGGAATTTATTTGTGTCATGGCTCCAGCGATGGCAAGGCGTTGTATTGCAGGCTGTGCTTGCCGGATGCGCCGCCAGATCAGCGTGAGGTTGTGCTCCCGCGTTCGAGTGCATCCCCACTTTCAACCGAAGGCAAGATCATGGCTAACCGACGCAGCGGCAACGGGTGCCCGGCGTGCGGAAGCAGCGTTTGGATGCGCTCTAAAGAAAACGGTGGTGATGCCAACAGACTTTGTGCTGATTGTGGAGCCGCGTACAAAATTCGCTTGAACACTCACCAGCAGGCGGAACAAGTACGCACGGAAGTGGAGGCGCCGGAATGCTTGGTATAACGCGGCACCCCGTCTCATTTAACTCGCATATAGCGTATGAAGATTTTTCCCGGATGCACCGCGAGAACCATGCGGCCCGTCAATCGAGATGGGTGCCCCCGTTTGCTCTAAATACATCGCAGTTGCGGCGCGTTTTGCTTGTTCGCTGCTGGAGATACCTACACAATCACACTCCTGTGCCGGAAACACTCGATTGGCAGGAAATGAAAAAAGCTGCGACTGCGCACACGTTGCAACCGCACAAAATTCTGCCCGCATCGCCTTTAGTTCAAAAATTGATGCACGCACAGCACGTCGCGACTGTAATCAAGTGCGGCGGATATTTGGAATTTTCGGCCGCAATCGCCTATCGAAGCTGGCGACTAGGGCAAGATAGCGTGACCGTCGCGGAATCGTTGGGTGTCAGCCCCTCCGCCGTGCGCGTCAATCTTTCACGGCTCAAAGATGTAGCCCGCTCGCTTGGCTTCGCTGTTGGCCCGGAACATCACACCAGAAAAAACAAGTGCCATTCCGCCAAACTACGCGCCGCGTGGGTTCGCCGCAAGGCATTGGGTGATACTCAGGCATAGCCAACCGCTCAGCGGCGCGTTGTAGAGCAAATGTGAGCGATTTTTTCCCGCTGAATTTCCGCTAAACGGAATTTTGCTGTTAGACAATGCCGTCCGGGAGGGACTATGGCAACCAGTACGAAATACATCGGTTTGGTTGATGTTCTTGGCGTTCATGTCACTTGCATGAAGTGCGATTTCTCTTTTGAAGGAGAGGCAGAGCAACTTCGAAAACTAAGCAGTAACGGTACGATATGCCCCGGCTGCAACCAAAGCTGGCTTATCGAAAAAGCAGGGCAGACACCTTTGAACACACTGGATCAATTTTTTCAGCAATGGAGTGTGTTTAAGAAATCAATGAGCGAGATTCCCAAGCACGCCCCTTATTTAGTGGCTTTTCGCGTGAAAGAAGATTAGCCCGCCGACAAGTGAAAAAGGCCGCTTTGCGCGGCCCCGATTTTCACCAAATTTTCACTTATGGCCCCAAATTTACACTAAAACAACCTAACCAAACCTAACGTAAGTGATTGAAAAATATAGGAACCGTGGTACTTACTATTGATTAAGAGTCAGTTGCTCTGCCAGTTGAGCTACGCGCCCTTCATTGACCTACAGCGACAGCTTGAGAATGTGTAGCGGAAATCGTAGCGGCCTTTCGCTTTTGCGTTCCCTTGTCAGCAGCCGTTCGCTCATTCCCGTCTTCATTGTTCTGCCGTTCTGATTCTAACGAACGCGCATTCATTCTGTCTAGCCACGTCGGAGCAGAGAAACATGGCTGTCCAATCCCTCACCGATGGATGCGACTCGGTACCAAGTAGCTCTTTCGGATTAAGAGTGAGCTGCTCTGCCAGTTGAGCTACGCGCCCTAATTTTCAGAAACGCCTGCTTCGGAACGAAGTTGGATGGCGGAGCCAATTACGGCTTCTGCTTGACTCAGAAGTTCACTCGCAATCTAACCAACGAGTCTTTATTCCGCAAGCCAACAAGGGAAGGATCGCTCCCGAATCCAACCACCGGATTTCAGTCGGCAGCCGGGGGCGTGTTGATTTGTATCAAATCCGCCGTTGGACGCGCCGACAGCCGTCGTGTGGGCTGTGGCATCGGACTTCCAGGCAGGTGGCTCCGCTGGACTCGCTCGGCCGCGGCAACGCCCCTCGGGCAAGCCCGCTCGGGCCGCTGCGGCGCACGCCAGAAGTCGAGGTAGCCCACCTGATGCACGCAACTGACGGTGCACTGTGGGGCGCAACTTTTTTCCGTCAAAAATTCGCGGCGGATATCAGCCAGCGTGTATTCCGCCAATGCCTTGCCAGGGTAACCGCGCTGCTGCGAGCAGTAGTGCACCAGTCCATCTTCACAGATGTAAAGATAGCGGGCGCCGGCGCGGCATCGCCACTGGTTCGGCAAGCCTAGCGCGATCCTGTCCTGAAAGTAATTGAAGCGCGAATAATTCCGCCGGTCCGCATCTTTCATTATCAGGAAGACCCCACGCTCTTTGGCCGAGAGCGGACGCAACTGGCCATCGCCGTCGTGAATGATGCCTATGGTTGAAGTGAAACCCAGTTGACGCGCGCGCCGTCCCACCACCAGGGCGTCATGCGGATTGCGGACGCCGCCGCCGACCACGCTGTTGATGTTTACATGGAAGTCGGCGTGTTCGGCCAGCAGTTGCAGCTTTTTGTCGAGCACCTTCAGGCTTTTCTTGCTCACCTCGTCCGGCACGACGTTGTCGATAGAGATCTGCATGTGGTCAAGCCCGGCACGGTTGAGCCGCTGGATGCGCTCGGCGGTGAGCAGATACCCGTTGGTGATCAGGCCGGTGATCATTCCTTTTGACCGGATGTAGCCGATAAGCTCGTCCAGTTCCGGATGGAGGATAGGTTCACCGCCGCTGATCGTGACAATCGTGGTGCCCAGTCTCGCCAGGTGGTCGACGCGTTCTCGCATGATGGCTAGCGCCACCGGTTTGGATGTGCTGTCGTACTCGTTGCAGTAGGCGCAGGAGAGATTGCAGCGGCGCATGGGAATGATGTGCGCCATCACGGGATGGTCGGTCGACACCAGTCCTTTGGCAATCATCGCCAACTCGCGCAGGCGACGATTCGCCGCGATCATTGTTCTACGTAGCCCACGATTCTTAATCGGCATAGGGGTCCAATCTTTTATTACAGCACAGGACCCTCGGCCCCTTGGAACCTGCATTCGCTGATCAGCGTAAAAACCGGGTTTATCGGGGCATAACAGCGGGTGGATAGATTCGTGCAGCTCAGCGCAATCCGGGCTTCTGCAACAGACCGGGCTAACCGCCGGCCCCTGTGACAGCCGCCCGGCGGTGTCGAATTCGGGCCGCTCGGGCCAGTGAGGCTGCGGCGCTCATTTATAATCATCTATTCCGTGTCGAATATCGGAGCTCTAGAAAAAAATGATTCGATTTCTGCAAACCAAAGGCCCGATTCAGAAGGTGTTACTGGTCGGCTTTTTGGCCATCATCTGCATCATGATGGTCGTCACCCTCGTTCCCGGCGGCATTCTCAATGAGTTCGGGATCACCCATGAGGGCCTCATCGCCAAGGTTGGGTCCGAGCAGATTACGGCTCAGGACGTCAATCAGCAGGCCAACCAGATAGCCCGCAGTCAGTTCCCGCGTGGAGCTCCTCCGCAGCTTCGCCCGTACCTTGTGCAACAGGCCGCTGAATCGCTGATGATGCAGGGCCTTTTGATCAACGAAGCCAATCGCATGGGCCTCCGCACCGGCGACGAAGAACTGCGCTACGAACTGCAACACGGCGGGCTTTCGCCGCAGCTTTTCCCGAACGGCAATTTCGTCGGCACCGATCAATACAAAGCGTTTGTCGCAACCAACTTCAATATGACCATTCCGCAATTCGAAGACAAGCTGAAGCGACAAATCACGATTAACAAATTGCGCAATGTTATCGAGGGAGGCGCAAGCGTCTCTGGCGATCAGTTGGCCCAGCGCTTCCGCCAAGTCAACACCAAGGTGAAATTTGACTATGCCGTGATCGCGCTGGGGGACATGGCGAAACAGTTGAAGCCGACCGATGCCGAACTGCGGGCGTTCTACGAGAAGTCGAAGGCGCAATACGCTAACAGCATTCCTGAAAAGCGCAAGGCGGTTTACATCCCGATCGAGCAGGCGAAGTTGCCGAGCCCGCCCAAGGTCACGGCGGAAGATTTGCAGAGCTACTACAACGCTCATCAGGACCAGTTTCGGGTTCCCGAGTCGGTGACTGTGCGTCATCTTCTGATTCGTACTCCGCCGGCCGGGCCGGACGGCAAGGTGGACCCCAAGGCCGTTGCCGAGGCGCGCGCCAAGGCCGAGGACATTCTGAAACAGCTCAAGGCGGGCGCCGATTTCGCAACGCTGGCGAAGAAGTACTCGCAAGACCCGGCGAGCGCCCCCAACGGAGGATTTCTCGGTCCCATTACCCGCGGACGCACGGTTCCCGAGTTTGAAAAGAGCGCCTTCTCGACGCCCAAAGGACAGACCAGCGGCATTATTCAGACCGATTACGGCTTCCACATCCTTCATGTTGACGATAAGACCGAAGCGCACGTGAAGACCCTGGCTGAAGCCAAGCCGGAGATCGAGCCCGTGGTCGCGCGCGAAAAAGCCAAAGCAGCAGCCGAGACGCTATCACATGCGGTGGAAGCCGACGCGCGCACCGGCGGCATGGAAAAGGCCGCCAAGAATCATGGTCTGCAGGTCGTCAATACGGGTTACTTCGTTCGCTCCGAGCCGCTTCCCGGCATTGGCAATGCGCCGGGCTTTATGGATGCCGCGTTTGCCGCCAAAGCGATGGCGCCGCCGGCCGCTGTGGCCACGCCGCAGGGTTTCGTGATCCTGCAGGTCACGGACGTGAAGCCTCCCTCGACTCCGACCTATGAGGAAGTAAAGGATCGCGTTGAGCAGCAGTTCAAGACGGATCGGGCTCAGGCGATGCTCTCGCAAAAAACGCAGGAGCTCTCGGACCGGGCTCGCGCCCAGCACAACCTTCGCGCCGCGGCCAAGGAGCTTGGCGCCGCTTTGCACACCAGCGAATTGGTAACGCCCCAGAGCCAGGTGCCGGAGATCGGCGCGTTCACCGGGCCGGCAGCGCAGATTTTCACCATGAAGCCGGGTGAGATTTCGGGAGCGATCAACACCGCACGGGGCGGGCTGGTCATGATGCTGCTGGAGAAGCAGGAGCCGTCCATGGCCGACTTTGACAAGCAAAAAGACGACATCCGCCAGCAACTGCTCCAGCAAAAGCAATCGGAGATGTTTGAGCTCTACATCGCCAATCTGCGCAAGGTGGGCGAGCAGAAAGGCATCATTAAGGTTTATGACAAAGAGTTCACTCGTTTGATGGCCACCGTTAGCGAGTAGCCTGATTCATCGGTGCGCAGGGGGAGTGAAACTCGCGGCTTTAGTTCTTTGAAGGGGCGCGGCTTTACAGGCTGCTGAAAAACTCGTAGCAGTGTCATCCTGAGGTCGCGCCGGTTTTGCGCGACCGAAGGATCTGCTTTATTTTTAGCACGCGCAAACAGCAGATCCTTCGCTGCGCTCAGGATGACACCTCGGAGAACAGTTTTTCTGCAGCCTGTTTAGCCGGGGTCCCCACTACGCGCCGTGTTTGCGCGTAGTGGGGTGGAAGCCGCGCCGTCCAGAGCCAACAAGAATGCGGGCTTTAGCCCCTGAGGAGATTCGCCGTTTCCTCTGACATCGGTTTATGAAATAAGCTCCTATAGATTGAAAGACGCTGATGCCGAACGAGCGAGCTACCGGAATTCTGTTGCATCCGACTTCATTTCCGTCGCACGGTGGAATCGGCGACCTGGGTCCGGCTGCCTACGAGTTCGTCGATTTCCTTGCCGCCGCCCGGCAGTCGCTCTGGCAGCTTCTGCCGCTTAATCCGCCGGGGATCGGCAACTCGCCCTATTCTTCCACGTCGGCCTTCGCCGGGAACGTTTTGCTGATCTCGCTCGACCGTCTCGCCGAACGCGGATTGATTTCGCGCGAGGCAATCTCGCAGCTTGCCGATACCGGGGACCGGGTCGACTTCGAGCGCGTAGAACAGGCGAAGTTGCCACTGCTGGCGGGCGCCGCGCGCGAATTCCTGCTCAGCGCCGGTGGAAACGACAGCTCCTCCTATGACGCTTTTTGCCGCGACAACTCCTGGTGGCTCGAAGATTTTGTCCTTTTCGATGCCTTGCGCCGCCGTTTTCACGGGGAGAGCTGGAACCGCTGGCCGCGCCAACTCGCGCGGCGCGAGCCCGATGAGTTGACCCGGCTTCGCGACGAGTTGCGGGATGAACTCGACATTGGGCGTTTCTTGCAGTTTGCGTTTTTTGAGCAGTGGCGTGCGCTGCGCTTGCGCTGTGCCGCCAGCGGCATCCGCATCATCGGCGACATCGCCATATTCGTGAGCTACGACAGCGCCGATGTCTGGATGCATCCGCATCTTTTCCGCCTCAATGCCGATCTCGAACCCGAGGTCGTCGCCGGTGTGCCGCCGGATGCGTTCTCCGAAACCGGCCAGCGCTGGGGAAATCCCATGTATCGCTGGGATGTGCTGCGGCAACGCGATTACGACTGGTGGGTACAGCGCGTCAGTTGGGCGCTGCGTTTTTGCGACATCATACGGCTCGATCACTTCCGCGGTTTCGTGCAGTCCTGGGAAATCCCCGCTGCCGAGCCCACGGCCGTTCATGGGCGCTGGGTCGACGGGCCGCAAGACGAGTTCTTCCAGGTTTTGCACGCCAGGCTGGGGGATCTTCCCTTCATCGCCGAGGACCTTGGGCTCATTACCCCCGACGTTCATGCGCTGCGCGAGCGCCTCAAGATTCCCGGCATGCGCGTTCTCCAGTTCGGCTTCGGCAACCCCGGCGCGCATATCTATTTGCCGCACCGTTACGAGGCCAACACGGTCGTGTACACGGGGACGCACGACAACGACACCACCGCGGGCTGGTGGCAGTCGATTGCCGGGCAGGAGCGCCGCGATGCCCTGGCTTACCTCGGCGATGCCAGCGATGGCATTCACTGGGCAATGGCGCGAACAGCCCAGAACTCAATCGCGAACCTTTGCGTCATACCGCTGCAAGATGTGCTCGGCCTCGGTTCGGAGGGGCGCATGAACACTCCGAGCCGCTCGCAGGGAAACTGGGATTGGCGCTACCGAAAGTCTGCTCTTACGCCGCAACTGGCGGAAAAGCTGGCGGTCATGGCCGAGGTTTCCGACCGGCAGCCGCGCCCCTCAGCGCAGCAGCAGGGCGAGGGGAAAGCTAGCGAAAACTTCGTGGCATAACAGGGTCTGCTGCCCGGCCGGCAAAATTTCCCCGGTAAGCAGGTTCTTCATCGGCGGGCCTGGCGATATGGGAGGCAGCACGATTTCCGTCGCTCCCCACGCCTCGCCTATGGGCATGCGCTCTTCGCCGCCCATCATGCTGTAGGTAAACCGTGGAGTCGCCACCACGGCCATCCGCTGGCCGAATGTCCTGGCGTAAGCCACCACATTGCGCTCGCCTGTTCCCTCCACTTTCAACGGAACATAGTCGCCGAGTTCGAACAGTTCGCGATGTTCGCGCCTGGCATGTAGCGCGCAACGTGTCACCCAGAGTTTCAGGCGGCCGTCGCTCCAATCTTGCAGCATTTCTCCGCACAGACGGCTGATGCCTTGCTCCTCCCGCGAACGTTCGATCATCTCGCGCAGGTGGCGCCTGCGCAGCTCGAAGTCCACCGGGCGACGGTTGTCCGGGTCCACCAGGCTGAAATCGAAAAGTTCCTGGCCCTGGTAGATATCGGGAACTCCGGGCGAGGTCAGCTTGATCAGCGTCTGCGAAATCGAGTTGATAACCCCGAACAGCGCGATCCTGGGCACAAATTCCTCGATCTGCCTGAGAAAGCTGTTAGGGCGGTTCTCCGAGCCGGGTGTCAGGATACGCGCGATGAAGTTGTGCAACGCCTCCATGTATTCCTGGTTCGGGTTGATCCAGCTCGTATTGACCTTGGCCTCGTTCACCGCCTTCGTCATGTAGGCCTGGATTCGGGCCAGGAAGTCCTCGCTCTGTTTCTTCTCCAGTGCCCAGGGATGGGTGGTCCGCAGGTTGCCATTTCCTTTGCCTGCCACTGGGGCTCCCTGCGCTGCTTCTTTTGCCGGTAATGGCCATGTGCCCACCAGAGTTTGATAGAGCAGGTATTCCTCGTTGGCATCGGGAACCGTGCGTCCGTCGCTCAGGGTCCGTTTTTTTCCGCGATTGCTGCGGCGCCAGCGCAGCACTTGGGCGGCCCATAGCCGCGGAATTTCCGAGAGCACGTCGAGGCGCATACGAACATCCTCGCTGCGCTTGGTGTCGTGCGTCGAAGTAGCCAGCATCGAGTGGCGCCACTGCTGCTGACGCTGAAGATTGACGCGATGGAACTCGTCCAGTTCAACCCCGAACTCCTTGGGCGATCCGCCCACTTCATTCACCGAGACGAAACGGTTATAGACGTAGCAAGCAGTGTCTTCCAAGCCCTTTGCCATCACCGGGCCGGTCAGTTGCTGGAACTTCAAGGCAAAATACAACTGTTTGCGGTAGCCGTAGATGGCCGCCTCGCCTCCGTCGCCGCCCCGCAGCAGCAGGATGTCGCGCAGGAATTCGAATACCGAGCCCGGCATGCTGCTGTTGCGCCGCTTTGCCAAGGCGATCGCTTCGTTGATATATACCCGGTCGCGCTCGCTGATGTTGCCTCTTTCGTCGATATAGGTGCGATAGACGGGGAAACACGCGATGGTTTCGCGAATCGCGTCGCGCAGAACCGACCTGGTGAAGTCGCGCGCCCGCCTGTTCATCGATGAGATCTCGTCCAGCATGTGGGTGAGCACGTTCACTTCGCTGGAGAGCGCGCTGTGCATGATCAGTTTCTTCCCCTGGTAGATGATCGCCTCCACGTCCATCCACTGGCTTAGAAAGCGCTGGTAGAGATTAGTGAATGACTTGCGGTTGCGGGTATCGATGAAAATCCCGTTCACCAGGTTCGCAAAGTCGTAGCCGACCGTCCCATCGACCGGCCAGTCCCCCGGCAGATCCTCCCCCGGCTCCAGGATTTTTTCCACTACCACGTAGAGCGGCGCGCGTTCGCCGGCCGCGTCTTGCTGACTGAAGGCGTTCTGTAGTTCCAGCTCGATTCCGTTTTCGGCCTGCGGTTGCCTCGGTTCGCCGCCGTAACATTGGCTGGCGGCATAAAGCATCTGCAGCCGGGCAAAGTACTGCGGTGGATTTAACAACCCGTCAGGGTGATCGATTCGCAGCCCGGACACCGTGCCGGCGGCGAGCAGTCGCCGGATCAGGGCTCCAGTCGCGGCGAAAACCTGCGCATCTTCCATACGCAACCCGACCAGGTCATTGATGTCGAAGAAGCGCCGGTAATTGATCTCCTCGGCGGAAACGCGCCAATGCGCCAACCGGTATGGCTGCGCCTCCAGCAGCTTGTGCAGCGCGTCGAAGCTGCGGCCATCGCCCGCGCGTCCATTGATGCGGCGCAGCGCCTCCTCCACCAATCCCTTGATCTCCGGCTTGCGCTCAACCATGTCTTTCAGCCGCTGGCCAATGAATGGGGTTTCGCGCTGCCGCGCCGTAGCGCGCTCCGCTTCGACGGTATCGTGCTTCGGCAGCTTGGCAAATCCGGCCAGCACGCCCATCAGTTCGCGCGCCGATTCCTCGCCCGCCAGGGAGGTGAAATCGCCTCGCGGTTCGAAGATGAGCGGAATCGTCTGTGGATCGATCGGAAAGATCTTGTCGTAATAGTCGATGCGGAACTCGCCATCAACGTACTTGAGCACAAGCTTGCCCGACTCGAGTTCCTCGCCATACTGATCGCCCAGAATCGGCAGCAGAACTTTATTGTGCAGTTCGCCTTTCAGCGGGTTCCAGTCAATATCGAAGAAGTCCGCAAACTTTGACGTGCGCCCGTTCCGCAGCACATCCTGCCACCAAGGATTGCTGCCGTGCCCAACGCCCATGTGGTTCGGCACCACGTCCAGCAGCAGCCCCATGCCGTGGTTCTTCAGCTCCGCCGCAAGTTCGTCGAGTTCTTCCTGAGTTCCCAGCTCCGGGTTGATGGCATTGTGGTCGATGATGTCATAACCGTGCATGCTGCCGGCATGCGCCTTGAGAATAGGCGATGTGTAGCAAGTGCCGACCCCGAGTTCATGCAGGTAGCCGACCAGCTTGCGAGCATCGCTGAAGCGAAAAGCGCGATTGAATTGCAATCGGTATGTCGAAAGCGGCCGCAGCCGCTCCTTGCCGGCGGCGAGGCGCCCCAGACACTCGCGTAATCCAGACGCCTCATCGACAGCAACAACTGACTGGTTTAGCATTCCGGGCCAAGCTCTCGGATGTTCATCAAGACACTACTTAGATGCGTCCCAAAGGCCGGGTGTCGCCATCTTGGTGCCCCACGTCCCGCCCGCCAAGAACTCTTTTGAGACAATCCGTGCAGCCTGGCTGGCTGTGCCGCCTCTAGCGATAAGCTCCTGGCGTTCGGGGTCCCCGGCGAGCACCGCTCGCTGAGGTGATAGTGTTAACGTGGCGTAATTCTTATCGCGGTAACGTGCCCATTCGACTGGTATTCACCTTTTTTGTTGCAGCCAGTCCTTCCCGCCGCTTTACTAATTCGCCGCCAACGCGGAAAATAGCGGGTTGCCTGCTACGGGGGGCGCGCATCACTGTTTGCGAACCCTTACTCACCCCACCTGCTGAAAGGACGATCATGGCATCCAGTGGTGAACTGATTCGCTTGATGAACTACGTCGACGATATCTCCACGACCCTGCGGAGGATCAAAGTCGCAAGCGCGTTTATTCCAGTTGAAGAAAAGAAACGTCTGTCCGAGTACATGCGAAACTCTGATCCGAACTTTCTTAAAGTGCTGGAAGGCCTGGAGCGGGGAGATTGATGGCCGCAATTCACACTATTGCCGTCATCGGGGCTGGCGTAATGGGACGCGGCATTGCCCATGCCGCGGCTCTCGCGGGTTACCGCACGATTCTGGAAGACATTCTGCCGGCGACGTTGCGCAAGGCCGGAGATGAAATCCGCGGTACTCTCGACCAAGGGGTGGAAGCCGGCAAGCTGTCGCCTGAGCAGGCCAATGCCGCTTTCGCCCGCTTGGAATACGCCAATTCGGTCGAGGAGGCGGCACGCCAGGCGGACTTCGTCATCGAGGCCGTGCCCGAGGAGATGGAGTCGAAAATCGAAATCTTTACCATGCTCGACAAAATCTGCCGTCCCGATACCTTCCTCGGCTCCAACACCTCCTCGCTTTCGGTTACTGAGATCGCGTCCGTCACTTACCGCGCGCACCGCATCGCCGGCGTGCACTTCTTCAATCCGGTACACAAGATGAAGCTGCTCGAGGTCGTGCGCGGACTGGAAACCGATGACCAAACCATTGCCGCGGCCGTTGAGATCGGCACACGCATGGGCAAGGAAGTGGTCGTCATCAAGGAATCGCCTGGTTTCATCACCAGCCGCATCAACGCCCTCATCGGGAACGAAGCTTTTTACATGCTTCAGGAGGGCATCGCCTCGGCCAGCGACATCGATAAAGCAATCAAACTGGGACTCCAGCATCCCATCGGACCGTTCGAGATGGTCGATCTGGTTGGACTTGACACGCGCCTGCATATCCTGGAATATCTGCACAAAAACCTGGGCGAGAAGTACCGCCCCTGTCCGTTGATGGTGCAATACGTCAAAGCCGGACGCCTCGGCCGCAAATCAGGCCGCGGCGTTTACGATTATCCACAGCCCGATGCCGCGCAAACGGGGTCCCCGACAGGCGCCGCAGTTGCGCATGTTGGGGTGGAAACGGGGTCCCCGACAGGTGCCGCAGTTGCGCATGTTGGGGCGGAAAAA
>Ga0187854_10003040_pt1 | contig 13678 bp, 14 predicted proteins | sample June2016WEW_6_15_FD_132445 | JGI IMG/M metagenome (GOLD analysis project Ga0187854, IMG submission 132445) | Peatland microbial communities from SPRUCE experiment site at the Marcell Experimental Forest, Minnesota, USA - June2016WEW_6_150 | ecosystem: Environmental > Terrestrial > Soil >...
AATGCTCCGGGGAGAGATCAGCGAAGAAGATTTTCAGGAGATTGAACGCTGCCTCTGCCCGGGGCCGGGCTCGTGCTCCATGATGGGCACTGCTAACTCTACGAGTTGCCTGTCGGAAGTCATGGGTCTTTCCCTCCCGGGATGTGGAACCGCCCATGCCGTGGACTCGAAAAAGCTGCGGATTGCCCGGGAAAGCGGAGAGCAGATCGTCCGCCTCTGGGAGCAAGGCCTCAAGCCTTCCAAAATCCTGACCCCCTCGGCGCTAAAGAATGCAATTACCGCCAGCATGGCTTTCGGCGGGTCCACCAACATCGTTCTCCACCTGATGGCTCTGGCCAATGAATTGAATATCCCCCTTTCGCTGGAGACTTTTGACGAGATCAGCCGACGCACACCTTTCATTTGTAACATCAAGCCCAGCGGGAAGTACCCGATGCTGGGTTTGGAAGATGCGGGAGGGGTTCCGGCGGTCCTGAGCGAACTCCTGGACCTTCTGGACCTCGACGTTCTTACCGTCACCGGAAAGACCCTGCGGGAAAATCTTGCGGGGATAAAGAACAGGAACCCGGAAGTCGTCCTTTCCCGGCAAAAGCCCCTTCGAAAAGAAGGAGGGATTGCCATCCTGCGTGGCTCTCTGGCTCCGGGAGGAGCCGTGGTTAAGCAGTCCGGAGTCTCCGAAAAGATCATGGTCCACACCGGGCCCGCCCGGGTTTTTGATACGGAAGACTCAGCCCGGGAAGCAGTTTTCGCCAATCGGATCAACCCCGGTGAAATCCTCGTCATCCGCTATGAAGGCCCCAAAGGAGGCCCGGGCATGCCGGAGATGCTCAGCGTGACCGCCGCCCTGGTGGGCATGGGAATGGCGGAGTCGGTTTCTCTGGTGACCGATGGCCGTTTCTCCGGTTCCACCCGGGGTCCCTGCATCGGTCATATCGTCCCCGAGGCCCAGGATGGGGGCCCGATTGCTCTGGTCCGGGACGGTGACCTAATTGCCATCGACATCCCCAAGCGTCGACTTGATTTGCTCGTCCCCCCCGAGGAGATGGAAAAGCGGAGAAAGACGTGGTCTCCTCCCCCCCTGAAAGTCAACCGAGGATACCTGAAAACTTTCGCCGAACGAGTCAGCAGTGCAGACAAAGGATGCATCTCCATCTAGCAATTTAGCAGCTTAGCCATTTAGCAGTTTAGAATCCCATCGCTAAATGGGTATATTGCCACATTGCCAAATTGCTACGCTACGACATTGCTATTTTATGGTGATTTCCGTCATGCTGGAAAAAGAAGAAATGAGGTAAAAAATAATCATGATGGATAAAGCGATCGTAAAACAAATTACCAATATCGTCGGTAAAGAGAACGTTTGGGAAGATCAAGAAACCCGGATTTGCTACTCCTATGATGCCACTAACAGGAGATATCTCCCGGAATTGATCGTCTTTCCCAGGACGCCCCAGCAAATTTCTGAGATTCTGAAACTGGCCAACCAATCCCATTTTCCGGTGATCCCTCGGGGAGCAGGGACAGGCTTTACGGGTGGCACCCTGCCCGTAGAGGGAGGAGTGGTCTTAGTCTTGACCAAGATGAACAAGATATTGCGGATCGACCCGGAGAACCTTCTAGCCATTGTCGAGCCGGGGGTGGTCACCTATGATCTCCAGCAGGAAGTGGAAAAGATAAGTCTCTTCTATCCTCCGGACCCGGCTAGCCTGAAGACCTCAACCCTGGGGGGAAACGTGGCCGAATGCGCCGGCGGGCCGCGGGCCGTTAAATACGGAGTGACCAAGGACTATGTGCTCGGCCTGGAAGTGGTCCTGCCGACAGGAGAGATCATCTCCACCGGCGTCCAGACCGTCAAGAGCGTTGTGGGCTACGATTTGACCAAGCTCCTGGTGGGCTCGGAAGGGACGCTGGGCGTGATTACCAAGATCATCCTCCGCTTGCTCCCGCTTCCGAAGGCGAAGCGAACCATGCTGGCCATTTTTCCCACCATCGAAGCCGCGGCCAAGACCGTATCGCAGATCATAAGTTCCCGGATCATTCCCACTACGTTAGAGTTTATGGACAACGCCACCATTCGTTGCGTTGAAGATTACCTGCACATGGGGCTGCCGGTAGAAGCGGGCGCTTTGTTGATCATTGAAGTCGACGGGGCTCCCGAAGCCCTGCAGGGTGAGATCGAAGAGATTCAAAAGATCTGCCAGGCCAATCAAGCCCTCGAAACCAAAGTGGCCAAAGACAAACAAGAAGCGGAAGATTTGTGGAAAGCCAGGCGGGCGGTTTCTTCGGCCGTGGTTAAATTGAACCCTACGAAGATCAACGAGGATGTCACCGTCCCTCGATCGAAAGTGGCAGATATCCTCCGGCGAGTGGAGGCTATATCGAAAAAACATAACCTGATTATTGTCAACTTCGGCCATGCAGGGGACGGAAATATTCACGTAAATGTGCTGATTGACCGGCGGAAGCCGGGCGAAGAAGACCGTGCGCACGTTGCGGTGAAAGAAATTTTTAAAGCGGCCCTGGATCTGGGCGGAACCCTTTCCGGGGAACACGGAATTGGCATAACCAAAGCTCCGTACCTTACCATGGAATTGGGAGATATGGGAGTGGAAGTAATGAAGCGGATTAAGAAGTCTTTCGATCCCAACAATGTTTTAAACCCGGGGAAGATATTCCCTGAAGCGGCTGGGGGGCACGCGACCCAGGCCCACTAGACCCTTAGAAATGAAGTTATGGGCAAATTGGCAACAAATTTCGGAAATCCCCCCTGGCCCCCCTTTATCAAAGGGGGGCCAGGGGGGATTTCCGGGGAATTTATCCATACCGCAATATGCCTTTTTGGTTCCGGCTTGGCCGGATTAGGGAATAGAATTTGAAGGGGCAGGTTTTACCCCCTCTATGGAAACCGTTAGATCTGCCGAAGGGTGGAAAATAATGAAAGCAATGACCGAAGTTCAGGAAGAGGCCCGGCGATGTGTGAAGTGCGGGAACTGCCTCTCCCAATGCCCTGTTTATTTAGAGACTCTGGAGGAACCCCTGGCCGCCCGGGGAAAGATGGCTCTGGTCGAGGCCCTCAAAGAGGACGACCCGGAATACACCAAAAGGTTCAGTAAGATCCTTTCTCAATGCCTGCTCTGCGGCACCTGTTCGGAAAACTGTCCGAACGGCGTAACCGGGGATGAAATCATCCGGGAGGCGCGTTCCCTGATGGTCAAAGGAAAAGGTCTTTCCCTGCCCAAAAAGGCGATCTTCAAATACTTTTTGGACAGCGAGCACCTCATGGACGTGGCCCTCAAAGCCGGGGCCTCATTGCAGCATCTCTTCTTAAAGAAGATTCCTGAAGAGAGCGGTCTACGGCTTCGATTTCCTGTTCCCCTGCTGGACTCCCGCCGGTTGATTCCTCCGCTGGCTGAGGATCCCTTTTTGGCCGTCCACTCCGGCTGGATCCGGGCAGAAAAGGAAACCATGCGCGTTGGCCTCTTCGTGGGCTGCGTGAGTAACTATCTTTTCCCCCGCGTTGCCAAGGCAGCTTTGGACCTTTTCCTTCGGAATGGAATCTCGGTCTATATTCCTGAGAATCAGCGCTGCTGTGGTCTACCGGCTTTTGGCTCAGGAGATGAAGAGACCCCCCGTTCTCTGGCCCGGAAGAACATCGAGTCCTTTGAACAGGAGAATCTGGATCATATCATCGCCCATTGCGCTTCCTGCGCCGCCATGCTCAAATTGGACTACCCCCTCCTCTTTGACGAATCCGATCCATTCCGGGCCAAGGCTTCCTCTTTCTCGCAGAAGGTCTCCGATTCTTCCAAGTTTTTGGCCCAACTCCCGGGGCTAAAAATGAATGACGATGGGCAGGGAAGAAAAGTTTTGCGAGTTACCTACCATGATCCTTGCCACCTGCGCCGTAAGCTGGGCATCTTCAAGGAACCCCGAAATCTTCTGAAAAACGTCCCGGGTCTCGAATACGTGGAGATGAGAGACGCCAACCGTTGCTGCGGCCAGGGCGGAAGTTTCAATATTCTGAACTATGACCTATCTTTGAAAATCCTGGACCGCAAGACCCAGGCGGTTGAAGAGAGCGACGCGGACATCGTGGCCACAACCTGCAGCGGATGCATGCTCCAGTTGATGGACGGGCTACATCAAGCCGGGGTGAAGAAAGAAGTCCGTCACCTGGTGGAGATGGTCAATCAGGCCACCCTGCTGTAATATTCGCTTGGCCTGGTAGTCTTATAGGCAAAAAAGCAGCGGTTGTCAGTTGGCAGTTACCAATTGTCCGTTGCCGGTAGCGTTTATCTTTTTCCTTTTTCCTTGCACCTTTCACCTGTTACCTTTTACCTTAGTCTTTTTGTCTCGATCCTCGTTCCTCGAACCTCGCGCCTCGTTAAAACCTTGACCTTGTTTCCCCTCATTTGTATAATCCCACCCAAAGTGGGGTTACCCGGGAGCTGTCTTACATTCAGCCCCCTCTCCTCCCGTTCCAAGCCTTAGCAAGCAGACCATGCGCACTGACATGATTCCTCCTTCCAAGAGTTGGGAGGTCTGTTCAGACAGCTGCTCAAGGAATTTCATTCGCCAAAAATTTGAGTAAGATATTCAGGAAACCTTAACCACCAAATAAGAATGGGATAGGAGGATGTTATGAAGATCGGAAAATGCACGATGATGATCTGCTTTGGCCTGTTGGTCATCCCGCTCATTTCCAGCCCAGCTCTGGCCGGGAAGGATCATCTGATCATCGCGTGGGAGGACTCGATCAAAACCATGGACTATTATCAAACTACTCAGCGGTTAGGGGTGAACGTAGGCTACATGATCTACGACCCCCTCCTGGAGAGGGACCCCAAAGATGGATCCCTTCACCCCCACCTGGTCACGGAATGGAAGATCATCAACGGCACCACCTGGGAATTCAAGCTGCGGCCGGGGGTGAAGTTCCACAGCGGAAATCCTTTGACCGCCGAGGCGATCCGCTTCACCATCGAGGATCGCATCCTGGACCCGGCCCAGAAGGCCCCTACGGCTGCGGGCTGGAAATGGGTGAAGAAAGTCGAAGTGAAAGACGACCTGACCTTCCGGATCATCACCGACGGCCCTTATCCCCTGATTCTGGAACGGTTCAACGTCCTCTTCCCTTACGACCCGAAATGGGTGAAGGAGATGGTGGCCAAAAACGGGGAAGCGTTCCTCTCCCGTAATACTACCGGAACCGGCCCCTTTAAATTCGTCAAGTTCACGGAGGGAGACCGGATCGAACTGGTGAGAAATGAGAATTACTGGAAGAAGGGATATCCCCAGTTTCCGAAGAGTACCATCCGCTTCATCCCGGAGCAGTCGACCCGGATCGCCGAATTGATTTCCGGGGGGATTGATTTTGCGGGAAATCTTTTACCCGACCAGATTCCTACTGTGGAGCAGAACAAAACCACGGAGACGAACATCGTTCCCATCCTGCGGCTCAGCTTCTGGCAGTTCGACAGTACCGGCCGGGCGCCGAATACGCCCCCGGCCCTCAAAGACGTCCGGGTCAGGAGGGCCATCTGGCATGCTATCGACCGCGAGGCTATCATCCAAAACGTGTTGGCGGGAAATGCCGACCTGGCGAACATCCCCATGAGCCCCAAGCAGTTCGCTGCCGACACTTCCATTAAAGGCTGGGAGTACAACCCGGAGAAGGCTAAAGCTCTGTTGAAGGAAGCGGGCTATGAAAAAGGTCTGACCCTCAACGTGTGGACCTATACGGCCATCGCCAAGATGGCCAATGAGGCGGCCATCGGCTACCTGGAAAGAGTCGGGATCAAGGGGGTGATCCGGGACTACGTGGGCCGGGTGGGAGAGATGGAAAAATTGTGCCAGACCTCCAAGACCGACGGGGCCCTGAACATGACCTGGGGTTCTTACAACATCTTTGACCCCGATGCCATTATGCCCTATTTTTTCATGAGCCCGGAGGCCCCCTATGATTACACCAACGATGCTGAATTGATCGGATGGCTGCGCCAGGCCCGAACCACCCTGGACAAACAGAAGCGGAAGGATCTCTATGTCAAAGCCCAGAAGCGGATCATCGATGAGGCTTACTGGATGCCCTTTTTTACCCAACGGTCCCTCTCCGGGGTAAACAAGAATCTGGCCCTAACGGTAGGAATTGACGAAGTGCCCCGCTTCCAATACGCGACCTGGAAGTGACTCTGAAAAAACAAGCAATGCGTGGGGGCGGGTTTCAAACCCGCCTTCAGATAGGATAACTAATTAAAAATGCTAATCTTTTTTAACATCATTTTGCTTCCACTGACACTCCACTGACGGTTTCGCCAATGGGAACAACTTTCTTCAGCGATAGTTTCTGAAGATTCGTTCGAAGGCTTTTGAGGCTCCCATGGGCATATTTTTCGGTTGTCCGAATATCGGAATGCCCCAATTGGTCTTTGATGTCCTGTAATGATACTCCAGCGTTCCTCAGCTGGCTGGCTACTGAATGGCGAGATGCATCGTAAAGTCGAATATCTCGGCTTATTCTTGCTTTCTTTCTAACAGTATCCCAGACCCGCAGCAAAGAGTTTTCCGAATAGGCATTGCCTGTTCGAGGATTTGCAAATACCCAAGCTTCTGGCAGGTTGTTCTTTACCCGCTCGGCAACATGATGATAACACTCTTGATGAAGCGGAAGGGTGTATGGCTTTGCCTTTCTTCCCTTCCGTCTCTGTCGGTAAATATCCCCACTGAACGTAGCCGAGATGGCAACAGTCCGATTTTTCAGATCAACATCCTTGATTTTGAGTGCTCTAGCCTCACCAGGTCTTACCCCATGGAGCATCAAGAAGCTGATTATGGGACGGTCTTCCGTAGGAACCATTTCAAACAGGGCACTCTGATCCTCCTGGTCCAGCCATTTAAATTTAGGTTCTGGAACATAGACTTCCGGGAAAGCGGGATAGTTCTCAATCACCTCCGCATCGTTTTTACACCAGCGAAGGAATGTGCGAAAGAGTCCAAGAAAATTTTTAACTGTCTTAGGTTTGATGGAAAACTTTTTCTCCATGTAATCTTTATAATTGATCAAGTCCAGCTTCCGTAGGTCCCGAACATCCTTGGTCTGGAAAAATTCTTTGGCCACTTTAATCATTCGCCGATAGTCTTTCTGATAGGAAGGGGCGATGGATGGAAGCTTGAAAGCTTGAAACTGATCCAGCAAGTTAGTAACCCAAAATTTCTCCGCTTCTTGCCTGATGTATTTTGATGGGTCAAAAGAATGGTTTTCTATTTCATAGGTAATCTTAGCCTGTAGATTGAGCCCCCGCTGGTAGGAGTCCAGAACCTGCCCCTGCTTGTCAGAGAAAATCCTGATCCTTTGCCCCTGGTGGTGCAAATCAAGATAAACCCTTTTAGGAACCGTCCTATGAGAAATGCAGACATATCCGACTTTGGGGATATGGCTAAATGGTTGCTGACACACTGGACATCCCTCGTTTGTGCGAATCTTCCCCACCATCTTCTTTCCCTCCTCTTGTAGGATTGCAAGAAGATACTGGAGATCGTCCAGGTTTGTCAAGGGATTATTCATGTTAGATTTTGCCACGTCCATTACCCTTTAGATTCTCAGGCTTACTGGGCTTGAAATTCTCATTTGTCGGGGTGCTACTCTTCTCTTGTATTTCTCTGATCGTCACCATGTGTTTTTGGCCATCATGCCTCTCTATAGTTATGAGCTTAGCCCCTTCTAAGACTGAAAGGGTTTGGGCATTTCCACCACCAGTTCGGCTATCGCTCCGATAACTTCCGGCACAATTTCTGTTTTCGCCCACTCCGTGCTTTCTTGTACCTCTCAAGACCCAGCCTACTCTTTGATGAGGCCCTTGAGGATCCCGGATATTTTCTTTTGCCCTTTGACTTCCAAAGTTTCAACCTCTAATAAGCCCTTACCCTGCTATTTGTAAATATTTAGTCACTGACCACCTGCGGTAGTTAAAAGAATTTAGTCCATCCTCATTACATTTTGTTTTTCGGCTCTTTCTTTGATCCCTTTCTAACAACTCAGTTCCGATTGCCCTGCCTTCACCGCATCATTCCCGCAGACCGTGTCTGTTGAAACAATTATTCTCCTTTTCCTTTTCCTTTCCATCCCAGGATGTTTCTGAACCCTCTTTTTTCTGTAATTTTTTTTTGGCCCTTTCACTGTCCGCAAGAAATCTTTCACCCCAGGATACGTTAGGCACGGAACTTCATACCCGTCCCATCTCTCGCAGGCGGCATTTTGACTTTTGAAAATTTCGACACGATCCCAATCTCTGTAAATTATGGCCCAGCCAAACCTAAATTTTCTCATCTCTCGATCCATCAAAAAATTAATTCTCCGCTTCATATTTCTCTCTCCTTGTATATGCCACCCTTTTGGATGGGAAATTAGTGGGAATCTTTCTTTTGTCCTTGTAATTGGTAATAGAAAAATAACCTTACTGATTAATAATCAGCCTTCTCATTGCTCTTCCCAACCCTGCTGGCTCCCATTCATTGATTATGAACGTTCCAATCAATCACTTTTTCGCTTTCTACCCCCTTAAATACCTTATAACATTTTAATCTCATTTACTTTTCTATCACATTATCCATAAAGAATCCCTCACACCCTCATTACAATACGCATAAAGTCTACCAGGACTATCATGTCTATAAGAGTCCTTATATTGATAAAGTCTATAAGGTCTACGGGTCCTAGTATCTAAAAGGTCCATAAAGATCCTGATATCTACAAATTCATTAAGATTGTAATGAAATAGAGATAGTGAAAATACTTGAATACAATATCCATAGAGTCTATCAATTTCTAATACAAATAGGATCCCAGTACCCACAACGGTAACATTATCAAGAGAGCCTATAAGAATAAATTGAAATAGAAATATCACTATTAACAAAGTCCTTTGAATGAATTGAAATATGGATAAGATAAAAATAGAATAAATTAAGATAGAAATTAAAATAGAAATATTTCCTCCTGTTTCAAGTAATCTCTATCAAATTCCTCCATAGCTTCTCTCAACACCTTTTTCAAGCAGCTTAAGGGTTCAAAATCCTTAATATACTTGGTAATATTATTAACCTCTTTCCGGTAGTATCCCTTTTCCTCTTGGAAGCTGTCCGTGTTATATCTCTCAAAGAATTTTGGAAGCTTACCAGAATCAAAATGCTGAAAATTATATCTGTCCTTGTGACTACTTAAGAACCTTGGTGAATCCAGCAAATCGGTTAGATTATTAATCCCTCTCCTCATTAACTGGGGTCGATTACTGGTGTGTTCAATCCTCAGTCGATCCAAATCCTCTGGATCCCAGCTTTGGTCTTTTTTATCCTTATCTGAACCCCGTTCATAAATCTTTGTTCTCCCGATATTAAACGTTCTAGCATGTGTTTCCCCGTTCTCAATGACCCCTACTCTTCGTTGATATGGAATTGATAGAAATGCCATAATCAACCCGTATAAATTCCTTCTAACGATTGGATTGTCATGGAACATATCCAGGGCATACTCAAGCCGGCTGACCTTTAGATTAGGAAATGATCTATCCAGACCCCGAAGGAAAGCTCTCAGTTTAGAGGGAGCCATAGATTCGGGAGGGACAAACTCTATGTAGCAATCGGGGAGGAATATAAATTTGGGGGGCAGGAAAATAATTAATAGGACTGCACCAACCCTTCTTAGATATTTCTCCCGGTACTTGGGCATCCTTTCTTCCGGAATAAAATCCCTATCTCGAAAAAGATGACCAAGTCCAGATTCGAGTTCCTCGAAGCCATATCCACCCGATAACGAAATCTTGTGCAATCGTCCTTGCACTCTTCCTTGCACTGTTCCTCCTTTTTCCAACGCCTTAACTAAATTATGCACCGCCTTAAGAACTGCTTTCTTGTCCCTGTTTTCTTTTAGGTTTAATGCTGCTTCAATCTCTTCCAATTTCATTTCCCCATACCCTCCTCCTGAAAATAAAAAAGCCGGCTCATCCCTTTCATGGAATTCCGGCTTACTGGCTAAAGCTACAACAACTTTTGACTGGCTTGCCGCTTCTGTTTCCTAATTTAAAAGATATTTACCCTTCCGGGTCCTCCTGAGAATGTACTCCAGTTCTTTTCCATCCCCCAAGATTGTAACTTTTTTGGGGAACTTCCCCTGGCTGTGAAGAAAAATATTCCTTCCTTCAATCCTGTCATTAGGATTCTCAGCCTTTCGATTTTCCGTATTTGGATTCATCCGTTCAAACATGTTTTATCACCTCCTTCCTGTTCTTGGTTTTTTCTTTAGCTTTTCCATAGCTTTTCTTCCCCGGACATTCAGACCCTCGGAGGCGGTAGGGGCTAAGAGTGTCAATTAAAGGTGTTTGCCCCTTACATCCCCACGGGCCGGGGTTGGTATCCATATTTATGCCCACACTATTTCGTCTGTCCCTTTTTTGACTCGATACCTTCCTAATACCCCCCTGATATTGTGTAGGGTAAAGACCGTAGGATCGTTTTCATCAAAACCTGGGATTCCAGAAGGAATCTGATATAAAAAACCATTCCGTTCAGCATGTCGCTTCAGCTTTCGGTCTGCTTTCACAAACATTTCGTAGGTGACGTCATCCTCACACTCGAATACTTCGTACACCTGCTTTAACCCGTTCATTCTGTTAAGTCTTTGAATTGTTTTTGATTCGCTCATTTTTTCCTCCTTTATTTTGTTTTGTGTTCAAGGGCATCTTCTTTAATGAAGCAAGCCCTCGCCATTTCTTCTGCTGTCGGTCCAAGAAGTATAATTGGTGGGTTGACATTAGTATCAACCATTTGCACCGGATGGCCCAGCTTCTTGAAGTATGCTGTTGCCCAGGTAATTGCTTTATCAGTAGAAACCTCTGAACCATCATCATCAAGTAGGACTAAGGTAAATCTTAGACGATGAGATCTGGTTGGGGTGAGTGGTGGAGAATCAAAGGGGAAGAGGCGGGGGAATCCTTTCTTGGTTATTTCATATCGTTCAATATTATAATTCCCCTTACCAATTGACCCATAACTTTTGTACTTCCCATTTCCTGGGTTGGACCCATTCTTAAAATCCTCTTGGGCACATTCAGCGCATCCCCAGATCCTGCGGGGGTGATTCAAAACTTCATTTGTCTCCACAAGAATGCGATGCCCTTTGGGACATAGTAAAATTACTTCTGCTTTGATCTTTGTAATTACGACTTTTTTCATTGTAACTTTCCCCCTATTTTGTTTTTAAGCATGGGTTGATACCTACCGTGCGGTTATTGGATTCCCGCCAAGAGAATTAGCCTATTGCCAACCACCTTAAGATTTTCATCAGAATTACGGTCATATGGTTTGTCCATCCTGATCGTTGTCTATCTTTAAAATACACTACCTATATTTTCCCTACAATTAAGACAACAAACATATCCTGCATCCATATCTTCATGGAGACGATAACCACATCTGGTGCATTTACCTTCATTTCGCCATTTATCACGATTCTTTTTAGATCTTTCCTTTTGCTTTCTTAAACAGGCTTCACATTTTCTTTTATGGGGGACGATAGGGCTAAAACAGTCGACGCATAAACCCGAACAGATATGCTTTTCTCTGAATTGTGTCTTAGATATTTTGGCCTGTTCATTGTGCTGTTTTAAATGAAAATCGCAAAATACATGCCCGGGAAGAGAGGAATTATCGCATTTTACGCATAATCCTGATTTCTTTTGTGCGTTATACAGAATTTGTCTATGAATATTTCTGGCAATAATTTTAAACCTTATCATAAATTTTCCCTCTGAAATTCTGTCCCCCTACTATATATATCGAACAAGGCCCCTTAATTTTTCAGGAAATCTGCATGTATAAGAATTATTCCAGAGTTTGGCATCAACTACAAGTTTTTCTTCTTCGGGATAACCTCATATTCTCCTATTTTAACCTGAAACAACCCGGATTCAACCACAGCATACGCCTTTCCTATTTCCATTTTGGCAATAAACTGTGCCCGAGTAAGGGCAGGTTCGTCTGGTAGCCCTTTTCCAGAACTATCAACAAAAAATTTCTGGAGGAGAACAAATCCTGCCGGGACGTAATTACCAATGAATGGAGATTTATTTCCCGAAATTTTCCAAAGATTATGATTCTCAAAGTCCCTTAAGATCTTCTCTGTGATTACCAACGGCTTGGCGCCGTGAATCTTGGCGTGCCGAGCGGCATTATTGCTAATGTCTCGGATTATTCCTTTTGATAGCATAATTTGTTCCTCCCTTGGATTTTTAGTTGGGGGTCGTTATCGACCCCCAAGTTGATTTACATTACCTTCTTGCAGCGGTCGCAGAATCGGCCGTATTCGTCGTCATCCTTAATGTCCTGCCTGGTAAGGAAATTGCGCAGACCGTTGTTTTTTTTATCTTCGTCCGTTGCACAATCAACACAGATTTCATCTTCGTCAAGCACATAACCGGCTATGTCTTCTTTTCTGATAGTGCTCATCTAAATCACCTCCCTTCATTTATGGATTTTCATACCCTCTACTATACATATCGAACAAGGGTCCTTATTTTTTCAAGAAATCTGCATTTTCCCTGAAAATAATTTTTATAGATAAGCAAGGATTCACAAGTTTCATTCCCGATGAAAGATTCTCCCTATTATAGAGAGTCAGAATGAGGGGAGGACATTATCCCCCTCTATCTATGGTTCTTTGTGGACAAATGTGTATAAACAAGAAATATAAATTAGGAAGGAATAATTAATTATGGTGAGAAGAAAGAGGGCAATTAATTAATTCCTATATCCCCCTGGCCATATTCCAGAGCCTAAAGTCAAGAGGACAGTAAAAGGCGGGAAGCTCCCCTATCGACCAAGAAGGACTCAGAAGATTGATGATATGGAATTTGTCCAATCACTTATTGGGATATTGATTATCGTAATCCTACAAGTAAGGAATTAATAGGAACGATTGAGGATATGGATACTACCAGCACCGTGCGGGAAAGTGTCACTTAGCAAAAGGGGTTAACCCATTCGGAATGTATCGGAATACGCACCTGACCCCGGAGGAAATGAGGATCAGGACGGTACGCTGTTGGAGCGGGGGGAATTATTAGTCCTGGCTGAGCTACAAGTGGAGCAGGTTTAGCCGCTGCAGGATCTATCTTGGCTTCCAGTTAAGGTACTTCAGCCTTTTAGGCTGGCTTCTACTTTGGCTATGAATCGCTTAGGACCGTAGATTATTAGTAGATAGCCATATCATAGGATACCTGTAATAAGAATGGCACGGGAGGGGCAATGCGCTCGAAAACTATGGCTTGGAAGCCGGCTCAGGGAGTTGATCTTGGGATTCTCAGACTATGCGTATTGTGAACCGGACAATATCCCTTTTGCAGCTGGAGGGAATAAGGGATGAAATGGACAATATCAGATGGTTTAGAAGCGTCCAGGATATAGGTTAAAATATTTTTTCGGATGAAGAAATTAATTGTTTGCGTAAAAACTCCTTTCATTAATTATTATTCAGGAGAGGGCTAAAGGTGTCCGTGTCCTGGTCGTGTCGTTTTCCGCTCTTCATAGAAGGAATCACCTTCTCTTTAGGAACCACCCCTGGAACCACTATAGTAATTAACAGATCACTTTACTAATAGAAGTATATTACTATATAAGAACAACAGGG
>Ga0187854_10003043_pt1 | contig 13663 bp, 13 predicted proteins | sample June2016WEW_6_15_FD_132445 | JGI IMG/M metagenome (GOLD analysis project Ga0187854, IMG submission 132445) | Peatland microbial communities from SPRUCE experiment site at the Marcell Experimental Forest, Minnesota, USA - June2016WEW_6_150 | ecosystem: Environmental > Terrestrial > Soil >...
AGACGCAGGTATGCCTTCGGGAGCTGTCCTCGCGTCATGCCGGCCTCGCCTTCTGGGCCCGCGCCTGCTGCTGCGCGGCCGCCCGTAGAAGGGCCTCGACGATGCGCCTGGCGGCAGGCTCGAGGGAGTCGAGTCGGACGGGTGCCGGCCTAGGCGGAGTGGGGAGCGCGGCCACGGCGATCATCGGTCGCCCGAGTCGCGCAGGCTGTCGAGCGCGGCGCGGTGGGCGGCGCTGGGGCGCCTACGGCCAGAGATCCAGTACTGCACCGTGACGCGATTCACCTTCAGGGCGTGCGCGAGCTGCGCTCTCGTGATTCGGTGGGTGGCCAGAATCGTCCGAAGTTCGTCGGGCGTGACGGTCCGTCTCGGGGTGGTCATGGGCTTCGACCCTGCTTGCAGCGGGTTTCCCTTGGGGGCCGCCATGACCGCCGCGGTAAGCGGAAACGGCTCTACCAGCCTAGGCTACTTTTCACCGGGGGTCAAGTAGTCAAAACCACTCCGTGGACGAAGTCTACCATACCATTGCAAGAATGCAACACCCCGGGCATGAAAAGGCCCCGACCTTGTTCGGCCAGGGCCTTTCGTTCCGAGTCCCTACAGCAGATGGAGATCTGGGGGGAGTTGCAGGGCCGCGTACAGGTCCGGGTCGCGGGCCTCGAGCCATCGGGCCCGGGTCTCGCGGTCGACGGCGAAGAATGCGGCGTCCGCCTGCTCGTACGCCTCGATCGTGGTCGCGACCTCGAACCGCGCTTCGATCTGGTCGAGTTCTTCCCGCCATGTGACAAGGTGCAGGCTCATCATTCTCTCCATGCTGGATAGCTCCACTCCGCCCGAACGGGCCGGAGTTGGTCGTCAAGCTCGACGTACTGCCACATCGCCGTGAGTACGGCGTTGATGGCTTCGGGCGCCCACGTCTCCCATTCGATCCTGTCCGGGACAGCCAGGACGGCCGTAGCGGCCTCCTGCGCGTCTAGTGCCTTCTCCGCTGCCTTCACGGCTGCCATGCGCCGCTGGTAGTCGTCGCGCCACTTCGGGCCGTTCGTCTCGTACATGTCGGCGATGACGAGCTTGCGCGTCTCGATCTTGTCACGCTCGGCCTGGTGCTCCTTCTCGATCTCGACGGTCTCGGGCACGCGGAGTCGGGCGGCTTCGGCCTTGATCCACGGCAGGATCCGGAGTTCGGGCACCGCATAGAGTCCGTGACCGGGGACCGTTCGGCCCCGGTGGCATCGATACCGGATGGCCCCGGTGGGAGCCGCGTAGCCATGCCGGGACCGATCGCCGGTCATGATGCGGCCGCAGTGGCACCGGAGCAGTCCGTACAGGACGTACGGCGCGCTTGCCTTGGCACCTCGGCGGGTCCGGAACGGCAGCGCACCCTCGCGGAGTAGGACGTCATGAACCGATGTCGTGCCCCACGGCTTCCCCTGGCGGGTTGGTATCCCCCGCTCGTTCAGCAGGAGGGCGGCGCGCCGGATACTGCCCGCCTCGAGGAACGCGGCCACGACGGCCCGCGGGTCTTCGCCAGCCTTCGCGCCGTAGGGTTCGGAGCCGATGTGGTCGCCTCGTGCCCTACGAGCTGCCACGGCATCGCGTGCGTGCTCCGAGGCTAGGTCTGAGGTCATCTCGTCGACGGCCGACAGGATCGTGAACAGCATCCGGCCCGTGGCGGTGCTGGTGTCCACGTGATCCGCCACAAGTCGGACGGGCGTGCCGTGTTTGTCGGCGAGGTCGAACAGCGCGCGAAGGTCCTGAACGCTCCTGCTCAGCCGGGCCAGGTTGTAGCCGTAGATTGCGCTCACCTGGTCGGCCACGAGCATGGCGAGCAGTCGCGCGTAATCGGGTCGCGCAGCGGCACCCTTGCGTCCGCTCACGTTCCAGTCGGAAAGGATGAGCAGTTTCCCGCCCTTGTCCCCGTAGGTGGCTGCCAGTTCGCGGACCTTCGCCTCCTGCATCTCGTAGGACACGCCGGCGCGGTCGAGCTGGCGGCTCTTGCGCAGGTAGGCGACGGGCTGGCGGTTCGTCATGGGGGGAGTGTAGGCGTGCTGAAACGTAGCGTCAATCCTTCGTCGTTCGGCTCCGGGGACGCCAGGGATCAGCCGCTCGCCGACGCCGGAGGAGGTCGTTCGTGGGTCGGCCAGACGATCGGGCCGCGCCGGTCGGGCCGGGGGCCGGAATTGCGGCAGGAGCAGAGGGGCGGGGTGCGGCGGAGCGTCCGGCGGGCGGCACCGGCCCACTCCCGATCTACGAGCGGCCGCGCGAGAGACTCGCCCTCCACGGCGCCGGGGCGCTGAGCGCGGCGGAACTGATCGGCGTGCTGTGGGGTTCGGGAACTCGCCGTCGCACCGCGATCGACGCGGCCATGGACGCCCTGCGCCGCCACGAGGGGCTGGTCGGTCTGGCCCGTGCCGCCGGCGGCGAGCTCGAAGCGGTGCCGGGCGTCGGGCCGGTGCGGGCTGCCCAGCTCAGTGCCGCGTTCGAGCTGGGGCGCCGAGTCGTGACCGACTGGCCCCAGGGCCGCTGGACCGTCCGAGCCCCACGCGATGTAGGAGAGCGGCTGGTGCCACAAATGGGCTACCTGGAACGAGAGGAGCTTCGCGTCGTGCTCCTGAACACCCGCAACGTCGTCCTGCGCCAGGTCACCGTCTACCAGGGCAACGTGTCCTCCAGCCTGGTGCGTATCGGCGAGCTTTTCCGCGATGCCGTGCGGCTGAGCGCCACGGGTGTGATCCTGGTCCACAATCACCCCTCCGGCGACGCGACGCCGAGCCCGGACGACCTGCGACTGACCGCCGAAGCGCTCGCCGCGGGCCGGCTCCTGGACATCCAGCTGCTGGACCATCTGATCGTCGCCGGCGATGGCTTCACGTCGCTGCGCGACCGCGGTGTGGCTTTCGACCGCGCCTCATAGCGTCGAGCCGGCGCCGGCCGGTGGTCGCGGGCGCCGCGCCATTGCTTGCGCAGGAGCGGTAAACTGCCGCAGCCTGCCGGCCCACTCGACCGATAGAAGAGCCCGGACGGGATCGGAGGGTATACTTCTCGCGCTTTCCAGGATCGAGGCGGGTCGAGTGGACGTCCCGCAAGATGGATTGAGGCTCCCCGTCACAATCCGAGGCCTCTGAGCCACTCGATCACCGGGTCCTCAGGCTGGCAATCCTGTCCCCACCATCGGGGGGCGGCCAGCACCACGACAAAAGGAACAGCCTCGCATCATGTTCGGCCTGCAATCCATACTCGGCCTCTTCTCGCGCGACGTCGGGATCGACCTTGGCACGGCCAACACGTTGGTCTGGGTTCGCGACCGCGGCATCGTCATCAGCGAGCCGAGCGTCGTGGCCCTTGAGGCGAAGACGCGGAAGGTCCTGGCCGTTGGAGCCGAGGCCAAGCGCATGGTCGGCCGGACTCCGGCCAGCATCATCGCCGTCAGACCTCTCCGCGACGGAGTCATCAGCGACTTCGACGTGACCCAGCAGATGATCGCCTACTTCGTCCGCAAGGTTCACGACCGGATCGGAATGGTGCCGCGGCCGCGCATGCTTCTCGGCATTCCCTCGGGCGTGACAGAGGTCGAGAAGCGGGCCGTCCGCGACGCAGCCATGAACGCCGGCGCGCGCTGGGCCGGCCTGATCGAAGAGCCAATGGCCGCCGCGATCGGCGCCGGGCTGCCGATCAACGAACCGACGGGCAGCATGATCATCGACATCGGCGGCGGCACCACCGAAGTCGCGGTCATCAGCCTCGGCGGCATCGTCGTCTCCCGGAGCATCCGCATCGGCGGCGACGAGATGGACGCCGACATCGTTTCCTACGCCCGCCGCGAGTACAACCTGTTCCTGGGCGAGCGCACGGCCGAGGACATCAAGATCGCCATCGGATCGGCGAGCCCGGGCGAGTGGGACTCCCAACGCGTCACTCTCCGCGGCCGAGACCTGCTGACCGGTCTGCCCCGCAGCGTCGAGGTGGGCGGCGAGCAGATCCGCGAGGCCCTCGATCCGTCGTTGGCCTTGATCGTGGATACGATCAAGGACACGATCGAGGAGACGCCGCCGGAACTCGTCGCCGACATCATGGACCAGGGCATCGTCCTGGCCGGAGGCGGCGCCCTGTTGTCCGGCTTCGACCGCCGCATCGCCGAGGCGACCCAGATGGCGGTCCACGTCGCCAACGACCCGCTCACCTGCGTGGTACGCGGCACCGGCGTGGTCCTCGAGGAACTGGACCTGATGGAAGAAGTGCTGGTGGCGGACACGTACGCCCGCCCGGCACGCTGACCCGGAGCCGGGCAACGGCGGCCGCATGAACGCGATCTCGGCCACTCGGGCGACCGTCCGACGTGAGTGGACGGCGTTCGGCACGCTCCTGATAATCAGCGTCGGTCTGATGGGGATCTCCGACACGAGCACCGCCCACGACCTGCAGTCCGCCGTCAACTTCGTTGCCATGCCGGCCATGACGGCCATCAACAACGCCGCCGACACGGCCGGCTCCTACTGGTCCGCGCTGACGCAGATCGACCGGCTGAGGACCCAGAACGAGCAGCTCAAGCAGGACAACCTGACGCTCCAGGAAGAGCTGGATCGGATGGGCGCCATCTCCAAGCTCAACGACGACTGGACGAAGATCACCGCTTCGGCCCAGAGCGTGCCCTACCAGACCACGCCGGTTCGCGTGATCGTCCGGGACCTCTCGAACGTGGGCCAGCAAACCCTCATCGTCAACAAGGGCAGCAGCGACGGCCTCGTCCCGGGACAGGTCGTGGTCGACGCGGGGGGTGCGCTCGTCGGCCGGATCCAGAAGGTCGAGGCCACGGTCTCGACGATCCTGCTGATCAGCGACCCAACGTCGGTCGTGGTGGGCCTGGAAGCCAAGTCCGGGGCCGCCGGTACGGTTCGGGGCTCGATCAGCTCGAAGCTCCAGATGTCGATCGTGGACGTCTCCGCGGACGTCGCCGCCACGATGAAGGGGAAACCCGTGGTCACGGCCGGCGAATCGCTGCCCGGCACCTGCGACATCTCGCCCTACCCGCCCGGGCTTCTCATCGGCACCATCACCGCCGTTTCGAACGACCCGAACGTGGTCGTCCAGAGTGCGACCATCATCCCCGCCGCCCATCTGACCGACGCCACCTTCCTGCTCGTGGTCATGGACTACCACGGTGGGTTCGCAGGGGCTCTGGTAGAGGGCTGTCCTACCGCCAGCCCGGGCGCGTCCGCGCTGCCGAGCGGGTCGCCCGGCGCGGCGAGCCCGCGCGCCTCGAGCAGCTCCGCTTCGCCCTCGATCCGGCCGTCAGCCGGGCCGACGGCAGCGCCCTAGCCGTCTGAGCAGGCCCGGCCGGCACTCACTTCGCCCCGGCGCCGGGCCCGGCGGGCGACGGAAGGGCCACATCAAACCTGCTACGCTCAGGTCCTGATGCCGAGGGAGCCAGCGTGAAGGGTCTCGTCCTTGCGGGAGGTACGGCCACGCGCCTCTTCCCGCTCACCATCGTCACGAACAAGCATCTTCTGCCGATCTACGACCGGCCGATGATCTACTACCCCATCGCCACGCTTGCCTCGATGGGGGTCCGCGAGGTCATGGTCATCGTCGGGGGCAAGAGCGTCGGCGACGTCGTAGAGCTCCTGGCCGACGGCGAGCATTTCGGGCTGGACCTTACATACCGCTACCAGCGCGGAGCCCTCGGGATCGCCCACGCCATCGGTCTCGCCCGCGACTTCGTGGGCGATGAGGCCTTCTGCTGCGTCCTCGGCGACAACGTCCTCCTGGGACCCCCGCTGGAAGCCGCCGCTCGCGAGTTCGAGGCCGGTCCGTGGGGCGCCGGAACCCTGCTGTACGAGGTGGCCGATCCGGAGCGGTTCGGGGTCGCCGAGCTCGACGCCGCCGGCAACGTCGTGGCCTTCGAAGAGAAGCCGGCCCATCCGAAGAGCAACCTGATCCCGATCGGGGTCTACTTCCTGCGGCCCAGCGCATTCGACGTCGTCGGCCAGCTGGTGCCGTCTCGACGCGGCGAACTCGAGATCACGGACCTTCTGAACCACTACCTGCCCGGAAGCCTGTACGCCCCCCGCTTCGAGGGCCTCTGGACCGACGCCGGGACCGTGACTTCGCTCATACGAGCCGCTGAGCTGGCCGAGCAAGAGTCGCGCTCCGGCCGCCTGGGCGGTCCTCCGGCCAGGCCGACGGCGTGAGCGAGGATCGGGCGCCGCGCTTCCCCCGGATCCTGGCGACGGGCGGCGCCGGCTTCATCGGTTCCGGCTTCGTCCGCGACGTGCTCGCCCGCAAGGACGGGACGCAGGTCACGGTGCTCGACAAGCTGACCTACGCGGGCAACCGCGCGAACCTGGCGCCGTGCGAAGCCGATCCCGAGCAGGCCGCACGGCTGGGCTTCGTCGTGGGGGACATAGCCGACGCGTCGGCCGTCGCGCCGCTCGTGGCGGAGGCCGACGCCGTCGTCAACTTCGCCGCGGAATCGCACGTGGATCGCTCGATCCTCGACCCGGAGGCCTTCCTGCGGACCGACGTGATGGGAGTCCACGTTCTGCTCGAGGCCTGTCGGGCCGAAGCTGAACGTGCCTCGAAGGGAGCGCGCCCCGCCGCCCCCCGGTTCCTGCAGGTCTCCACGGACGAGGTTTACGGCTCGGTTGAGACGGGCGCGAGCCGCGAGGGGGACCGGCTCGAGCCGCGCTCGCCCTACTCGGCGGCGAAGGCCGCCGGTGAGCTGCTGGTCCGCTCCTATTTCGTGACCTACGGGCTGGACGTCGTGGTCACGCGCGGGTCGAACACGTACGGGCCTTATCACCACCCCGAGAAGCTGATCCCGCTCTTCATCACCAACGCCATCGACGACCAGCAGCTGCCGCTCTACGGCGACGGCCTGCAGCGCCGCGACTGGTTGTACGTGGCCGACCATGCCGGGGCCATCGGCCACGTCCTGGAGCACGGGGTCGCCGGCGAGACGTACAACGTCCCGGGCGACAACGAGCGCAGCAACCGAGAGGTGGTCGCGGCCCTCCTGGACGACCTCGGCAAGCCGTGGTCGCTGGTCCGGCAGGTGGAGGACCGCCCCGGCCACGACCGCCGCTACGCGATGGACGGCACCAAGCTCGCGGCCCTCGGCTGGACCAACAAGATGCCATTCGAGAAGGGCCTGGCGGCGACCGTGGCCTGGTATCGAGACAACCAGGACTGGTGGCGCTCGATCAAGTCCGGTGAGTGGGCCGACTACTACCAACGCCAGTACGGCGCCCGCCTGGCCGGCTCCCGCGAGGCGGGGCGATGAGGTCGCCGGGCTGATGCGAGTCGCCGTCACGGGAGCGGGCGGACGGCTGGGCAGCGTCCTGGTTAAGCAACTCTCCGTGGCGCCGTTCGTGCGTCAGGTTCTGGCCTGGGACCTGCCCGGGCACGATCTCGACGACCCCGCGTCGGCTCAGCACCTGGTATCGATGTACCGGCCGGACGCCGTGGTCCACGCGGCCGCCTGGACGGACGTCGACGGCTGCGCCAGGGACCCGGCCCTGGCCATGCGCCGCAACGGCACCGCCGTCGGCGAGATGGCCGAGGCATGCGTGAGCTCGGGCGCGGCGCTCGTCATGGTCTCCACCAACGAGGTCTTCGACGGCCTGCGCACCGACGGGCTGCCCTACCGGCCGACCGACACGCCGCATCCGATGAATCCGTACGGCGAGGCGAAGCTGGCGGGCGAGCGCGCGGCCCGAACCGCCTTCTGGGCCAACGGTGACGAATTCGCCGCGGCGGCGCTCGACCGGTCGCCCGCGCGCGACTCAACCGTGCCGGCCCTGGCCATCGTTCGGACGGCCTGGCTCTTCGGCCTCCCAGGCTCCGACTTCCCTCAGAAGATCCTGGCCGCGGCCGCCAGGGCGCGCGTCGAAGGCACGACCCTGAAGCTGGTCTCCGACGAGATCGGCTGCCCCACCTACGCGACCGACCTGGCGGCGGCGATCGTGGCGCTGGTGGGAGAGGCCGGACTCGCGCGCGGGCAGGGTTTCGGAGGGATCCACCACGTCGTCAACGCCGGCCGGGCCTCCAGGGCGGAGTGGGCCCGCGAAGTGCTGCGCATCGCCGGAATGAACGTGCCGACCGAAGATGTTCCGATGGCCACGTGGCCGCGCCCCTCCACGCCGCCGGCGTGGGGAGTGCTGGAGCCGACGCCGCTCCCCGGCGGGCCGCTCCGGGACTGGCGCGAAGCGCTGCAGGAATACGCGAAGTTGCTGCCCGGCTTCGAGTAGACGCGGCGGCGCGATTTCCGGATCCACCGGCCACTACCGCTGGCGGGCCCGCTCGCTGTAGGCTGGCACGAGCAAGTCGTGGCCGGCCGCGGCCCGGGCCGGTCGACTCGCAGAAGCGGAGATGGACGAAATGAGTGAGGAGCCGGGCGGCAAACCACCGAAGCAGCCGGAAGAGGGATCGGGCGCGCGGACGAGGGCAGGAGCCCGCCAGGCGACGGCCGCGAGACTCGAGCCGGAGCCAGCAAGACCCGCGCCCGCGGCAGCGAAGCCCGCGCCCGCCCCGGCGAAGGCCGCGCCCGCGGCCGCGAAGCCCGGGGCGGCGGCAAAGTCCAAGCCGTCGGCCACCACCCAGGCCACGAAGCGGGCGGCCACCGGGGCCACGCCGCCTCCTGCGCCGGCGGCCGCGAAACCGGCGCCTGCGCCGAGCGTCCCCACGCCGCGACGCGACAGGATCCCTCCGGCCCCGCTCGGCTCGGCCGGTTCGGCCGAGTCCCGCGTCGTGGCCAACACCGTGACCATCAACCAGGGCGGCGCGGGTGAGGTGGAAGCGGAGTCGATCAGTGTCCACCAGGGCGGCATCGGAGCCGCTTCGGCCGAGGACATCAGCGTCGCCATGGGCGGAATCGGCATGGCCCAGGCCGACGACATCGCCGTCCGCATGGGCGCGGTGGGCGTGGCTCGGGGGGAGCGGATCTCCACCGAGCTGGGTGCCATCGGCTTCGCCGTCGGCCGAAACGTCACGGTGACGCAGGGTTACGCGAGGACCGTCCTCGCCCAGGAGGTGCACATCAGGCAGGGCATGGCCGGCTCCGTCGTCGCCGCAAACGTCACCCTCGAGAAGCAGACCGGGGCGTTCCTGGTGATGGCCCGCAAGGTCGAGGGCGACGTGCGAACCGTCCTCGACTGGCGAGGAGCGCTCGCCGCCGGCGCCGCCCTCGGCATCGTCGTCGGCCTTCTGGGCAGGCGCAAACGCGGCTGACCGCGATGGATCCCTCGGTCGGCCCGACGGCGAGCCAGGCAAGCCCGGCTCTGGGCCGAGGCGCCGCCGAGCACGAGCCAGGCAAGCCTGGCGACGCTGCGAGCGCATTTGAACGTGCCTGAGCAAGGCGCGGAGGCGCTGACGAAGGCGTCGGCCGGCTGGCCGAGCGAGGCCGCTATACTTTGGAGCCGGCTGAGCGGCGTCCCGAGGATCCCTCCGCCATCTCCGATCCGCCACAGGAGTTCCTCGTGATCGACCCTACTGCGAGGGTTCACGCGTCCGCAGAGCTCGAAGCCGGCGTCAGCGTCGGCCCCCTGACCAGCATCTGGAACCGGGCGGTGCTCCGCAACGGCGCGACGCTCGGGGCCGAATGCATCATCGGTCGCGATGCCTTCATAGACGAAGGCGTCACGCTCGGAGACAGGGTCAAGGTTCAGAACGGGGCGCTCGTCTACCACGGGGTCACGGTCGGAAACGGCGTCTTCATCGGGCCCGGCGCGATCCTGACCAACGATCGCTATCCGCGGGCAATCACCGCCACCGGCGAGCTGGCCCGCGGCGAGGACTGGACGGTCAGCCCGATAGAGCTTCTGGAAGGCTGCTCGATCGGCGCCGGCGCGGTTGTTGTCGCCGGCACCACGGTCGGCCGATTTGCGACCGTCGGCGCCGGGGCGGTCGTCACCCGAGACGTGCCCGACCACGCCCTGGTGGCGGGCAATCCGGCCCGCCGCCTGGGCTGGGTGTGCGCCTGTGGAACGCGGCTTACGGATGCCTCGGGCGCCAACGCCGCACCGGATCCCTCTCCCAACGCCTCCCTCGCCTGCGGTCGATGCGGACGCGTATTCGTCTTCAACACCGAAAGCGGTTCGCTCGCGGAGCGGCCCGCAACCAGCACAGGAGTCACTGCATGATCCCGCCCGCGCGCCCCGATCTCGGCCCAGAGGAGGTTGCCGCCGTTACCGAAGTCCTCAACAGCGGCATGATCGTTGGGGGCCGGAAAGTCGCGGAGCTGGAAGAGCGGTGGGCCGCCTTCTGCGGCGTCAAGCACGCCATCGCCCTGTCCAACGGCACCGTGGCGCTGATGTCGATCTTCGCCGGCCTTGGACTCGGACCGGGCGACGAGGTCATCACCGTCTCCCACACCTTCAACGCCACCGTCAGCTCGATCCTCTACACGGGAGCGTCGCCCGTCTTCGTGGACATCGAGCCGGACACATACCTCATGGACGCCGGCCGGATCGAGGCGGCGATCACGCCGCGGACCCGGGCGATCTGCCCGGTCAGCCTCTTCGGCATCATCGCCGACATGGACGCGATCCAGGCCATCGCCGATCGCCACGGGCTGACCGTCGTGGAGGACGCCTGCCAGGCCCACGGGGCGTTGTATCGCGGGCGTCGCGCCGGCAGCTTCGGCTACGCGGCCTTCAGCCTGTACGGCACCAAGAACATGACCACGGGCGAGGGCGGCTTCGTCAACACCAACGACGACAGGCTGGCCGACTGGATCAGGCTCTACCGCAACCAGGGTATGCGGGAGCGCTACCACCACGAGATCCTCGGCTACAACTTTCGCTTGACGGACATCGCCGCGGCGATCGGCCTGGTCCAGTTCGAGAAACTGGAGCGGAACACGGCCCGCCGCCAGGCGATCGCAAAGCGCTATGACGAAGCCTTTGCCGATCTGCCGATCCAGCTACCGACCTGGCCGGAGGGCCGGACCCACGTCTTCCACCAGTACACCCTGGGTGTGGGGTCGGCCCGCGACCAGATCGTGGCCGAAATGAAGGACGCCGGCGTCATCTGCGGCATCTACTACCCAATCCCGTGCCATCGCCAGGCGTACGTGATGGAGCTGGGGATCGACGGCGACCTGCCGAACACCGACGCCGCCGCGGCCGGCAGCATGTCCCTGCCGATGTACCCCGGGCTGACCGAGGCCGAGCAGGCCCAGGTCGTAGAGGCGCTGCGGGCCTCCGTCCTTCGCCACGCCGTCGCAACAGGCGAGAGCCGGTGACGACGCCCCTGCGGCTCGGCCTGGCCGGGCTGGGCTCGATGGGCCGCAACCACCTGCGCGTGATCTCCAACCACCCGGAGACGAGCCTCACCGCCATCGCGGACACGGATCCCGCCGCCCTGGACGCCGCCGTGGCCCAGACCGGGGCGAAGGGCTTCGCGGATCCTCTTGCGATGATCGCCGAGGCGGATCTGGACGGCGTGGTGATCGCCGCGCCGACCACGGCTCACGTCGCGCTTGCCCTGGCAGCCATCGACAGGGGCCTCACTCTCCTGGTCGAGAAGCCGCTCGCCGCCACAGTCGAGGAGGGGCTGACGATCGTGGCCACCGCCCGAAAGCGGGGCGTCCGCGTCCAGGTTGGCCACGTCGAGCGGTACAACCCGGCCGTGCTGGAGATGGGGCGTCTGCTGCGCGCGGGTTGGCTGTCAACGATCTACGCCATCACGAGCCGCCGGGCCGGCCCATTCCCCGCCCGCATCCGAGACGTGGGCGTGACCGTGGACCTGGGCACTCACGACGTGGACATGCTGTCGTGGATCGCCGGCGAGCGGCCGGTCCGCGTCTACGCGGAGACGGCCCAGCGGCTTCACGCCAGCCACGAGGATCTGACATTCGGCCTGCTCCACTTCCCCTCCGGTGCCACGGGGTTTCTCGACGTCGACTGGCTCACTCCGGTCAAGCGGCGCAGCCTGGTGGCCGTCGGCGAGGAGGGGATGTTCGAGCTGGACTACCTGACCCAGAAGCTCACTTTCACGCGCTCCAACGTGGAGCGGCCCCAAATGATCGGCGGCTACGCCACCACGTTCAGCGGCGACGTGGCCGAGATCCCGATCCAGAACGTCGAGCCGCTGCGTGCCCAGCTCGACGAGTTCGTACGCGTCCTGCGAACCGGCGAGCGGCCGTACGTGGACGGCGAGGACGGCCTGTGGGCCGTCGCCATGGCCAACGCCCTGCTAACCGCCGCCGCCGAGCGGCGACCGATCGACCTGTCGGACCTTCCCTCGAGGCTATCAGCCGAATGAGCGTCGTCTCTCGTCCCTCCCGCGTCGTCAGCTTCCTGGGTGGCTCAATCAACCCGCCGGTCAATCCCTGTACCCACACCGCTCCCCGAACGGTCACGCCGTGGACCGGCGAGCCTGGCACGGCCGGCCGGGCCGTCGTCGTCGGCGCGGGCAAGATGGGCTTGCCGCTGGCCGTGCAGTTTGCCAGCCACGGCTGGCACGTCACCGCCGTCGACGTCAATCGCGAGGTCGTTGCCGCGATCAACCAGGGCCGGTCCCACGTGGCCGAGGAGCCGGGGCTGGCCGAGGGAGTAGCGGAAGTCCACGCCGCGGGCCGCCTGAGCGCCACCACGGACGCCGCGGCGGCCACTCGCGCCGCGGACGTGGTCGTGCTGATCGTGCCTGTCATGCTCGACGACGCCCAGCAGCCGGACTACCGGTACATGGATTCGGCCGTGGATTCGATCGCCGCCGGCGTCCATCTCGGCCTGACGGTGATCTTCGAGACCACGCTCCCCGTTGGGGATACGCGCGGCCGGTTCGCGCCGCGGATCGAGGCGGCGAGCGGGCTGAAAGCCGAGACGGACTTCTTCGTCGCCTTCTCGCCCGAGCGCCTCTACTCGGGCGCCGTCTTCGCCAACCTGGCGACCTATCCCAAGCTCGTCGGCGGCATCGGGCCCGAGTCCGGCCGGCGGGCGGCCAACTTCTACGACTCCGTGCTGGACGTCGAGATCGTGGCCATGAGCTGCGCCGAGGCGGCCGAGTTCAGCAAGATCGCCGACACGACCTACCGCGACGTCAACATCGCCCTGGCCAACGACTTCGCCCGCTATGCCGACCGGGTGGGCGTCGACATCCAGGAAGTCATCGACGGCGCCAACAGCCAGCCGTACTCTCACATCCATCAACCTGGCATCGGAGTCGGCGGTCACTGCATCCCGGTTTACCCTCACCTGCTCCTCAGCCGTGCCCCCGACCTGGAGGTCGTCGCCGTCTCGCGCCGAACGAACGACGGCCAGGTTGGCATCGCCATCAAATCGTTGGAATCCTTGCTGGGCGACCTGGACGGGGTGCCGGTCCTTGTGCTCGGTCTGACCTATCGCGCGAACGTCAAGGAGCTGGCCTATTCGCGGGCCCTGCCCCTGATCGAGAGGCTGTCGTTCCACGGCGCCGACGTGACAGCCTACGACCCGCTTCTGTCGATCGAGGAGATCGAGCGCAGCTGCGCCAAGCCGTATCACTGGGGCCAGCCTGCGGAATTTCGAGCAATCGTTACCCAGACCGCCGACAAGCTTTGGGAGGAGATCGACTTCTCGCTCTTCCCCAAGCTCGAAGTGATCCTCGACGGGCGGAACAGCCTGCGGGGGATCGACCTGCCGGCGGATGTTCGCTACCTGGGCATCGGCGTGCAAGCCGCCACCCGGCG
>Ga0187854_10003044_pt1 | contig 13660 bp, 10 predicted proteins | sample June2016WEW_6_15_FD_132445 | JGI IMG/M metagenome (GOLD analysis project Ga0187854, IMG submission 132445) | Peatland microbial communities from SPRUCE experiment site at the Marcell Experimental Forest, Minnesota, USA - June2016WEW_6_150 | ecosystem: Environmental > Terrestrial > Soil >...
CAACGGGGATCTACGAGTTCCGCACCCCACCGCCAACCGTTCTCGCGAACCTGCATCCCGCTTTGTGGTGGGGCGTATTGCTCACCATCCTCGGCGGCATCTTCGTTTACATACACATGCCGAGGAAGCCCTGAGCTTCGGCTAAGGCGCGCGCCCTCGCGCTTGCGCGCCATGCGCGCAACGCCGGGCGGTCTGCCCCGAACTTCTCACCACGCTCTGCTGCCTTTCCTCCGACGAGAAACGGTAGAGCGTGGTGGGAAATCCGGGCTAAAGCCCCGCGTCCCCCCTCCGTGGTGAAAAATTCAGGCTAAACCTCCGGGATTCCCAGGTCTTTCGACCCCAGCGGCGACATCTTAGACTGCGGCGCGTATTCCTCCAGCAAGTCGAGAGCAATGCGCGCGCGGTGCAGGCGCTCGCGGCCCATGTTGACCGCCAAGTCCTCGATGTGGCGCCCGGAGGGATAGATATCCGGCGCGTTGCGCAGCCCGAATTTGAAATAGACCGGCGCGGCCACTTGAAGGATTTTGGGCATCTCGTAGTAGCGAACGAAGCCGCCGAAGTTGTCCGGCACTTCAATGTAGAGATCAATGGGGATGTCCACGGCCTGGCGAATGGCGCCGAGCTGTGCAGGGCTCAAGTCGGTGGGAATATTGAGCGTCGAGACGCCACACTGCTCAAAGAGTTTCGCCGTGGCGGGATTGGCGGCGGGCAGGGTGACGGAACTCTTGATGACCAGGTGTTTCGGCAACTCACCTTTCTGCTTCATTTGGTGCAGCACCCAGATGAGGCCGAGGTCGGCAGGAAGGATGCTGCGGATGCCGAGGTCGCAGGCGCGGCGGACGTCTTCGATGGCGTAGACGAGTTGATCCGCGCCACGATGCTGCAGGCCGATCACTTTACCCGCCGCGGAGGCCGTTTGTGCGCCGGTCTCAAATGTGGCGCGCGGGCCGACGAAAAGACAAACCTCGATGCCTTCCTCACGCCCCATATGCGCCATCTCACGAATCTCGTCTCGCGTCAGCAGCATCACGCCGCTTCCCTGGCTGATGCGGTGAATCGGCACCTTGTAAGCCTTGGCCTCCTCCAGGACGGCGCGGAACACGCGCGGCCCTTCGACGCTCGGAATCTCCAGGCGATACTGGCCGCCGTCTTTGAAGCGCTTGGAACTGGGCTTCAAGGCATGGTTGTCTTCCGTGGGCAGCTTGAGCTTGGCGAGGAATTGTTGTGTCTTTTTCATGAGTGACTCCTGGTTGGCGTTGGTCCGTTGTCCGTAGTCAGTCGTCCGTTGTTAAGTAGTGGCTTCGTCCAGTCGTTGCAACGGACCACGGACCAATGACAATGGACTACTGTGTATACTTCAAATAAACCGTGCGCGTCTCGGTGTAGAAATCGAGCGCGGCGGGTCCCTGCTCGCGCATGCCAAAGCTTGATTCCTTCGTGCCGCCGAAGGGAAGCTGGTATTCGACGCCCGCTGTCGGTAGGTTAACCGTGATGAGCCCGGCTTCGATCCTGTTGATAAACTCGTGAACACGCGTGAGGTCGCGCGAGACGATAGAAGCCGAGAGGCCAAAACGCACGCCATTGGCCAGGCGCATCGCGTCGTCGAAATCGTTTGCCGCCATCAAGCCCAGCACCGGCCCGAAGACTTCCTCCTGCGCGATGCGCATCTCGGGCGTCACGCCGGCGAAGATTGTCGGCTCAATGAAGTAACCCAAATCGTAGATTCCCCCCGTCAAGCGCTTCCCGCCACAGGCCAGCTTGGCGCCCTCGTTCTTCGCGATTTCGATGTATTTCAGGTCGGTCTCAAGTTGGGCGGCATCCACGGCGGGGCCAATCTCGACGCCGGGCTCAAGGCCGTTGCCGACTTTGAGCTTGCGGGTCTTGGCGACGAGTTTTTCGAGCAAGGGCTCATAAACGGCTTTCTCAATAATGGCGCGGCTGCACGCCGTGCACTTTTGGCCCGTGGAGAAAAAGGCCCCGTTCACCAGCACATCGGCGGCGTAATCCAGGTCCGCGTCTTTCAGGACCACGGTTGGGTTCTTGCCGCCCATTTCGAGTTGGACGCGCACTCTGCGCCGCGTGACTTTTTCGTAAAGCGCGTTGCCGACCTCGCACGAACCGGTGAAGGAAACGGCGCGAACGGCCGGGTGTTCGACTAGAGCGTTGCCGACGGCGCTGCCTGCGCCGGTCACGTAATTCACGACCCCGGCAGGAATTCCCGCCTCGTGGAGCGCCTCCACGATTCGGTAAGCGCTCAGCGGCGCCAGCGACGCCGGCTTCATCACCACGGTGTTCCCGGCCGCGAGCGCCGGGGCCATTTTCCAGGCGGGAATGGCGCTGGGGAAATTCCAGGGAGCGATGAGCGCCACCACTCCCAGCGGCTTGCGCAGCGTGTAGCAAAAGACCTTCTCTCGCTCCGAAGGAATCTGGTAGCTGAATTGCCGCGCGCCCTCACCACCGAAGTAGCGCAGAATGTTGATGGCGCGCTTGACCTCGCCTTTGGCTTCGGGCAGCGTCTTACCCTCCTCGCGGGTCATCTCTTCGCTGACCCTTTGAAGGCGGCTCTCCAGGAGTTCCGCAGCCTTGAAGAGAAATTCCCCGCGTCGCGGGGCGGGCGCCGCCGCCCAGGCGGGCTGCGCTTTTGCCGCCGCCTCGCACGCCGCCTGCGCGTCTTCCGTGCCGGAAGCCTGGAAGTGCCCGAGGGTTTCGGCGGTGTTGGCTGGATTAGTATTCGGGAAAGTCTTTCCGGACTTGCATTCCACCCATTGGCCTGCAACGTAATTGCGATAGACTTCCGTCATTAAATCACTCCTTGTGATCAGCGATTCCAACAAAAGGGACCCGGGAACAACACGCGCGCGAAGTTCACTCGGACTGATATCGCATCAGGCGCCGCATCTCTGTCTCCGCGCGGTTCATGGGATGCGCGTCCGCTTGCGCCCGGAGTTCCTTGAAGACGGGGTAGCCCGCGGCCTGTTCGCGGCGCCACTCTCGATCAAACCGGCCGTCGCGAATTCCGGCGAGAGCGCTTTCCATGAAGGCACGCATCTGCTTCGCAAAGGGAACCGCGCGCGCTCGCGAGAGCGTTCCGTACTGGCTGGTCTGAGAGTGCAACCGCATCTGTTTGAAGAACCCGACGCGAGCCATTTCCCGGAATATTTCCGCAGCCTCCTCCGACCCGTACATCTCCAGAGCCACCATTTCCGGCGGGAAGCCGTCTTCGGCCAGGATTTCATACGCCATCATCATGGTCCGGCAGAGGAGGGGCCACAGGGCCTGCTCCTGGAAAAGGTCGAGTTCGGTTTCCTGCGCGAACGTCGTCTTGAAGGCGCCCGCGCGGGTGGCGCCAATGCCCCGAGCCCAGGCAAGCGCCGTCTCGAGCGCGTGACCGGAGGCGTCCTGCGCCACCGCGATGTAGGCGGGCGCGCCACTGCCGCGCGCGAATGCCTCGCGCACCATGGTGCCAATCATCCGCGGGGCCACCATGATGACATCTACGTCCGCCGGGGGCACGATCAAGCCGAAGCGGATGTTGTACCCATGCGCGAAATCCAAAGTCTGCCCCTCGCGGAGGCGAGCGCTCAGGACGTCGGCGTAGACTTCGCGTTGAACTTCGTCGGGGATCAGCAGAGCCAGGACGTCAGCGCGCTCGGCGACCTCTGCGACGGAGCGGACCGCGAAGCCGTCTCTTTCAGCTTGGCTTGCCGTCTCGTCGCGAAGGCCCCCGATCATGACCTCGAGTCCCGAGTCGCGCAGGTTCAGCGCCTGGGCACGTCCCTGATTCCCGTAACCGATGATTCCCAGCGTCCTGTGACGAAGCACTTCGAGGCTGGCGTCCGGATCGTAGTAAGCTTCCATGCGTTTGTTGACGCCTTTCGTAGAGTTGGCTCGCGTGCGAGGAAATCCATTATCGACGCGCGGGGGAAGGGTGTCAATCAAACGGGGCATTTCGGCAGAACGGGATCATCAGCCACGCAGCCGCCTTTTGTAAGAGGCCCGCTTCCCATCGGCGTTTTGTTTAGAAGCCGTGGCCGCGAAGGGCCTGGCAAGCAGGTTCGCTAGGCGCGCGGAGCCAGTTCGCGAAGCGTCCCGAGCAATCGGTTTACTTCCTCCGCCGTGTTGTAGTGCACGAGGCCAATCCGCAGCATCCCGCCGCTCGGCTCGACGCCCAGCCGTTCGGTGAGGTTCAACGCATAGTAGTTGCCATCCCACGTGAAGATGCCGCGTTCGCCGAGACACGCTGCCAGCTCGCGCGGCGACCGGCCGGCGATGCGCACGGCCACGGTGGGAACGCGCTGGGCGAAGCGCGCGGGGTCCGTGATGCCGTAGAAGGTGAGCCCGGGAATTTCGAGTAGCGCGGGGACCAGTTGCGCGAGCAGGCTGCGCTCGTACGCGCCAATGGCGTCGTAGGCCGCGAGAAGCGCGGCGCGGCGGCCCTTAGCTTCAGGTCTGTGACGTCGCCCAAGCTGCGCCAGGTATTCCACGGCGGCGGTGACTCCGGCCAAACCCTCGTGGTTCTGCGTTCCGGTCTCCCAGCGGTCGGGGAGGGTGTCGGCCGCCGGGCGCACCTTGTAGGGACGCAGGCGCGTCAGGTGCTCGCGTTTCCCGTAAAGTGCCCCCGCGTGAGGGCCGAAGAACTTGTACGGGGAACAGACCAGAAAATCGCAGTCCAAGCTGCGCACATCGATGGGGCCGTGGGGCGCGTAGTGGACCGCATCGATGTACGCCATCGCCCCAGCGGCGTGTGCGCAGCGCACAACTTCCCGCACGTCGTTAATCGTCCCCACCGCGTTCGAAGCGTAGCCCACGGCCACTAGGCGCGTGCGGGGCGTCACCTTGCGCCGCAAGTCGTCCATATCGAGCGTGCAGTCTGCGGGGTTGATGTCCACAAAGCGGATAGCGCAGCCGCGTTCTTCCAGCGCCGTCCAGGGAGAGACATTCCCGTCGTGGTCGAGTCGCGTCACCACGATCTCATCCCCCTGCCCGAGCTCCCGGCTGAGGGCGCGGCTCAGTGCAAAGGTCAGCGTGGTCATGTTGGGTCCAAAAACCATCTCCTCGGGATCGCAGCCCACGAGGTCCGCCATGGCCGCGTGCGCCGCGGAGAGAACCTGCTCGGTTCTGTGGCTCGTGGCAAACGCTCCGTGCGTGTTGGCATTCGAGGAAGCCAGGTACGCGCTCATCGCGTCAATGACGCGGTGCGGCACTTGCGTGCCTCCCGGGCCGTCGAAAAACGCCGCCGGGTAGCCGTTCACTTTTATCCCCAGCGCGGGAAATTGTGGCCTTACCCAATGGATGTCAAACGTCGTCATGGGTGACTCCTGTGGAGACGCTCATCATGCGCACGGAACGCGGAAGGATCAAGCGGAAAACACACGCCACCCTCAGCGGCGGCAAAGTTGCGTGGGTATGTGGCGGTGGGTATCGGGAGGTCTTCGTCTGAACAGACTTGCTTCTCGTTCCGGAGTCCTCGCCGCTCTGGGGCAGACGATGTCCCCGACGCGTCATGGGCGGGTGAAGAGGCGCAGGACCGGATCACGCCGCGAACAAAACTTCTGTGACGGCACTAATTTCCTTCACCACGCCCTTCGGAGACGCGCACGAGGTCGATCTCGGTCCTGTCGCCCTTACTCTTGAGCGCCACGACTTTCTGTTGCTTCTCGTGCTTAATTTCGAAGACGGTTTTCCCCTCTTCGTCTTTCTCCCGGTATTTGGTCACCTGATCGCCCAGGCGTTCTTGGTAGAACGCTCGGACTTTCTCGTAGGAATCGGGTGTCTCGAACTTCCCGACGAGGATGCGGACTTTTGCTTCGTCCGCGATACCGATACTCACGGTTGCGGAGTCATTGTCTTTCACACGGGTTGCGCCGGGATAAATCGGCAACCCCAGGCTGGCTTCATTCACTTCGCGATGGACCTCGAACGAGCCGATAGGCGTTTTGATCGAGACCTCTTGCTTACCGCCGCCGGCCTGCTCGACTTGCACGTGGACGTTCCTGGAAACGATGTGCGCCGCGGTCCAGATGGCGACGCCGGCGACCACGACGATCAGCGCCAGAAACAGCAGGACAATGAGGACGATAGTGCTGCCGCTTCGAGGTGGCTGCGGCGGCATGGGGGGACGTGGGGGTTGAGGACTTGTGGCCATGGCACACTTCTCCTTTTTCTCTAGCTGATACTAATTACGTCCTCCGGCCCTGCAAAGTTCCATCCCCCGCGGCGGGCCCGCCCCTCCGCGGCCCGATAGCGCAGGAAAACATTAAACCCTTAATACAAGGGCCGCAGAACTTGAGCTACATAAGTTGTGCGCAACCCGCCGGGTTAGGTATGTGTCGGCATGGAGTCAAGCACGGGAGGGATTACGCGTGGGGGCAAGGATATCAATCTCGCCCGAAGTTCGCGTTCGCACGACCCTATACCCGACCAACTCTTCAGGACAATCCCCTGATTTGCATTTGAGATAGAAGTGTCCGTCCTTCTCCTCTAACTCATTTCTCACACTAGGATCAGGCGGGCACTCTCGCACCGAAAAGACAGGTTTTCTCTGGAAGTCTCGTCGCACATACCGCAGGCCTGCGAGGTAGTCCACATACGCTTGGAGATTCGATAGTCCTGGGTCGGCGATTTCTTTCAGAGCGCTCGTAAGTAGGTCCGCGTCTACCATGAGCGAGTCCTTCTCCCTGGAGCGAGAAGCTATCCGAGAAGCAAGTTCATCGATCTGATCCCAACGAAGCAGAACTAATTTTGCGAGCTGCGCGTCTGGCGGCAATTCCTCGTCCCCCGGCCAGGGCTTCTCCTCGGTCCCGGACCGGCGGTTCCTGCTCAATTCCGAAATCTCATCCAGCTTGGCCGCGACTTGTTCTGGCGTTACATTGATCGAAACATTCCGGACATCGATCTTACCGAGGCGCTCTTTGAGTCGCTCGACCTTCTTTTCGAATGAGGGCGGTGGGACGGACACGACTAAGTCGAACCTTTCGCTGCGAATGATAGCCGCGTCGAAATAACTGATGTGGTTCGTGGCTACGAAATAGATGATGCGCCTCTGCTTCCAAAGCTCTGCCAGTTTCGGCAGCATGCTGGTCGTAAGGAACCTTCCGAAGGCATCTGGAGATCCTTCCCGCTCGCGGACAAGCTCGTCAGGCTCGTCAAATAGTACGACGGCGTGATCCAACTCCATGAGAAGTGCGAAAATACGGTCGGCCGCGCGCTGAATCGCGTTAATGCCTTCCGCTACGAAGTGGCTCGAATAGAGCTCGACATATTTCCACCCTAGTGCGGCCGCAACACACCTTGCGAGCGTGGTCTTGCTCGTTCCGGGAGGTCCGAATAAAATTGCGGAGCGCGCTTGCCATTCTTGGATGGGCTGATCGTCCGGTTCCGGCTCTGTCAGACTTGGGTCCCGGCCCAGGAGGGGATTAATGAAAAGCGTGACCAGCTCCTCTACAACAGAGCTGGGCTTTCCGGGTGCCGACCATGTGTCGCCGCGCTGTGCAAGCACTCCAATTGAGTATTGGGATTTTGAGAGCGGCAGGGCCGGAAGCGAACGCAGCGCATCGCGACGCGCTAGCACCCCGAGAAGGCGACGGTAGGCCTGAAGAAACGAGAATACGGTGGCTGTTGCCCACCCCTCCGGCTCAGATTCCGCAGGTCTATGGCCGGAGGACCACCCCACAGCGTCAGGTTCTTCCCCGAGCCGGACCTGCGTCATCTCCGCGTATTCCCTGAGTTTTTGCAGTCTGTCTACGAAGCCGCGCATCACATCCTGAAGGAACTCCTCTTTCTCAAGCTTTCCCAAGACTGCCTTTAGAAGATATGTGAAACTCTCGTACACGTAGCAGTACGCGTTCCCCACGTCGCTGTACACGAACAGGGGCGCATAATGACGCCAAGAGCCGATGTTTTGTTGGGTGCTCCCGAGGGCTTCAAAACCTTTGCGGATAAGGGTCTGTGCACGGAGGTTTGAGGAAAGGTCGCCCTCGAACTCGATGAAGGTAGTCAGCGCCCATGTTAGCTGGTCTGAGTCTAGCGTGGCGCTCTCAGCCCAGTGTAACCCCATTTCCTCAGCCAACTTGGCCCGCGCCCAAAGGCGCATCCCCTGTTTTTGAGATTCGAGATCCGAGCCAAGTGCCTCCCGGGCCTGGTCCGGGAATCGAGCGCTTACAATGCGGTGGACCACAAGAGCCCAGTACGTATGGTAAGCATTCTCGGGGTACCACTTTGGGTCGTTCTTCTTCTTGTTCTTCTTGAGATTCTTCTCGCCAATTCCGAAGCGATCAGTTGCGGCGAGTTGCTTATAGACAGACTTAACTAGGTTGGCATGTTTAGAAGTCCATTCGTTTTTTGCGTTGAGGAAAAGCGGAAGCGCCCGGCTCGCACAGTAGACCGGGGCTGAGCCTTCCGAGAGCCACTTTTTTCGTTTGAATGCCTCCGCGTAGAAGGATGTCGTCAACTGTTCAATTGCCTTCTCTTCTTCAGGGGCATGCACACTCTTACCAATAATCCCCAGCATGCCTTTTTGCTGGAATATCTGGTGACAGTCCTGCAAGGATTCAATGCAGGTTGCGGTGTTCGTCAGATGATGAAGCTTGGTCTCGCTAGGTTCGTCAATGGGCTCATTGCAGGTCAGCTTGAAGCTGGGTCCTTCAGCGTACTTGAATGCGGAAAGACTAGGGATGTGTCTGCGGCATAGCTCTCGAAACCTCCGGCGCTCTTCGGCCAGCTTCTTGAAGTCCATACTCGATCACTGGGGGCGAACGAACTTTTCGATGTTGATCCGCTCCTTGCCGCGCACGGCAGAACTGAGGTCCATCCCAAGGATGTTCGCCATGTGGATCACGTAGAGGAAAACATCAGCAAGTTCATGCGCCTCGTTGGTTTGATCGGTCGAGCCATGCCGAACCAGACTCTCACGCCTTCGTATGGCGCGTGCCAGCTCGCCAACCTCCTCGACCATCAGTAGCAGACAGTCACGTGCGTTTTCCCGTTCGTAACCCCGCTGGCTTGCTACACGCTTGTAGTATTTCTGGAAGGCAACGAGATTGGGTGCAGGCACGGACAGCTTCTGGGTTTGAATCAGACGTAAAGCATCCGCCGGCGAGGCGACGGTAATCACAAAGTTCCGCAGGGTTGTATCGGAAAGCTGCGTTTCGCAAAATACAGGGATGCCCTGGGCGTGAGCAAATCCAACCTCAAGAGCTGCGCTGAGGCCCGTGTAGCCCTCAGGAGCGTAAAGCCAAACGAAAGCTGCCTGTTGAATGGCTTCCAAGTGCCTCAGCTCAATTTGTTCCGGAGTCCCCGTTTCCTCTCCTTTCATGAAGACGAATCCGTTCGCCTCACGAGAAGGATCAACCCGACTAGGTGAAAGAACGGTGCAACCAAGATCTCTGAGCTGTTCGTATACCCGCCGCAGTCCTTCAGTGTCGCGGCGATACGAACCCGACAGCACCACTTCGCATTGGAGCAGTCGATCAGGACCAGTCGCTGCGGCGTCGTTGACCAACACCATTGTCTCGACGGAGCTCGGCACCTCAATCTTGCCTAGGCCCAATGCCTCTCCGCCTGGGAACAGCCAGGTCTGCGCGCCGTTCGATCGTCGCTTCTTGGGCATGGAGACAGCCTGTTTCGGGCGGCGATTATAGGATGTTCCGTCGGCGGGGGGAAGCCCAAAAACAGCATCGGTTGTGGATACGCTGTGCATAAACCTGTGGAAATCAGCCCGTAAGCGGCTGGTACCGCAACCTTTCCACAAGAATTCCTAGGGCCATTCTACCTCGGGGCATCACGAGATTCCACCTGTTACACAGCATACTACCCATCGCATGTGGGTGCCTTGTTTTGATGTCTTAAGCCAACCCAGCGAGGCCGAGTCTGCGGCTGCTCAGCCCTCGGCAGGTGAGTTCCCTGACAACAAGGCGCCACGCCGGTGCGTTTTCGGCCGGCCGGCAGCCCGCAGGCGACGCACCCTCCCTACGACATGCCACCTACCACCTACGGCTGGTGGCGATCCCGCCATGCGGGGCGCCGCTACGGAATTCTTCGGCTACCGGTAGCCAAAATCGTATTGTGCCCTCTTGACATTTCACCGGCGCTTATTGCTACACTAAAGCAGGGGCTACGTGTCAGGGGCTCGGGACATCAAGGGCAGGTCCTGGGTCCGAAGTCCGAGGTGCGAAGTGCAGGGGACAGGTGACGGCGAAGAAACACGAACAAGGCCGGGGTACGAAGTCGAAGCCTGCGGCGCTCGACGCAATACTCCGGACGCCGGACGTCGGACTTTCTTCCGAGTGGACCCCCGCTGGAGCTTGCCCCGATCGCATCGGGGCGGGGGTGACATTTCTCGCGGCGGTGACTCCGCAGAGCCTGCGGGCGTACCTGCTCAGAATGAACTTCTATCTGGAAATGTTCATGAAGAATAAGGTGCTTAGCGATGAAGCGCGGGGTTTTTCCATCACCTGGGTTCAAAACCAACCTGTTGAAACGCAAGCATTTAGTCGGATTGAGGTTCGGCTGGGCTCGCAGAAGCAAAAAGATGTTAAAAATGAAGGTCGATCCGGATATATCTATGAAAACAAAGGATGGAGAAAATCCCCGGCAGGTCGATCCGGATATGTTGGTGAAAACAAGCTAGTTAATGGGTTAACGAAAGGATGTTGATGGAAACACAGGAGTTAGGATTCAGGGGTCTGGAGTTAGGAGTCGGGACTCAGGAGTCAGGACTCAGGACTCAGGAAACAGACGGACTCCGGGTTTAGTGACGTTTCGCGCAATACCTTTTTGACTTCTACTCTGCTCAGGGCTACCATGGCTTTCCAAGGAGTGCCGGCTCCCTATGATCGGAAAGACGCTGGCACATTACGAGATTGAAGACCGTTTAGGCGAAGGCGGCTCGGGCGTAGTCTATCGCGGGCGGGACCTGCGCCTGGAACGGCTGGTGGCGATCAAGGTCCTGGCTGACCAGCTTCGCGACGACGAGCTGGCCTGGGCGCGCCTGCTGCGCGAAGCGCGCCTGGCTTCCCACCTGAACCATCCGCATATCGGCGCCATCTACGATCTGGGTGAAGAAGACGAGCGCGCTTACATCGCCATGGAATACATCGAGGGCCTGCCGCTCTCGGACCTGATCCCTGAGGGCGGCCTGCCACTCGAGCAGGTGCGGCGCTACGGCGCGCAGATCGCGGATGCGCTGGCTTACGCCCACGAGCGAGGGGTCATTCACGGAGATCTGAAGGGTTCTAACATCCTCGTTACTTCCGAAGGCAATATCAAGTTGCTGGACTTTGGCCTGGGCCGGCGCATTCCCCGCAGGGGCAGGGCGGAGGTCACGAGCTCGCGCCTGCCGCTGGCGGAGGCCGGCGCGACGGCGGGAACGCTGCCCTATCTCGCCCCGGAAGTCTTGCGCGGCAACGCCACCAGCCCGCAGAGCGACGCCTGGGCGCTGGGCGTGCTGCTCTACCAAATGGCGACCGGCGAGTTGCCCTTCCAGGGCGCGACCGCCTTCGAGCTATGCTTGGAGATCATGGTCGGCACACCGCCCAGGCTGGCGCAGGTGGCGGAACCGCTGCAGTCCATCCTGCGGCGTTGCCTGGAGAAAGACCCCGCGGCGCGTTGCGCCCAAGTGTGCGAGGTGATGACCGCGCTGGCGAGTGGTGTGCCCCTGGCTGAGCCCCTCGCGCCGCCCCCGACCGCTTATGCGGCGGTGACGCCCACGACGGCTAGCGGGCAGCCGGCCAGGGCCGCCGCGCCCCGCGGCCGCCGCCCATGGCTCGTGGCGGGCGGAGCGGCCGCGCTCGTGGTGGTGCTGGCCGCCGTCTTGGCGTGGCACGGGGTTTTCTCGCATCACTTCCCTGCGAGGAGCCCGGAGTCCGAGGTTCACAAAGCCTTCGCCACAGGCAACCCCGAGGTGAAGGTTTGGGTCAACACCCGCTCCAGGACTTACCACTGCCCCGGCACGACTTGGTATGGGAACACCCAGGAAGGCGAGTACATGACGCAGAAGGAGGCCCAGGACAAAGGCTACCGCCCCGCCGCCGACCGTGCGTGCCTGTGATGCGAGGGAGTGTCATCCGGCATCGCCGGGCCGCCTCCCGCAGCGCCGGAAATTCCTGAGGCGAGGAGTTGGGAAGAGTTGCAGCGGCAGACCCGCCGGGGGCGGTCTCCAGATCCGGCAATCCCCGCTTTGAGACCAAACAATCCATTCCATAGATAGTACGGTAACGTGTAATATCCTTAACTATAACAGCCTTCTGCGGGCAGAGAAGTTTGGAGGGTGCGATGGGATCGGGGGTGAAAAGGGGGCCGCGCCAGACCTGCTGTCGTTCGAACTTCTTGGGTCAAAACTCCGGAGCGACGACCACAAGGAACATTGTCGCTCCGTTCAAGGGGCGTTTGGGCCCGACAAGTTGGAACGGCGCTAGTTGCCCACCGCGTTGTCAGTCGAGGCGGCCTGGGTCGTGGCGTTTCCGCGAATCACGCTGCTTTGGTCGGCGAAGTAGTACATGTCGCCAGTCCGGCCAACGGCAGAAGGATCGCCATTCAGGTTGTATCCATACCACTGGTTGCTGGGAGGATCATAGTGCGAGGGGTTGTAGAAGAAGCTGTAACCACTCTTATAGCCACTCGCCAAGATTTCGTCAAGCAGGCCGGCTGCGGTGGATGACACTCCCTGACCGGTAGCGGGAGGGCCCAACGCTGAGAGAGTCGTCGAGAACCCAGGGCCAAAAGTCGTGGAGTAACTCACCTCAGCGGTGGTAACCATGCGCATACTCTGAAGGGCCGAGGCTTGATTGGCGGCGATGCGACTGCGCACAAAGTTGGGGATAGCGATGGCAGCGATGATCAAGATAATAGCGACGACAATCAGCAGCTCAATAAGTGAGAAACCCCGGTGGTCACGACGCATGGCCTGTTGTCCTCCCCCCGACGAGCGCACCCTGGAACAGCGCAGGTGCCAAGGGCATCGAACCCGTGCTGACGGACGAGATGCACGTCAGATACCAACCCGCAATCTCTGCTGCGTACCTGGGAGTCTGAAAATAGAGAGGTTGTGCACCTCTGCTGCTCATATCTTGCCACATCTGGACACAGAGTGGAATAGCCGCTGACAAAAATTGTCGGAGGGGCAGGCTTCTTGAAGTGTCAACCATGACAGAAAGACCGTCTCGTTCCAACCTAGCCCAGCGTGATGCCCGGGAGGCAGCCTGTCGAGGGGTGGTTGCGAATCCAATCTCGACCACCCGTGTGGGGCGCGCCCCGGCCCGTGGTTGGCTGAGTAAGGCGCTACTGGGGAATTTCCACCTCTGCCCCGCGATACTCCGCAGAGAGGTAGGCGCTGTAAAGCACCGCAATCGTATCGCGCGCGAGTTCGCCGCCGGAAAGCGGGGGGTGGTTGGCCGCGATGCTCTCCATGAAATCCTGGAACTCGTGGGGGTAACCGTGCTGCCAGTCTTCATCCGGCGCCGGATGGTTCCAGCCCTGCTTGGTGCCGATCTTTTCCGTCACATAGACGTCCTTCAGGATATCCTCGCGCGGGTTGTAAGTTTCGAGCGCATACACCGGATTCAGATTGCAGCGCGTGCGATGATTGTTCGCGAAAACTTCCAGCCAGTTGTGCACACCCCCCAGGACAAGCTCCGAGGAAAAGACGTCGGCGACCGTGCCGTCG
>Ga0187854_10003054_pt1 | contig 13630 bp, 17 predicted proteins | sample June2016WEW_6_15_FD_132445 | JGI IMG/M metagenome (GOLD analysis project Ga0187854, IMG submission 132445) | Peatland microbial communities from SPRUCE experiment site at the Marcell Experimental Forest, Minnesota, USA - June2016WEW_6_150 | ecosystem: Environmental > Terrestrial > Soil >...
CGTTATAAAAAAAGAATACGAGGATCAAATAGAACGAAAGAAAAATACCAGAAGAAAGGTTGCAGATAGGTTGCAGATTTGATGAAAAAGGCAAGAAAAGATTTCGAAGATAAAACCATAAATAAAAATAAATAGTTACATAAAAAAATATTAAATGCAAAATTAAAATTAAAATAAGGAATGACAAAATCCAAAGGCCAGAATAAAGGAAAGGCAAAGACGAAAGGGAGAAACGGGGAATTGAAAAACAAGGACGAAACGGAGAATCGGTGAATCGGAGAACGGGAGAATGGGGGACAAGGGGGTGTTGACAGTTTCTGATCGATATGGTATTTGTAAAACTAAAAGGAGATCGATATGGATATCGTGACGTTGTCATCCAAATACCAAGTCGTCATTCCCCGCAGGGTGCGTGAACGGGTACGACTTAAGCCCGGGACGAAACTCCAAGTAATCAGCTTTGATGACCGCATTGAGCTGGTTCCGCTTCGTCCCATGCGGGATATGAAGGGATTCCTGAAAGGATTGGATCCCACATTCCAGCGAGATGAGGAGGATCGTACATGAACCTCGTCGACACCTCCGGCTGGGTGGAGTTTTTCTTCGGAGGACCTAACGAAGCCTATTTCATCGACCCCATTACAAAAGTGGAAGGATTGATTGTCCCCACGATCTGCCTGTACGAAGTATTCAAGAAGGTCAACCAAGTCGCGGATGAGGCAAGCGCCCTGCAAGCGGTAGCACAGATGAAGCAGGGCCGTGTCGTGGCACTGGATGAAATTGTCGCTCTCAAGGCGGCTTTAATTAGCCTGAAGCATAACCTGCACATGGCTGATAGTTTCATCTATGCCACCGCACAGGCTTTTGGGGCAACCCTCTGGACGCAAGACGAGCACTTTAAAGGTCTTCCCCGAGTGAAATACAAGGAAGCCTCTAGGAAAAAGCGAAACGGATAATTGGAGAAACGGGGAAAAGGACAACAACGAGACGGGGACAAAAAAAACTACGAGACGGAGAAACGGAGACAAAGGAAACTACGAAACGGAGAATCGGGAAACGGAGATAGGATCAGGGAGAAACGGAGAAGCGGAGAAACAGGGAACAGGGAAAGGCAAAAACGAAACGGGACAAGTTGGTTATCTATTTTCCCCAGCGTGACTTGCCTGAACCAAGGTCTTCCAGAAAGTCGGCAAAGGCCAATAGCTCAGCTCGCAACTTGGTCCATAACCCAGGTAGAGACGACAATAGGGTAAGTTCACAATTCCACTCCATATCGCTCAATAGCCTGGATTAAAGATTTGCTGGCCATGTCGATATCAATTAAATCCACGGGGCGACCGTCGATAATCTCTTCAACCGCCTTCCAGGCGTCCCAGTAGTCTACGCCGTTTATATCCATTTGGTCTAATGTCTGATGTCCGTGGTCTGATGTCTCTCCATGGCAGGCTTCTGACACCAGTTTTTCCTCTTTATTCATTCCAGTCTAAAGTCTGACGTCTATAAACTGAGGTCTGAAATCTAAGGTCTGACGTATATAGTCTCAGTGTCTAAAGGCAAATCTTAAGATGGCGTTCTTGACTTTTGATAGACAATCCGGTATATTTTTAATAAATTTCTAAATTTGCTTGATATGGATTATAATGAAAAGGATCGAAATAATCCCCATTGCTCGGAAGAAATTAGCGCGGAGGGGAATACCCGAAGAATGGGGAAGGGAAACGATAAATTATCCTGCTCAGACTGTCGGTGGGTATGGAGGGCGCAAGGTTGCTCACAAAAAATACATGATAGAAGGGAAAGAGTATCTTCTTAGGGTAATTTACGAAGAGAAAGAGGGAACGAATGAAATTTTAACTGCTTATCTAACTTCCCAAGTAGAACGTTATTGGAAGGGGGAAAAAGATGAAGATTGAATATGACCCAACTCATGACTTACTGAATATTGAGTTTATTTCCGAGGAACCGATCGCTGAATCGGTGGAATATGATGGGATCGTCATTGATTATTCAAAGGATAGAAAGATCGTCGCGTTAGAAATCCTGGATGCGGGGAAGCGTACCACTAGAAGCCCGCTTGACCTGCTCGATCTCACAATAGTAAAAGAAAAGGTTATAGTATAGAAGGAATGGTTAGGTTTACCTAAAGTTCGCTAAAGCGCCTAAAATTACCCCGACAAAAAAATCTTTCTAATTTTCGATACAATAAGAAATAGCAGATTCCAAAGCTCAAAGTTCAAATGAAAACGATGAGTTGGTGGGAGACAAAAACGAAACGGGGAAGTGAAGCAAAGACGAAACGGGGACAAAGGCAAATACGAGACGGGGAGACGGAGACAAATCAAAAGACGAAACGGGGAACTGAAGGGCAAAGACGAAACGGAGAATCGGAGAAACGGAGAATAATCAAAAGACGAAACGGAGAATCGGGGAAACGGAGAGAAGGCAAGACCGGAAATCGAAAAAAATGACTGAAGGGAAATCCGTGCGTTCTGAAAGAAGAAAAAATCGTTATTTGGAAGACATCAATACTTTTCGCGATTCACTGTTGAAGAGCGACATAGGCCGCCAGATTTCAAAAATTATTTGGTTTGGGAGTACCTTGAAGGGGACGGCTCGAGAGGATAGCGATGTAGACATACTTGTGATTACCGAGGATGGAGAAATGATTCGGGACCGAATTGCCGATGTGCTTCTCGAATTCCAGATGATCAGAAAATCCCCCCTGGAAATTGTCACCTCCAATATCGATGAACTCTATCCTATTACCGATTATTTTTTGAAAAATGTCCTAACTTATGGGCAGGAGGTTTATTCGATGCCAGAGAAAGATCTAAAGCGCTTAAGGAGGGGAAGAAGAGGCAGGGAAAAGAGAGAAACGGAGAATCGGGGAAACGGAGAAACGGCGAAATAGGGGAACTGAAAGGCAAAGACGAAACGGAAAGAGTTAGGAAAGGACGGGGCAGAGCGATGAATTTGCAACATACAATTAAGGCGATTGTTCGGAAGGGGGAAACGCACTACGTTGCAGAGTGCGTTGAAATTGCCGTTGTCACCCAAGGGATAACCTTGGATGAAACCATTTTCAATCTGAAGGAGGCGGTAGAACTCCATCTTCACGGGGAGGATTTGGCGGAATTGGGTCTCACTTCGAATCCGACTCTAATTGTAACCATGGAAGTTGAGCCCGCTTATGCCTAAGCTCAGGCGCCTCTCGGGCGACGAAGTAATCGCAATACTAAGTCGCTTTGAATTCACGGTTTTTGTCAAAGGGGTAGCCATGTAAAACTCCGTCGTCCCGGGCAGGCTGGAGGATTCCAATCAATAACTATTCCCAAGCATCAACAGCTTGACGCCGGCACAATCAAAGCCATCTTTCGTCAGGCTTCTCGATTCGTCCCTCAAAATCATCTCTTTCCTTTTTTCTATACTGAATAATTGTAGTTACTTTTTGGACCTCGTTGCCTTCTTCCCGGTCTCCGCTCCCCTTTTCTTTGATCGTTTCCCTGGCTCTCCGATTCTAAGAATCACCGATCCTCCGGTTCACCGGTTCTCCGTTTCATTCTTTCATCGGATTATCCATTTGTCAGGGCTGTCGATCATTTTTACAATCTGAGCCATGATCTGATCGTATATTTTGTCCAGCCTACCAGCAGTAGCCGCATCGATATAACCACACCTTTTCGCAAACTCTATCCAGACCTGGGTTTCGCACGCTTCGCTCTCGGCATCACTTAGCTTTGAGATAAAAGCAGCCTTATACCTTCTTTTCCTCCATGCCTCTGCGATATTCGAGCACACAGAACGCGATGAGCGGCGAATTTGGTCAACAAGGGAAAATTTCTCCTCTCCCGGAAAATGCTTTGTTATTTGAAATATCTCCATCGCGTTTTCTATAGCATTTTTATATACTCTTATGTCTTTATAGCTTTTTATTTTTTCAGCCACTCGTAGTCCACCTAAGGGAAACGACGAACCGGGGAATCGGGGAGCCGGAGAAGGGGAGAAACGGCCCAACTCCGCTCTCCATTTTTAACCCTTTCGCCGTGCTCCGTTTCACCGTTTCGTAGTTGTTTCTTTGTAGATCTTTTGCGTCAACGGTGATGGTTCAATCCCCAGCACGGCTGAAAGCGTATCCCTGCAGCGACGATAAGCTTGAATGGCTTCGGCATTCTGGCCGAGGTGCTGGTGGCAGATCATGAGATGCTGATAGAATTCCTCGGCCAGATCATCCACTTCAAGGGCTTTCTGGTAATATTCGACAGCTTTCTCCCATTGTTGGTTTTTTTGCCAATAATCGCCCGACTTGATGATCAGACGGAGGAATTTATTTCGAAGGCGTTCACGGTAAGATACTGTCCAGGTTTCTTCTTCATCGCCCGGCAAAAAGTGTCCTTTGTATAAACCGATTGCCTTCTCGGCCAGTTGCATGATATCTTCTTCCCCGTGTCTCCGTTTCCCCGTGTCTCCGTTTCCTTTTTGCCGTTTCAGTTTGTCCCTTTCCCCGTTTCCCCGGTTCCCCGTTTCGTATTTTCCGTCTCTCCTCGTTTCTCCCTTTCCTTTAAGTCCTGCTTCGACTTTATCGAAAAGTTTTTCGAACGCCCAGGCGTCTACCCAGCAGTAACGCGGGTCAAGGCCCGCTTTTCCTTCCTGGAATTTGACGGCGTTTTCCACCTCTAAAAGCTGTCGCAAGCGGAAGAGGTTTGACTTGAAGCTGCTGTGCGCTGCATCCCCATCGGCCTCGGGCCAGAGTAGATCACTGACCTGTTCCTCTTTCTGGTCTTTTCCGCCAGGGACGATCAGGGCCTTGAGCATGGCCAGAGGCTTGTGCTGCACCTTACCATAAAATCGGATGGGTTCTCCGTCTCTTTCCAGCTCGAATTGCCCGAGGGTATAGATCTTCAACGGCCAGGGCCAGTTGTCGATTTCAACGGGTAAGGGATCAGGAAGAAGTTCGAGCTTGCGGATAAGGTTTTGCACATACTCCACCTCTATTCCTTCCGCAAGGGCTTTTGCGCAAAGCCGTACCACGACCGCAGGTTGCCATGAGCTATACGTCCTGACATAACCCTGTTCCCGCCCCAGCTCCATGGCCTTGCGCAGGGATTCGAGCCCGGAAGCTTCCTCTCCCTTATCCAGGGCAAACTGCGCTTTAGCCATCCAATACATGTACTCCAAAATGAGGCTTTCCGTTTGGTTAACCAGTTCTCCGACGATTTTAAGTTGCTCGGATGCTTTTTGATTCTCGCCGGTTTGATGCAAGAGTTCGGCCATTTGCAGGCGTGACAGGGCTTCGTAAAAGGGGTAGCCAATTTCGACAATAAGTTTTTGGCCTATACGGGCATGTTCAACGGCCTGGCGCAGTTCTCCGAGGAGGGCGTAATACTGGGCGGAGGTGAATCGGTAAAAGAAGGCCGATCGGGGTCTACTGGCGATCAGGGGTTCCATTCTACGCAAAAATTCACCAGCCCCCGCAAGGTCTCCTTGGTCCAGGCAATGAGCAACTCTCTGAGAAAACAGTATATGATCCCAGGTATAAATGCCGCTGGTCTGAGACATTTCCAGCCCTTCATTTACCAATTTAAGGTGAAGCTCTTGATCGCCGGTCATAAAACGATATAGAGAGGCCCTTAACACTTTGGACAAGATTAATGTTGAATGGGAGATAGAAGGAGATTTAGCGATCTCCTCCATTTCTCTGATCACCAGGTTTATCTTGGCCAAATCTCCTATCTTTTGATAATAGTATCCGGCGCCCATACAGATTAACATGCGCAGATCGTCGTCCCCAATTTCCTGGGAGAGAGAGATGGATCGCTCCAACCAACTCCTGGTATCCGGGTGTTGAAACCATCTGTAGGACAAAGAGATGGCCGTGTAAAGGGCTACCCGAGCCTCGATTTCAGGGGAAGGGTAGGGCAAATGATTGTGGATGTGCTTGTAGAACCATTCAATCCAATAGTCGAGGTGTTTAGAATCTCTCCACAGGTAGAACTCCAGAATGCCGATCCATGCCAGAATTGTTCCGGTGGCATTTTCCTGGCTCTGAAACAATCGCAATACCCGCTCGAAAAGGTGGCCTATGCTTTCGCCGGGGCTGAATTGCTGTTTGCAAACCGCCAACCGATACAGAAGCCAGGGCTGGCTTTCCAAAATCTCCTCCGGAATTAATCCGATCCATTCCTGGAGGGTTTTCCCCCTTCCCTGGAGCATCAGGGCATGCGCCCGGCTGAGGATCAATCGAATCAAGTTATCCCAGTCTTGGGCATCCCCGAGGAGTCTTACCGCATCATAATCCTGCCCGGATTCTTCCAAAAGCAAAGCCGCACTCCGTTGAAGGCCAGAAATCTCATCGCCGGAATATGAATCCCGGGCCCTGGACAACAGAAACTCCCTAAACAGAGGGTGGTACTGGTAAACGGGCGGAGATTGGGAGCGAACTTCTGTGAAATAGTGGTTTTCACCCAAATCAGAAAGAATCTGTTCTGAAGTGCCGATCCCCGTGAGTTTTTCAGCTACCCGGACGGTCATGGTGGGCAAAAAGGCAGACTTGAGAAAGAATTCTTGTGTTTCTTTATTTATTTTTTGAAAGATCTCCATTCCAAAATAGTCAAAGACTTCTTTCGTTGGGAACTCTTTGATTGAGTCCCAATCTTCCTTTTTGATTCTTGAGCCCAAAACAACCAGCATAAGGCCGGCAGCCCAACCCTCTGTCTTTTTGTGCAGCCGAAGGAGAATTTCCTCCGTAACCCCCCTCCCGCGTTTGAGCCGCACCATCTCTCTTGTTTCCTCCCGGGTAAGCCGGATCTCTTCCCAGCCCAAAAAACTCATTTCATTGTTCGCTCGCAAACGGGAAAATTCTGGTGGGGGTTCTTTTCGGCTTAACACAAAAACATTTATGCCTTCGGGAATCAGTTCCAATCCATATTTGATCATTTCGTGAAAACCCGAATTGACCGGGGCCTCCTGATAATTATCCAAAACGAGGATGAAGGGGGTTTCTAAGCCAGAATAGAGGTCCTCAAAATAGCGTCTCGCAAAAACAGGCATGCCCAGGGCATATTCCGGCGTAAACAAGGGAAGTCGTTTTCCCCTCTCCGGGGACGCTTTTTTTACTCCGATGCCCAGGTAATAAAAGAATGTTGCGATATCTGAATCCCTTTCGTCAACCTGGTACCACAGACAGGGCAGCTTGCGGGCATCCAGGTAGCTGGCAACCAGTGCCGTCTTGCCTGAACCAGGCGGCCCGGATATCCAGGCAATAGGATACTCTCGTCCCGAGTCTAACAAACGGAATAGTCTTTTCCGGGGCAATATCCCCGCAGCGCTGGGACGAGTTATCTTCACGATGGATGGGTTTTTAGCTGTCATTGGTAAGCTAAGTCGCAATGAAACAGGTCGGGCCAGGTCCCCCCTTCTTCGAACGAAAACGGATAAAAGTACCCCCACGCGTCCCTATGTTTTACAATCGTATTGTGGCTATAATCCCTAATCCTCTTTGGTCCATTGATGCATTTCTACGGAAAGAGACCTGGGAGCCTGCCCTCATTTACAAGCGTGAAAATTAGGAATAATTAACAACGCAAAGTGAAGGGTTTTTCGTCAGAGGAGAGTATTTGCAGAGAAAGCCCGGTGAGTGAATCAAAGGGGTTGTCCCCCCGAAAGGAGAAAATAGACAATGAACCAGAAACGATAATGAAAGTCATCTGCGTATTAAGTGAAGAATCTTCTATCGCTTGATCTTCATATTTTGCCACAGGGAAAAGAAAATCAGCTTCTATAAATTCTTCGCAGTCAATATAAGCGGGGGCCAAAAGAAAAATCGATATAATTCCCAATAATCCAAGAATTGAGGACCGTTTCCTTTTCACTGCATCTCCAAATAAATTGTTTGGGGAAAGTTCTTAGTGAAAAGAATACCTAGACCTATCTCAACTTATGAGAGGATTTTAGTTAGTTTGTAAAATTTGTCAAGGGAAATAAGAGAAGATAATATTTTTTGTCTACCCGCTTGCGTCAATTTTCAGACATCCCACCTCTCCGCCTCGGGGAGACTGTATCATAATTCCTCATGCCCGCGTAGGCGGGCATCCCGGGGGGGTCCGATCGTAGAGAAATATCGTGTGATTTCCGGCGGCTTAGTCTCTTTCAAATATCCTGGATTCCCGCTTTCGCGTGAATGACGATTCCCTTTTTCATTGCTACACAACCTCTCGGGGAGAGGGCGTTTCTAGATGGAAATGGTCTCGGTAATACACCAAAAGGGAAAGATTCGGTGGCGACTACTTTGCAGGAACTTTTGGTTTAATTTTCTTTGCCGACCTGTACGCATCGAATATACCCCATACCCAAAGTATGGGGGTTGTAAGGAACCCGATCATGAAATACGTCATGGCAATCGATACGCCATAGATGATCATGAAAAGAACCGCCTTAACGATCGCTCCATTGTAGACCTGGCCAAGTCCCATGAAGAGGGACGACAAAATAGCGGCTACCACCGGGCGCCAATTAATTCTTCCAGATTTGCGTTCCGGCAAAGATTCTTCCTTTCAAACCCATTGTGTAAAATCAGTTACTCTGATCCTATTATCTCCTGATCAGGGATATGACAAAAGGTCTTTCAAATTCTCCGCAAACTTTCGCTTTACGTCCTCGCTACAACCCAGACACCTGAACTTCAGGAATCCTTCTCTATCGATCGCATAGTTGCAGGGGAGGCCGGTTACCTTGTAACGCTTGCTGATGACTCTTTTCTTATCCAAAAGAACGGGAAAATTTATATCCAGATCCTCCAGGTATTTTTTTGCGGCCTTTACTTTAGATAAACGCCCCGTAAAAACACAGAACACTCCCAGCCCTTGATTTCCATATTGACTGTGGAGCCTTTTAAGATATTTGAGGTCTTCCCCGCAAGGCTCGCACCAGCTGGCAAAAAAAGTCAGGATCAAAACTTTGTTCTCCGGCTGTTTTAAGTATTCCTTCAGGGCAAATCTCTTCCCATCCAGCGTAGAAGTAACAAAATCGGGAACTCTCTGCCCTACTTTAATCTGAGCAAAAGTGATCGGGACGAAAGAGAATGTTAAAATGCCTATAATACTTATTAGGATCTTGAAGTGTCTCATGGGTCTTTACTCCCCCATCTTTGATTTTCTAAGAACCCCTTTTTTCAGCTACCCGGTAGATGATGAAGACCTGATACGGCTCTGCAAAAGCATAAACCTATCTCGTAGCCGCGGATTTTATGAACCAGGATCTCGAAGACCTGGACCGACAGGGCACAGGTTTCTTAATGGCGGATTGGATACCGTCTTGGATGAAAGATTGATAAAAAGCTTCGAGAAGATAAGAGATCGCCTCGGAGCCTCGTATTGGCGCCTCTGGAAAATTCCATCTCATCACATCCTCCAGAAGATTAGGGGCCAAGTTACAGGTTAATTATGAAGGGGTGAGAAACTTTCCAGTAATACGCTGCAGGGTTCGGGTTAGGTTGTTGGATTAATCAGAGCCTGGTGCAAAGCAGGTGAGCAGGTGAGTGAAAATTAGATCAAGATTGGAAAGTTGTCAAGCGAAATTTTTGAACAAATTTTTTGAGTCTCTCATAGCAAAGGAAAAATATCCTCCCCCTTCCCCCTCGAGAGAAGAGGTGGAGAGGGAGGAGTCGAAGGTCCGCAGGGGAGGCTATTCCTTAATAACCGACCTTATTGAGACCTTTAAGCCCGAGGATTTTTCGGGCCTCTGCCGCGGTGGCTGGCTCGATGCCGAACTCTTTGGCAATTCGGACGATCTTGGTCACCAGTTCGGCATTGTTCTTAGCCGCGACGCCCTTGTCCAGCCATAAAGCGTCCTCCATGCCCACGCGGGCATTTCCACCCATAAGCAGGCCGTGGGTACACATGGGCATCTGATTCCTGCCTGCGGCGCATACGGACCAGACAAAGTTTTTCTCCCCGATCTGTCTTTTGGCTGTTTCATAGAGGAAGACCAGGTTTTCAACGGTGGCGGGTATTCCCCCCAGTATTCCAAGTACAAACTGGATATAAATGGGAGTTTTCAAAATGCCGCGCTCGATCAGGAAAGCGGCGTTGTTAATCATACCGGTATCGTAAACTTCCAGCTCAGGCTTAGTCTGGCTTTCATTGAACATGTTGAGGAAAACCTTCAGGGACTTGAAGGTGTTGGGAAAGATAAAGTCTTCGGTGAACTCCAGGTACTGCTTCTCCCAAGGGAATTTGAAGTCTTTCATCTTATCCAGGAGGGGGAAGAGGGCGAAGTTCATCGATCCCATATTGCAGGAAGCCAGCTCCGGTTTCAAAGCGGAAACCACCGCCACCCTCTGTTCCGGGGGCATTCCTAACCCACCCCCTGTGGTCGTGCAAATGATCATATCGCATTTGCTCTTCACCTTGGTGAGCACCTTTTTGAAAAGCTCCATATCCGGAGAGGGCTGACCGTTCTCGGGATTTCGGACATGGACGTGGGCCACTGCAGCTCCTGCCCCGTAAGCCTGGATGCAATTATCAGCAATCTGATCGGGGGTTAAGGGCAGGTGGGGGCTCATGGTCGGGGTGTGGATGGAACCCGTAATCGCTGCTGTAAATATCGCTTTAGCCATAGAATTTTCCTCCTTTGCGAAATTGGTTTTTTGCGGGTTACTGGTTACTGGTTGCTCGCTACTCGTTCCTTAGTAGCACGATTTGAAACTTTCTTCAAATAAAAATTGTTGCTCGTTACTGGTTTCTCGTTGCTGATTAATCGGGCCTCGTTCCTGAAGCGCCAACGAGAATAGCAGGATCGAGAAACCGCGCTCTTGGGAACGAGCAACTAGAAACGAGTAACGAGGAACCTTTTGGCTCACTTGCAATAGACTTTAATAATTTTCTCGATCACTCCTGAGCTCGATGCTCCCCGGACCAGAGGAACCCGTACGACCCGCCCTCCTGTCTTTTCCATAATTTCCCGGCCGATGATTTTGTTCTTGGGCCAGTCGGCCCCCTTGACCAGTACGTTCGGTTTCAAAGATTCAATCAACAGAAAGGGATCCGGTTCATCGAAGAGGACCACGTAATCCACAAATTCCAGGGCTGACAAGACTTCCGCCCGCTCTTTCTCGGGCACGATGGGCCTCTCTTCCCCCTTGATTTGCTTCACCGAGCGGTCGGTGTTTAGGCCGATGACCAGGATGTCCCCCTGTTTTTTGGCCTTTTTCAGATAACGGATATGGCCAACGTGCAGGATGTCGAAGCAGCCGTTGGTAAAGACGACCTTTTTCCCTCGGGCTTTGAGCCGGGCAATAGTGGATTTCATTGGTTTGATTTTTTTAATCTTTTTATTGGCCATGGTAAGGTTCCCTGGGCTTTGTTGGGCAGATCTTACCATCTCCAGGATAGGTTTGCAACTCTCCAGTCGCCCGGTAGACGGGGTAAATTTTTTATAATTAAGGTTGACACTTTTGAGCCGGGTGTGATATGGGAAAAGAAATGGTTTTTAGTATTAAGAAAACTGATTTTGATCATTCTAAAATAAGCTCAAATAGGGGAAAATGAAGCCATGATTGAAGTTCGCATTCACGGTCGCGGAGGGCAGGGGGCGGTTACTTCGGCCGAACTCATCGCCCTGGCGGCCATCGAAGAGGGTAAATATGCCCAGGGGTTCCCCAGCTTTGGACCCGAACGGAGGGGTGCGCCCGTGGTGGCTTTCGCCCGGGTGAATGACAAGACCATACGGCTCCGTTCCCGAATCTACGAACCCGATGTAGCCGTGGTCTTGGACCCAAGTTTGCTCAAGATTGTGGACCCTTCGCAAGGCTTGAAGCCCGGCGGTTTGCTGATCCTGAACACCAATAAAAAGATCGACCAAATCCGAGCTCAGTTCGGGTACAAAGTAAAGTTGGCGGCCGTCGATGCCGACCTGATTGCTCATGAGGAGTTGGGCCTACCCATCGTCAACACGACGATGCTGGGTGCTCTGGTCCGGGGCACGGGCATTGTCGGGTTGGACGCTCTGGTCTCACCGCTGAAAGCCCGTTTCGGGAGGGGAGCAGAGAGGAACCTGAAAGCTCTCCGCCGAGCTTACAAAGAGACGATCCTCAGTAATTAAAAGGGACAGCGAGCGTTTACACCGATCCGGTTCCTTAGAATCGGGAGGAGAGGCTCGGGCGGGTGGAGATCGGGTCCCCTGCCCAAAGAAAATGCTTTTCAGATCGAGTGGAGGAAAAGACAGTGGCCAAACCCATAGACCAATTCACCTGGAAAGATATTCCCCTTGGCTGCGTGGTGGTCGAGGCCGGAAATGCCCACGAGTATAAAACCGGCGACTGGAAGTCCCAGCGCCCAGTTGTGGATACATCCAAGTGTATCAAGTGTGGAGTCTGCTGGGTCTTCTGCCCGGATGCGGCGATCTATAAGAATGAAGAAGGGTATTTTTTAGCCAACCTGGATTATTGCAAAGGGTGCGGCATCTGCGCCCGGGAGTGCTGGACGGGTTGCATCAAGATGGTGGAGGAAGAGAAATGACGGATAAGCGCGTAGGAATGGAGGTATCCATCGCAGCCGCCGAGGCGGTGAAGCTGGCCCGGGCGGAAGCCATTGCTGCCTACCCGATTACCCCTCAAACCCATATCGTGGAACACCTTTCCGAGCTGGTAGCCGATGGGGAGCTCGACGCCGAGTTCGTCCCGGTGGAATCGGAACATTCCGCCCTTTCGGTCTGCGCCGGCACCTCCGCGGTGGGGGCTCGTACTTACACTTCCACCAGTTCCCAGGGACTGGAGCTGATGCACGAGATCCTCTTCGTAGTAGCCGGCATGCGCTTACCCATCGTTATGTCCCTGGCCAACCGGGCCCTCTCCGCCCCCCTGAGCATCTGGAATGACCATAGCGATGTCATGGCTGCCCGGGACTGCGGCTGGGTCCAGATCTTCACCGAGAATGGCCAGGAGGTATTTGACCAGACCATCTGCGCTTTCAAGATTGCGGAGGACCCCCGGGTGTTGATTCCCACGATCATCAACCTGGACGGGTTTACCTTGAGTCACGTGGTTGAACCACTCTTCATGGCCAGTCAGGAAATGGTGGACCAGTTCCTTCCCCCTTACAACCCTGTTTACCGGTTGCATCCTGACAAGCCCATAACCATGGGTGCCTTTGGGATGCCCGAGGTCTATTCGGAAGCGAAGAAATCCCAGGATATTGCCCTGAGAGATTCATATGCGGTTATCCTGGAGGTCTGGGGGGAATGGGGGAAGCTCACCGGCCGGAATTATCACCCCATGGAAACCTACCGGATGGAAGGAGCGAAGGTTGCTTTGCTGACCATGGGGAGCTTCGGCGAGGTGGCCATGGAAGCGGTAGACCGGTTGAGAGATAAGGGAATCGATGTGGGCCTGCTGAAACTCAGACTATGGAGGCCTTTCCCCTTTGATGTGATCCGCGAGTCTATGAAGGGGTTAGAGGTGCTGGTGGTTCTGGACCGGGCCATCTCCACAGGAGGAATCGGGGGCCCGGTGTGTTCGGAGATTAAGGCGGCCCTGTACCAGCAAACGAAACGTCCCAAAATCATCAGCTTCATTGCCGGCCTGGGCGGGCGGGACCTGCCTCCAGAGCACTTTGAAGAGATGGTTCATCAGGCGCTA
>Ga0187854_10003056_pt1 | contig 13612 bp, 9 predicted proteins | sample June2016WEW_6_15_FD_132445 | JGI IMG/M metagenome (GOLD analysis project Ga0187854, IMG submission 132445) | Peatland microbial communities from SPRUCE experiment site at the Marcell Experimental Forest, Minnesota, USA - June2016WEW_6_150 | ecosystem: Environmental > Terrestrial > Soil >...
ACCGGATTCCAGGAAAAATGCGAAAATCCCCTCTGCCGCAAGCGCACTGCCGAACACATCGCCGACAAATCGTGAGTATGCCGCCCAGTTCATGCCGAACTGGAATTCCATTACGATGCCGGATGCGACTCCGATTGCGAACACCAGGCCGAAAATATTCACCCAGAATCGAGCCATCTGGTGATACAGCGAGCGCTTCGTGACGAGGTAAGATCCTTCCATTATGACGAGAATCAATCCCAGGCCAATCGACAGTGGCGGAAACAAGTAGTGAAAGCCGATCGTCAGGGCGAACTGCAAACGCGCCAACGTCAGGACGTTCATTGAAATCTCCCGTCTTTGTGCGATTCATTCCAAGCTGGTGCCCGCAGGGAAGAAGCTTGACGAAACCTGCATGCCGCAGCTCGATTCAGGAAGGGTTATACGTCAGGTGCAATGGGAAGGCAAGCAGCCAAGTGGAGCGCAAACTGAGGTAGGCCGCGCCAACCATTTGCTGGCCCGGCCGCCGGTGATTCTACGGACCCTCGCAAGCATGCGAGGCATCACTGCCGTCTCAATGTGAAGACTTGGAGTTACTGTTTAGCTACGCCCTAAAAGCAAAAGGGCTAAACAGTTACGACTCGGAAATGGTGTGGTGGTTTGCCGCCAGCAGACGGACGCTCTGAACCTGTTGGCGCGCCGATTTTGCGGACTTCGCATGTCCGCAAAGGAGAAAACAATCATGCGCTTCTTGAAAGCAGGCGACAGCGGCGACGAAGCTGGCTTGTGGATCGTCGTTCGCGAGGAGAAGGAAGGCCTGGCCCCGGTTGTATTGGGTAACTGCGTAATCGTCCGGATGGTCGGAGCGCGTGCGAATGCGCAAAGCGCGATCCAAATGCCTGAGTGCGCGGCGGGCGCAACGGCACCTGGTCTTCTTGTCAGTTATGGCCATGGAGAGGTAGGCGTTGCCCAGGTTGTTGTAGAGAGCGGCGTGCTGCATCGGAAATGCGGAGACGTCATAAATCTGCAGCGCGCGCCGATAACAGTTAGCCGACTTCAGCAAATTGGCGACCTTGTCGCCCGTTTTCAACTGGCGATAGGCAGTGCCCAGATTTTGCAGAGTAGCCGCGTGCCGCAATGGATTCTTCTCGCGGGTTCTTACCTGCAGCGCCAGCTCGTAGTGTTTGATGGCTTCCTGCCATTTATTGGGATAGTCCTCCTCGGGCAATTCGCACCAGGCATTCCCTTGATTGTATTCCTCCCTGGCCCAGTCATCGAGCTGATCGCGGCTTTTGTACAGGCCCGCCGCCGTGCGATGGCAGTCCAGCGCGGCCTCGAGCCGTGCCTTTTGCGGCAGTTGCCGGGAATACACATAGGCGTTCCCGAGAGCGTCCAGAATGCCGGCACACAGGAGCGAGTCTTCGGAACAAACATTAAGCGACAGCGCGCGGCGCAAATATTCGACCGCAACATCCGGATTCGTCATGGAGTTTTGGCAACAGCCCCCGCTGTAACAGATGCCAAGGCGATAATGAAGCTCGGGGTTTGCGGGCTGTGAGCGGACGGCCTCTTCCAGCAGAGAGACAGATTCCTCACAGCGGTTTTTCGTGCAACAAGCCGTGGCTCTGTCCAGCAAGGAGTTCCGCATATGGTCAGAAGTTTACCTTTTCCAAAGCCGCCCGGCGAGTCCGATTCGAAGATTTCTTTAATGCCATTCCCACTCGATGAATCCAGTCTTTACCTCCACCATCGCATTGACAATCAGTTCGGCAAGGCCGCCGTACAAGATGCGCTGTTTCTCCCAGAGATCATAATAGGCGAGCAGATCCCGAAACTGCCCTTTGCAGTTGCTGCACGGAGCGCAAAGATACTTTGGAATGGCCGGATCCGAGCAGTCGGCAAAGGCTTGGAGAATCTGTTCAAGCTTCTTGCGGCCGGACACATGAAAACGCCAGTCCGGGAAGTTATTCCCACTCATGATGGCGAAACCGCTGCCGCCGCCGCAACAGTAATTGTCGACGCCGTGCGGCTCCATTTCTCGAAACCGCGGACATATCTTGCGTACGATCTCGCGTTGAGGTTCGACGACTCCCATCAAACGCACCATGTTGCATGGATCGTGGAGTGTGACCGGAAAGTCATTTCGACTGGGATCCAGTCGGAGCCGGCCGCTCATAACAATGTCACGCAGGAGGGTCATGGAGCTTTCCCGAGGTATGTTGAGATCGCCGCTCAAGATGCGATCCGCCACGACCGAAAGCGATTTGTGAGCATGACCGCATTCTCCCAGCACGATCTTCTTAACCCGCAGCTTTCTTGCCGCTTCCGCGTGCTTGATGGCGACCCGGGCAAACTGCGCGTCGTCGTACCAGAGCCCGTAATTGATGGAGTCATAGCCCGCAAGATCGGAGGAGAGGGTCCATGAAATTCCCGCCGCGTTCAAGATGACGGCAAAGGCGCCCGGATTCTCAGGCCAGGCCAAAATCTCGCCGGCATTATGAATCAACAGTACATCGGCGCCCTCCACATTCCAGGGGGTCTCCACTGTGATTCCGGTTTTTTCCGTCATCTCCTCGTCGATGAAACGGATGTTGTCCTTGGCCACGATGGAGTTCATGCCTGTGGAAGATCCCACCTTGAGCTGCAGCATCGAGCCGCGGTCGTGCAGCTCCTTGGGCGCGATGCCCATCTCCTGGCTGAAGAGTTTTCTCAATTCGTGCGCCACCAATCCGTTGTCCGCGCCAATGGGACAGGTCTGGGCGCATCTGCGGCACAGATTACAGCGATAGGCGAGTTCGATCAGCCTGGCGATCAGTGGCCAGTTGATTTGGATATCGCCGTGCTGCCATGCCGAGACCAGACCGCCCTTCTTTACGAACTTGAAGTAGAGCCTTCGCAGAATCTCCGAGCGATATGTGGGCCGATAAATCTCGCTGCCGCCGGTCGCTTCAAAAATGTGACATGACTGCGAGCAGGTCTGGCAGCGTGCGCAGTGCTCCATCGTGAGGAGAAGCGGCTGCAGAAAGGTCCAGTTGTTCTCCTTTGTGAAGAGCTTTTCCAGCCCGGACAGAAAACTAATGACCAGGTTCTTTTCTTCCTGCCTGGTTTTCGGACGCGGCACATTCACCGCGCAGGTGTCGTCCACGAGGCACTCATAGTTCTCCCTGATCTGCGCCGTCAGAGGCGTCCATGCCGGATCGCACGCGGGATCCGCTAAGGGCCCGGGAAGCGCCATCAAGTCGGAGTTCTCAAGGTGCAGAAGCGGTCTGCCATCCGTTCGTGCCATGTCGCCAGGCTTGATCTTCCCGCTCATTTTCTGCCTTCCTGTGCCGGATTGTGAGCGGCTACGTCAGCCCATGTCTTTCGGCCGTCCGCAGCCAGGTGCGCCGCGGACCACGTGGGACGGTAGGTCAGGTATTCCGCCATTCTTGCTTCGAGCTTTCCACCTCTGCGGCTCGGCGCATCATCCCAGCGCACCGAATGATAGGTGAAAAACTTCGCAATGAAATGCGACATGTGTGTGAGCGGGACATATGCTGCCAGCAACGCAATGAGCAAAACTCCTGCTGCCAAAGGCAAGGGAAGCTCCAAATTCCTGTCGAATGTGATGAGTCCCTTTGCGAATGCCAGCAAGTCAGGCGCCGACGGACCGCGAGAGATGTAGCCGGCAGAGAATACCAGAAGGGCAACCGAAAAGAATGCCAGGTTGAAGAGGTCGCCGGCTGTAGTGTAGATCCTCAGGGAAGGGTCACGGAGGCGATGCCGGGCGAGCGCCAGAGAGCCGAGGATGACGAGCAGAGACCCAGCCGCCCCGGTAATTCCATACAAGATTTGGAAGAAGCGGCCCCAGCCGGCCGCCATCCAATTCGGAGCCAGAACACTAAGAAGCGCTCCTGCGGCGACGAATCCGATCGTGCCGATCAACAGATAGAGGCCGAAATGGAACGCAAAACTCCGGTACCACAGCTTGCGGTTGAACTCCCAAAGCCCCTTCAGGAAGAGCATCTCGGGAATCATAAAACGGAGCTCGCCCAGGAGAGAGACCCGCCGCGGCGCCTTCCACCAGTTGCTGGTCTCGAAATAAGATCCTCCGTGCTTCACCCTCTCGCGTTCCTCGTGGGGAACCGGGTAGAGTTCCCAGCGCAGATGAATCGGCGTGCGCGCATAACGTAGGATTCGGAACAGGCAGGCACATGCGAAAACCGATGCCGCAGCGTATATGGTCAGATAAAGTAAAAGGGTCATTCTTGCCCTCTGGATGAATCTCTTGATTCTGCCTGCGGCAGCCCAGAAATCAAACCATAAAACATGAGAAGATCAAAGCACGGTGTGAATGGAGGCTCCCACATCCATTAAGGGGGAACCGAATTTATGAGCTCACGCGTCGCGTTGCATATTTCCTCGCCGCTTGGAGCAGACCCCGCGCCCATTCCGGTGTCCCGAGCGCGTGCAGATGCGTGTACGACGCCCACACGCTCTCCCTGATAACTCCATCGCGCCCGTCTCCGCATCCTGTGCCGCGCAGCACACTGCAGGCCGTATCTATCGAGGATGGACGGCTGACGATTCCAGAGTAATGAAACTCGTGTCCCCGGAGCGAGGTTCCGGGAGGGAAAAACGGGTTGGCCCGATCAACGAGCAGTTCCACATAACCATGACCCTGGGGTGAAGAGAACACCTCGACCTCGAACGGAAAGAACCCTGCCATGGGATAGTGCTGCGCCTTCCACCGGATTGCCTCCGACAGCAGCATGAGCCCGCCGCATTCGGCATACATCGGCAGTCCGGCCTGGGCCGTGGTTTTCAAGGCCGTCAGGAAACGGCGGTTCGAGGACAGAGCCGCGCCGTGAGTCTCGGGGAACCCTCCCCCGATGTAAAGCGCATCGAGATTCTGCGGCAAGTCGGCTGCGGTCAAAGGTGAAATCGGCAGCAGCGTGGCGCCTGATCGTTGGAGGGCTTCCAGGTTTTCAGGGTAATAGAAACTCAGCGCGGAATCGCTCAGAAACCCGATGCACAATCCATGCGCATCGGCTAATTCATCATCGATTTCAATGGGTTTGGGAAGAAATGCAACGTTTTGACCAATGGAGACAATTTGATCGATATCAAGACGGCTTGCGACCAATTCCTTCACATTGTTCTTCAACTCATCGATGCGGGAATGTTCCTCGGGCATGACCAGGCCGAGATGTCGCGCCGGTAGAAGCCCGGATCCCGAAACTCTCGGCAAGGCGCCCAGGATCGGAATCCGGCATTCTTTCTCGACCGCAGTGCGGACGATCTGTTCGTGGCGATTGCCGTTGACCTGATTCAAAATGGCTCCGGCAATCCAAAGGCGGGGGTCAAGCTTCTGGCAGCCGAGGACGCAGGCAGCCACGGTTCTGGATGCCTTGGTGGCGTTGAGGACGAGAATCACGGGAGCATCGAGGAGTTTTGCCAGCGCGGCCGTACTGTGCGTTCCCTCCGCATCCGAACCGTCAAACAGACCGCGGTTGCCTTCGATCAAGTTGAGCGCGGAGGCGGAAGCGGAGCGAAGAAACGATGTGGCGCAAACGGGGAACCCCATGAGGAAGGTGTCCAGATTGCGAGCGGGATGTCCGGAAGCCCAGGACAGCCATGCGGCGTCGACGTAATCGGGGCCCTTCTTGAAGGCGCGCACTGCAAGGCCGCACTCTTGCACCTTGAGGATGATTCCCAGCGACACCAGTGTTTTCCCAGAGTCGCCAGACATCCCCGCTATGACCAGCCGGGGGAACCTATCAAGACTTTTCACGCCGACTTTCATTTCCCCGGTCAAAGCATTGAGGAGGGATCTTCCTTGGGGGGGAGTTGGACATAGGAGCCGCCAAGATAGCTGTAAACGCAGCGGCCAGAGTCCATGAGCAGGCGAAGCGCCTGCTTGCAGTCTTCCTTAGTACAGGCTTCGGCACCATGATTGGCAATCATGGCCTTGGTTAGATCCCCGGGTTTGAGGTTCTTCTTGCCGGCACATTCCGCGACTATGTTGAACATCTCATCGGCCAGAGTTTCGATGGGAACGGTCCCCAATGTGCACCTCCTGTGGTCTATCCCAAACGCAGCAACGACGGGAGCGAAGTGATTCTAAAACGAGGGCCTGTGCGGGTCAAGAAGACATCCGTTCGCCCCTTTCCGGAATGCTCACGCTCCACTATAATTCGGCTGGATTTTGCGGCATAGTCATCACCACAGGAAGGCGCGTATGAGTAAGGCTTCGCCGGATCTGGCGATTCGGTGTCGTGATTTGCACAAGATATATAAGACCCGAAACGGCAGTGTTCACGCCGTAAAGGGGCTAAACCTTGAAGTGTTTCCAGGCGAATGCTTTGGTCTCCTGGGGCCAAACGGCGCAGGCAAGACAACTACGATCGAAATCCTTGAAGGGCTGCTGGAAGCAAGTGCTGGTGAAGTGGAGATCCTTGGCTTGCGCTGGGGTCAGGACGACGACCGGCTCCGCCAGCGCATGGGGATCTCGCTTCAGGAGACGCGATTCGGCGAAAAGCTCTCTGTCGTGGAAACGCTGATCCTGTTCCGCAGTTTCTATCGCACCGGCAATGACCCCTTGGTTGTTCTGAAGGAAGTGGGACTGACGGAGAAGGCGCATGCCTGGGTGGGGAAGCTCTCCGGCGGGCAGCGCCAGCGCCTGGCGGTGGCCTGCGCCTTGGTTGGCGATCCCGAGGTGCTGTTTTTGGATGAGCCCACGACAGGCCTGGATCCGCAATCGCGCCGCCAGCTATGGGATACGATTCGCAGACTCGGCGAGCGAGGCAAGACGACGCTCCTCACGACACACTACATGGATGAAGCAGAAAGACTGTGCAGTCGCGTCGCCGTGGTCGATCATGGGGAAGTGATCGCACTGGGTTCTCCGGCCGAGCTTGTTGCCAGCCTGGGCGGTGCACATGTTGTCGAGTTTGCGTTGTCCAATGGCTCTACCATACCGGACGCGGATCTCCGTGGTCTGCCTGCCGTGCTGGAGGTGAGGAAGGAGGCTGGCGGCGTTGCGCTTACAGTGAGCGAAGCGCACATAGCCATTCCCGCGTTGCTTGAAACGACACGGCGCCTGGGACTCGATCTGATTCGGCTGAGCACCCGGCACGCGAGCCTCGAGGATGTTTTTGTTCACCTGACAGGAAGGCGCTTGCGCGACGATGACATACCATCCGCTTAAAGAACTGATGCTGGCGAGAGTTCGAGAATTCATCCGGGAACCGGAAGCCATATTCTGGGTGTATGGGTTTCCGTTGCTCCTGGCGCTAGGGCTCGGGATCGCCTTCCGCAACCAACCTGCAGAAAAAGTGTATGTGGACGTGCAACAAAGCCCGGGTGCGGTGGCGGTCGCACAAACTTTGAAAAGCAACCAGGGCATGGTGGTGGAGGTCCATTCTCCCGACGAGTCTCGCAACCGGCTGCGCCTCGGAAAATCGTCGGTGGTGGTGATCCCCGGGAATCCTGCCGCTTTTCTGTTCGATCCCGCTCGATCGGAAAGTGTCCTTGCGCGCCAGCGTGTGGATGATGTTCTGCAGCGCGCGGCAGGAAGGCAGGATCCGATCGCAACCAAGGACGTGGCAATGACGGAGCCGGGTGCGCGTTATATTGATTTTCTCGTGCCGGGCCTGCTGGGAATGAACCTGATGGGGAGCGGAATGTGGGGCGTAGGCTTTGTGATCGTGGACATGAGAGTGCGCAAGCTGCTGAAGAGATTTGTGGCGACACCGATGAAGCGAGCCGATTTCCTCTGGTCTATGATCGGCGGGCGTCTCGTGTTCATGATTCCCGAACTGGTGATCGTGCTGGGCACAGGAGTTCTTTTTTTCGGCATCGTAATTAAGGGAAGCCTGTTTGCAATCCTCGTTTTTTCTTTGGCCGGAGCAATCTCTTTTTCCGGCCTGGGCTTGCTGGTTGCGAGCCGCGCCCAGCGCATCGAGACGGTTTCCGGTCTGATGAATCTGGTTCAGCTGCCGATGTGGCTTTTTTCGGGAATCTTTTTCTCCTCCGACAGATTTCCAGGGATGCTGCAGCCCTTCGTGCAAAGCCTTCCGCTTACCCAGCTCAACAACGCGCTCCGCGCGGTGATTTTGGAGGGCGCACCTCTGCATTCCCAGATGTTCAGATTTGCAGTCCTGGCTGCCTGGGGCCTCATCCCCTTTCTCGTCGCCCTCCGCTGGTTCCGCTGGAATTAAAAATCAAAAATTGGTGCAAATCCGACGGTGTGTCTTGCGTAGCGGCGGGCGCGGGTGTCTAATTCAATCGCAGCATCGAGCAAGGCAACACCGCGATTGACCCAAGCGGCGCCTATGAGGCATGCAGCTTGGTTGAGAAGAAGTAGTGCGCATCGCATCTCTCAGCGGAGACGCTTCAGTTCCGCCTCCGACGCTCGATACCCCCATGCCGGGGTGTAATGACTCGCGATTGCCCTCTCGAAGTACTCACGGGCCCGCGCCTGGCGGCCACTCAGCAAGTGCCATAGTCCGATGGTGTAGCCTACAGTCGATTCGGACAGGCCCCCTTCCGCCGACAGGGTTTTGGCGACCTCATCCTCGCTCTTTATGCCTTTGAACAGCAGCAGGCGATCGAGGTAATTTCCCGGGTGCCCCGGGAGCGAGGTGATTTGGACGCTGTCGAGGAGCTTACCGGCCTCCGACTCGCGTCCGGCGCGACGCAGGCTTGGATACAACCAGGCAATGCATTCCACCCTGGTTGCATCGTCCGTAGAGTTGGCCAGGCAACCCTCGTAAGCCTTCGCGGAGTTCGCAAAATCGCCTTTCAGGTAGTATGCCATTCCAAGGTGGTAATAAATTCCGCGGTCATCCTTCTTCAGGGACACGGCCTTTTTGAGATCAGTCATCCCCAGATCGATCTTGCCCAGATTCAAGTAATAGTGGCCACGGTCCCGCAGTGCTTCGGTATTGTTGGGTTTCAGCCGCAGAGACTCCGTGCACGCGGGGATTGCCTCATCCTGGCGCCGCAACGCGGCCAAGGCGCGGCATTTTTGCAGATGGGATTCCGCGTTCTTGGGGTCGAGGGCGACGGCCCGCTCAAATGCCGCCAGCGCCTTTTCATTGTCGTTGTTTTTAAGGTATTCCGTTCCCTCGGCCAAGGCCTGTGCGGCCGATGTCGCGGGCGGTGGAGCCTGTTGTCCTTGTGCTGCACCCTGCAAGGTGAGAACCAGAATCAAGCTTATGAGTGTCATGGCTTGCGCTCCCGGTGGAGAATCATGATTGTTCCTTGTGGCTGCGCATTCTGTTATCGCAGACGCTGAAAGGCATACATAAAGTCGGCACGAAGCGCAGCCGGCAAATCGCCGGCGCGGGACACTTCCAGATGCTCCGATCGAGCCACAAGCATCATTGAGCGGCAGTCCCCGAAAACTCAGCGTCCCGTCCCGAGCGCACGATCCAGTTCGGCGCGAACCCCCTCGAGCTCCTTTCGCAACGCTTCATACCGCTCGATCGCATCTTTTCCGATTTTCTGATCCACGCCATTCGTCATGCCGGCGAGATACTGAATATGCGCCTGCAGTCCGGGTTTTCCATAGCGGACGGGTTCCGTGAGGAGCTTCGAGGCGATGGCCTCGATGCGCCGTGCGGTCTCCGCATCTGGTCCGGTCGCGTTGCGCAGTTTTGCCTGTGCATCGCGGACCCGTGCGACGAGCTGGTTAACTCCCAGGACGAGTTCGCGCACGCGCATGTTGTGATCAAATTGCTCCTGCAGATCTGCAACCGTGACGCCCTCGGCGGCTATGCGTGGATCGATCAGCACAGTGAAGGGCTGAACCAGTGTGGTGCTGTCGACCTTGAGCCGTACCTGGTATTCACCCGGGGGCGCGCCCAGACCAGACTGATGCTGGGTGTTCCACACGAAACGATTGAGTCCTGCCATCTTGGTGACGCGCGGGGGCACGCCTCCGCCTCGACCACCGCGACCTACCATCATTTGTGCTTCCGGATCATCTGACATCCCTACGGGTGCCGAGATCCCTGCGCCGCCTCGACTGCCGCGCCCGGCGCCGGCAGCCGCAGCGGCATTGCTGTCATACGAATTTATGACCTTGCCCGTGCGGTCGAGAATCTCGATGGTCACCGTTCCGGCCGGCGTGGCGGGCAGGTAGTAGTCAATCGTCGGTCCCAGGATGTTTGCTCCTGCACGAGTGCGATAGCCATCCCGAGGCTTGAACAGGATCGGCTGTGACACGGTCATCTGCGGTGTGAGCTGGTGAAGCAAGGTGATGTCGTCCAGAATCCAGAACGCGCGTCCCTGCGTCGCTACGATCAGGTCCTTGTTGTGGACCTTGATGTCCGTGATGGGAACGTTCGGCAGGTTGAATTGAAAAGGCTGCCAGTGAGCGCCGTTGTCGAAGGAGATGAACAGCCCGAACTCCGTCCCTGCATAGAGGAGTCCTTCACGATCCGGATCTTCGCGCACGACACGCGTCGGCCAATCGGCCGGAATGCCGTTCTTGCCGTCGGTCAACCGCGTCCACGTCTTGCCATAGTCATCGGTCCGGTAGATGTAAGGCTCGTAGTCGCCGAGCAAATACCGGTAGACGGCATAGTATGCCGAGCCCCTGCGGTGCGGCGACGCCTCGATGTACTGGACACGGCCGCCCGGCTGGAGATCCTTTGGCGTGACGTTGGTCCAGTTCTTGCCGTTGTCGCGTGTCACATAAAAGGGGCCGTCATTGGCGCCGGTCCAGATTACGCCGCGCTCGGTAGGTGACTCCGTGATCGCATAGATCGTGCTGTAAAACTCTTCGCCCGTAACATCGCGCGTAATGGGTTCGCCGCTGACTCCCTGGCAGCACTCCGGTCTTGCGGTGAGGTCAGGCGAGATCTTCTCCCAAGTCACTCCCTTGTCCCGCGTGCGATGGAGGTACTGGGATCCGTAGTAGACGACCTCCGAATCGTGCGGCGAAGTGGCCATCGGCGACACCCGCTGCATTCGATAAATCAGATCGCTTGCGGGGTTCCCATAGAGTGACTGAGCGCCGATCCAGTAGTTCTTTTCCTGGCCGGTCTTCAGGTCCATCACGCTGAATTGGCCCTTGCACGACCCATAAACTATATCGGGGTTCGACGGGTGGGGCATGATCGGACCGGTCTCGCAGCCCGGCCCTGTGCGCCAATCCTCGTGCGCATAAGGATCAGCAACACTGGAGATGATGACTGTATTGCTGTCCTGCTGGGCTCCGTAGAGCTTGTATGGAAACTGGTTGTCAACCCACACGCCGTAGATCTCTGCGGTCGGCTGATTCAACTGAGAAGACCATGTGCGTCCCCCGTCGAACGAGGCGTTTGCACCGCCGTCATTCGACTGGATCATCGTGTTGCCGTCCTTCGGGTTGATCCAGATGTCGTGGTTGTCTCCGTGCGGCGTGCGCATCGTCGTGAACGTGCGTCCGCCGTCCACCGACTTGAAGAAGCTTTCCGCGCCGGCATACACGACGTCGGCGTTGGTAGGATCAGCGCCGAGCGTCGTGTAGTAGAACGGGCGCTGAATGAGCGCGCCCTGCGAATTCATGAGACTCCAGGTCTGGCCTGCGTCATCCGACCGATAGAACCCGCCGCCGGGCTTTGCCTCGATGAGGGCATAGACGCGGTTCGGGTTTGCCGCCGTGACTGCGAGGTTGCCTTTGCCGATCAGCTCATTTGGCAGGCCGGCGTTGATCTTCGTGAAGGTCTCGCCGCCATCGGTGCTCTTGTAGAAGCCGCCCTCGCGGGATCCACTGATAATGGTCCAGGGCTTCCGCTCCAGACGCGACATCCAGGCATAAACGACATTGGGATTTCCGGGCTGCAGTTCCACGTCCATGGCGCCGACGCTGTCGGAAACAAACAGCACGCGCTTCCAAGTCTTGCCGCCGTCTGTGGTCTTGAAAATGCCACGCTCAGGATTGGACTTGAAAGCATCGCCCATTGCGGAGACCCAGACGATATTGGGGTTGGCCGGATGGATGCGAACGGCGCCGATCTGCCCAGCATTGTATAGACCGGCGAACTGCCAGGTGGCGCCGCCATCCGTGGTCTTGTACACCCCGCGGCCCGTGGACACGTTGCTGCGCACTCCGTCGGAGCCGGTGCCAAGATAGATCGTATTAGGATCCGAATCTGCGACCGTGATGCAGCCCGTCGACCCGAGCGGCACCTTTCCGTCGGTGATGGGCGTCCAGGTGGTGCCGCCGTCCATGGTTCTGAATACTCCGCCGCTTGCGACGCCCATGTAGAACGTGCGCGGCTGCGATGGAACGCCGGTTACGGTGGTCACGCGACCACCACGGGAAGGCCCGACGAGCCGATAATGCAGACCGTTTAAGAGCGCAGGATCCGCGCCGGACATCCTCTGCGGCCCACCGGCAGGAGATTGAGCCTCGAGCGACGCCAACGCGAGCGCAACAAAAGCGGACAGCTTCAGTAAGCCACGAATCATAAATACCCCCTGACTACTAAAAATCGCCTTTTGACATTGCCTGGAGGATATCATCAGTGGTTGGGGTAAGGAAACGAGGTCGTATTTGAAAAATCAAAGCTCGGGGCAAAATTGGTGATCCGGGTCATGCTCGCCGTCGTATTGTATCGGTGATGGATCAGCCGAACCTGGATGCTTTAGACAATCCCTGGTCATCCCCTGTGCTATTAAGCCGCGAATGTTTTGCGAGAAGGCAAAGACTTTTGGCAGCCAAGTTGAAGCCAGATTCGAGATTCGAAATTCGAGATTCGAAATTCGAGATTCAATACTCTCAATCTCGAATCTCGAATCAGGAATCAGGAATCAGGCTCGGTCGATCACAATTGGTTGCGGCCTACTGGCCGCGCTAGGTATTAGGAGGGACAAAGCAATGTTGTGGAAGGATCTTGCCTACGCGGCGCGGGTGTTACGAAACAATCCCGTGTTTGCCATCCCGGCGGTGGTTACACTGGCGCTCGGCGTCGGCGCCACCACAGCGATATTCGGCGTGACCCACGCTGTGTTGCTGTGGCCACTCCCCTACAAGGATCCGGATCGGCTCGTGTTGGCATGCGGCGACATGCGAAAACGCGATGTGAAGGACTTTCCCTTTTCCAACGCCGAATTCTTCGATTTGCGTGACCAGGCGAAGAGCAGCTTTGGGGAATTCGGCGCCGTCAGGACGGGCCGCAACATTTTGCCCAGGGAAGATGGCGCTCCGGAACAGATCCGCTTCGCTCAGGTCACCACGAACTTTTTCCGCATGATGGGTGCTCGTATTCAATTTGGCCGCGATTTTGTGGAATCGGACGGCCAACCGCCGCCTCCACCTCCGCAAGTTCCAGCTCCGAACGCGCAACCCCAGCAACCTCCGACGGCCATGGCGATTCTGAGTTATGAATATTTCGAGCGTCGCTATGGAGGAAACACCGCGATCCTCGGCCACCGCATGCTGAACGGCGGCACCGGTGGGGCTCAAGTCGTAGGCGGAAGCCGACGCATTTTCCGCAGCTCAACAGCGGCAATACACGATTCAGAGGACCGTGGATTTTCATGTCCGTCTGGAGCCGATGCAGCAGCATCTGGTGAACGCGGTCCGTCCTGCCATTCTCGCGCTGATGGGAGCGGTGATCTTTCTTTGGCTGATCGCGTGCGCGAACGTCGCCAATCT
>Ga0187854_10003059_pt1 | contig 13601 bp, 10 predicted proteins | sample June2016WEW_6_15_FD_132445 | JGI IMG/M metagenome (GOLD analysis project Ga0187854, IMG submission 132445) | Peatland microbial communities from SPRUCE experiment site at the Marcell Experimental Forest, Minnesota, USA - June2016WEW_6_150 | ecosystem: Environmental > Terrestrial > Soil >...
GATGCGGCGGGGGTTGGAAACGTGGCATGGTTGAGATCGTGTGACACTCGCGGGACGAAAGGGCGAGCAAACCGGGAAAACAAACCTCAACCTAAACCGGCGCGCCAATCCTCGACCCTACGTACTTTCGTGCACACCCCTTCGGAAAGGCTTGCAAGAGAAGGGAATCCAAAAGAGGGGTGCTGAGGCGGTTAGTGACAAATGGACGCAAAAGAGGGGAAAAAAGGGTAAAAAGCAGTAAAAAATGGCAAAAAGGTCCGTTTTTGTGCTTGTTTGTGCACCCTTCCCTCCCTACCGGTCGGGTGGGCACCCGGGCGCCCTCACCCGCCTCTTACCGATTATCGCCGAGACCGGCCGTTTACCGCTTCCCCCAAGGGCTGAGGACCGCAGCCTCAAAACAGCCCCTGAATAATGTTGCGTCTGCCCGCCACTGTCAAGAAAAACGTTCCGGGTGCGGAAATAGAAGAAGCATCACGGGGAAGGAGTCCGGCATACGACGGAGCTATATGGCCCGGAGGCAGGGGAAGCTGTCTTCCGGCACATAATAACGGACCTGAAAGAGGAAGGATGGACAGAAAACGACAGGTTTTCACCCTTTCTCCTCAGGAAGAATTTGATGTGATATAACCACTGGTTATTACTGAATTACTGAAGGATGTCCCCGCGTCCCCCCATCAAAGGCTTCGTTCCAGGTTGATGGTTTTGGAGGGGCTAAATTGGTTCGCGCTAAAGAAATGCATCAGTGTGGAATCATTCCCGTCGACCAGGGTGTTTACTTTTTGGACGCCGAGTGTTCTCAAATGATCCATAAATTCATTAATCAACTGCTCACCGATACCCTTATGCTGGCAATCCTGATCAACGACGATGGTATCCAGGGTCGCTTTTTCCCGGGAAATGCCATATTCTCCTATATAGAGTTCCCCCATCACAAACCCTACCACCGTTCCATCTTCTTCCTCTGCCACAAGCGACGTGGGCAAATAATCCGGAGATTGCACAAACGTTTCAAACTTCAGTCTATAGTACTCCGCCCGGGAAGCCTTGACTATTTTCTCATCAACCCGAACCACAGCGTTAAAATCGTCAACCTTCATGAGTCTGATTTTAATAGTATTCTTGTTCATTAGGCTCCTTTCTCTTCAAGGTCATATTTTGAGGTCCCATAAGGCAAGCCGGATAGATATCTCTGCATGGTATGCTGTCTCTCAAATATTCATTCCCGCACTTTCCGGTCGCCGATTTTACGTTGGCCCCGGGGTCAAGACTCGCAGGTCAAGGCAACCCCCCAGGACCCCTAGGAGAGAAAAGCGTGGATCGAGCGTGCCGCTTTCCTGCCCGCTCCCATTGCGAGAATAACAGTTGCGGCCCCTGTGACTATATCACCCCCCGCCCATATACGATCCCGGGTGGTCTTTCCCGTCCCGGCGTCGGCCACGAGCGTCCCCCGCCTGGTCACCTGAAGTCCCGACGTGGTTGAAGGGATTAACGGGTTGGGACTATTCCCGATAGCGCACACCACCGCATCCACGGGCGTGCGGAAGTTTGAATCCTTTACCTCCACCGGCGCCCTTCTTCCCGAGGCATCAGGCTCGCCCAATTCCATGCGCAGGCATTCCATTTCCCTCACCCAGCCGTTCTCGTCACCCATATAACGCACGGGCAAGGTGAGGGTCTTGAAGATCACGCCTTCTTCCTCCGCGTTCTCACTCTCTTCCAATCGTGCCGGCAGTTCCGCATGGGACCTCCGGTACACGATGTATACCTCTTCGGCGCCCATCCGGAGGGCGGTCCTTGCCGAATCCATGGCTACGTTGCCCCCGCCCACCACGGCAACCCTGGCATGTTTTTTCACCGGTGTGGCGGAAGCAGGGAAAAGATACCCGGACATCAGATTCATTCGGGTAAGGTATTCATTGGCAGAATAAACCCCGTTCATGTTCTCTCCCGGTATGTTCATGAACCAGGGGAGCCCTGCCCCGGTGCCGACAAATATGGCATCATATGTTTCGAGCAGCTCGTCGACGGACCGTGTCTTGCCGACCACGAAATCGGTCACGACATCCACGCCCAGCCTCCTCACATAGTCTACTTCCCGCGCCACCACACTCTTGGGAAGGCGGAATTCAGGAATGCCGTACGTGAGCACACCGCCCGCCTTGTGGAGGGCCTCAAAGACTGTTACTTCATGACCGAGGAGGACCAGGTCGCCGGCGACCGTAATGCCTGCGGGACCGGAGCCGACGACGGCCACCCTCTTGCCGGTCGGTTTTGCCCGGGACGGCATCTCGACCTCCCCCTGGGCAGCTTCCCAATCGGCGAGGAAACGCTCGATCCTGCCGACGGCTATTTCAGCCTTCTTATTCTTCAGGATACACTGGGACTCACACTGTATTTCCTGGGGACAGACGCGGCCGCTCACCGCGGGCAGGCAGTTCTTTTCCTTGAGCTTCTTGATGCCGCCCGCAAAATCCCCCTTATTGACAAAGGAGATGAAGCCGGGAATGTCTATCTCGACCGGGCACCCGCTCACGCATTTCGGCTTCTTGCATTGCATGCACCTTTTCGCCTCGCTCACCGCAAGATCGGGCGTATAACCGAGGGCCACCTCGCTGAAGTTCCGGCGCCTGACTTCCGGCGGCTGCTTCGGCATCTCGTGACGGTTCAGGTCCAGCTTCTTCGTCCGTTCCTCTTTGCCCGGCTCCTCAGTGTTCATGACTGGCACTTCCCCTCTCGATGAATTGCTCCGACAGGTGCGCTCCTCCTCGTAAAAAGGACCTCTTCTTCCATATAAGCCTTTCTCCGCGCCAGGAACTCTTTCCAGTCGACGTCATGGCCGCTGAACTCAGGACCGTCAACGCAGGCAAAGCGCGTATGTCCGGCCACCGTCACGCGGCACACGCCGCACATACCCGTACCGTCGATCATAATGGGGTTGAGGTTGACGAGGGTCGGTATCCCGAGGGTCCCCATTATCTCCGACACCCTGGCCATCAAAAAGGTGCACCCGTTCACGATGACCCTGTCGGGAATCTTTGGCTGCTCCTTGATAAAATCGATGATCCTGCCCACATGCCCCTTGGCCCCAAGGCTTCCATCCCTCGTCACGGTGAATAGCCGGGACGAGGCTGCGGCAAGCTCCTTCTGCCAGTACAAAAGATAGGAGCTTCTCGCCTCCATGACGGTCAACACCCGATTGCCCGCCTTTTTCAGTTCCCTGCAGACCGGATAGATGCTGCCGATCCCATAGCAGCCCCCGATGCAGAGAACAGTGCCGAAGTTGGCGATCTCCGTTGGATTGCCAAGGGGACCCACGCAGGTAGGAATAGCCTCCCCGGGTTCCAGCAGGGCCAGCTTGCTCGTGGATGCACCCACCTCCATGAATACGGTGGAGACCGTCCCCTTCCCGGCGTCCCAATCGGCAACGGACAGAGGGATCCTCTCCCCTTCGTCGTGGGGCCTCACAATCACGAATTGTCCCGGCCTCACCTTCCGGGCCACGTCGGGCGCCTCGAGGGTAAGCAGGTGAAGGTTCGGTACGATCATCCTTCGCTCGATTACCTTATTCATTATTTCTCCTTAGCCGGACGGGTTGGATCCGTTTCATGCCCGGCACGGCTTCCGCGAGCGGCAAACCCCTGTAGGCGTCCGGTTCCGGCTTGCAGTGGAGGAGGAACGGGTGTTCCTCATTCGCCTCTTCCACGTGCCCGGCCGGCCGGGAGACTTTCGGCTCATGGCCCTCATCCCAGGCAAAGGCCGTAAAGGCAATCCTCTTCTTCATCTCCGGGAACGACTTGAAATGCTTCCTGATCTCGCTCTGCACGGCTGAAACCGCGCCGTAACCCATTTTGCACCTGCCCAAGGCTTCCGCAATCCTGCTCATTATCCACCAATCCGGCTTCGCGCCGCCGGGCGGCTCGACCGCCTTCGCCACGGCCATGAGCCTTCCCTCCACGTTGAACATGGTCCCTGCCGATTCCGTAAAAAGGGCCGACGGAAGAATAAGGTCCGGCTGGAAGGTGGACAGGGCCGGAAGGGCGTTCTGGTAAATGAGAAAATCGTGCGGAGGCAGCCAGTCGGGACATGCCTCCCCGATTATGTAAACCACTCTCCAGTGCCGTTGGATATCCAACGGCTTTATGCTCACAGCCGGGCTCGCGCCATGGGTTTCCGGGCCGTTTTTGCGTACTGCCTCGCCCGGTTTTATCCCCGGCAGGGCCCCCATTGCGACCATCCCCGACAGGTTCGTGAAAGGATGAGCCGCCACAATCCGCCAGCCGTGGGAATGCCTTATCTCTCCCAGGACTCCCAAAATCTCGGACTTTTGAGGCGCCAGGAGCGCCTCGGGCCCTGCGATCATCACCTTGTAGGAAGAGCCGGCGAGCGCCGCCCGAGCCCCGTCAGCCTCATCCCGGAAGTGCGTAAAGAGGGCGGAAAGTCCCTTGCTCTCCCTTGACAGCAGCATAGCCAGGAGATCGGCCCATTGAGACGATTCGACCTTAAACACCGCATCGGCAAGCATGTCGAGATTGGTATCCGTATCGCTTACGGTAAAAAGCCTCGCACCCTTTTCAACAGCCTTTTTCACCCGGACGCCGATGGGGGAGTAACCGTATCTGGAATCAAAGCCAAGGGTGAGGATGGCCTCCGCCTTGTCGATTGCATCGAGGCCATCGGAGCTGCATGCGAGTTCCAGGAATGAGGGCAGGCTGCTTCCCAGCCCCAAGGCCAGCGCCGATGCCATGTTTTCAGCGCCCATTACCAGGCGGCTGAACTGCTGGGCGACAAAGAGGTCTTCGTTGGACAACTGGGGAGAAAGGAGCATGAGAAATGCCTCCGGAGGCGTGTCGGAGAGTTTTTCCCGGGCCGCATCCATCGCCCGCTCCCACGAAACGACTTCATACCCCATAGGGGTGAGCATGCGGGGTTCCGTAAAGCGTTGCGCGCTGTTCACGAGCTCCGGAACCCCGAAGCGGCCCTTCACGCAGAGGAGGCCGTTGTCCAGGGGGGACGCATAATCAGGCAGCACGTCGATCACCTGGTCGTGCAACACCTGCACCATAAGGCGGCAACCTATCGAGCAGTAGGGGCAGGTAGTTCCTGTCTCCCCTTCGGGTTTCCCGTACCACTTGCTCGTTTTGGCGCTGAGGGTCCCCGTAGGGCACACGCTCAGACAGGCGCCGCAGAACTCGCATCCACCCTCGACATGGGAACGATCGAAGGCAGGACCGATGGTCGTCAGTTTGCCGCGCTGCTTGAAACTGAGGGTGCCGTTCATGCGGACGGTGTTGCATATACGGACGCAGCGGCCGCACAGCACGCAGAGATTGTAATCACGGTCGTAGAAGGGGTCATCCTTTTCCACGGAGAAGTTGCGGTAGCGGATCGGGTAGGAAATGTCGGTAAGACCCACTTTTTCCGTTATCTGCTGAAGCTCACACTGGTCGTCATTGGGACAGTACCTGCAACCGGTCGTCATCCCCACTTTTCTGATGGTGCCCTGAAACCGCTTGCACTCTTCCTGCTCGCCGCAAAAGAGGCAACTGGCCGGATGCTCGCTGAGCACAAGCCTGAGTATCTCCTGTCTCAGCGCCCTGATCTCCGCCGACTCCGTTCTGACGACCATCCCCTCCTCCACAGGGGTGGTGCAGGCAGTGGGGAAACCGCGCAGCCCGTCGACTTCAACGATGCACATGCGGCACGCACCGTAGGAAGGCAGGCGGTCGAGGGCGCAAAGGGACGGAATATAGATATTGTGCCGCCTGGCAGCCTCGAGTATAGTGAGCCCCTGCTTCACGTCCACGTGCTGGTTGTCGATGGTGATGGTAAATGCCTTTTCCCTCGTCATGACTTTTTCTCCGCGGTGCGAATCACGATAGCATCGCCGGCAATGGCCTCGAAGCGGCATACTTCATAACAGGACCTGCATTTTATGCACTTCGACGCGTCGAGGTTGTGCGGTTCTGCCCTCGGCCCCGATATTGCCCCCGTCGGGCAGGCCCTGACGCAGGACTGACAACCCGTACACTTTTCCTGGATAACCCGGTATTCGATGAAGTCTTTGCAGACAACTGCCCGGCACCGCCGGTCCTTAATGTGCTCCAGGTACTCGTTCCTGAAGTAGCGAAGGGTGGTCAGCACCGGGTTGGGCGCCGTCTGGCCCAGGCCGCAGAGCGACCCTTTCCGTATGGTATCGCCAAGGGTTCTCAAAACGAGCAGATCCTCCGCGCTCCCCTCCCCGTGGCTGATTTTCTCCAGCACCTCGACCATGTGCCTCGTCCCTACCCGGCAGGGGGTGCATTTGCCGCACGACTCCTTTTGGGTAAAATCGAGAAAATACCTGGCAAGGTCGACGATACAGGTGTCCTCGTCCATGACTATGAGGCCGCCCGAGCCCATGATGGAGCCTGCGGCGGCAAGAGATTCGTAGTCGACCGCAAGATCGAGGAACTCCTCGGAAAGGCAGCCCCCTGAAGGGCCGCCTGTCTGGATGGCCTTGAACGGTTTTTGCAGCCCTCCTCCGATATTGTAGACGATTTCCCGTAAGGTGGTCCCAAGCTGGACCTCGATAAGGCCGGGCCGACGAATCTTTCCGACCAGGGAAAATGTCTTTGTCCCCCTGTTTCCCTCTTTACCGAACCGCGTGTACCATTCGGCGCCGTTTCTGAAAATATTGGGCAATGTGCCGAGGGTCTCGACGTTGTTGATGACGGTAGGGCAGCCGAAGAGGCCGGAAATGGCGGGAAAAGGCGGGCGGGAGCGCGGCATCCCGCGTTTGCCTTCAATAGATCCGATAAGGGCGGTCTCCTCGCCGCACACGAAGGCGCCCGCGCCTTCTTTAATCTTGATATCGAAGCTGAAGCCGGAACCCAGTATGCCTTCGCCGAGGAGCGCGTATTCACGCATCTGCCGGAGGGCGTTATTCAGCCGCTCTATGGCGAGGGGATATTCCGCGCGGATATAAATGATGCCCTTGCTCGCACCTATGGCATAGCCCGCGATCAGCATACCTTCGAGCACCGCGTGGGGATCCGATTCGATAAGGGATCTGTTCATGAATGCGCCCGGGTCACCCTCGTCGGCATTGCAGATCAGATACTTTTGCTCGCCCGGCGCACCTCTGCAAAACGTCCACTTCTTAAAGGTCGGGAAACCCGCTCCCCCGCGCCCGCGCAAGCCTGACTGCCTCACCGTGCCGATCACCTCCTCCGGTGTCGCCTGGAGCGCATTCATCAACCCGAGGTAGCCGTCAACGGCAAGGTAGTGATCGATCTGATCGGGGTCGATCAAGCCGCAGTTCCGAAGGACTACCCGCACCTGCGGCTTCAGCATGGGCAGCTCGAAAAAGCCCGGAATACCTTTATAGGAATTCCGCCCGAATTGACCTATGGCGCCTCTTGTCAGCAACTGGCCCTCCACCAGTGCGGACTGGAGGATAGGAGTGAGTGATTTCGGCGTGACATTATTGAAGCTGACGCGCGGCTCACCCGGCATCTGAACATCGACGAGGGGCTCCAGGTAGCACGGACCTATACAGCCCACCTGGACAATCTCCGCCGAAACCTTGTTTTCCTTCAGGAAACGCTCGGTCTGTGCGATGAGCTGAACCGCTCCCGCGGCTTTTCCGCATGACGCGGCTCCCACATAGATGACCGGACTCTCGCTGCCCTGCAGCGCTTTCCATTTCTGCTTCGCCGATTCGATTCTTTTCCCGAGCCTATTCATAGTACTTGAGCAGCTCCGTTAATTTGTTCACCGTGATCTTGCTGAAGATTTTGCCGTCAACCTGTACGACCGGGGAAAGCGCGCAGCAGCCAAGGCAGGCGACGCGATCCAGGTCGTAGCGCCGATCCGGGGTTGTCCCGCCGCATGCAATGCCGAGCCCGTTCTCGATGCAATCGAGCAGTGTGCTGCCTCCCCTCACGTGGCAGGCCGTTCCCAGGCATACCTTTACCGAATGGCGACCCGGCGCGCTGAACCTGAACTGCGCGTAAAAGGAGGAGACCCCGAAGATCTCGTTCTCCGAGATCCTGAGGTACCGGGAAATGGCTGCCACCGATTCCGGCGAGATATAGCCCAATTCCTTCTGCACGTCCTGTAAGATCGGTATGAGCGCATCACGGCCGCGCTCATGCCTGTTGAAGATGACTTTCAGCGCTTCCGGCATCGACTCTCCTCTCCATCAACGTTATTGTAATTTGCCTCCATTATTTTTTAATAGATAGTACATTTTATGTCAAGACAATTATTGTGGTCAGAAACTCAATGTCAACAACAAGTGACCGACATGACAGAATAACACAAATAGTGACGGGCGCAATAAGTCTCTCACATTATGAACGAAAATATATCCTATAGTGTATTATTTCACAGGCTGATTGTAACAGCGCAAGACGTCACTTTTTGATGACTTCCATTGCCAGATGCCACTCCAGGCGATATTTCTGATTGCGAAGGGGACGTGCGTCGCCCTCCACACGTCGTCTTCGCGTGCCTCGTCCCCTTCCTCTTACTGCCTGATGGAGAAAAATATCACATGACCCCGTGGGGACGACCTCACGTCTCCTTTCCTTTTCCGGCGCCATTACGAGATGTTCCCCGTGGGACCTGCTGAAATTCCTCTCCATAAAGATGGATTTTGAGCCGCCGGGTTAGAGCCGCCGGCATTTCCGCACTGTAGGTGTGCGTCAGACCCGGCCGCGTGCTTTCAAGCCCTTGCAAATCAGGATGAGCCCCATAACAATCACCGTGCCCCCTGCCATGCGCTCACTTAAGATGCGCGCCCTGAAAGAGAAGAGCGACGCCGATAGCCCCGTAAAGAATAAGGACAGGCAAGGTGCCGAGGCCAAAAGACAGCATGGTGAGAAACCCGATAAACGGGCGGCCGGTCGTCGCTGCCTTGACAATCATGGCCAGTGAGAACATGCAGGGAAGGCATCCGGCGGCTAGTCCCAACGAGAGTTTCGCGGCAAGACGCTTCGACGAGAAGAGGCGGCGGAAAAACTTGAGCGCAAATGGTCCTGTCGCCACCCGAAGCCCGCGAACGCGCAAAGGTACCACGCCGAGCAGACCATAGGTGAAGAGGCGACCGGCGTGAAAGGCCGCGTGGTGATTAGCGCTTGCGGGCCATATGGCCGCGGAGCCCAAAGATGCCGTCGGCCGGAGGTGGAGTGAGTAAGCCAGGACAAGGGGACCGCACATGCCGAGGCAATGTCCGCTGCCTGCAAGGCCGAAAATAAAAGGACCGATCAGATCGAGCATCATCGAGCGCTCCTCACTCCCTCACAGTGCGTAGTGCCGGGTGCGGAACTGCAGAGTGGAAAGGAAACCCATTCTCTTAAACTCGCCACCCGGCACTCCTCTTCAGTGTGCTTCTGCCGCAGCGACTTGTCAACGAGCGACATGTGGCTTCGCCACTTTGCGGATACTCACAACCTGAGATACGATCTCATGCAGAAACGCTATCGCACGCTGCCTTTTCGCATGAGCGTGAAGGCCGGGGGCTCGGCAGCCCCCTCCCCTCACCCCCTCCCCTCCCCCTTTCGCGCACGCCGAAAAGGCACGAGGCGCAAATTCTGACACGCGTTTAAAACCAACGCCTGCCTTGCGAAAAACTCCCCCTAAAAAATTTTTCTTGACATTGCCTGATATCATTCTTTATTGTTCTATGTATACAGTCATAGGGGATAGGGGAGCCCGCCATCAGCTTGTATCGTCACTTTGCTTCATCCGCATTTCTTTTTTTTTCGTTCACATGTATGCTCTCTAAAAGGAGGTGATGGGGGAAGCCGGCCATAAATTCCCGCACCAAAATCTGTTACAAATTTAAGGAGGTTTGCATGCAGCCGACAGCTGTTGATCCTTCCGTAGCCTGGACAGTTTGGGGATTGTTACTTCTGGGCACCTTCCTGATGACTATTATCGGAACGTGGCTTATTGCGAGGAGGTGGGAAAAATGAATCCGAAATTCCTCGCTATTCCAACTCCAACGGCAAGCATGGTAATCGGCGCAACCATAGGAATCGCTTGTCTCCTGGCAGTGGCGGTACTGCTGGGCGCTCTGGCGAAAAAGCAGTGGAAATCCTTCGATGAATACCTGGTCGGTAAAAGGGACATCGGTCCCTGGGTCACCGGACTCGCCCTCACCGGCTCCTACATCTCGGGCTGGGCCTTCATGGGGAGCACGGCGGTCGTCTACACCGTAGGCTTCTCGGGTATGTGGTTCGCGGGCATCTGGACCCTCGTCGGGATCATCCCCACCGTCTGGCTGGCGGCGACAAAAACAAGAGATTTTGCCCAAAAGCTCGGCGCCGCGACGATTACCGAAACGATCGGGCGGCGCTTCGAATCAAAGGGCCTTCAGACATTGATAGCCGTGTGCATGCTCTTTTTCCTCTTCATGTACTCGGTGGGCCAGCTCAAAGCGGCCGGCACGGTCTGGTACGCGGTGACAGGTCTCCCCTCTATCTGGTGCCTTCTGATCGCGGTCGTTATTGCCTGGCTTTTCCTGGTCCTCGGCGGCTACATGGGGACCCAGTGGTTCATCGCCGTGAAAGGCGCCTTTCTGGGGCTCGTCGGCGCCGTCATCGGTGTCTGGGCGCTTATTTACGCGGGCGGCTTCAACAGCATATCGACCGCCCTCATGGCGCAGAAACCGAACCTTATGGCCCTTATGGACCCGACGCTTCCCAAGATCGGCATGACCCAGCTCTTCTCGAGCCTTGTGGGTATTCTCGCCACACCGGTCATCTTCTTCACCATGTCCGTCGGTTTTCCTCACAATGTGAGCAGGTTCCTGGGCATGAAGAAACTGAGCAGGAACGAGTTCGTCCTGCTCTGTTTTGTGGTCTGGCTCACGGCCGGCATTCCCGTGATGCTCGACTGCTCGAGTAACGGGCTCGTGGCGCGCATGATCTTCGGCACGAACCTCCTCGCCAACAAGCAATGGGGCGCCGACCTCGCGGCCCCTATGCTCACCTGGGCGATAGGCGGCGTGCCGCTGCTGTCGGTCTACCTGACCGGTGTTGTCGGCGCGGCCCTGGGTACCCTCTCCGCCATGGTCTTCATCATGAGCGCAAACGTGACAAGGGACATCATAAAGCTCTGGTGGCCGAAAACGTCGGATAAATCCATGTTCTACCTCGGCTACTTCCTGATCGCTCTCTTCCTTTTCCTGCCTTTCTACTTCACCCTTCGGCGGCCGCCCGCGCTCCTCGCCGTCTTTATGGGGCTCGCCGCCATGGGTCTCGGCGCGGTCTTTTTCTTCGTTACCGTGATTTCCTACTACTGGAAGCGGGCAACTAAGTTCGGGGCAACCCTGACGGTGATCTACGGCACCGCGGCAACCCTGTGGGGCGGATGGGCAGTGCTCGGAAGGAAGCCGGCTTTGCTGGGCATGGGCACTATGGAGTGGATACTCATCGGCGGCTGCGGCGTGCTCTATTTCGGCGGCAGCCTCATCTCCAAACCTCCTTCTCAGAACCTCATCAACAAGCTCTTCCCCGCGCGCACGAGCGCGCGGTCCTCTGCGAAGCAAAAGCCGGGGGCGGCAGTGGGTTGACGGACAAGAATCTTTCGATGTGAGAGGACTCTACATGATTACCCGGATGAAGTCATCCGGGTAACCGGAAAAAAAAATCGTACTCGCGAATCGCACACCATGTTCTGTATACAAACCCGGGGGTGCGAGAGAGCGAAAACAGTACGCGGAACAGGAGGATAACAACCTAATGAAAAAAGTCTTACAGGGAAACGAAGCAATTGCGAGAGGCGCCTGGGAGGCCGGCGTGACGGTGGCATGCGCCTACCCCGGCACCCCGAGCAGCGAGATACTCCAGGAGCTTGCCGCATACAAGGAGGTCACCACCCAGTGGGCGCCGAATGAGAAGGTCGCCGTCGAGGTCGCCTCCGGCGCTGCCCTGGCGGGCGCAAGGGCCATGGCCTGTATGAAGCACGTGGGCCTGAACGTCGCGTCGGACCCGTTCATGACGCTCGCCTACACGGGCATCAAGGGCGGGTTCGTCATCGTGGTGGCGGACGACCCGAATGTCCACAGCTCCCAGAACGAGCAGGACAGCAGGAACTGGGCGCGCTTCGCCAAGGTCCCCATGCTCGAGCCCGCAGACGCCGCCGAGTGCAAGGAGTTTACGAAGATCGCCTTCGACATAAGCGAGCAGTTCGATACGCCCGTGCTTCTTAAGGGGGAGACAAGGGTCTCCCACTCCGACTCCATAGTGGAGCTGGGAGAGCGCAAAGCTTCGAAGGTAGCCCTCGGCCTCGACCGGAAGGACGCGCCCAAGTACGTCATGGTCCCGGCCAACGTGCGGGTAAGACGGAAGATCATCGAGGAGAGGATGAGGAAGCTCGAGGCCTACGCGGATGGGTTTTCCGGCAACGTCATGGAGATCAACGACTCAGGCGTAGGCGTCATCACCGCCGGCGCCGCCTACATGTACACGAAAGAGGTCTTCCCCGGCTACTCGTACCTGAAGCTCGGCATGGTCTGGCCTCTGCCGAAAAAGCTCCTTGCGGACTTCTTCAAGCAGGTGAAGAAGGTCATCATAGTCGAGGAGCTCGACCCCTTCCTGGAGACGGAGGTCAAGGCCCTCGGCTACAAGATATTCCACGGGAAGGACGTCGTCCCGACTATGTACGAGCTCTCCCCGGAGATCGTCGAGAAGGCGCTTTCCGGCAAGTCGTACCACGCCCCTAAAATCAGGGTGGCCCCTGATGACCTGCCCAGAAGACCGCCGAACATGTGTCCCGGCTGCTCCCACAGGGCGCTCTTCTACTCGCTCAAGAAATTGGGCGCCTTTGTCTTCGGCGACATAGGCTGCTATACCCTGGCCTCCGCCCCGCCCCTCCAGGCGCTCCACTCCTGCGTCTGCATGGGCGCGAGCATAGGCCAGGCCTACGGCGCGGGCAAGGCGCTGGGCAAAGAGGGCCTGGGCAAGATATGCGCGGTCATCGGCGATTCGACCTTCCTCCACGGCGGCATTGCCCCTGTCATGGATACGGTCTACAACAAAGGCTATGCGACCTCCATCATCCTCGACAACAGGACGACCGGCATGACGGGTCTCCAGGAGCACGCGGGCACCGGCTATACCCTGGGAGGCGAGCCCGCGAATATGGTCGACTACGAGAAGCTCGTCCGCGCCCTCGGCGTCAGGCGCGTCCGCAAGGTCGATCCCTACAACATCAAGCACACGATGGCTGCGATAAAAGAGGAGATGGAAACCGACGAGGCTTCCGTCATCATCACCAAAAACGGGCCCTGCATGCTCCACAGGAGGGAGAAGAGGAAGTTCCCCTACCCCTATTACACCATCGATGCCGAGACGTGCCTCGGCTGCAAGGCCTGCCTGGAGCTGGGCTGTCCCGCCATAAGCTGGGTCGAAGCCGTTGGCGTGACAAAAAACAACAAGAAAAGAAAAGGAACAGTCTCTATCAACAGGACCCTGTGCCCCGGCTGCGGCCTCTGCGCGCAGGTCTGTAAATTCAAATCGATCCTTCCCGGAAAGGCAGGTGCTTAGATGGACAACAAAGTCACCAACATATTGCTCTCGGGCGTCGGCGGCCAGGGCGCGATCCTCGCAAGC
>Ga0187854_10003062_pt1 | contig 13596 bp, 10 predicted proteins | sample June2016WEW_6_15_FD_132445 | JGI IMG/M metagenome (GOLD analysis project Ga0187854, IMG submission 132445) | Peatland microbial communities from SPRUCE experiment site at the Marcell Experimental Forest, Minnesota, USA - June2016WEW_6_150 | ecosystem: Environmental > Terrestrial > Soil >...
CCTGGACGCGGTGCCCGCCGAGCTGGTGTATCGACTGAGGCGTGAGGCCGATGTGGGCCATGACCGGGATGCCGGCCCGGACGATCGTTTCGATGGTGCGGGCGCTCCGTTCCCCGCCCTCCAGCTTTATGGCGCCCGCGCCGCCATCCCGCATGAGGATGCCGGCATTCTCCAGGCTCGCCTCGGGTGTGACGCCGTAGGAGAGGAACGGCATGTCCACGACGACCAGGGCTCGCTTCGTGCCCCGAACCACGGCCTTGGTGTGGTGGAGCATCTCGGGCATCGTCACGCGGACGGTGCTGTCGTAGCCGAGGATGACCTGGCCCAGGGAGTCGCCGACCAGGAGCATCGGGATGCCGGCGTCGTCCAGGATCCGGGCCGTCGGGTAGTCGTAGGCGGTCAGCATGGCGATGCGCTCACCGTCGGCATAGAGGCGCGCGATCGACGAGATCGTCAGTCGGGCCGCCGGCGGGGAAGGTGTCGCGCTCACTGGCTCCCCTCCGTCGGTTCGGGCGCGGCGGCCTCGGTCGTCTCGCCGCTGACCGCGGCCACGAGCCGAACTACGATTCGATCGAGGAGCAGCTCGGCGACCTCGCGCTTGGAGAGCAGCGGCAGCTCCTCCGGCGGCGCCTCGGTCGAGTAAATCGTGACCTTGTTCGTGTCCGTTCCGAAGCCGGAGCCGGGCTCGGCCACGTCGTTTGCGACCAGCAGGTCCACGCCCTTGCTGCGCAGCTTCTCGGCGGCCCGCTCGAGGGTCCCCGTCTCGGCGGCGAAACCGACCAGGATGGGCCGGCGAGCGCCGGAGCCCCGGCCGCCGGTCCTGACTCGCTCGGCCGTCTCGGCGAGCAGATCCGGCGTCGAATCCATCTCGAGGGTCAACCCGTCCGACCGGCCGAGCTTCTGGTCCGACACGGAACGCGGCCGGAAGTCCGCCACGGCCGCGGCCATGACGAGGACGTCGAAACGGGGTCCCTCGGCCGGGGTGAGCGCCCGCAGGGCCGCCTGCATCTCGGCTGCGGTCTCGGCCCGGGCGACATGGGCCCTGGCCGGCGCCTCGACCGAGGTGTTGCCGAGGATGAGGGTCACGGCCGCGCCACGGTCGAGGGCGGCCTCGGCGACGGCTATGCCCATCTTGCCGGTCGAGCGGTTGCCGACGAAGCGGACGGGGTCGATCGGCTCGGCCGTGCCGCCGGCCGTCACGACGACGTGGAGACCGGCCAGGTCGCCGCGCGATGGTGTGCCGGCGGTGCCACGAGACCTCGAGAGCGGCGCCTCGGCCGGCAGGGGGGCGGGCGCGCCGCTGAGTGCGTCCACCGTAGCATCGACGATGTGCCCGAGGTCAGCCAGCCGGCCGAGGCCGGTCATGCCGGACGCCAGCACGCCGGACTCCGGCTCGACGATGCGGTAGCCGAACTCCCGCAGCCTGGCCACGTTCGCCTGGGTGGCCGGGTGGGCGTACATCCCGCCGTCCATCGCCGGGGCCACGACGACCGGGACCGATGTGGCCAGGCAGGCGGCCGTGATCGTGTCGCCGGCGAGGCCCGCGGCCATCGCCGCCATCCAGTGGGCGGTCGCGGGGGCAACCACGATCGCCTCCACGTCGTGCGCAGCGGCAACGTGGCCGATCCGGCCGTCAGCCTGGAGCGCCAGCACGTCCGCGTCGACGGGGTGGTAGCTCAACGTCTCGAGCGTCAGCGTGCCCACGAACTCGACCGCGGAAGGTGTCATCAGCACTCTGACGTCGGCCCCTTCGCCCTGGAGCAGGCGCAGCAGCTCGACGGCCTTGTAGGCCGCGATCGAGCCCGTGATGCCAAGGGCGATGCGACGGTTGGCGAGGCGTTCGCCCGACTCGGTCATTTCGCGCGCTCCGAGATGATGTGGATCGATCCGGCGGCGCTGCCGGTCCAGCCCACGGTGGGATCGCCGGGGACGATGGGCTCGCCGCTGGCCAGCGCCCACAGGATGGCGAGGCCCTTGAGGGTCAGCTCCGGGTCTATGGCGTCTACGTCGGGCAGGGTGCGGGCCCACGGCGCGGCGGAAAGCCCCCCGGTCAGGACCACCTGGATGCTCGCGGCATCGACCTTCTCGGCCCGGGCCAGCTCGGTCCGTATCTTCTCCAACAGGCCGGTGACCAGGGCCCGGTAGCCGATGACGACGCCGGACTGCATGGCCGACACAGTGTCCGTGCCGATCGTCTTCTGGGGCTCCTGCAGCTCGATCCGGGGCAGCCGCGCCGTGCGGGCGGCGAGCGCCTCGAGACCCAGCTCCAATCCGGGGGCGATCGCCCCGCCGACATAGGCGCTGTCGCGCGCGATGCAATCGAACGTGGTGGCCGTGCCGAAGTCCACGACGATTGCCGGCGTGCCGTAGAGGCGGGCGACGGCCACGGCGTTGACGAGCCGGTCGGCGCCGACCTCGGTGGGGCGCTGCACGCGGATCGGCATGGGCATGTTTCCGGCTCCGGCGGTCATCAGCTGAATCCCGCGCCGATCGGCCATCGCCGCGGCGACTCCGGTCAGGGTCGGGACCACCGACGCCATGGAGATGCCGGTGACGTCCGACATGGAGGCCCCGTCCAGGTGGAGCAGGCCGTCGATCAGGACCTCGAGCTCGTCGGGCGTGCTGGCGGCCCTCGTGGTCGCCCGTCGGGCGGCGATGATCGCCTCACCCTGGACCAGGCCCAGGGTGATGTTGGTGTTGCCGATGTCGAGGGCGAGCAGCATGGCCCGATGATAACGCGCCGGGGGCAGCGCTCCCGGCTAAAGGAGGGGAATAGTCGGGTTTCACTTGTACCCGGCTGTGCCGCTGAGGTACGATCCGGCGGTCCGTCACCGGCGTCTCAACCGTCACCTCGATCACCCCGGATGAAGGAGTGGTGTCGTCCGTGCCGCCTGCGAAGTTCTTCGTGAATCGCGGCATCGTCTCGAGCCGGACCGACCTGCTCAACGTTCTCCGACCCCTCGAAAAGCAGACCGTGGCATACCGGTACTACCGGGGCCACGAGCTGGTTCAGCATGGGTTGGGCTGGGTTGAGCGGATCGTGACGAATGAGCCGGAGACCTCGACGTTCTTCACCCCGCTCTCGATCTGCCTGAACGTGGATTCGTTCGAGCACCTCGAGTTCGAGACCCGTCCCGACCAGCTGCTCACGTATCGCCTGGTTCAGGGGGACGAAGCCGTGGTGATCGATTTCGCGCCCGCCGGCGTCCCGGTGGGAGATGCGGTCGAGTTTCGTCAGCTCTCGTTCGACACCTCCGGCTACGTCCAGATGGAGTTGCTCGGCCACGATCCTATCGAGGGCGAGCAGGGGGCCTGACTCGGCGAAACCGTGGCCCGGCTGGGCGCGGCGGATTTCGGTCCCGGCGAGGGCTTGGTGAGGCCGCGTGGGAGACGCGGTCAGGAGGAAGCGCCGCCCGGGGTTTCTCTTCGGGCGTCGCCCTATGGGTGGGAACAGACCAAGGCGAGACAAGTCAGGAGGAGAGTCAGTTGGCCTTCCTAGATCGCTACTTCAAGTTCGCCGAGCGCGGCACCAACATCGTCACGGAGTCACGGGCCGGCCTTACCACGTTCATGGTGATGTGCTACATCATCTTCTTGAACGGCGCGATCATCGCCAAGCCCCTCGGCCTTGACCCCGTTGCGGTCGCGGCCGGCACCTGCCTCATCGCCGGCCTCATGACCATCGCGATGGGTGTGGTCGCCAACTACCCCTTCGCCATCGCGGCCGGCCTCGGCATCAACGCCCTCGTTGCTTTCACGCTTCCGGCAAAAGGCTTCACGCCCGCAGAGTGCATGGGCGTCATCCTCATCGAAGGCTTCGTAATCACCATCCTCGTGGTCGCCGGCCTCCGGGAGGCGATCATGAGTGCCGTCCCGCTGGTCCTGAAGAAGTCCATCGGGGTCGGGATCGGCCTCTTCATCCTCTACATCGGCCTGGTAAACGCCGGACTGATCGTGCAGAGCAACCCGGCGATGTCGCTCGCCTTCCCGACGACGACCGCCCAGTTCGTGTTCCTGCTCGGTCTCGCGATCACCGTCGCCCTCTACGCGCTGAAGATCAAGGCTTCGCTGATCATCAGCATTGTCGTCACGACGATCATCGCCTTGATCGTCGGCGTCGCCACGGTCCCGTCCAACATCAGCCCGACGCCGTCGTTCGCCACGTTTAACAACGCCGACTGGTATGGCGCGCTCTTCGGCAAGGTGAGCCTCATCGTCGCTCTCCTGACGATCTTCGCCGTCATGCTCAGCGACTTCTTCGACACCATGGGTACCGTCACCGGCATCGCCGCGGAGGCCGGACTGGCCGAGGAAGACGGCTCGGTCCCCGGTATCGGCCGAGTCCTCTTCGTCGACTCGATTGCCGCGTTCTTTGGCGGCTGGATGGGCATCAGCTCCAACACCACCTACATCGAATCGGCCGCCGGCGTGGCCGAGGGTGGCAGGACAGGCTGGGCCTCCATCGTGACGGGCCTGCTGTTCCTCCTCGCCATCTTCGTGACCCCGCTTGCCCAGATCGTTCCATTCGCGGCAACCGGGCCGGCCCTCGTCGTCGTGGGCTACCTGATGTTCACGCAGATCAAGGGCATCGACGTCAGCGACATCGAGAACGGCCTCCCGGCTCTGCTCACGATCGTCCTGATGCCGCTTACGTACGACATCACCGTCGGCATCGGCGCCGGCTTCGTTTCGTTCGTGTTCATCAAGATGCTCAAGCGCAAGTTCACCGAAGTCCACTGGCTCATGTACATCGTGACCGCGGCCTTCGTCGTCTACTTCGCCAACGCCTGGATTCTCACCATCGTCAAGTAGCTTCGACTCCGCCAGCTCAGCGGCCGGCGCCCGAATGGGTGCCGGCCGCCTCGTTTTGGCGATGGCCCATCTGGCCCGTATTGGAGGGGTCTCGCTTTCCGCTAGCATTCGCTCGATGTTCGAACGTACAGCGTTGCCCGGCGGGCCGCGCGTCATCACCTCGCGCCTCCCCGGAGCGCGTTCCGTCTCCATTGCCGCCTACGTGCTGGCGGGCTCGCGGCTCGAATCGGTCGAGGAAGCCGGCGCGGCCCATTTCATGGAGCACATAACGTTCAAGGGGACCGCCGCGTACCCCACGACCCGCGCCGTCTCGGAGGCCATCGAGGGCGTGGGCGGCAGCTTCAACGCCGCAACGGATCGCGAGTCGACGGTCTACTGGGTGCGCGTTCCGATGCGCGAGATGCCCCGTGGAATGGACGTGCTGGGCGAGCTGATCGTCCGGCCGTTCCTTCGGAGCTCCGAGATCGAGTCGGAGAGGGCTGTCATCGTCGAGGAGATCCGCTCCTACCTCGACGACCCGGGTGAGCACGTCCACACTCTCTTCGACCTGGCCATGTTCGGCGACACTCCGCTCGGCCGTGAAATAGCCGGCAGCGAGGACAGCGTCCGAAACCTGCCCGAGGAGAACCTGCGCGCCTTTTGGGCGTCGGCCTATAGGCCCGGCAACGTTGTCGTCTCGGCCGCCGGGGACATCGCACACGCCGATGTCGTGGATCTCGTGGAACGCGCCTTTGGCACCGGCGCGGCGAATCGCTCCAGCTTCGAACCGGCTCCGGCCTTGCCGGCCGGGGAGCGGGTGATGACAGTGCGGCGCGACACGACCCAGGCGCAGCTCTGCCTCGGCATCCCCGGACTGCGCCGCGACGATCCCGAGGCCTGGACACTCGAGGCCCTGAACGCCATCCTCGGCGATGGTATGAGCAGCCGCCTCTTCCAGTCCGTCCGCGAGGAGAAGGGTCTGGCCTACGACGTCAGCTCCTACGTGGTGGACTACGTCGACGCCGGGGCGTTCGTCGTCTCGGCCGGGGTCGATCCGGACAAGATCGCACCCGCGGTCGCGGCAATCCTCGAGGAGATGGCGCGTGTCCGAGACGGAGTCGTCCCGGCCGAGGCGCTGGCCCGCTGCAAGCGCTACCTCGCCGGCAGGCTGGAACTGAGGATGGAGGAGACCCGCCACGTCGCCTCGTGGCTGGGTGGCCAGGAAGCGCTCCACGAGCGAGTCCTCACGCTCGAAGGGGCGCTGGCTGAACTGGATGAGGTGACCGCCGAAGGCATCCACGCCCTGGCCGGCCGCTTGATACGCGACGACGGGCTTCGACTGGCGGTGGTGGCCCCGCCCAGGCGCGGTCGCCGCCTCGAATCGCTTCTGCGATTGCCCGGGGGTGTGGCATGAGCGAGGGTCGCAAGCCCCGCGGAGAAGGGGCAGTCGGAACGGACGAGGCCCTGGACGGGTCGGCGGACGTCCAGCCGGAGTCGCAGGTGAGCGAGGCTGAGCCCGCCGCCGCGGACGAGCCTTCGCGACAGCTCGCGCTCATGTCGCTCGATTCGGGCGGCGAGCCGGACGCTACCGAGGAATCGGACGAGACCGAGGAACTGGACGAGTCCGCCGAGCTTCTGGTCACAGTCTCGTCCGAAACGCTCGCCGGGACCGTCGGTGAGGGCAACGAATACGGAGAAGAGGAGTCGGCCGGGGGAGCCGACGAGGACGACGAGGGCGAGGTCGTCGAGAGCTGGGCCGGTGCCTCGTCGACCGACGAGGGCGGATCGTACGCTGGCGAGCTTCTCGAGGACGGCGCCGAAGTCCATGAGGCCGACACGTACGCCGGGCAAGCTCCTTACGCGCCGGCCGGCGGTTCGCTCCTCGACCAGCCCGACCTGGAGATCCGTCTTGCCCGTATCCACCTGCGGACCGGCTCCTTGTTCATGGCGCGAGCGGAACTCGAGGCTCTCGCCGCCCGCGAGCAGCTGGATACGGCGGCCCATCTCGACCTGGCCGAGGCCCGCTGGCGCACCGGGGACCTCCACGGAGCCGGCGAGGCGGCGGTTGCATACCTGGCCGACGGAGGCGGGGCGGCTCTTGGTTTCGTGATCGCGGCCGAGGCGTTCGCGATGGCCAACCGGCATACCGAGGCGCGCCAGCATGTGGAGCTGGCGCTGGAACGCCATCTTTCCGAGCTCGACCCGGTCTTCGCGGGAATGCCGCACCGGGCTTCCTGGCCCGCCGGGGCATGGGTCTCGGCCGCGGCCGAGGATGCGGCGCCGGCCGCTCCGCCCGTCCCGCCGAGGACCGCTCCGCCCGTCCGCGAGGCCGTGGTCGAGCTCGAACCGGCGGTCCTCGCCGTGCCGAGCGAGCCCCACGTGGAAGCCGCTCCGGAGAGGCCGGCCGATGCGGAGCGTGTCGAGCCGCCCGCCACGACACCCACGCCCGAGGCTCCGACCGAGGAGCATGTCGCCCCGGCCGAGGAGGCTGCCTCGGCCCCAGCCTGGCCGGTCGAGACCCCGGCGGCCGAGGCTCCGGTCGCCCCGGCCGCGGCCGAGACTCCCGCCGTGGAAACAGGTGCGGCCGCTGTGGCCCAGGCGGAGGAGGGAGCCGGCGCGGAGGTGGCCGCCGGCCGTACGTTCCTCGGTGCCGGAGACCCGATGATGGCCGCGCTCCACTTCGGGGTCGCGATCCGGCTCGCCCCGGCCTCGGCCGTCGCCGTCCTGGATGCCATCGGGGACCGCCAGGATCTGCCCCTCCAGCTCGTCCGGGGCGACGCGTTTCGGTTGCTGGGCCTGGAGGCCGACGCGGGCAACACCTACCTGTCCGTCGCCAGTGCCCTCGGCGCCGGGAGGCCCGCCGCGCCCGAGGCTCCGCTCGAGGCGACCGCTCCCGCGCCCGAACCGACGGCCCCGCCCATCGCCGAGGAGCCGCCGCTCGCGCCGGAGCCGCCGCCCCTTCGCTGGGAGTAGGCCGCCGGCCGGGCGGCCATCGCTCCGGCCGTCCGGGCCTCAGGTCGATCGCTTGATCTCGGCCAACGCGAGGACGGCCGCCACGTCGTCCGCCGTTCGTACGTGCATCCGAACGGGCCAACCCTCGATCGCTCTCGCGGCACCGGTGAGGGACTCGCGGATCTCGCCCGGGAGGTCGCTCGCCAGGGCGGCCTCGCGGCCCGCGTCCGAGAGCGCAAGGCCCACTCGGAAATGGCCGGCATCCGGTGTCATGTAGAGGATCCCCTTCTTCCCGCGCTCCACTCGACACGACCATCCGTACTTCCGGCCGCCGTAGACCCAACGCTCGGTGACGGGCGCGTGACCCGACCGGATCCGCTCCTGGAGCAGAGTCCATAGGCCAGCAGCGGGACCGAGGAGGCCGGCCAGCTCCGCACCGGCCGGCGGGTCGGGTTTGACGGTCGATTCCGGGGTCATCGCAGCTCCCTGTTCGTCTCCGCCATCCGCGGACTCGGCCCGGCCCGGTGGCGACACTCGGCCAGTCTACCGAGCGCCAGGGCCTCACTCGACGTCCAGAACCGCGGGCGCAGCCCTGCCGTGGCTCCCACCGCCAACCGGCTACACTCCCCATCGCATCAATCGTCCGCAGGGGTATCCGTGACGTGACCGAGCGAACTCTAGTCCTGGTCAAGCCCGACGGCGTCCAGCGTCTGCTGACGGGCCGAATCATCGCGCGCTACGAAGAGCGCGGCCTCAAGATCGTCGGGCTCAAGCTGGTCCATGTCGACCGCGAGCTGGCCGAGCGCCACTACGCCGTTCACAAGGGCAAGCCGTTCTTCGAGGGCCTGGTCGCCTTCATCACTTCTGCCCCGCTGGTGGCCCTGGCCCTCGAAGGGCCGGATGCGATCGCCTACGTGCGGACGATGAACGGCGCCACGCGACCGAGCGAGGCGGCTCCCGGCACGATCCGGGGCGACTTCGCCGTAGAGATGGGACAGAACCTGGTTCACGCGTCGGACGGCCCCGAAGGCGCCGCGACCGAGCTGGCGATCTGGTTCCGGCCGGACGAGCTGCTCTCGTACGATCGCGACGTGGACCGCTGGGTCGTGGGTCCGGGGGCTCGCTGATCCCAAGCCGGGCGCTGCCGCCGGGCGGGCGGGCCCGGGGATCCGACCGTCAGTCCGTGTTGGGCTGGGCCGGAGCGGAGGTCGTGATCGGCGCCGGGCTGAAGCTCGGCGGGATCGACTGGCTCGGGCCGACGGCGCCCGAGGGTTCGGGTGTCGGTCTGGGAGCGAGGCTCGGCAGAGGCGTCGGGGTCGGCAGTCGCGGGGGCGCCTGAGTTGGTGCCCGCGTCGGAGTCGTGTGTGCGGCCGCGTCCAGGGGGATGCCGGATCGTGACGCGTTGGATGTCCCCAGGCCGCCGAAAGCAAGTGCGGCCGAGAGCGCCGCGCCGGCGACGATGACCAGGCTCACTCCGGTCGTCCGGTTGAGGCGCCAGGCCGCGGCGACTCTATCGCCGACTCCTGCACTCGCCTCGGGCTCGCCCCCCGGTTCCGCCCCGGACGCGAGCGTCATGGCCGTCGCCGCGACGGCGGCGTCCGCGCTCGGCCGACGTCCGACGGCGGGCCATCGCGGCAGCTCGCTCCGGGCCAGCCGGACGTCCTCTGTCGCCGAGCGGAGCCCGATCAGCAGGAGGCGTGCGTAGCAGGCCAGGGCGAGGGCGATCGATACAGGGAAGAGGAACTGCAACCCGCTGGGGAGGCCCAGGCGGATCAGCGTCGATCGAGCCTCGTACACGGGGCTGCCGGGCCAGCCGATGGTCGCAACCGCGATGACCGCGAGGGCCAGGCCGAGCATCGGCGTGCGGCGAAGCCACCCGCGCAGACGCGGCACGTTCGACGTGCCGAAGGCGCGCGACAGACCCGCGGCCCATGCGACCAGGCCCGTCTTGGCGGCGATGAAAACGATCAGCCAGAGCCGGGCCGGTTCGGCCGCGGAGTCGGTGCGTGCGGCCATCGCCAGCAGCACGAAGCCGGCATCGGTGACGATCGAGTAGGCGACCACTTCCTCCAGTTCGTCGTGGACGAGGGCGGCCAGGGGCCCGAGAACGAGCGTCGCGACGGCCACGACCTGCACGACCGCGATCGAGGCGTTCAGCCAGTCGCTTTGAATCCCGAGCGTCGTCGCGCTCCAGCTGATTGCCAGAACGGCCAGCCCGGCGGGGATCCAGACCAGGAGCATCGCCGGTGAGAGCGGCGCGGCGGTGCGGCCGAGGCGAGCGGCCGGGACGTGGAACGGGACCGCGCCGCTCCGGACCGCCAGGGCGAGACCCAGGATGAGGAAGGCCAGCGCGAAGATGGGGCCGTCATCACGTCCGTTCCAGGGCGGGCGGGCGACGGTAATCGCGGCGAACCCGAGCCCGGCCGCGACCAGGCCGATGGTCCTGATCTCGGCCAGCCGGCCATCTCCTTCGGCGTCTCGGGGAGCCGTTCGAACGATCAGGAGCGCTCCGGCCGTTGCAGCGGCGGCGCCGGCTGCGAGCGCGACGCCCGGGTCGGCGGCCGTGAAGGCGATCGCCAGGCCGGCGAGCGAGGCCAGGGCCGCCGGCGCCAGCTCGTCCGGCCAGCCGGAGGCGAGGCCAACGACGCACAGCAGCAGACCCGAGCCCGCCGCGCAGGCGAGGAAGAAGCCGGAGTAGCTGGTTCCGGCCAGGGTCACGTCCCCGATGGTCAGACTGGTCGTGGGGCCGATCGTGAGCGCCGCGGCGAATGCGAGGAGCAAACACACCAGCCCGACAAGGCGGCCGAGCCAGCGCGACGAGCGAGCCGCCAATCCGACCGCGGCACCGATCCCGCAGATGACCAGAAAGACGAGCAGGCTCATCGTCGCGGCTCGCGCGGGCGCAAGCGTCTCACTCGGCCGGGGGTCGGGAATACCTCCGGCAACGGCTCCGGCGTCTCTATCTCAGTCTCTTCGTCCGAGGTTTCGCCGCCGAGAGGTCGGGACGGGTCGGTCCAACCTTCGCCGCGGAGCGGACCGAAGGGAGAGGTCCTGATGGTCGACGCTCGGGTCGGAGTGGGGGACGCATCGGCGGGTATCGGAGCGGCCGATGACCGAGCGGTCTTCCGCGCGGCGGGCCGGCGGGGGAGGGGCGCGGGCACGGCGGGAGCGGCCTCTGTCAAAGCGGCCTCTCCGGCCGCATCGGGAGCGATTTCGGCGCCCGAGTCCGCCGAGAGCTCGCCGGCCGCCGACGGAACGGCGGCCGGCGCTTCTGCCGCCGTCCCTCGCATCGCGGTCATCGCGTCGAACGGCGAGATCAGCAGGCCTGTCGCTCCGGCCACGGCGACCAGCAGAGCCGTCAGGACGATCTGCCCGACTGAGGATGCGGGTCCGATCCAGGCCTGGAAGAGCAGCGAGCCGCCGATCACGAGGACCGCGGCGCCAACTCCGACTCGAAAGACGTCCCGGCCGGTGAGGGGGACGATCGCCAGGGCCACCAGGGTAACGCCGGCGGCCTGGGCGGCGAGTGGCCCGGTGAGCGGTTCAACCGGAACGATGAACCAGCCGATCGAGAAAGCCGCCCCGGCTACCGCCGTCTCGGCCAGGACGCCGATCCCGGAACCCTCGCTCGCAATCGATTGGGATCGCGCTGCCGCCAGCAGGAGGTACGCGGCGAGCAACGAACCGAGGACCCGGAAGACGACCGCCAACGCGGTCGGCTCCGGGGAGGCGACGAAGGGAGTGGCGACCATCGCGATCAGCAGGCCGAGGGCGACGACTCGACCGTCGCGGGCGGCTATCGCCACTACGCCGCCAATTGCCGCAATCAGGGCGGCGGCCACCACGGGCTGGATCATGCGGCGCGGGCGCTGGCGACCCGAAGGTCGAGGCTTCGGGTCATGGCGTCTTCGACGTGGCCGGCGACCCGCTCGCGGCCGGCGACCCGCTTGCTGCGGGTGACGGCTTCGGCTGCGACACCAGTCCGAACTCGCCCGGCGGCCAGTAGCGCAGCCATGCCCGGCCGACGACCGTGGACTTGTCGATCGGTCCGAAGTTGCGCGAATCGCGCGAATCCTGTCGATGGTCTCCCATCACGAACAGCTGGCCGGGCGCCAGCTTCCAGGTGTTGCTGCCGTTGTCCGGCATCTCGGTTGGCTGATTCTCGAAGACATATGGCTCGGTCAGCTGCTTCCCGTTCACGAACACGTGGCCGCCGTGGATGTCCACGGTGTCGCCGCCCAGGCCGATGACGCGCTTGACGAAGGGGGATCCGGAGGCGTCCTGGACCCAACCGGCCGGAGGGTTGAAGACGACGATGTCGCTCCGGTGGTAGTCGTCGAAGTGGGGCGTGATCTTGTCCACGAGGACGAACTGATCGGGCATCAGCGTGTCCTCCATGGAAGCCTGCTGAACCCGATACGGCTGGGCGACGAAGAGCTGGACGACCAGGAAGATCAGCAGCGTGACGAGGAGTGTCTCGAGCAGCTCGAAGAGGCAGCCGAGCGTTCTACGGTTCACAAGTTCGCGAGTATAGGGGCTGTGATATCGTCCTGCCCCGTGGACTTCCCCAAGCGACTGGGCTGGCTCAAGAGCGGCCGCTTCCTGAGGCTCCTGTCGGTAGTTGCGGCGCTGGCAGTGCTGGCGGGGCTTCTCTACAACGCCATGGCGGTCGACCGGATCCCGCCGACCTACTCGATCACGGTCAGCAGCCCGGCCGGCAGCGGCCTGGCCATGACGCTCACCTCGATCGACGTCACCTTCAGCGAGGAGGTCCGGCACCCGACAGCCGAGGCCGCCTTCTCAATGGCCCAGGTGACGGGCGCGTCGGCGGCCGTGGCCGTGGCCGTGGCCGGAACCTACCACTGGCAGGGCCAGAAGCTCATCTTCACGCCGTCGGCGAAGCTGCCGCTCTCCACCAAGTTCCACATCCACATGGCCCCCGGCGTCCAGGATCTGGCTGGGAACGCTCAGAGCGGCACCGCTGACATCGATCTGACGACCGTCGGCGCGCCCCAGGTCACCTCCATGGTGCCGCCTGCCGGCTCTGCCTCGGTGGACGTGGATGCTTCGATCCTGATCACGTTCGATCGGTTCATGGACCCGCAGAAGGTGATTGCGGGTCTGACCCTCCAGCCGGACATCACCTACCAGGCTTCGTGGAACGGCACAATCCTGACTCTCGACCCGACCAAGTCGATGGAGCACGGCACGACGTACACCGTCAGGATCGCCGACCCGGCGATCGATACCGACGGAACGAAGCTTCCGCCTTACGTGGCCAGCTTCAAGACCGTCGACGTCGGGTTGCGGGTCGCCTCGGTCACGCCCGCCCCGAATTCGGCCGGCGTCAATATCCACAGCCTGATCGCCGTCACCTACGACGGCCCGATCGATCCCGCGTCCATAGCCGGGGCAATCAAGCTGACGCCGCCGGTGTCCGGCTCGGTCAAGACCATGACCCTGGCCGACGACCGCAAGCTCACGACCACGCCGACGCCGGCCGCCACGGGATCGGGCTCGAGCGTCCTCGTCTTCACGCCCGACAATCCGCTGGCTCCCCACACCACCTACACGGTGAACCTCAGCTCGACCGTCAAGGGAACCGACGGTCAGGTTTCGGCCGGCCAGACCTGGACCTTCATCACCGGCGAGGCGCCGGTCAACGCCCTCAACCAGGTCGCGTTCATCTCCAATCGGAGCGGCGTCGACAACGTCTGGCTCATGAACTTCGACGGGTCGAACCAGCGCGAAGTCACCTGGGAACTCACCCCGGTGAACGGCTACGACATCAGCGGCGACGGTATGACCATCGCCTACGGCACGGCCGGAGTCGTCAAGAAGATGACCCTCGGC
>Ga0187854_10003065_pt1 | contig 13581 bp, 8 predicted proteins | sample June2016WEW_6_15_FD_132445 | JGI IMG/M metagenome (GOLD analysis project Ga0187854, IMG submission 132445) | Peatland microbial communities from SPRUCE experiment site at the Marcell Experimental Forest, Minnesota, USA - June2016WEW_6_150 | ecosystem: Environmental > Terrestrial > Soil >...
GCTCCACCTGGTAACCCCCTCCGCGCAGCGCTTCGCGGACGCGCGGGACAGCCTGTTCGCCATCCAGGGCAATCGCGTGCAGCCTATTGCCAAACAGCGCCACCTCCTTGATGCCTTCCAGCTTTTCAATCTCACCCATGGCGTCTTGCGGACGCTCGCACTGGACTTCCAAAACGTCCTCCTGCATGAACTGGCTCTTGAGGATGGCGGGACTCCCCATCGCGATCAGCTCGCCACGGTAAATCAGCGCCATGCGGTCGCAATACTCAGCCTCGTCCATGTAGTGAGTGGTGACAAACACGGTGACGCCGCGGCTGGCGAGATCATAAACAAGGTCCCAGAATTGCCGGCGGCTGATGGCGTCCACGCCGGAGGTAGGCTCGTCGAGGAAGATGATGGGCGGCTCGTGCAGGATGGCGCAGCCCAGCGCCAGCCGCTGTTTCCACCCGCCGGAGAGAATGGCGGTGCGCGAGCGCCGGTGCTCCTTCAGCCCGGCCATCTCGATCACCCATTCCTTGCGCTGCTTCTTCTTTTCGGGCGCGATACAGTAGATGCCGCTGTAAAAGTCGATGTTCTCTTCCACCGTGAGGTCTTCGTAAAGCGAGAACTTCTGGCTCATGTAGCCGATGTGGCTTTTGATCTTCTCCGGCTGCGTGCGCACGTCAAACCCCGCCACCATTCCTTCACCCGAGGTAGGCGTCAGGATTCCGCAGAGCATGCGAATGGTGGTGGACTTGCCCGCTCCGTTTGGGCCCAGGAAACCGAAGATCTCGCCCTTGGCCACTTCGAAGCTGATCCTGTTCACGGCGATGAAGCTGCCGAAGCGCCGTTCCAGGTTCTTGACGGCCACCGCTTTTTCCGTATCAGGGCTTTGCATATTTGATGTAGGGCCGGGGCTTGCCACGGCCAGGCCGACCCAAGGGTCGGCCCTACAACGCCCGATGGTCTTCCTCGTCGCTTGCTGAACTGAGCACGGAGACGAAAACATCTTCGAGCCCCGGCTCGATGCGGCCTATCCTCTCGACCTTCAGGCCCGCTCCGCCAAGCCACATCTCCACCGCGCTCGCGGTCGTTTCCGGCTCCGCCGTAACCAGGTGAACGCGGTCACCGAAGAGTCCAACCGAATTGGCGGGGAACTTTTGGCGAAGCAGCGCCGTGGCGCGCCGCGGCTCGCTCGAGCGAACCTCGAGGATTACGCCGCGCATGAGTTGCCTCACCTCACTGGGCGTCCCTACGGCGAGCAGCCTGCCGTGATGCATCAGCCCCACGCGGTTGGCGCGCTCCGCTTCGTCCAGATAAGCAGTGGAGACGAAGATGCTGACTCTCTCGCGGAGCAACTGATAAAGGATGCGCCAGAAATCGCGCCGCGAGACCGGGTCCACGCCGTTGGTGGGCTCGTCAAGAAACAAAACTTTCGGTGTGTGAATGAGCGCGCAGGCAAGTCCGAGCTTCTGTTTCATGCCGCCCGAGAGGTTTCCCGCCAGCCGCTGGCGAAAGGGCGTGAGGTTACTGAAGGCCAACAGCCGAGCGGTTTTTTCCTCCCGGCCCTTGCGCGGCACACCATAGATGTCCGCATAGAAAGCGATGTTCTCCATCACCGACAGATCGGGGTAAAGCCCGAACCGCTGGCTCATGTATCCAATGTCGTCCTTCAGCGGTTCGGCCTCGCGAACAATGTGCTTACCCATCACCCAGGCGTCTCCGGAGGTTGGGTCCATGATGCCAGTGAGCAGGCGCATCGTGGTGGTCTTGCCCGCGCCATCCGGGCCCACCAGGCCGAAGATCTCGCCTTGCGCCACGGTGAGAGTGAGGGAGTCAACAGCGGTCAGGGCGTCGAAAGATTTGGTGAGCGCCACAGCGCGGATGACGTCCATCACCTGCCCTCCGCCCCGGCCAGGATTTCAACATCCGCGGGCATTCCCGGCTTCAGTTCCATGTTCTTGTTCGTGATGTCCACTTTCACGCGGTAAACCAGTTTGACGCGCTCCCTTTCTGTTTGAACCATTTTGGGAGTGAACTCCGCCTGTGAGGCCAGGAAAGCCACTCGGCCGTCGTACACCTTGTGCGCATACGAATCAGCCGTCACCCGCGCCCGCTGGCCCACCTTGACACGGCCCAGGTCGGTCTCATTGATATATGCACGCACCCAGATGTTGTCGAGGTCAGCGACCGTGACGATGGGGGTTCCCGCCGAAACGTATTCACCGGGCTCGACGTTTTTGGAAAGGACCACGCCGGAGAGCGGCGAGTTCACCGTAGCATAGCTCAATCGTGTCTCGGCCTCGGCCACTGCGGCCTTGGTCAGCTCGAGCCGGGCGCGTGCCTGTTCAATGTCTTCTTTCCTGGGGCCGTTGCGAAGCAGGCGGAAGTGTTCCTTCGCCTGCACCATGGCCGCGCGAGCCTGCTCGATCTGCTCTTTTCGCGGGCCTTCCTTCACCAGCTTGAACTGTTCCTCGGTTTCTTTTTGCCTTGCCAGGGCGGTTTCGTAGGTGGTGCGCACCGCGTCGTATTGTTGTTGGGAAACCTCGTCTTTTTTCACCAGCGCCTCGTAGCGGGCCGCATCTGCCTTGGCGCGCTCCGTCTCAGCTTTTGCCCGCTCCACCGTCGCCTGGGAGGCAGCGATTTCCTGGGGACGCGATCCCGCCAGCATTTCTTCCAGGCGGGACTGAGCCTGCTGGGCGGCGGCTTCGGCCTGTGCGATGTCCTCTTTCCGATACCCTGCCATGAGCTCCTCCAGCGCGGCTTGCGCGGTCTGAGCATCCGCCTTCCGGAGACCCACTTCTTGAGCCAGCTCGGCGCTGTCGAGGCGAGCCACGAGTTGGCCGGTCTTGACGATCTCGCCCTCGTCTACCAGGCGGGCCACCACCCGGCCCGGAATCTTGAAACTCACTTCGGCATCGGTCACCTCGATATTTCCCGAGAGCCGGATAGTGCCGGCATGGGCAGAGCCGGCGTGGATAACGTAGAAGATTGCGGCTGCCACAACGAGCAGGGCGAGAAGGCCGGCAATCAATTTCTTTTTGTCCTTCATGGCCGCTTCTCCTTGGGCTGGTTTTTTGCTTTCGCCGCCAGCGCCGACCAGACCAGCTCAAATGTCGAACGCTGCCACTCCGGGAGCTTCGGCGCGGGGTGGAGCGACCACAGGAACATGGTGCCGAAGGCGCTCAACTGGAAAAAGCGCGCCAGCTCGATGGGGTTCGCTGCCGCCCGGATTTCCCCTCGTTGCTGGCCCAGCGCGAGGATCTCGGCCAGGAGTTGCCGGCCGCGCTCCAGGTTGGGATTCGCAAGCTCGCGAACCCCCTGGCTGGAGAGCAAGGCAACCAGAAGACTGCGTGTCAGCTCGGGATTCAGGCCGGGCTCGTTCTCCAGGGAGAGCAGAAGGTGAAAGAGGAGTTCGCGGATGGGCTCCGCGCCCTGCCGCGCTTTCTCCAGCGCCCCTTGAATCTTCCCGATTTGCCTTCCCGCAAACCCTGCCAGCACGTGTTCTTTGCTCGGGAAGTAATTGAAGAAAGTCCCCTTGCCCACATCGGCAGCTTCGGTGATCTGCTCGACGCGGGTGGCGGCGAAGCCCCGGCGCGCGAAGAGGCTAAGAGCAGCTTGCAGGATGCGCGCCCGGGTTTCAGCCCGGTGGCGCTCCCGGCGGCCTGGCTTGGGTTTCCTTCCAGGCGCCCTGCGCTCGAAAGTGGCTTGCTCGTTTCGCAACATAAATGACCCTTTATCAACTATGACTCCGACTCGGATATGACCATAGGTCATTTATGGGGATTTGTCAAGCGCGTTTTTCGTTCCTGCCCTAATGGCGCAGACGCTCAACGCCTTGCGGAAAGACATACGCTGTTTTCATTCTGAGGCAGGAAAGCCGCGGAGAATCTTCCGCCTGGCCGATTCTCTCTGGCAGGCCGCTGAAAAGGTATCGGCATGTTGTGCTGCGCCAAGCCAGCGTCATCTCCTGCTCAGAGACGGCTGGGCGTGGCGCTTTGAGCTTGAACCGATGGACCAGCCGGTCTATGATGTTGCGCAAAGGTTAAGTAGAATTGCGGGCAAAGCGTGCAGTTCACTAATTCACAACAAGGGGAGACAAGTCCATGTCCCAAGATGATACTAACGCGCGGCCTCAGCAGGGCATCGCCAGGCGTGACTTCTTGCACGCGGCTTCGCTCGGGGCGCTTGCCTTAGCCGCAACAAGCAGCCTGGGAGGTGGCCCTGCCAAGGCGGCGCAGTCAACACAAGGGGGAAAAGGGCGCAGCTTGAAAGCGACCATGGGTAAGAGCATCCGGTTCCCCAATTGCCATGGCGATGTGTGGACCACCACCTGGGCGGATGACGACAACCTCTATTCCGTCACCGACGATTCCAAGGGCTTCAACAATGCCTGCGACAGCAATCTGGCCATGAATCGGATTACCGGAGGGCCTCCGCCAAACATCCAGGGTGCCACGATAAACCCTATGAGCGAATTCGGAAAGGGTACCGAACTTAAGGAGGATGGAGCCTCCTGGAAGGCTTCAGGACTTACCTGCGTGGACGGAGTGCTCTACCTCTCGGTCAGCCGGCACTTCTATGAGGGTGTCGTGGACACAAAGCCAAACCCGGCGCATCGGTTCTTGATCCAGCAGACGTGGGATGCCGGCATCATCAAGTCCACCGACCATGGGAAGACGTGGAGCCGCACGCCCAAACTCGATCATGCCATGTTTCCCGGCCGCATCTTCAGCAATCCGTTCTTTGTCCAATACGGCAAGGACGGTCAAGGTACAAAGGACGATGCGGACAAGTACGTTTACGCAGTCTCCAACGACGGGACATGGAACAACGGCAACTGGATGACCCTGGGGCGCGTGTCCAAAGGACTCATCGGGCGGCTCGACCCTGGAGACTGGGAGTTCATCCAGGGCTACGATGCTCAGAACCAGCCGATCTGGAGGCCGCGCTGCGATAACGCTCTCTATGTATTCCGCTCTCCCGGGCACACCAGCATGACCGGGATCCACTACATCAAAGGTTTGGATCTTTACATCATGCCGCAATGGTACTATCCGCATCTTGAAGAGTTCCGGTGGACCGTGACCCGCTGGGATTTCTACTCCGCCCCGGCGCCGTGGGGTCCTTGGACGCTGTTCCATACTCAGGATTTTGATCCCCAGGGCTTCTACAATCCCAACATCCCGAGCAAATTCATCAGTGAAGACGGACGGAAGTTTTGGATTTTTGTTGCGGGATTTTATAACTCGCCCGAGAACGTTTATGGCTTGAACATGATTCCCGTGACCCTTGAAGAAGCGACGGCTTAGCCGCCTTCACCCACAGGAGACAGAAATGAAACTCCCAGCCAATAAGGCCATGCGAGTGCAGACACTTTGCAGTCTTCTTTTGCTTCTGGTCAGCGCCCGGCCTGCCGTGGCGGCCGAAAACTGGTACAGCGTGGAATTCCGCAAGTTGCACCTTGATTACCACCTCAATCCCTGGATTCGCGACGCGGCGGCCTCGGTGACGCTTGAGGAGGCCCGCCGACAGATGCGGATGATGAAGGAAGCGGGCGTCGAATCGGTAGAATTCTTCGCCTACGACCACTTCGGGAACGCCTTTTACCCTTCCGACGTAATGCCGCGCCATCCTACCCTCCGTCAAGACTACTTCGGCAACATGCGACAGGCTGCCCGCGAGAACGGCATCCATGCCGTAGCCTATGTGAACGTCTTCGGCAACATGTATCTCTTCTCCAAACATCCGGACTGGTATATCGTCGACAAAACCGGAACGAAATACGCCGCCGCATCCTGGCTTCCGGTGGACAAGTCCCAGATTTGCGCCTCCTCGCCCTTTCTCGAGCAGGTGTACAAGCCGTTCCTGAAAGAATTGATTTCCCGCTACCGCCCTGACGCCATTTGGCTTGATGGCGGAAGCTGGCTCGTGGAAACTCCCTGCTATTGCCGATTCTGCCGGACGAAATACCGGGCATTCTCCGGGGAAGAGATTCCCGACCCACCGCAAAGGGGCGCGGACGATGCCTCATGGCAGAGGTGGCTGCGCTGGGTGGTCTGGCGACGCTCGCAGATCTACGATTACCTGACATCGATCACAACGTACATTCACCAGCTCAAGCCGGATATCCTGGTCACCGATAACAACGTGGGACGTAACGAGCTGGGTATTCCCATCGTGGAAGGCGGCCGATTAGTGCGCTGGGCTGAGCCGAAAGAGTTGGGCCTCGATTTCCTCTCCTGCGATCCGGTGCCCATGGGGGGAGACCACCCCGTCGTCCTGAGCAGAGAAGGCCGCCAGCAATCCACGCTGGGGATTCCATTTGACTACGCAAACGAGCGCTTCCAGGGCTGGGGGGAATGGACGATCCGGGAAACCACGGACTTCAAAGTTGAGTGCGCCACGATCATGGCCAACGGCGGCCGATGCTTCTTCGCCGATCAGCCGTGGCCTGATGGGACGTTGGAGCCCGAAGTCTACCGGCGCCTGAAGGAAACCTATGATTTCGTTCGATCCCGCGAAGCTGCCTACCGGGGTGCGGAGACTGTCGCGGAGATCGGAGTGCTCCTGGCCGAAACCAACGGCACCCTGGCACGAAACCCAGAATGGCTGACGCCGGCCACCAGCAGCGGCGATGCAGTCGCCGGAGCTCATCTTGCCCTGGTGCAAGAGGGCTTCCAGTTCCAGATTGTTGGGGAGACGGGACTCCCGACGGCCCTGCAACACCTGAAAGTGTTGGTCGTGCCTGAGCAGGTCATGTTGCTTCAGGACACTGTTGACGCCATCCGTAACTTCGTCGAGCAGGGCGGACGTCTGCTGGTGACTGGCCAATCCGGCCGGCTCAGGGAGGATGGTTCTCCACGCGCGCAGGAGGAGGTAGCACGCCTCCTGGGTGTGAAGCTGAATGGCAGTCGGCGCGCTCCGCTCAATTACCTCGAGTTCTCGCCGGAGTTCGGAAACTCCCTCCGTCTGCCGTCGTTGCCCTTTATGGTCCGGGGGCCGATGTACCAGTTCGAAGCGGACAGCTCGCGGCTGCTGGCGCACACGCTTGAGCCGCGCGACGACCCCTGGGACGAAAATGGCCATTGGCGCCAGTACACCGTGACCGGGGCCATGCCGCCCAATCGCACCCCAGCCGGACCGGCGGCAGTCCTCACTCGTGTCGGCAAGGGACAAGTCTTATACGTCGCCGGGAACTGGTTTACAACCTATCGGACGGAGGGTAACCCGGCCGTGCGGAAGATGCTGGCGGGGTTTCTTTCCACGCTACTTCCAGAGCGGGAGCAGCTTCTTTGGATTGAGAACAAGCCCTTGCGAATCGAAGGCAGTTTGGCACGAACCCGGAACGGGTATCTGGTGAGCCTGGTCAACTCCGCGATCCAGAAGCAATCCACGCGGTTCGTACACGTCGAAGAGCTCACCCCCGTTTCGGACCTCCGTGTTAGCGTGCGCGTTGCGCAAAAAGTTCGTGGAGTTCGCTTGCACCCGGAAGGAACTGTCCTTCCGTTCACCCAGGAAACCGGTGGGCGCGTGCAATTCACTGTTCCGCGTGTCGACATTCTGGTTTCGGTCCTGCTCGATTGCCAGTGAGGTGAACATCGACCGTCCAGGTGAGAAGATCGACCGAATCGCCGGCCCGATTGGCTAATGGACGGAGCAGGTAAACGTCGGAGGAAAGGATCTGCATGGGAAATGCTAAAAGAACGCTTCTTTATCGGCTTGTTAATGAGAGACCCTTGCCAATGTTGGCCCTGGTAATCGGAGGCCTGCTTCTTGTGGCCTACGGGTCTGCCGTGAACCCCAGGATGCCCCCTGTGACGATTGTGGCGGCGGCGGGGAATTCGCCGGCAACAGTGGCCGATCGGACTCGCAGGAGCGCGGCGGGCACAGGGTTCGCGGCCATCAACGATTTCGAGCGGGTCATCTACGTCAGCCCGACGCAAAGCGTCACGAGCATCGGCCGAAATAACAACGTTCAGAAGCGGGCCTTCATGAGCGCAACGATCTATTACGAGCCGGCCATGCCGGTCCAAGACGTCGTTCGCTATGTGGGCAGTGATATCAATCCGGCATACGATTTGGTGGCCATGCGCTGCCGGCCGCGCGACCCCACGAAAACTCAGGCCAGACTCGCCACTTGGCCGAACGTGTTCAAGGCCCTCGTTGACGACTTAGGGTATTCGTCCACGGCCTGCCCGGCCGCGCCGGGCGACACGGTGGACAAGAAGGTGTACTGCGCCGCGTTCAGCTTTTCCGATCAGTCCAACACGCAGGTGCCCTTGACACTGGCGGCAATGATGAATGCCGGCGTAGCTCTCTTGCAGCTCACGGGCGGTGCTTTCCAACCGACCGGAAGTACGTCCGGGGCGAACGTCCTCTACGACCTTTACGGGATTGGCTACGGATTCTCGGGACTGGGGTATTCGGTCAAGAACAGCTATCTTTCCGGCCATAACGTGCCTTTGACATCAGCCCAAGCTCTGGCGCAGTCCGTGGTTCCCGAGTATTTGGTGATGAACGTCACGCTCGCCGACGGGGGGTGCCGTTGCATCCGGGTGAAACCTTATTCGAACCGTGACGAGCGATTCATCGATTGGAACCGCGTTTTCGAAATGGGATCGGAAGACTCATGCACTGCGCTCAACCACTTGCCTTGAGGCGGCATCGAGGGTTCCGATAGGCCGGCGAACCCCGAAGAAATTCCCAGTTCTCAGTTTTCAGTTCTCGGTTATCAATCCGTGAGTTTCCGTCGCCACATTTGGCCCAGTGCGTTGTTGCCAACACCGCGCGCTCTGGTTTTGACTGAAAACTGATAACTGGAAATTGACGACTTTATTCGTACCTCAGCGCCACCATGGGATCGACGCGAGACGCTCGGCGGGCCGGCAGGTACCCGGCGAGCGCAGCCACCGCGAACAGGAGCAACGTCGCCGTCAGGATTGTGAGGGGGTCACCTGGGCTGACCCCGAAAAGCTGGCTCGCCACCAGTTTCGAAAACCACAGACCGAGCGCAAAGCCGATCGCGGCACCCGCCGCCACCATGACCAAGCAATCCCGCAAGACCATCCGCATGACCATGCCCGGTCCGGCGCCCAGTGACATTCGAATCCCGATCTCGCGGGTCCGCCGCTGAACGCCGTAGGCAATTACTCCATACAGACCGACGGCCACCAGCAGCAGCGCCAGTGCTCCGAAGAAGCCGGACAGGGTCGCAATCAGACGTTCCTGGGCGAGGTCTCGATCAACCAGATCCGAGTACATCTGAACTTGGGTCACGGGCAGCTCCTTGTCAAGCGCCCGAATCTGGTTCCGGATCGCGGCCGCGATGTTGGCAGGATTGGCGAAGACTCGCACGTGTAGCGTGCGGCCAGCTTGCGGCGATCCTGCTTGATTCATCGGAAGATAGACGGTACGTGGAATTGGATCGCGAAGGCCTCCGTACTTCGTATCTGCAATCACGCCGACGACTTCAAGGTCCGGCGTGAGGCTCCCCACCCCGATGTGTTTGCCGATTGGATTCTCCCCGGTGAAGAACTGACGAGCGAGGGTTTCATTGATAATTGCGACCTTGGGCGATCCTGCCCGGTCCTGAAGCGAGAAGTCCCGACCAAGCCGAATCGCAATTCCCATTGTTTCGAAGAACCGTGGAGTTACCATCTTGACCGCCACGCTTGGCTGTTCACCGGGCGCGGTGGTGTGCCCTTCCAAAATCAGGCCGTCGAACCACCTGCCGCCGAGCAACGCCTGGTCCGCTACGCTTGCCGACCGTACACCCGGCAACGCCTGGACGCGCTCCAACAACTGGTCGTAGAAGCTGCGGATGCGTTCCGGACCGTACCCGCTGAGGCCCGGGTTGAGCGAGACCAGCAGAACGTTGTGAGGTTGAAATCCCGTATTAAGGTTTTTCAGATTCGCGAGGGTGCGAATAAACAGGCCGGCGCCGATCAGCAGCGAGAGTGAGATCGCAACCTGCCCGGCCACTAGCAGATTCCGCAACTCCAACCGCCGCCCCGGAGCGGCCGCCAACTGTTCGCCTTTCAGCGCCTCAGTGAGGTCCGGGCGTGTGGACTGCATCGCCGGAGCAGAGCCAAAGAGCAACCCCGTGAGGACGGAGAGCGCCAGGGTGAACCCGAGCACACGCGCGTCGGGCGAAACATCCAGGACGCTCTGATTCAGAAATCCGGCCAGCACTCCCGCAGCCCAGAACGCAAACAGCAGACCCAGCATACCGCCCGCGATCGACAGCACCAAGCTTTCCGTCAGCAACTGGCGAAGCAACCTTGTGCGTCCGGCCCCGAGTGCGAGCCGAACCGCAATTTCCCTGTGCCTGGCCGCCGCACGTGCAAGGAGCAGGCTTGCCACGTTCGCGCAGGCGATGAGCAGCACGAGCCCCACGATCGTCATCAGGATCAGCAACGGCCTTCCAAACTGGTCCCGCAGGACCCCCTCTCCTCTATTGCCAGCCGTCAGCGTGATGTGCATGCTGCGGAGCCATCGCACAAAGGGATGGTCGGTGGGCAAGTCTCGCGTCTCTTCCGTGTTGGCTTGGTGATAGAGGACCTCCGCTTCCGCACTCGCTTGCTGACGGCTCAGGCCCGGCTGCAACCGCGCCATAATCGTCAGCCAGAAACTGTGGGGATTGGTGAGTATCGCCTCTTCCGGCAACATCCGGTCACGCATTGAGAGCGGAACGAAAATGTCGGGAGAAGTTCCCACCTCGACGCCGAAAAACCCTCGAGGTGTTACCCCGATCACCGTGAACGGAAGGCCATTCAGGATGACAGACCTGCCCACGATTCCCGGATCGCCACCGAACCGGCTCTCCCAGAACGGGTGGCTGAGCACCGCGACGGCTTCATCGCCCGGCGCAAATCCTCGTCCGAGTAGCGGTTGCACTCCTAACACGGAGAAGTAATTGTCTGAGACCAGCAGGCCCGAAGGCGCGTCCGTCAGCGAGCCGGCGCTCAGGTTCAGGTCGACGGGGTCGTATGCAAGCGTGCTCAGGGTACGGGCGCGCGCGCGCATGTATGCGAACTGCGGATAAGAAAATGCGTTGATCGCGTTTCCCCGCTCGTCCGAACAATGCAAGAAGACCAGGCGCTGAGGTTCTCTTAGCGGCAGCATTCTAAGCAATGCCACGTCGAGCAGGCTGAAGATCGCTGTATTCGCGCCGATGCCCAGCGCAAGTGTGATCACCGCGACCGCAGCGAAGCCGGGGCTGCGACGCAACTGGCGCACACCATAACCAACATCTTGCAGGAAATCCTCGATATAATTCACCCGTCGCATGTCGCGGCACTCCTCCTTGATTTGTTCCACTCCGCCTATTTCGCGCAGAGCTGCGTAGCGGGCCTCCTCTGGCGTCATCCCTTCCCCGACCTTCTCCTCGGTCAGTTTTTCCAGGTGGAAGCGGAGTTCCTCAGTCAGCTCCCTGTCAACGCGGCCCTTACGGAACAGCGAACGAAGCCGAAGCGATATTTTGTAGAACCAGCGCATAAGAAGTTCCCAGTTCTCAGTTTTCAGTTCTCAGGCGCAAGCGACTTCTTCTTCTCACAACTGACCCGCCGCGGCGGGGCAACTGACGACCAAAAACTTCATCCCGTCGTCTCCAGCACCAGCCCAATAGCGGCAGAGAGTCTCTCCCAGTTGGCCTGCTCACTCTCCAAGTACTTCCGCCCCGCCGGTGTGAGGGAATAGAACTTGGCGTGACGATTGTTGTCGGACTCGCCCCACTTCGCCTTGATCCATGCGCTTTGCTCAAGGCGGTGCAGAGCGGGATACAGCGCTCCTTGATTTACCTGGAGCACATCCTTCGACACCTGCCGGATGCGCTGGGCGATGCCCCAGCCGTGCATGGGTTCAAGAGCAAGGGTCTTGAGGATCAGGAGGTCCAAGGTGCCTTGGACCAAATCGGTTGGTTTGCTCATTCACACTCCCCTCAGTTATCGACAGTGAATCCTACCTTACCTCTTGTCAATAATCAAGAGGAGATTTTCCGATACCAGAGGAGGTCTTATGTTCGGACGCATGACCGCAATGCCACTAGTCCGGCCCGCTGCTTTCCTGTTTTTTGCGTGACGGATTGTTACCGGATGGCCGGGACTTGAGTAACAGCGCGGCCCTCGGCTGCAACAAAAAGCAGATTCTTCGCTACGCTGCGCTCCGCTCAGAATGACATGTCATCCTGATCCCGCCTTGCGGGAGAAGGATCTGTTTTTCTTCGCGCCGCGCGATCAAGCTGACGCCTAACGCTACAGTGCCGGGGAAGGGAATTGGCCCTGGGCGATTTAGGACGGACGGTATTGGGACTACAGGGCGGAAGATAGCGAACCGCCGCACTTGGTACCATGAAGCCCCCGACCGGGACGGCCCAGCGTGCGATGAGTTCGCGATCACTGGACCCCTCCGCGCCGAAGGAAAGTTCGGACCCGCCGCGGAAACTGACTCTGTGTCTCTTGACGGGCGGCAGCAGATAGGCTAGGATAGTAGGTGGGGCAATGCTGAATTATGAATTGTGAATACGGTAGGTGGTAGGTCGTAGGTGGTAGGTGGGGAAGACCAGATTCCAGGAGTCAGGGGCTAAGCCAGGAGTCAGAATGAAGAGCATTTGCCTTCCGCCGACTGCCTTCTGCATACTGCCGACTGCTTACTGCCTACTGCTTTCTGCCCACGTTCGGCCTCACGGAGGGGCTCAGACAAACAGAACAAAAGCGCCACCTGCTGTGTTTCTCAGAATGTCCCAGCAGGTGGCGCTTTGGCTTTTTCAGTGGAGGTTACATGGGAACACCTTTCATGGAATAGGAGCTGAGGACGCGAACGTAGTTAGCCCGCTGGAAGGCGGCCGGGTCGGCCACGGCGCGTTGGCACATGCTGCCCTGCATCTGACGGATGGATTGGTACTCGTGTTCCTCCATCCAGGCGAGCAAGTCTTTGTGCAGGGTGGCGAGGTGGCCGATGCCGTTCCGAAGTAGTGCAGAGGCTATTGCCACCACGCGCGCCCCAGCCATCATGGCTTTCAGAACATCCGCAGCAGTGTGCACGCCGCCGGTGATGGCGAGGTCGGCCTTGATATGCCCGAACAGGATGGCGACCCAGTTCAAGCGCAGCAGCAGTTCGTGCGAGGTGCTGAGCAGGAGGTTGGGCACCACCTCGAGGTTTTCCAGGTCGAAGTCTGGCTGGTAAAAGCGGTTGAAGAGAACCAGAGCGTCGGCGCCGGCCTGGTCCAGGCGCTTGGCCATATGGGCGAGCGAGCTGAAGTAGGCGCTGATCTTCACGGCCACCGGAATGTGCAGGCTGGATTTCACCTCGGAGACGAGGTCGCAATACAGCTTTTCGACTTCGTTCCCCGTCAGCTCTGTGCTGGTGGGTATGTAGTAGATGTTCAACTCGAGGGCATCCGCGCCGGCATCCTGAATCTTCCTGGCATATTGGATCCAGCCGCCGATGGACGAGCCGTTGAGGCTGCCGATGATGGGGATTCCGACCGCCGCTTTGGCGCGCCGGACGTGCTCACAATAGCCGTCCGGACCAAGGTTGTATCCTGTCATGTCAGGGAAATAGGTGAGTGATTCGGCGAAGCTTTCCGTGCCTTGCTGGAGA
>Ga0187854_10003068_pt1 | contig 13579 bp, 16 predicted proteins | sample June2016WEW_6_15_FD_132445 | JGI IMG/M metagenome (GOLD analysis project Ga0187854, IMG submission 132445) | Peatland microbial communities from SPRUCE experiment site at the Marcell Experimental Forest, Minnesota, USA - June2016WEW_6_150 | ecosystem: Environmental > Terrestrial > Soil >...
GAAGTAGCCCTGAGCTGGAACCTGGCAAAGGAGTACCAGAAAATCCTGGAGATCGCCCCGGGAAATTTAAAACAGTTCACCCGGGCATATCTCCGCCGCTGGGATATCCAGAATGTTCTCACCGTCCTGCGTGGTAAGATGCAGGGTGAGAAGGCGGGGAAGATAAAGGAGATCCTGGTCCCTGCAGGCAGTCTTGACCGTGCCGCCCTGGACCGTCTTTTGGCAGAAGACAATCCCGAAAGGATTGTTGAAGCCCTCAAAGGGAACCGGATATACCCGGTGCTTTCCCGCGAGTACCCGGCTACTAAAGAGAGCGGCTCGTTCTCCCGGATGGAAAATGAGCTCTACAAACAGTTCTTCTCTGAAATTATTGCAGAGGCAGAAAGCGGAATCAAAGGAGGAAACCAATTCCTCGATTTCATCAGATTTGATATAGACATCCGAAATATCAAGACCCTCTTCCGCTTGCGGATGGATACGTTCGAGGAAGACGCACGTGAGATGTATATCGCCGGGGGCGTTCTTTCCTCAGCGGATTTTGCAAACCTGAATATCCTGCGTGACCGCGCCGAGTTTATCGATCAGCTCAAAGTAAAGATCCGTAACAATCTCTTAATCTCACTCCTTGACGAGCTGAAAAGTGAAAAAGTGATACATGATGTTGAGAGCAGGCTGACCCGGGTCCAGCTTGAACAGATGGAGCGGATATCCAAACGCCATCCTTTCTCAATTCATCCGATCCTCGTCTATCTTGAGAAAAAGAAGTATGAGGTCTTCAATCTCCGGGCGCTTGCCAGAGGAAAGGAATCGAAACTTCCGTCTGAGAGGATAGCGGAATATCTGGTGGTATAAATGGAGATTGCAGTCATTGGTAACAGCGAGTTCATTCTTGGGTTCCGGCTTGCAGGTATAAAAAAGACATACGCTGCAGAAAATGACGAGAAACTCAACGAATACATCAACAATGTCCTCCATGATGGCAATATTGGTATTCTCGTTCTCAACAGCAGCGATATGGAGCGCGTTCCCCGAAGACTTCGGACTACCCTCGAAAACTCCGTTAAACCCACCGTGATCGCGATCGGTGGCGAGGAAGGGGGATTGTCGATGAGAGAGAGAATCAAGAGATCGGTGGGTGTTGATCTGTGGAAGTAAAAGACAAAAAAGCAAAAGAGCAGAAACAAGGGGTTCTCAAAAGAATCGCCGGCCCTGTCGTGACGGCAGTCAACCTTGACGCCCACATGTACGATGTGGTGAAGGTCGGCAAAGAAGCGCTGATGGGAGAAGTCATCAAAATCCAGGGTGATAGCGTCATCATCCAGGTGTACGAAGATACTTCTGGTATCCGGCCAGGTGAACCGGTGGAAAACACCGGCCTATCGCTTGCGGTCGAACTGGGTCCGGGCCTCCTGACAAATATCTACGACGGGATCCAGCGACCCCTTGCGGTCCTCGTGGACAAGATGGGCAACTTCATCCAGCGCGGTGTCTCGGCACCAGGTCTTTCGCATGAGAAAAAATGGACCTTCAAACCTCTCGTAAAATCCGGGGACAAGGTTGAACCGGGAGCAATCCTTGGGGAAGTCCAAGAGACCAACATCGTCCATAAGGTGATGCTCCCGCCTAATGTGAAGGCAGGGATTGTCAAAACGATCAGGAATGGAAACTTCACCGTTGACGAGACGATATGCATCCTTGACGATGGCCGCGAGTACCCGATGATCCAGCGCTGGCCGGTCCGTGTTCCCCGTCCTGTGAGAGAAAAGAAGAACCCGACGATCCCGCTTATCACCGGTCAACGGATTCTTGACGGACTCTTCCCTATTGCAAAGGGTGGTACAGCTGCAATTCCCGGACCATTCGGGAGCGGCAAGACCGTCACCCAGCAGCAGCTGGCCAAGTGGTCGGATGCTGAGATCGTGGTCTACATTGGCTGCGGCGAACGCGGCAATGAGATGACGGAAGTCCTCACGGAGTTCCCGCATCTCGAGGACCCGAAATCCGGTAAACCGCTCATGGAGCGGACAGTGCTCATTGCAAACACGTCCAACATGCCGGTTGCTGCCCGTGAAGCATCGGTGTATACAGGTATTACGATCGCGGAGTACTTCCGTGATATGGGCTACGACGTCTCGCTGATGGCTGATTCGACTTCCCGATGGGCAGAAGCGATGCGTGAGATCTCCTCGCGTCTTGAAGAGATGCCCGGAGAAGAAGGGTATCCCGCCTATCTCGCGGCCCGGCTCTCCGAGTTCTATGAGCGAGCCGGTCTTGTCGAGACGCTGAATGGAGCATCCGGGTCGGTATCGGTTATCGGAGCAGTCTCACCGCCCGGCGGTGATTTCTCCGAGCCGGTCACCCAGAACACCCTGCGTATCGTCAAGGTCTTCTGGGCGCTGGATGCAAAGCTCTCCCAGCGCCGGCATTTCCCGGCGATCAATTGGCTCAACTCCTACTCCCTCTATCTTGAGGCACTCAACGACTACTACGACAAGGAAGTTTCGCCCGAGTGGAACAAGCTCCGCTCATGGGCAATGGAAATCCTGCAGAAAGAGGCCGAGCTCCAGGAGATCGTGCAGCTCGTCGGTTCCGACGCCCTGCCGGAGTCAGAACAGGTAACAATTGAAGTCGCCCGCATGATCCGGGAGATCTTCCTCCAGCAGAATGCGTACGACGCAGTCGACACATTCTGTGACATGACAAAACAGTACGACATGATGAAAGCGATCAAGCTCTTCGCCGAGCTTGCCTACGCTGCCCAGATTGCCGGTGTCAGCCCGGCACAGATCAACGGCGTCAAGGCCAAGAACGAGCTCCCCCAGATCAAGTTCATCAAGGACTACAAGCCCGAACTGGCGAAGATCGAGAAACAGATGGACACGGAGTTCAATACAATGAGGTCGGCAGCATGAAGGAATACAGGACTATCACCAAAATTGCCGGTCCCCTCGTTTTCGTCGAGAAAACCGAGCCGATAGCCTACGGAGAACTTGTGAATATAGTCCTTTCCGACGGCTCAACGAAGCGTGGCCAGGTACTCGACACGAGCGACGAACTGGTCGTTGTCCAGATCTTCGAGACCACGACCGGTATCGGCAGGGACAGTGGCGTCCGGTTCACCGGTGAGACCATCAAGATGCCCGTGGGCCGTGAAATGCTCGGCCGTATCCTGTCTGGTAGTGGTAAACCTATCGACGGTGGCCCGGAGATCGTCCCGGAGAAACGCCTTGATATCACCGGTGCTGCGATCAACCCATACGCCCGGGGCATGCCTGCGGATTTCATCCAGACCGGTATCTCGACCATCGACGGTACCAACACCCTCGTCCGTGGCCAGAAACTCCCGATCTTCTCGGGTGCTGGTCTCCCCCATAACAAAGTCGCGCTGCAGATCGCACGGCAGGCGAAGGTGCCCGGCTCTACCGAGAGTTTTGCCGTAGTCTTCGCCGCAATGGGTATCACGAAGGAGGAGGCCAACTACTTTATGCAGGACTTCGAGCGCACCGGTGCACTCGAGCGGGCGGTAGTTTTCCTCAACCTTGCGGATGACCCGGCCGTCGAGCGTATCATCACCCCCCGGCTCGCTCTCACCACCGCCGAGTACCTTGCATTTGAGCTTGGCATGCATGTACTTGTTATCCTCACGGACATGACCAACTACTGTGAGGCTCTGCGTCAGATTGGTGCGGCCCGTGAAGAAGTGCCCGGACGTCGTGGGTATCCGGGATACATGTATACGGATCTTGCCTGTATCTATGAGCGTGCCGGTATGATCAAAGGCCAGAAAGGCTCGGTCACTCAGATCCCAATCCTGACGATGCCCGGTGACGATATAACACACCCGATCCCTGACCTGACCGGGTATATCACCGAAGGACAGATCGTGGTCAACCGGGATCTGCACCGTAAGGGCATCTATCCGCCCATTAACGTCCTTCCCTCGCTCTCAAGGCTGATGAACCTCGGTATCGGGAAGGGACACACGCGGGAAGATCACAAGAAGGTCTCCGACCAGATGTACGCCGGGTACGCGGAAGGCAATGATCTACGCGGTCTCGTGGCCATCGTCGGTAAGGATGCACTCTCCGAGCGCGACCGCCTCCTTCTCGAATTCGCGGATATCTTCGAGAATCGTTTTGTTCGTCAGGGTTATGACGAGGACCGCACTATCGAAGATACCCTGAACCTCGGCTGGGACCTTCTTTCGACTCTCCCGGTTGAGCAGCTGACCCGTATTGACCGCGAACTGATCAACAAGTACCACCCGAAGTTCCGCACTGGTGCAAAGAAGGAGTAAAAGTCCATGGCGCTGCGCGATATAAAGCCGACCCGGTCAGAACTGATCAACCTGAAGCGGAAGATCCAGCTCTCTGAACGTGGCTACAAGATCCTCAAGATGAAGCGCGATGGACTGATCTTAGAATTTTTCAAGATCCTTGCGAATGCAAAGGACAGCAAGGGAGAACTCCTTGTGCGCTATCAGCGTGCAGCTGAGATGATGGCGCTCGCAAACACCGTTGAGGGTGCGATCGGCGTCAAGTCGGCCGCATTCTCTGTCAAAGAAGTCCCTGAAATCACCCTGAAAAGCAAGAACATTATGGGAGTCATCGTCCCCCAGATCGAGTCCTCCAAGGTGAAGAAGAGCCTCGTGGATCGCGGCTATGGCGTACTCGGCACGTCAACGGTGATTGATGAGACCGCGTCCGCGTTTGAGGATCTTGTCGAATCGATCATTGAGAGCGCCGAGATCGAGACTACCATGAAGCGCCTGCTGGATGAGATCGAGAAGACGAAACGGCGGGTCAATGCTCTCGAATACAAGGTTATTCCCGAACTTACCGCTGCCCGTGACTTTATCAAGATGCGTCTTGATGAGATGGAACGCGAAGAGCTCTTCCGGATGAAGAGAATTAAAGCCAGGAGCACATCGTAAATAAAAAAAGGTGGTTTGGATGCCGATAGGAACTATCAGGGATTTGGGGTGTAACGGAAAGACTGTTCTCCTTCGGCTCGATCTTAACTCCCCGATAGATCCCACCACCAACCTTATTCTCGATGACAAGCGATTCCGGGAGCATCTTCCGACAATCCGCGCTCTCTCTGACAGTCGCATTGTGATTGTCACCCACCAGAGCAGACCCGGGAAAAAAGATTTTACGACCCTGGAAGCTCATGCCGAGAAGCTCGAGCTGCTTCTTGGAAAGCCGGTCATGTATGTTGACAGCATATTCGGGCGACATGCACGGGAGGCCGTTCATTCCATGAAGATTGGCGATGTTGTGATGCTGGAAAATGTCAGGTTCAATGCAGAAGAAAACCTGACTTTAAAACCCGAGGAGGCAAAAAAGACACATCTGGTAAAAAAGTTGTCCTTAATGGCGGACGTTTTTGTAAACGACGCATTTGGTACCGCCCACCGGTCACAACCAACCATCGTGGGTCTCCCGCTTGTCATGCGATCTGCAGGTGGCCTCCTGATGGAAAAAGAAGTCTCGACACTCTCCAGAGTATTTTCCGGCGCCCCACGTCCGGTCGTTATGGTCCTTGGCGGTACAAAAGTGGATGACTCTATTGATGTTGCCCGGCACGTGCTGGCAAACGGCATCGCAGATCAGGTTATGGTGATCGGTGTCGTAGCGAATGTCTTTTTGATCGCTGCCGGCTACAACCTCGGAAAGCCCTCCACCCAATTAATCGCCCAGCTCAAGTATCAACCGGAAATTGAAAAAGCAAAAGAGATTCTTTCCCGGTACCGGGATCGTGTGGTCATACCGGAATTTGTGGCCGTGAGGCAGAATAACCATCGTGTAGAATATCCCATTGACAGGATTCCGGAAGACACCCCTGTGCTCGATCTTGGCATGGATGCTCTTGCGCCGCTTGTTCAGATCCTTAAAAAGTCAGGTACCGTAGTCTTCAATGGGCCTGCCGGCGTTTTTGAAGATGCTGACTTCGCAACCGGTACCTATGAACTGCTCAGGGCTGCATCGAAGGTCGAATTCTCCGTTGTAGGAGGCGGTCATACTGCCGCGGTCATCGAAAAAATGGGCATTGAACGCGATTTCACCCATATCTCCACCGGTGGCGGGGCATGTATTGAGTTCCTGACCGGGAAAAAACTCCCTGCCGTTGACGCACTTGAGCAATCAAAAAAGATATTCGGGTAACTGTTTTTTTAATTGTCTGGAATTTCCCGTTACTTCCATGTCGGGGGAAAAATGCAGGTTCAGATCATCGCTGTTGGTAAGATAAAGGAAAAATATCTCCGGGAGGGTATTGCCGAATATGAAAAGCGCCTGCGCCCGTACGTGAACCTGCAGATCCTGGAACTTGCTGAAGAGAAACGGCACTCCTCCGTGTCCGTATCCGCGGAAAAGGCCGCGACGGAAAAGGAAGGCGAACGAATCCTTGCAGCGATCCCCCCTGGTTCGTTCATCATAGCTCTTGATGTCAAAGGGACAGGCTGGTCAAGCGTGGAGCTTGCCGAATCCTTCCGGCAGCGGGAGCTGGCCGGGAAGAACCAGATTACGTTTGTTATCGGAGGGGACCTCGGGCTCTCCCTGGCAGTCCTGTCACGGAGTGATATGCGACTCTCGCTTTCGAAGATGACGTTCACCCACCCGATGGCACGGCTCCTGCTCCTGGAGCAGATCTACCGGGCATGCAGGATCAATAGCGGAGAACCTTATCACAAGTGACTGGGGCAGTTCTCGCTCTCACAAAGCGTCCCCCGCGATACTTGGACGATCGGAAATCCTCATGTTTTGTTCATCTGTTCCACTATCTGGAGAAGTACTTTGTCGGGAACGGTCATGTCGCCCGTCATCCTGCTGACGGCAACCCATGTGTTGAGCGAGATCCCGAATGAGAGTGCCTGTATGCTGTTTTTTACGGCAGGGGCGATCCTTCGCACGATCTCTTCCCGGTTCCTGATACGGATGTTGTGGGAGGTCTCTATCATGAGCAGGTGCGCCGCGATGGCTTCAGCCAACAAAGTTTCCGGATGATCTGCCCAGTCCTTTTCGAAGGTCTCGCAATAGATACGGTACGCTTTTTCCCCATGGCAGACGAACACAACCCTTTCCATGGACGGGTGAGTGCTGATAAATTCCCTGACCGTCCATACAGCAATGTTGGCAGCCCGTTCGTAGGGGAAACCATAAGCACCGGTACTTATTGCCGGGAATGCGATGGTCTTTACGCCACTGAGTTCTGCAAGGGTAAGCGAGTTCCGGTAGCACGCGGCAAGCAGAACATCCTCGTCTTTCCCTCCTTTCCGCCAGACAGGGCCGACAGTATGGATCACAAAACGTGCGGGAAGGTTGTAGCCTTTCGTGATCTTTGCCTCGCCGGTCCTGCACCCGCCTAACGTCCGGCACTCTTCCAGCAGACCTGGCCCTGCCGCCCGGTGGATTGCACCGTCAACCCCGCCCCCGCCAAGGAGCGTCGGATTGGCAGCATTGGCGATGGCATCGACATGCTGGATAGTGATGTCGCCCATGATTATGGAGATCCGGTCATCGGTTTGTTCGGGCATCCAAGAGAAACTCATACCATGAGGTAAAAATTCTTTCGTCATACCAAAGTGAGCATCCCTTGGAGGAGTGAGCCACAGTTTCGTAATACTCCAATCACCACAACCTCCGTTCCTGTGAAGTAACGACAGCAGTACCAGCTTTCCCAGGCACGTCAGACAAGGGGGTACCTCCCCCACTCATTGTGATCAGGGTGTGATGTAAAGTGACATCGTGTCCTTTTGAGGATGAACCTGACAAAGAAAAATCGGAAAATAATAATAATGATAGTGGTGTAGAGGATACTGAATATAAAATGCCGTATTTCAAATGTCCAATTTGTAATTCTCCTTTACACAAGTCTGGACAATTACAAATAACAAACCCATTAACTGGACGTAAAAAAATGGTTCAAGTGTATTATTGTAATCGGTGTGGGTATAGGACATTAGGTTAATTTTTTGGGTATTAGTAATTTTATCTCGTCGTTTTTTAATTTTGTTGATTGGGTAATTATTTTATTTCTCTCAACACCCTCAACATGTCTTGCCCCTTTTGAATCAATAACCCATAAATCTATTGGGAAATTAATATCATAAGCACCAACTTTTATTGCTTCGTCTAATATTTTGAAAAGTAAGATTGAAGCTTTGTTTACATCAAATTTCTTGAAATCCTCTTCATATTTTTGTAATAAAGCAAATGCTAGATCATCAGCAATTCCAATAGCAAACGGTTTATCGATAATCTCTGATAATCCGTTATTAAAATAACGATAAATTACAGGTCTATTTGTATATCCAGCAAAAATGACTTGAATTTTCTGTCTTTTCAATAAAGTTATATCATCATAAATGAATTGAGAACGAAGATCCAATTCTATTATTTTTCTTACGCAATCTCTTATTTTTTGACCAAATTCATCCCTAATATTTTCAATTGGTTTTTTATTCATTTTTTTATCTCTATCAAATTCATATTCGAGCCTTTGGATTATGTGGGTCTCTCCAGAACCTGCCCAAAGACAGGAAGCATTAAATGGCTTAATCTTTATTTCCTGAGTTCTTGTATTCCCTCGCGTCAATTGGGTGTCAGATCCAATTACCACTCCATTTGATGCTGGAAATACGACAATAAGTGTCATAAAATTATACTATCAAGAATAGTACATTTCAAACTTAATATTTTCTATATCATTTTTTATTTAGTATCAGAACTTTTTCCAACGGAATTTTACTAAAAAGAGACTATTTTTCCTTTTCATTTTCAACCGGATCTAAAAGAAGAATTTTCACACGTTTACCAACCCACGATACAGGGAGATACACTCCGCCCGACGTTCCGCGTCCTTTCACAATTCGTTCAAGTACCTCGTAGGCGCTGGATTGTATTTTCATGGCTTCTAATGTCATATGATGTAATCTTTATCGCCATTCTATAAATATTTTATCAATGCAAAATAGCCATAATGCATATATATTATAGATATGTTTAAGTAATAGTAGATATAATATAGATATGTCCAAAAGAGCGGGGGAATCCGCCAAGATCAACCCCCGTTCTGAGGAGGTCACAGAAATGTCACTCGCAACTCTCCCCAACACAAATTACAACCCTACCGGAATAAATGGCTTTCCCGTACCAGTTGTTGATCTGTTCCGCTATGAGAACATCTACAAGAACACTAACAACGGTTTCGCTGTTGAATTCCGACAGCAGATGATCAGACTTCACGAACAGGGATTCAAGTTACAGGAAATTGCCGAGAGGTTAAACTGCTCTGTCTCTGTCGTAAAGAAATGGTTACGCAGATACCGAGAGGGGGATATCATCTCAGATAAATCCCGCGCTCCACTTCACCGTGAGGTAAAGAACACTCAGTTCAATCAGCACATGGTAAAGGAGATCCTGGAACAGTTTCCCTTCTATGGTTCACGCCGGATTGCTCACCAGATTGAGAAAGAAATTGGAGTTGAAGTCTCTCATGTGACCGTCTCACAGATGATGAAGGACATCACCGAGAAGAAAGAACCGGTTGTAGCTGAGATAATTGAGATTGCTGAGCCAGACACGATCTGGCATATGGACATGACGCCAATGAGGATCGCCAAGGGCAAGCAGCAGTACATCTTTGCTATCATCGATGCATGCACTCGCAGAGTGCTGGCAATAAAGAATTATGATGGCTGCACCTCAGTTGAGGTTATCGACTGCTTATACTCGGCAATCATCAACAACGCTGGGAAGAAACCACGGACGCTTTACACCGATAACGGCGGTCAGTTTGTTTCAAAAGTCTTTGAGGATTGTTTAAAGATCCGGACGATCTTTCACCACAAGACCGATAAAGGCTGCCCATGGCAGAATGGGAAGGTCGAGAGACTGTTTAAGACCCTGTTTGATGAGTGGTTTGCGTACCGTTGGTACATCACTCCTAAGGGACTTTCTGAAAGCCTTGAAGAGTTCCGCAACTGGTTTAACAACGAACGGGAGATTCAGAAGCTTGGATACAAGACGCCGATGCAGATTATGAAGGAAAAACAAAAAATTTCTTGCTAATTTTTACTTTCACCCTCTCCTTGCCTTTTTGTTATTAGATCGTAGAAAAATCTAAGTACTAATTAAAATAAATATATTACAAAAGAAGTACTTTTGTAGTACATATGGATTTGAAAATAAAATGAAAGCAAATGAATGGGAAGAAAATAAAAGTAATCAAAAGATAGGAGAAACAATAAAACTTGACAAAGTTCATTGGCAAATTATCCATGGACTAATTCCATTTTATGGAAACAGTAATCCAGAAGTTGTCAGGACTATTGTTATGATGTGGATCAATGATAATATTGGAAAAGATGCAATCCAAAAATTAGAAAAGTTAAAAGCGATCAATCTGGGTAACAAAAATGAAAGATGAAGATGAGTTATCAGTTATCGAAAGATACATTATTTTATTATTAGGAGTAGTCAACCGGCCTGTCCCTTCATTCACTCATTTAGAGAAGGAGATGTTTATTCTTTCAAAGTGCTTCCCTATAATTCAAGAATATTTTAATTTTGAAGAATATCATTACGGGGCATATTCTCTGGCGTTACAAGAGGCCGTTGAAGAACCATTTTATTATGAGGACGCTTTTAAGATTGAAGGGAATAAAATCTCTCTCTCAGATAGTGGCAAAAAAGAGTTTCAAAAGATTATTCTTGAAGGGAAATCCGATAAATACGCCAGCGAATTGTTAAGTGCGTTAAAACTAATCCGTGAATTATATGATAAATTATCTGTTGATGAGCTTCTTTTCATGATTTACAATACTTATCCAGAATCCGCAAAATTTTCTTCCGTTTCGGATAAATACTTAAAAGATTTAAAATCTCGCGAAAGATACGCAAAAAGCCTTTTGCATAAGGGAGTTATATCTCAGGAAAGATATAATGAATTAGTGGTTTAATGCAAAAAGAACCCCATAAAATAATTGCCGATAGTAGTTTTTATTTGTGCTTTTTAGATGATATTAACGATCCGGATTTTTTACATCGTATTATTGAAAAGTTTGATCTCTACATTACACCGATAGTTGAATGTGAAATAAAAATTGAAAAAAACAAGTCTTTAAAAGAGAATAAAAAGATTATCAGGATTGGCAACTATATTGCTTTTGGAGAGATTCTTAAACCGTTTTTATCGAAGAAAATAATTGATAAAGGAGAACATGAGGTAATTGGTCTTGGATTTCACTTTTTTATGATTGGGGTGCCGTTTTATTTAGTTATTGATGATGAAGAGGCTAGGTCATTTGTAAGGAAAAATCTTAGTTTTTTGTCGTCATGTTTACACGGTACCGTTGGCTTAATTTGCTTATGTTGTTGCTATTTTAAGATTTTCTCAAAATCTGAGACTATGGTAACATTTAATAAAATTGAAAATTCAAAGTTCAGAATATCCAAGGAAATCTTATATAAAATAAAAAATGCTGTTGAGAGTTGCTAATGTCTAAAGATATCCCCATAAAAGAAGTAATTGAAGATGAGAAAACATGGTTTAATATAAAACGTTTCAATATTGGTAAAGTTGAAATTGGAAGACCAGAAAAAGTTCTAGATCTGAAAAAAACCACAAAAGAAAATTTTGACCAGCATGTAAAGCCAACACACCAGTTCAAACTTTATGAGATCTCAAAAATACTTTCTCACTTTGATAAAGTTTCTGCGGTTTCCGATAATGAAGATTCAGAAAATGAAGAATTCTTTGGATCTGCCAAATGGAGGGAAGACAAACCAACTGCAATAAATTTTACTTTTAATTTTAATCCATATGATTACATAAAGACGGCAGGAGATATTGATTACTTCTTTGATATTTATCATGGATTTTCAAATCCCTTTCTATTCGTTCCAAATCTGAAAATAAAAAATAGTGATGGTCATATTATTGATATTGACAATTATCTTCGGTTTGTCGACGAATCGTTTGACATTTTAAACTCAAAAAATTCTAAACCGATTTTTGTCCCAGTTTCATTACGAATGACAGGAAAAGAACAAGATAATCTGATTGAACATTATGTTAAAAAAGAATATTTTAATTTCTGGTTTGACTTTGAGGGAAGGAGAATTGAAACTATCCACCTAGGAAAACTTCGTCATTTCAATAAAAAAATTAAAGATATGGGTATTTTTGATAAAACAGTCTCATATTATACGAATATTAATAAGATAATATCAGAAATCCCATCAGAAGAAAACAATCCGGCTTCTGATATCTTAGCATCGATTGCGGGAGCAAATATTATTGGAGTTAACAGGAAGCCACAGAAAAATATCAAAACAATACCCGGAAAGCCAAAATGGATATATGTCCCAAAACCACCGGAACACAGATTCCGTCTCTTTAACAAAGATACATATTACTACGTCAAATCAAAAAGTAAAATGCATCAGATAGATGAAGTTAATCGGGGCGTGAATGCAATAAATCTCGATCAGGAATTTAACAACCAATCAATCCACTTTATGAAAAATTATGAGATGGAAACATATCTAAACCAAAAAGAAATGCTAACAACGTTCCAAGGTGGTGCTTTATTAAAAAGATTAACAAAAAAGAAAATCTAGACGATTATAATGGCAGATCTTTAAAAAACGGGTCTGGCAATTTCGGAAGTGCGTAATCTAGACAATCTATCAGTCGGGGAGACGTTTCCTCTGGTTTGTATAATCCAATAATCCTTTTTCCTGTCAAATCCTTAACAACTTTAACTGCATCAACAAAATCATCATCGCCTGCAATTAGAAGTGCAAGATCATAATGGTCTTGAAAAGCTTTTACAACCAAATCAATTGAGAGAAGGACATCAACCCCCTTTTGACGATATTTACCGTTCTCGCCTTTTATTAATCTCCCAAATTTTAGTTCTATCGGTTTTCTTGAAAAGTAATTTGATTTCAAATCTTCAAAAAATTGTTTTCCTTTATCATAAGTTTCATCGCTTGTATCAACGAGACCATCATAGTAATAAATTCGGATAATCTCTAATTCGTGGTCTTTAAAATCAGTATAACGGATTACATTATCTGAAATTAAAGAAAGAGCTCTAGCAATTCTTTGAGGTTCTTTCCCTTGGTCTCCTACTAAGTATTTCAGTAAAATATTTCGAAAATATCCTCCATCAATGAAAATCATGATCCGTTTTATGTGCAGAGCTGAAGGTATGCCAGGAGAATAGATTAACATACTAACCAACGTTCAATTATTTTTTCGAGATTTAACATTATTGGATAGGGACCAGATGAATACGATGTCACTTAAGAGGTATAATACCTTATGACCAGTAAAATCTGCCAGCAGAAACACATGGCGAGGCTCGCTATTTATCTGGCACCATAAAGCATTGTGAACCTGGCCATAAGGTGGGAAGACCCGAGGATTTGAGTTTTTGTTCTGAATTTCGGATCTTCCGTACATGATACCTACACTGATGAAAATAATAAAGTTTGGCAAACAGTGCAAAATCGTTACACTTATGATATCAATGGCTCAGAATGCGCTATTGTATGTCTGGTATAGA
>Ga0187854_10003075_pt1 | contig 13560 bp, 11 predicted proteins | sample June2016WEW_6_15_FD_132445 | JGI IMG/M metagenome (GOLD analysis project Ga0187854, IMG submission 132445) | Peatland microbial communities from SPRUCE experiment site at the Marcell Experimental Forest, Minnesota, USA - June2016WEW_6_150 | ecosystem: Environmental > Terrestrial > Soil >...
GGGGCCGAGAATTTCTCTCACCGTGCCGGCCAGCTCCTGCACTTTCATGAGAGAGAGGCAGCACACTCTGCCTCCGCTCATCATGCTCACGACCGCAAGCTTGTCTCCCGCGGAAATTCCCGCGTGATCCCGAAGCTCCTTGGGCAGCACGATCTGCCCCCGCGCGTCCACGGTGACGACTGCCTCGACGCTGCAGCATCCCACGCTCTTCACTTCCCGCTTCCGTGCCACCTTATCCCCTCCCTTGCCCATCACGCTCAACAGCAGGCCGGCGCATGCTCGTTGCCGTCCATATGACCTCCGTTCATCATTTACGGATAAATCAGATAATTCTGATTTTACAAACATATCCTAAAAAGCGGGGCAGGTCAATAAAATTCAGCGGGAGGGGCACGACAATGGCCCAGGGCATGACGTAGTTAGTGGAGAGCCTCATGCCCGCCGCAAGCCAAGCATCATGATGAGGGAGGCCAGGGTGATCAGGTTCGCGTTGCCGAAAACGTACTTGTTTTCATCAACTGTTGTCGGGCACCCCGCTGTACGGCCATGTTTCGCCTGGCGACGTCAGGCACAAGGCCTGCGCCATTTACCGTGACATGCTCCATGCTCCCAAACCTTGCCGCCGTTGGCAGCTGTGGCGGATTGTCGCGGCGTGATAAAATATTGCCGGATTCAGGCTTCGGAAGGAGAATCATGGTGAAGAAATCCTCGCGCACGTCACGCCACGAGGACGAAAAATACCGCGGCATCTTCGAGCATTCCGCGGTGTCCATGTGGGAAGAAGACATTACAAAGCTTCGACTGCGGTTGGGGGAATTGTCTGCCGCAGGAGTCACCGATTTCCGTGCGTACCTTGAAGCGCACCCTGAGTTCCTGCGGGAAGCGGTGGAGCTGATCGAGGTGACCGATGTGAACCGGGCAACGCTTCGGCTGTGCGAGGCGGAAAGGAAGGGGCAGCTTCTCGGTCCGCTGTCGTACTTCTTGGACACAGATTTTCGGGTCGCGATCAAGGCCATGATCCTTGCGATAGCCGAGGGGAAGGAAGATGTCGAGGCAGAGTCCACGGTGACAACTCGCGCCGGCAAGCGCATTTCAGTGATCGTCAAGTCCCATATTCCCCAACCCGGGGCCGCCCACCCTTCGATGCTTGTCAGCCTTATCGACATCACCGCGCGAAAGGAAGCCGAGGAGCGGGAGCGTCTCAGCGCGATCATCCTTCACAGCATCATCGATTCTTCCCCGGATACTTTTTTCGTCAAAGACACCTCAATGCGGATGGTTCTTTGCGATACGGGCCTTGCGCACACCATCGGAAAAGAGCCGAAAGACTTGTACGGAAAAACCGACATCGAGAACGGTTGGAGTGCTGACCTGGTGAAAGGGAATGCGGAAAAAGGGATTGCAGGCTGGGAAAAGGACGACCTGGCGGTCCTCTCGGGACAGACCATTCAGGTCAGGGAGGAACCCTCGGACTTCGACAATGAGATTCGATATTTCGAAACGGTGAAGTTCCCCCTCCGCGACCAGGACGGCGGCGTCATCGGGCTGGTGGGAATCGGTCGGGACGTCACTGAGAGAAAGAAGGTGGAAGCCGAGCTGCGGAGGGCGAAGGAGTTCGCAGAGAACCTGATCAACACGGCGAACGTGATGGTCCTGGGGCTCGATCTCGAAGGACGTGTGACGATCTTCAACAAGGCAGCAGAAGAGATCACTGGATACGCGCGCGCCGAGATTATGAACCGCAGCTGGTTCGAGACGTTCGTCCCGAACGAACAGTATCCGGGTGTGCGGGAAAAATTCGAAAGGCTCGCAAAACAAGGGGATATCGGCGTCTTCGAAAACCCCATCATCACGAAGGCGGGCGTAAAGCGATATATCTCGTGGAACAACAGCCAGATCCTGGAGGGCGGCTGCGTAACGGGAACCCTCTCGTTCGGCATCGACATCACGGACCGCCGCCGAATGGAGCAGGAACTTGCCTGGGAGCGATCCCTTTTCAACATGTTGATGGACAATCTTCCGGATCGAATATACTTCAAGGACAGGCTCAGTAGATTCATCCGCGTGAGCCGGTCCCAGGCACTGGCGCTTGGCCTCGAGGATCAGTCGCGGCAGATCGGCAAGACGGATGAGGATTTCTTTGCGGCTGACCATGCGGAAAAGGCGCTTGCGGACGAGCAGCAGATCATCCGCACGGGATTGCCCATTATGAACATCGAGGAGAGGCTGACGTTCCCCGACCGGCCCGATACCTGGGTGATTACGACGAAGATGCCGCTCCGGGACTCGGCGGGCGCTATCGTGGGGACTTTCGGAATTTCGCACGATATTACCGAGCGAAAACAGCTTGAGGCGAAAAACCAGCAGCTGGCAGCGCTCGTGGATTCCTCGGGCGATGCCATCGTGGCTATGGACCTGGACCGCAGGATCACCGCGTGGAACAGGGGGGCCGAACGTCTCTACGGGTACTCAGCTGAGGAAATCATCGGAGCGTCAATCTCAATACTGATCCCTCCCGAGCTCGGAGACGAGACGCGGACCTTAGGGGATCGGCTCAAGCGCGGAGAGGAGATCTCACATTTTGAGACGATCCGGTTGCGCAAGGACGGCTCAAGGGTCAACATTTCCCTCACGCTTTCCCCAATCCGCGATGGGGAGGGCAGGATCGTGGGGACGGCGGCCGTAGGAGGGGACATCACGGAGCAAAAGTCGTTCCAGGCGCAGCTCAACCGGGCCCAGCGGCTGGAGAGCCTCGCCACTCTTGCCGGAGGAGTCGCTCACCAGTTCAACAACATCAACACGGCAGTCATGGGCTATCTCGCCGTGCTGAGGTCCGAAAAAAGCCTGCCGACGCGGCTCGCCACCTTCGTGAAGGCGGCATCTGCAGGCGTGCAGAAGGCGGTGGACATCACCGATCGTCTCCTGGCCCTGACCGAACCGGCCGGCGTCTCCACGATCTTCCCGCTTGATGTACTGGCGCGAAGCCTGGTCACACTCAATGAGAAGAGGATCAAGGACGAAGAAGTTCTGCTCGTGCTCAACCTGGCCGCGACACGAGTCGAGGGCGACGAAGGGCGTCTGAAATTCGTGCTCTCAAGCCTGATCGGCAACGCTTTGGATTCGCTCCTGGATCGGCCCGTGCGGATGCTGAGAGTGACAACGGGATGCACGAAGGATACAGCGTATTTCGAGGTGGAGGATTCCGGCTGCGGCATTCCGGAGGAGGACATGCCGCGGATCTTCTCCCCGTTCTTCTCCGCGAAGGGCGAATGGGCGCCGCCCGGCTCACCCCAGGCGAAGCTGAAAGGGGTGGGTCTCAGCCTCGCCATCAGCAGCTCCACGGTCTCCGAGTACGGCGGCAGGATCGACGTGCAAAGCACGACAGGGGTGGGGTCGACATTCAAGGTCGTCATGCCGCTGGCGGGTGTCAGGTCGGTTCATGCGCGCTGAAGTATGAGGGCCCTGAGAGGCGGAAAGGAGAAGAGACGTGCGGAAACTGATCGTTTTCAATTCGATAAGCGTGGATGGCTACTTTGTAGACATGACCGGCGACATGAGCTGGGCCCACAACAAGGACCCGGAGTTCGATGCATTCGTCGAAGGCAATGCCAGTGCCGGGGGCGAGCTGTTGTTCGGCAGGATCACCTATGAGCTCATGGCAAGCTATTGGCCTACCCCGCTCGCGATGGAGAATGATCCTGTCGTGGCCAAGGGGATGAATAGTCTGCCGAAGGTTGTGTTTTCAAGAACAATGGACAAGGCGTCGTGGAGCAACACGAAGTTGGTGAAAGGCGACCTGGCTGCGGAAGTGCGAAAGATGAAGAAAGGGCCCGGGAAGGACATGGTGATCATGGGAAGCGGCAGCATTGTTTCGCAACTGGCCCATGAGGGCCTGATCGATGAATACCAGGTCGTCGTGGTTCCCGTCGTCCTTGGCGACGGAAGGACGATGTTCGAAGGCATCAAAAGGAAGCTGAAGCTGAAGCTGACAAAGACGCGTGCCTTCGGAAATGGGAATGTCTACCTGTGCTACGAGCCGAAGGGGTGAGCCTGCGGGAGCAGGGGGGCTCGCCCCCCCCGGCAGCGCAGGCCTGACGTCGATAGCAGTTGAATTGACTGCCTGGCGGCCGTGCGGTATAAAGGGCTCGGTTTCGCCGTCTCGCTCCCAAATGTGATCTGAGGAAGGAAGTGGCCGTGCATATCGAAGGTCAGTGGTTCAAGGATGAAGAAGGCCGCACGCTCAACCTGCGCGGCGTCAACCTTGGGGGAAACTGCAAAACTCCGTATCGTCCCGACGGCGCCTCCTGGAAGAGGGAAGGCTTTTTCGACTACAAGGACGTCTCATTCGTCGGTCGTCCCTTCCCTCTGGCAGAAGCCGACGAACATTTCCGACGGCTGAAGGAATGGGGGTTCGGCTTCGAACGCTTCCTCGTGACATGGGAGGCCATAGAGCATGAGGGTCCGGGGATTTACGATGAGGAGTATCTCGACTATGTGCACGCCGTGTTGGAGAAGGCGGAGGCCCATGGAATCCAGGTGTTCATCGATCCCCATCAGGACGTCTGGAGCAGGTGGACCGGAGGGGATGGCGCACCCGCATGGTGCATTGAGCTCGTCGGGATGGACATCAGCAAAATGCACGAGGTCGGCGCGGCCTTTGTCCACAATATTCACGGCGATCCCTATCCTCACATGGTATGGGACAGCAACAACTACCGATTCGGCACCTGTACTATGTTCACGCTGTTTTTCGGCGGCAATGACTTCGCACCCCGGCGCACCATCGACGGCGAGCCGGTACAGGAATTCCTGCAGCGGCATTACATAAACGCGATAAAAAGAGTAGCCGAGAGATTGAAGGGGCTTCCCAACGTTGTGGGGTTCGGCAGCCTCAACGAGCCGCAGTGCGGATATATCGAGTTTTCCGACCTGGTCACAACCCGAGAGTACCGGTTCATCGGAGAGGCTGCCCTCAGTCCATTGGATTCAATGGCCTCGGCCTGCGGCTACCCCCGGGATGTCTACCGCTACGAGCTGAAAATCACGGGATCCAGAAGGTTGAACCGCGTGCGCGTCAATCCGGAAGCTCACCGCCTGTGGAAAGATGGGTATGACTGCGTATGGAAGGAACACGGCGTATGGGGCGATGAAGAGGGGATCCCGCGAATTCTCAAGCATGATTATTTCTCACGCGTGAACGGACGGAAGGTAAGTTTCGTAAACGACTACCTGAAACCGTTCATCACGCGCATTGCCCGGGAAATCCGGACGGTAAGCCCTGGAGCCTTCATCTTCATTGAAGCAATCCCGGGGAAGGAATTCCCACGCTTCGCCCCGCGGGAGGTGCCGGATCTCGTGAACGCCAGTCATTGGTACGACGTGCTTATGGTATACAGGAACAGGTTCAGTCCCTGGTATTGCGCTGACGTCTACAGGGAAAAGCTGGTGATAGGCAGGAGAAATGTGGCCAGATCCTTTCGAGATCAAATACGGCACATACGGGATTTCAGCAGAGACAGCATGTGCGGCGGACCCACCATGATAGGGGAGTTCGGGCTCATGTATAAACTGGATGACCGTAGGGCCTATCGGACGGGCAACTACAAAAAACACATCCAGGCATTGGACGCATACTATAACGCGCTGGATGCGAACCTGGTGGGAGGAACAATCTGGAACTATACCGCCGACAACAGCAATCTCCACGGCGACAACTGGAATGGGGAGGACAATTCCATTTTTTCCCGCGATCAGCAGGATGATCCGACTGATGTCAATTCCGGCGGCCGGGCCATTGCAGGATTCTGCAGACCCTATGCAATGCGAACGGCGGGCGTGCCTTTATCCATGAGTTTCAACATCAGGAAAAGGCGTTTCATCTACAGCTTCATACCCGATGAAAAAATCTCGGCGCCGACGGAAATCTACGTGCCTCGATATCATTACCCCAGGGGATTCGACGTGGAGCTCTCGAGCGGCGCCTGTTCCAGGAAGGAGGTGGAGCAGACCCTCATGATCACAGCTGCAAAGGGAGATGCCGTCACGGTAATCATTACAGCCAGGAGATAGATTGCTCGTTAGTACCCCACAATTCGTTTTTTGGTTTTCATGGCTTCCAGGATTATGTTCAGTCTTTTTTGCCGGGTCGCGTGCTGCTTTGCGGAGAAGTAGTAGCCGGCGTAGTGTCGTTTCAGGGAATCTGTAAAGGCCGCGTACTGCCGGGAGGCATCCCTGTTGTTCCCCAGCACCCGGAGAAAACCCTTGGTATCCTCGAAGAGCGGCCGCGGATCCACAGCCTCCCATGCCCCGTTGGCCTTGGCCTCCTCTATGGCGGCTTGCCCCCAGGGAGTCATCCGGCCTGCTGCGATGAGCTGTTCCGCAATCTCCCTGTTCCTGGCGGACCATTTGCTCTTCCTTCTTCGCTTCGAGAACTTCAGGCGATACCGGGTCTCGTCAATTCTGTTGAGCAGGGAGTCTACCCAACCGAAGCAGAAGGCCTCCTCCAGGGCCTCCGCGAAGGTCATGGCGGGCCGGCCGTCCTTGTAGAACTCTATCCATGCCCCCTCCTCCTGGTCGTGGTGTCCCACCAGCCAGGCACGGAAATCCTGAGGGGATCGAAACGAGAGGGTCGGCTCCATCGGTTCTTAAGCCCTGCCGCGCGAAGGCTCCCGACGGCGGGTCGCCAGGACAGAACCGGCCAAAACAAGAACGAAACCGACTCCCATTCCGACCGTGAACGTCTCGTGCAGGATCGCGACTCCGGCGAGTGCTGCCACGGCCGGGTTGATGTATGTGATGACTGTGGCGCGCACTGGTCCGATTTCTTCTATCAGCGCGAAAAACAGCAGGAATGCGATGGCGGTGCAGACGACCGCCAGCACGCCGACCGATACGAGCACTCCTGTGCCAGGCAAAGCATGCGGCCACTGCGCTGCAGCCAGCGGCGCATAGGCCACCGCACACGCCGCAAGCGAAATGCCGATCACGCTTACCGAGGGAACGCCCTTCAGGTAGCGTCCGAGAATCGCGGGTCCGATGGCATAGCCGACCGCCACCAGCGCCATCTCCACGAGCGAGGCAGGGTCGGAGGCGTGAAGATCGAGACCGACGATGGCCGCGACCCCGACCAATCCCAAAGCCAGACCGCCGATACCCACGGGTCCTATCCTTTCCCGGTTTCCGAAGAGCGGCGCGACCACGATCCCGACCAACGGAACGCAGGAGACCAGGAGTCCGGCCAGCGAGCTCGAGATGCGCTGCTCAGCGCTCGAAAGACAGAACCAGGGCCCGCCGATCTCGACGGCCGCAAATGCAAGTATGGGAACCCATTTTCTGCCGAGTCCCCGCAGGCCGCCTCGGGCGATCACGATCGGCATCAGGATAAGCGCGCCGATTCCGGTGCGGGCAAAGACGAGCGTGACGGGTGAGATCTCGCCCACTGCGACGCGGATCAGGAAATACGGGATTCCCCAGATCACGCACATGGAGGCGAACAGCAGGAGACCTTTGCGAGTCATTTCCAGAATGTACTAGAGAGGCGCCTGGTCGTCAGCACACGATGGGAAAGGGCCCTGCCGCTGGAGCAGAGCCGCATTCAGGACATGTACAAATCGACATTGCCCCTGGTGCCGTCCGACTTTTGATTTGTCATATTTAGGGTATGCCAAGGCAGACGGTGTCCGAATTGCCTCCCGGCGTGCTGGTGGCAGAGAATGAAGGCGTCCCGTACCTTGTGCGGGAGCAGCGGCTCATACACTGGGAACCGGGCGGATATGGCCGGAGTATCCCGAAGCCCCGCCGCGGCATGTTTCAGGTGTTGACCCCGAAGTCGATTGTGCGGGCGATTGCGAGAGGTTATCCTGTTATGATCCATTGGTCTGCAGATTGAGGAGGCCGCATGAGCTATTGGCTTGCCAAGAGCGATCCCGACACCTACGGGTGGTCCGACCTCGTGCGCGACGGGAAGACCACCTGGGACGGCGTGCGAAACTACAAGGCCCGCAATTACCTCCGTGACATGAAGCCGGGCGACCTGGTCCTCTTCTATCACTCGGGCGAAGAGAAAAGCGTAGTGGCTGCCATGAAGATCCTGTCCGAACCTTACCCTGACAGGACGTCGGAAGAAGAAATCTGGTCGGCAGTCGACGTGGCTCCGGCGTGGACGCTGAAGAGCCCGGTGACGTTGGCGAGGATCAAGGCTGAACCCGCGCTCCGGAATATACATCTGGTCCGGGAGGGGCGCCTTTCCATCATGCCGCTGGAGAAAGAAGCGTTCGATATCATCGTCTCACTGGGCGGGGGCACGGTGAAGTTGTCATAGGACTCCGCCGGACTGCCCCAATGGAGCGCCCAGGAGGCAGAGGCCGCGCCGCTGTTCTCGAACGGCCATTTGGGCGATCTCTCGGTCACCTGGTGTGCGGACTTGCAGCTTTGGCTTGTAGATGTTCCGCCGACCCCTATCGTCCTGCAGGGCGCAACTCGACGAAAAGGATCTCCTCCGGCGCAAGAACAGTAGCAAATTTGCGCGGCAGCGCAACGCTTTTCCACAGCGGCGTAAAGCGATCCCCTCCCTCCGAACGATTGAGAAACGCGTCGCAGAGATCCCACGCCGGCGCGTTTCGCGTGTCGAGGTCCACTTCGAGCTCCTGCTTCGTTTGGGCGAGGTTCACGAACACGTGCCCCACGCCCCCGTCCGGCGCCTGCCAGGAGCTGGTGAGGACGGAGGATTCGGTGAAATCAAGAGAAAAGGGCGCGCCGAAGTCATACAGCATGAACCGGTAGGTCAACGTCGGGGCGCTGATCTCAAACGGGTGGAGCATCCTTCCTTCCATGAGATAGCGGTCGGCCCCGGCGCGCAGCAACTGGAGGTGATTTCGTATCATCCGGATCGGTCGGGGGTCCGCGTTGAGCAACTGGTCCGGGAAGAGCCATGTCGCTGCCGCAGGAGTCTTGCCCGTGACGAGGTTGACGGCGTGGCCGCGGACATGCCAGGGAATACTGGCAGTCTCCCGGGGGCCAATGCGGAGGGTGTCGCCGCCATACGCGAGAGCGAACTCATGATAGAGGTACGTGAACAGAGGGATTCCCACCGCGCCGGGAGAGCCGCGATACCACTGCTGCTCCGTGTACTCCCGCATATCCTTCAGAAGGGCATGAAAGCCCTGGGTCTGATAGAGACCGATGCCCGGCACATGATCGTGCTGGCCCGAGAAGCAGGGCTCTCCCGCGCCGCTTGGCGTCTGGTCCATCTGAAGAACGGACACGCCGAGCTTCGAGGAGGACTCGTCGATCATCTTTCGGAAGAACAACCGTGAGACCGGGCTGCCGACGCAGAAGGCATACGAGTCCCTCCGCCACGGCGAAGAGAAGAACGTCTCTTCGAACGAGAAAACCTTTGGTGCGCGGGTTGTTGCGTCCACGACGAAATGGGGGAGATACGCGTCAGGAACCGGAATCCTCGAAGGGCTGGCCCCCTTGTTCTCAAAAGTATAGTTGAGCCCGGAGAGATAGAAGAAGGGACGGAATCCCTCCGCCGTGATCTGCGGGATGGTTTTCAGCGCGTTCTTTTCATCAAAGACGGGGAAGGAATCCCCGGCCGTAAATCTGCGGTGATTCTCCCAGTCTGCGAGCATGGCAACGATGGGACCGCCTGTCTGGCTTTTGAGAAGACGAAGGGTCTGCAGCAGCCGGGGATAGTACGAACCTGATTGGTTTCCTTTCCCGTCATACGTCCGCACGGAACAGATGTAGACGAGGGGCCCTTTTCGCACCCAATCGGGTACGTCGTCGCGCCGGGCGAGCGTTCTTTGGCACCAGGGCTGCGTGACTGCCCACGCCTTGTAGATGTCCGCCGAATCCTGCCAGCTTCCCTGGGTGACGCCGATCGATACGGGATAAGGACTCCTCCAGCGCACGCCGGTGTCCGCGGGGAGGAAGAAATCGTGGCAGATCCCGAACCCGTCTTCCTTCTTCCAGATCGCCAAGAGCTTCTGATATCCCGTCGAGTCCTGGCTTGCCAGATAGATCCCTGCTGACGCGTCCTGGTAAGTCACGAACTGCGCGGAGAGAACGCCGGGGTAGCTCGGCCACAAACCATAGTCAACGGGCCAACTCTTCCACGGCTTTCTGATCAGAGTGCCGGGAGCCATCGGAAGGACCAGGAAATCGTCATCATCGCCGCCAATGCCGGGGAGTGCCCTGAGGAGAGGAAATCGCACGCGCTCGATCTTCCTGCCGCTGCGGTTCCGCACCTCTATGGTCCAATGGGTCAGGGGTTCGCTGTTCGAGAATGTCCCCCTCACGCGGGCGGACAGATCGAGATTCGGAAAGTCCGAGTACGTGAGGACGACCTCGCTGCCCGCGGCAGTGGGGATGACATCCAGCGAGGTCCTCCGCGCAAGCGCGCTGTCCACGTAGTCCTGCCCGTCCTGTCTCGCCAGCATGACGGCAAAGAGCGAGCGCTCGGACGGCTCGGAAATGAGCGCAGTCCCGGTGGCCTTGTGGACGAGCCGAAAGATATGCGGTGCCGGCGATTTTCTGATAGTCATGCTGAGCGCGCTGTTTTCGAGAGTCACCAGGTCACTGTTTCGAGTTGTCGCGGTCGTGCCGCCGGTGAGAACGCACGCGCTCATGGACAAGTCGACCAGTGCGGTGATGAAAAAGAAAGCGGGCGTCTTCATGTTGCCCTCCGTCATATTACGGGAGACAAGAGCGCACAGTATGTTCAGGCTCGTTGACACGAATCTCCATTCGGGAGAGGACTTACTGATCGAAGGCTTTCGACTTCCGCGCGGCCAAGGGAACGCTTTCGAGTATTTCGTAAGTGCCAGGAGTGTCGTCGTGCTTGTGGAGAAAGGAGAGAGGTAGGAGGCGGCCGCTCCTTCCACGGTTATGCGAGACATCGATTGTCATTGGCAGAGTGGATCCGGCCCCGCTGCGCTCTTGGAATCGGAGGTCCATGTCTGGCGGTTATCGCTGGATCAGGGCCCCCGGCTCATCCGGCTCTTTGAGGAGTTCCTCTCTTCGGAGGAAAAAAGAAGAGCGGAAGGTTCCTTCCTCGAAATGAAAAAGACATCGTTTCGTCTTTGCCGCGGCTTTCTTCGAGTTCTCCTCGGACGATTCGGAGGCACAGCCCCTGAAGCGATTCGGTTCGTGAAGGGGGAGCGTGGGAAGCTGCATCTCGACGCGTCTTTTCGCCGGACGGGCATTGAGTTCAATCTGTCCCACTCGGGCGACGTGGCGCTCGTTGCCCTCTCGAAGGAACGACGGCTCGGAGTCGATGTCGAGCAAACCCGTCCGACGGCTGCTTTGGACGAGATAAGCCAAAGGCTTTTCTCGTTCGTGGAGCGGGAGGAGATCGGCGCTTTGCCGGAAGCGGAGAGGATCGACGGATTTTATGCCTGTTGGACGCGGAAAGAGTCCTCAATAAAAGCGCTGGGGGGAAGCATCGCGGAGCTTGCATTGGAAGTCCTCGTGACAGCGAATCCCCGCGAGCCTGCACGGCTTCGTCGCATGCCCTCGACAGATTCGAACGCCGGACCGTGGCAGCTTCAGGATCTGCCGGTCGGCGAGGGGTACGCGGCAGCGTTGTGCTACCAGGGCCGAAGCGCCGAAGTATCCCTGTGGGACGCGGACGCGTGGCTCATGTCAAGAGATAATGCCGGCACGTGAGAAGATGCCGGCTAGGGAGCGGAAGAAGCAGTCGAGGCGTCGAGGCCTGCGTGACTGCTGTAGAGTCGGTATGCGTCCCCGACTGTCCTCACGTTCCAGGCCTCCTCGAATGGGATCGCGATCCCTTTCTCTCCAAGGATGAGCATCAGCTCCACCAGCCGGATCGAATCTGTAAACAGGTCCTCGACAAAGGAGGCTTCTGGCACGACAAGGCTTTCGTCCACGTGCAGTTCCTGGGCCACCAGATGACGAAACTGCTCGAACGGGATGGGCGTGGGAGGTTCTTTCACGCCGCGCCTCCTTTCAGCTCATGCACCGCCAATGCGCGGAGCATGAACTTCTGCGATTTGCCCAGCTCGGCCTGCGGGAACTCGCGCAGAAATCGCACGCGGCTGGGAATCTTGTAGGGTTCCAATGCGCCCCGACAGTAGTCGAGTACCTCCTGGGTCGTCATTCGCGCGTCTTCCTTCAGCCGAAGGAATGCCCAGACGCTCTCCCCTCCCACAGCCGACGGCACGCCCACCACCGCGACCTCTTCTACCATGGGGTGCGAATCCAGGAAACTCTCGATTTCCGCTGGATAGATGTTCTGTCCGCCACGGATGATGACGTCCTTCTTGCGGCCAACGATGTGCAGATAGCCCTTTCCATCGATTGTAGCAAGGTCGCCCGTGTAGAGCCAGCCGCTCTCGTCGATCACCTCTGCTGTCAGCTCGGGAGCCTGATAGTAGCCCAGCATCACGCCGTCCCCGTGGACCGCCAGTTCTCCCACCTCCCCGGCGGGGAGGTCTCGTCTTTGCTCGTCCACGATTCTGACGTCGATCCCGGGCATCGGCCGTCCAACGGTCTCAGCCTGCTGCTCATCGGAATCAGCGAGGCTGCCGCACGCGATCCCGCCTGCTGCTTCCGTCATGCCGAACCCAATGTACACGGCGCATTTGAACCTTTGCTGGATTGCGTGCGCCAAGGAGGGCGAGCAGGGCGCGGCTCCTGTCCCGCACACGAGGAGGGATGAGGTATCGAACTGATCCAGATCCTCGAGCGCCATCATCGCCTGATACGCCGTTGGCACGGCCACGAGCACCGTCACGTGCTCGCGCTGCACAAGCTCCAAGGCTTCGTGAGGGTGGAAGTGGGGCATGGCAACCAGCCGATCGCCCATCAGGACTCCCTGCAGCATGACGTGCAGGCCGGTGATGGTGTGCCACCCCATCGTGGAAAGGAGCGTCTGAGGCCGACCGATTGAGCGCAGCAGCCGGGCGCGATACCGGGCAACGGCCCTGGCGACTTCAACGAGCGTCCGGAGGCTGGACGGCCGCGACCACAGCTCTCGAACCTTGAGAGTGGCCACCGCGGGGGCAATCAGGCTGCGGTGCGTGTGCATGGTTGCCTTTGGCTTTCCCGTGGTTCCCGATGTGTACATCAGAGCAAGAAGCTCCGTGGGCGCACTGGCGACAGAAGGGAGAGGAGGTCCGACGTTCCGCATGAGGCTGGCGAGCGACAGCCCACTTCCTCCCTCGCCCGCGAGAATCACGTGTCGCAGACCGGATGCCTGTCTTATTACTTCGTCTCCGACATCCCTATCTGTCACGATCGCGAGAGGCCTCGCGTCGCTCATGATGTCGACAAGCGCGCGCTCCCGCAACTGGGTGTTGAGGGGCACAATGATGGCGCCGAGTCTGGAAACTGCGAAGAAAAGACAGACGAATTCCGGTCCCGGAGGCAGAAGCGCGACAACCTTGTCACCCTTCCCGATTCCAAGCCCTGCAAGCCCCATAGCCAATGAATCGATCCGCTCGAGCAGCATCCTGTTCGTGAGTCGGGTCGATCCGCAGACGAATACTTCCTGATCAGGTCGGCTGCCGGCGACATGCGTGATCGCGTCGGTCA